>ENA-OQLC01000588-OQLC01000588.1-human-gut-metagenome-genome-assembly--contig:-NODE-588-length-22460-cov-3.980253_pt1 | contig 22460 bp, 29 predicted proteins | sample MGYA00242653_ERZ504807 | MGnify/ENA primary metagenome ERZ504807 (study PRJEB26092, sample SAMD00036381) | human gut metagenome | host: Homo sapiens | study: EMG produced TPA metagenomics assembly of... | reverse complement strand
TAAAGAGGTGGATATGAGCCTCAGGGTAGAAGAGCACAGCAAAGCTATCAATGCTGATCTGAATTATTTGTCCTTGAAATGCGGATTCGGAACAGAAAGATATCGGTTTGATGGTACCGGTGTAAAAACTGCAACAGAAGTAATCTCCGAAAACTCAGATATGTACCGGATGCTAAAGAAGCATGAAATCATTCTGGATGATGTGCTGAAGCAATTAATCCAGATTATTATCCGGCTTGGGATTGTAACAGGGAACGCACTGGATATAAATACAGATATCGTGATTGCCTTTGATGATTCCATCATCGAGGATAAAGGCGCAGAACGGCAGCAAGACCGACAGGATGTCAGCATGGGAGTGATGCGCCACGAAGAATACCGTGCAAAATGGTACGGCGAGACAGTGGAGCAGGCAAGGCAGAATTTACCGGAGCAGAATCAGGTGATGGAGTAGGATGCGAAAAGAATACAAAGATCAGGTTGCCGATAAGATTGCAGCGCGGTACATAGGTCTGGAAGAACGGATTCTGCAGGACATTGCCCGGCGGATTAAAAAGACCGGCGAGATCACCAGTACAGCAGACTGGCAGATCAATAGACTTCGGATTCTGGGATATTCTTCCGAGGATATCGAAAGAGAGATCAAGAAAACACTGGATGCGTCTTATCCGGAGATGTTTGAACTGTACGATAAGGTAATTGACTGGGAATATGTTCGGAACAAGGACATTTACGAACAGATCAATGCAGAGTTTATCCCGCTTGAGAAGAATGAACAGCTCAAGCAGATCACAGATGCTATTATCCAGCAGAGTCTGGAAGATTTGGAGAATGTAACTAAGTCACTTGGCTTTTACTTAGATTACAATGGCAAGAAAGTCCTGACACCACTATCACAGGTCTACAGCAACTATCTGGACAATGCCTGTTATGATATTGTGACCGGTGCTTTTGATTATGGTAGCGTGCTACGAAGAGTAGTTACGCAGCTTACCAACAGTGGACTCCGGAAAATTGAGTACGGCTCTGGATATGCAAGCCGGGTAGAGGTGGCTGCCAGAAGAGCGGTGATGACTGGTGTGGCGAATCTTACCGGAGAAATAGCAGACTACAATGCCAAGAAGCTCGGAACAGAGTATTTTGAGGTTGAGTGGCACGCCGGAGCCCGTCCGACTCATGCAGTATGGCAAGGTCAGGTGTGGACAAAAGAACAATTGTATTCAGTCTGTGGACTTGGTACAGTGACAGGACTTCTGGGAGCCAATTGTTATCATACTTATTACCCATTCTTTCCTGGCATTTCACAGCGTAACTGGTCAGATGAATGGCTGGAAGCTCAGAACCGGAAGGAAAGCAAGCCAAAAGAGTTACGGGGGAAAGAGTATACTCTGTACGAGGCAAAGCAAAGACAGCGCCAGATGGAGACAGCAATGCGGGCACAGCGTGAAAAAGTGCAGATGCTTCAGGAGGGTGGTGCTGATCCGGATGAAGTTATGCTCCAAAAGGCAAAATATCAAGGACAGCTCAATGAATATGCGGTATTTTCTCGTAAGATGGGACTTAAGGAAGAAAGAGAGAGGATTTACATTGATGGACGTGGTTGGATTGCGACAAACACCAAGCTTCAGAATTCTATGTTTCCGTCAGAGATGATTCAGAACGCCTTAAAAGATATTGCACAGTATAAGCGGTACAAAGAAGTTCTGGGAGATTCCGTTGGAAAGCTTGCTAAGTTCGTTCAGGTGAAATATAATGATAGTGAGGAATTGGAAAAGGTTCAAAGCAAATTTTTCACATATCTTGAGATTGACAAGAAAGATTGGTCAGAAGAATTTAAGAACACGTCTAAACAGGCGTATGATAGATTTGCAAAAGAAAATGTTGTAATGTCTGTACATGCACTTAGTCGACTTCCTCGATTGAATAAACCTGGCTTACCGGAAGTGTCAGAAGAAATGCTGATAAAAATTATTAAAGGTACACCTAATTATACAGAGGGAGAAGATAAACAAATCTATTTCATTCATGAATTACAGTTATTAGTTGTTAGAAATAAAAAAACTGGAGATATCGTATCTGTTGTAAGAAGAAGGGCTCCAAAGGAGGCATGGGGAAATGTTTGAGAAGGTAATGAATTATATCAAAGATTTTTTGGAAAATACTCCAGAGGATATCTATGATTTTTCTTGTGAACTGGAAGGAATGTTAATTATTCATTATGACGAAATGTATAAGGAACAGCCAAGGGCTACAAGAATATTGAATGAAGAAATGCCTGATATTTGCGCATCCGGAGAACCGGGAATGAAACCAGAAGAGATTGAAAAATTTAAACGTGAGTTGGAAATTGAATACAACAAAGCGTTAAAAGCAGTTGTGTAGTTACCACCAGTCGAAATGACCGGTGGTATTTTTGTACTCATTTTTAGGAGAAACAGCAATGAAAAATAAAGCAGTAGCAGTATTAACGGCTATCAGCATATTGATAGCAGGTTTAACTGGATGCCAGACCGCCACGAAAAGTTATGGTGGGAAGACAACGATAAAGCTTGAGCCAAATCAGAAACTGGAAGAAATTACCTGGAAAGATAATTCTTTATGGTACCTTACAAGACCAATGACTAATGAGGATATTGCTGAAACCCATACATTCCAACAGCAGTCAAATTTTGGAGTCTTTGAAGGAACAGTAACCATCATAGAGTCAAAGGAGTAAAGAATTTATGATAACAATCAAAATAACAGATCGCAGCATCCGTATGAACGGTCATGCCTGCCAGAAGAGTCCGGATGGGATTGACCGGGTATGTGCGGCAGTATCAGCGCTAACATGTAATCTGATCAATTCTCTGAAAGATCTGACGGGTGACAGAATCCGTGCAGAAACAGCCAGTGGGATGACTGTGATCAAATGGGAAGATCTGTCAGATGGTGGGAAACTTCTGGTAGATTCATGGTTCCTGGGGCTTACAGATATCAACCGGGAATACAACTGTATAGAATTTCAGAAATAAACATCCGAGAGGGTGTTTTTATTATGCCCAAAACGTGAAGGCGTAAAAAGCTCGGGAGCCTGTCGAGGCAAAACGGAGGTAAGTACGATGTATAAAAAGAGAATGATGTTACAGCTTTTTGATGACGGCGCAGGAGCTGGCTCTGGTGGACAGGGTGGAAATGCCGGGACTGAAAACGGCGGTCAGGGATCCGCTGGGGGCGCATCCGGAGCACATGGTACCGGAACATATACTTATGAACAGTTGGAAGAAATTGCAAGTTCACGTGCTGAGAAATCTGAGAGAGCCGCGCTTGCGAACTTTTTCAGAAGTCAGGGTATGACAGAAGATGAGGTCACACAGGCAATCGCTAAATTTAAAACAGATCGAGCTGCAAGTCAGCCGAATGTGGCACAGCTTCAGCAGCAGTTGGCAGATTCACAAAAAGAAGTCCAGCAGATGAAGAACGAGAAGTTCTTATCCGGAAAAGGTGTCAAGGCCGATGATCTGGACTATGTGACTTACAAGGTTTCCAAAATGGTAGATGATAAAACGACATTTGAAAAGGCAGCAGAGAAGTTCCTGAAGGAGAATCCGAGATTTGCTGGTGGAGGTTCTTACCGTATTGCAGATTCTTCAGCAGGTAATGCTTCTAATGGTGCTGGTGGAAACATGAACGCTTCCATCAATGACCGGATCAGAGCTGCCGCACGAAGATAATGGAGGTAGAGTAAATGCAGAATAAAAGAATGAATTTAAGATTGTTTGAAGATGATGTAAACATCATTGATCGTACTGGAGCGGAGACTCTGATTCCGACTCAGGAATCCAATGAGATCATTCAGGGAACGATCACACAGTCAGCCGTCCTGTCAAGAGGTCGTAAATTGGCGAACATGACAAGCAGACAGTACAAAATGCCGGTACTGGATATGCTGCCGATTGCATATTTCGTAAACGGTGATACCGGACAGAAGAAAACTACAAAGCAGGCATGGGACAAGAAGTTCATCACTGCCGAAGAGATTGCGGTTATTGTTCCAATTCCGGAAGCAGTTTTGGATGATTCTGAGTATGACATCTGGGGAGAAGTAAAACCGAGAGTAACAGAAGCTTTTGGCAAGGTTATTGATTCGGCTGTGCTGTTCGGAGAGAATAAGCCGTCTACATGGAGAGACGATGTAGTAGCTACAGCAACAAAAGCAAATGCAGTGGTTACATTAGGATCCGCAGACAGTCTGTATGACAAGATCATGGCAGAGGACGGAGTGATCGCAAAGGTTGAGGACTGCGGATACTTCGTAAACGGTCACATGGCGGACATTTCCATGAGGGCGAAACTCAGAGGTCTGAAAAATGCAAATGGAGATCCGCTGTTCAAACAGGATTTACAGGGAACCACACAGTATGCGCTTGACGGATCTCCGATGAACTTCCCGAACAACGGTGCGTTTGACAAATCAAAGGCTCTTATGATTTCCGGAGATTTCTCACAGCTCGTATATTCTATCCGTCAGGATATTACATTCAAGCTCTTCACAGAGGGTGTTGTACAGAACACAGACGGAACTATCGCATACAACCTGATGCAGAATGACATGGTCGCTCTTCGTGCTGTAATGCGTCTCGGATGGGAAATTCCGAATCCGATCAACGCTCTTAAGGCAGACAAAACAAAGAGATGCCCGTTTGCAGTCATGAAAGCCGGCGAGTAAGGGAAGGTGATGATCCATGCAGACAACGTATGGATATTATGTAGGTGAATATGGTGGTGACATCATCCCGGAACAGGACTTCAAGAAAGCCAAGAAACAGGCAGAGGCTTATATCCGGCATTTGACGTACGCAAGAGGAGATATCTTCGTGGAAGAAAACGAAGCGGTGAACGATGCAGTCTGTGCTGTAGCGGAGGTATATTATAAATACAATGCACAGCAACAGACCGGTACCGCGCCTGTTAAGTCGGAAAACAATGACGGGTACAGTGTAACCTACGTCACAGAACAAAGTGACGGAAAAACAGCGGAAGAGGTAGTAAAGAAGAAAGCATACGATGCAGCATATCCATATCTTCTTCCTACCGGATGGCTGTCGAGGAAGGTGGCGATGCAGTGTGATCACAAATGCAGATGTGACAGTTTATAACAGAATAAGCGGTGATTCCACACATTATGATACCTGGATCCGAACCGTTCTGCATGGTGTCCACGTCCATGTGGACCATAAGACTGCAGTTACGGATAATGGGCTGAAAAGTGCGGAGGTTTACAAAATCCGGATTCCCGCGGATATTCCGGAAGCAGGGCAGTATCTTCCGCCGGATCAGTTCGCCTGCTGTGGCGGTTATGGATACTGGACCATACAGAATGATGATCAGATTGTCCTGGGAGAGTGTCAGATTGAGATTGAAAGACCCGCAGATCTGAAAGCCGTGTTCCAGAAGCACTGCAAGGTGACAAGCTGGTCGGACAACCGGTTTGGTACGACTCCGCACTGGCGGATCGGAGGCGAGTAAGATGGCAGGAAAGAAAGAATTCCGGATCACAACGCCGAGAGGCAGTGTATTTACAGTGACTGGTAAGAATGGTTCTACCACGGCACGGATGGAATGGGCTCCGGGATTCGCACAGAAAAAAGCGGAGGGATTTTCAAGGGCGCAGGCATTTGTGGATTCCGAGTGCCTACGCTACATGAATCCATTGACACCGAGAAGAACCGGGATGCTGATTAAGTCCGGGACGCTTGGTACGGTGGTTGGTTCTGGTTCTATTGAATACCTTGCCCCATATGCCCGCCGGCAGTATTACGAGCATAAAACTAAGGCAAGATGGTTTGAAACAATGAAAGCGAGCCATAAAGATGCCATAAGGGAAGGAGCTGAGAAACTTGCCGGACAGTAAACGGAAACCGATTATCGAAAGCATCCGGGAATATGTGAGAACGTATCCCGGAATCGATAACAGGAAGATCAATATTGATTATCTCGGAGACGGAATGGAGTATTCCATTGATCCGATTGGAGCAGATCCTGTCTATAAAAAATATACGGATGGGAGCTGTCTGAAACAGTTCCAGTTTGCTCTTACCAGTAAGGAGGCCTATGACGGTGATGCAAGAACAGGCATTGCCAACAGTGGCTTTTATCAGGACTTTGAAGAGTGGACGGAACAGAACAACTTAAATGATATCGTACCTCAGCTGGACGGTCACAATGCTATTAGGGTGGAAGTGATGCAGTCCGGCTATTTATTTAGCGCGGAAGCTGATCTCGGACGGTATCAGATGATATGCAGAGTAATTTACAGATAGGAGGAGTTATATGGACCCAGAAAAGATGTTAGTAGGCAGACATAAGAAAGTAGCTTTTATGGATGCTGACGGTAAAGGAACAACATATACGAGAATGACTGGTTTTACATCACTGTCAGAGGGAAAAAACTCTATTGAGTACAGCCGTCAGTATGTGGACGAAGCATCAGAAAGATCGGATGTAGTAGGCTATTCACCAGCCATCGACTACGAACTGGACAGATATACGAATGATCCGGTGCATGAAAAGATCGCAACAATTACAGATGATGAGATTGTTGGAACAGATGCACAGGTTAGCATTGTAGTAGTTGACCTCTTCGACCAGAAGACGTCCGAAACAACTTGTACAGCGCGTAAAAGATTGTGGAGTGTGATTCCGGACACAGAAGGTGACGGAACGGACGCGCTGATCTACAAAGGAAGTTTTAAAGCAGCAGGAGAAATTGTGAAAGGCACAGCTACCACCACAGACGGGTGGAAGACTTGTACTTTTTCAGAAGCATAGAATATAACAGGAGAGTGAGCCAATGAGCCTTTGGAAATTTGGAGATTTTGAAGCGGACGTGGATTTCACGGATGCGGATTTTTTAGATGCGATCGATGAAGCGAAAGCAGCAATGCATGAAGCGGAGCAGAATGTTCCGGTAGTCGGAAAGAACGGTGATATCATCCGTGCACAGTGTGCTTGCTTTTATGTATTCTTCGATACCCTGTTTGGCGAGGGAGCAGGGGAGCGGATCCTTTGCGGAAAGAACAGCATCAAGCTGTGTAACGAAGCGGCTGAATCATTGTTAGACTTTGAAACAGCAGAAGCAAAGAAACTGGACGATAAATATGATAAGTATGTACCAAATCAAAATACAACGCAGCAGTTCCCGCATCCGCAGCCACAGCCAAATGGAAACCGTCAGCAGAGAAGAAACTACCAGAAACAGTATGGTAAAGGAAAATATTCCAATACTGGAAGGTAGCAGAGCATGAATATTTTATATGAGCAGTTTCCGGAAGAAGTCAAGGTGAACGGGGAGTACTACCCGATCGTAACAGATTTCCGTGAATGGATCCGTTTTACGGAGCTGGTTGAAGACGACTCGGTTCCGTGGCGGATAAAGTGCGGACTTCTGTTGCAGTGGTATCTGGATCAGATTCCGGATGATATTGAAGCTGCAATTTATGCACTTGGAGATTTCCTGATGTGCAAAAGGATGTACCAGGATGATCTGGAAGATAAAGAGGAAGAGCAGCAGAAAAGAGGGAAGCCGGTATTTTCTTTTTCGGAAGATGCCGGCTGCATTTATGCAGCGTTCCGGGAGGCATATGGAATTGACCTGCAGCAGATCGATTATATGCACTGGTGGGAGTTCCGGAGCTTGTTTGACTGGTTGCCGGATGGTACAGAGATTAAACAACGGATTATGTATCGTTCGATTGATCCTGGAACAATCCGGGACAAGGACGAACGTAAACGGATCAAGAAGATCCAGAGAGCTGTTGCGCTGAAAAAGAAACAGCGAAAGCTTGATGATTATGAGATTGGAGATATGTTCTCATGATGGAAATTAAAATACCGACACGGCGTGAGTGGTATCCGTGCCCGTACTGCGGGCAGCATCTGCTTGTTTACACAGATACTGCAGTGTGTAGCGGACTGTATGTAAAATGCCGCAAATGCCGACGGGAGGTAGAGATAAAAATTAAGAATTAAGCACTTGTGAGCCCCTGAGCCGTGCTATCAGAAAGGATGATAGTATGGCAGATGGATATTTGAATTTTGATACCAAAATCAATGAGAGTGGGTTCAATGAAGGCATAAATAAGCTTGGAAGTCTTGGAAAAAGTGGCTTATCTGTAGTCAGCAAGGCAATGACCGGAGCTGTTGCAGCTGTAGGAACTGGAGCAGCGGCGATTGTAAAGTCTTCTCTTGGTGTAGTCGCCAATATGGAGCAGCAAGTCGGTGGTGTAGAGACACTATTTAAAGATAGTGCCAAGACAGTGATCAGAAACGCAAACAATGCGTTCAAAACAGCACAGCTTTCTGCTAATGATTACATGTCAACGGTTACAAGCTTTTCAGCATCATTACTACAGGGCTTAGGCGGAGATACTGCAAAGGCTGCAGAGATAGCAGATATGGCGATCATTGATATGGCAGACAATGCCAATAAGATGGGTACGAATATGCAGGATATCCAGAATGCCTATCAGGGCTTTGCAAAGCAGAATTACACAATGTTGGATAACCTTAAATTAGGTTACGGCGGTACACAGTCGGAAATGATCCGATTGATCAATGATTCCGGTATCTTAAATGAAAAAATAGAAGATCTGGATAATGTAACGTTTGACCAGATGATTCAGGCAATTCACAAAGTCCAGCAAAATCTCGGAATCACAGGAACTTCCGCAAAAGAAGCCTCTACAACGATTGAAGGTTCTGTTAATTCTGCTAAAGCCGCCTGGGAAAATTTTGAAGCCGGTGTAATCAGTGCGAACGACCTGGTTGACATATTCTGGACAGCGGCAAAGAATATCTTAAATAATCTTGGTCAAATGATCCCGCGTCTGGGAAAGACCGGAATGGATGTGGTGGAATCCTTATCCGGAAAAATCGGTGAAGCGGTTCCGCAATTAAAGGGATTTACAGATAGTGTTGGTAAGTTAGCCGATAAGCTGCAGAACATGAGTACGGATGAGCTCATGAATCTTGGCAAGACTGCAGCAGTTCTTGCGGGAGCTGGACCAGTGATCTCGTTATTTGGATCACAGATCGGCAATGTACAGACAGCCGTTGAAGGATTCAGCGGAATTACAACGGGTGTTTTGTCTGAGCTTGGAAAGCTTCCGAAGGGATTCAAAAGCGCAACAAAATCGGCTACAAATTTTCAGAAAGATTTTACGGGCAGCCTGAAAGGGCTTGGCAGTGCAATTACAGGACCGTTTCAGGTACTGACTCCGAAATTGTCAGCTACTGTCGGAAAGATCGGCAAGGTAGTTTCCGGTGTCCCAGGTAAAATCGGAGGGGCAGTTGGAAAGATCGGTTCTGCAATCGCATCAAAAATTCCTAGAATTACAAGCGCGTTTTCGCTACTTGGAGATACTGCCGGTTATCTGGGAGCATGGGGCGGACAGATTGGTTCTGCTTTGCAGGGAGTTCTTGGAACAGTAGCCGGCTTTATTCCGTCATTTGTAGGGTTGATGAATTTCGGTGCAGTTGCAGCCGTTGTGGTAGCCGGTCTTGGACTGGTTTACAGTCAGTTTGGTACACAGATTGACCAGATCCTGCTTCTGGCGCAGACCAAAGGACCGGAGATTATATCTAACTTTGGAGCAGGAATCACAGCAGCACTTCCGGGACTGATTTCATCAGGTGCAACCATGATCCTGGGATTGATGAATGCAATTACGGCAAATCTACCATCGCTCATTTCCGTAGGTGCAAGCATCATAGCAACTCTGGTAAGCAGCCTGGGCGCACAACTTCCGCAGTTAATTCCGGTAGCGGTACAGATGATCCTGACTCTGGTTGAGTCGCTGATCAGTAATCTTCCGCAGTTAATAACTTCCGGATTACGGTTAATGGAAGGCTTGGCACAGGGAATTGCAAACGCGATTCCGCAGGTGGCAGCGAAAGCACCGGTTATCATCGGCAAGCTGGCATCTACGATTATCACGAATTTACCGAAGATCATACAGACTGGTGTGAAGATCATCACTCAGCTTGCTGCAGGACTGGTACAGGGAATCCCTTCCTTACTCGGAAAGATTCCGTCTATGATAAGACAGATCAAGAATGCATTTACCAGTGTAAACTGGGGCAGTGTTGGTATGAATATCATTTCCGGAATTGCAAGTGGTATATCCAGTGCGGTAGGAAACCTGATCAGCGCGGCAACATCTGCGGCAAGTAGCGCATTAGATGCAATCAAGTCAAAACTTGGTATTCATTCTCCATCAAGAGTATTCCGGGACCAGGTTGGTAAGATGATGGCTCTTGGTATGGGAATCGGATTTGAGAAGAATATTCCGGTCGGATCCATGAATGCCGGAGTACAAAAAGCAGTCCAGAGTCTGCAAAGAAGTGTGCAGCTTAGCACTTCGGTAAATCCGGATAGATCTGTCGGCGGCATAAAGAACGACCCAACCTTTGGAGGACAGGGCTTCGACTATGACAGATTTGAGAATATTCAGAGAAGAATTGCGAAACTAAACAACAAGCCGATATTCCTTGACAGCAAGCGAATAGACAGGCCATTACCGAAAGGAGCAGTACCACAGGTATGATTGTATATTATGAAAATATGAATGGCGAAAAGCTGAATCTTCTTAAAGCTCCTTTTCGTACAACGAAGACTGACTGGTTCAATGCGGACTGGTCAGAATCTTCAGAGGGATATGAAAAAACGGTTACGGTTGATGTATTTGGGAAACGTGAAGAGTTCCGGCAGAACATGGAACAACTGTACCGTATTCTTGCTGTCGATGCGGAAACTAATAGCTACGGAAAGCTTTATGTCAATGGTGCTTATCTACGGTGCAGGGTCCTTAAATCTGTAAAAGAGGGATGGAAAGGATATGTATATTCCGAAGTGGAGATCACATTCGAAGCTCCGGAGCTTGTGTGGGTTACAGAAACAACGATGCAGTTCTTTCCGCAGTCGAGCGAGCCGAAAACGTCCGGGATAGATTACCCTTACGATTACCCATTTGAGTACGCAAGAGGGGACGATGGTACAACAACATGGTATGTTGATCATATTATTCCGAGCGAGTATCAGATGCTTATTTATGGTCCGTGCACAAATCCGAAGATTACGATCAACAAATATCCTTATGAGTTTAATGTAAGCCTCGGAGAAAATGAGTATTTAGTTATTGACAGTCAGGCAAGGATCATCAGGAAGTATCTGCAGAACGGAACCACAGAGAATGTATTTGAACAGAGAGCGTTCGAACATACGGTATTTGAAAAGATACCATCAGGAATGCTCGATATTAACTGGTCCGGTACTTACGGATTTGACCTGACGCTGTATTTGAACAGGAGGGAGCCACCGTGGTAGAAGATATTATCTTGGCAAACAGTGACCGAAAAGAGCTTGGAGTGATTCAGAACTCCAATATTACAGTAGATGTGAACGGAGAGTATGAATTTTCTGTACAGATTGCAAGGTCGAACTGGTATCCGGAGCTGACCTTTTCAAGCTATGTGTATATTACGGAGACAGAATATGGAGGCATTATCGGAGAGGTGCTGACAGATACAACGCTGGATTATGTGGAGCTGAAGGGAATCACATGGCGGGGAAGACTGCAGTATAAGGTGATCGAGCCGCTTGCCGGATCGGATTATAAAACAGTATCCGGAGAACTGAATCAGGTAATGAAAACACTGATCGAGCCGGAGTTTGATGGATTATTCAGAGTTTCATCAGAAGATACGGGTATATCTGTAAAGAATTTTCAATTTGACCGGTACTGTACATTACTGGAAGGTCTTACCAAAATGCTGAAAAGTGTTGGATACCGCCTGCAGATCCGGTTGCTCAAAGAACAGGATGAACCATGTTATATTCTGGTTGAAGCAGTTCCGATTACTGATTATTCTGCGCAGATTGAATTGTCACAGGACAGTCGACTGAATTTCACGATGGATGATAAACAAAATGGCGTAAATCATCTGGTCGTAACCGGAAAAGGGGAAATGCAGGAGAGGAACATATTCCATCTGTATGTGCAGAAAGATGGAAGCATTGGAAAGACGCAATACTATAAAGGTCTGGATGAGATATCTGCAGTCTACGAAAATACTTCAACCGAGACCGCAGAGCTGGAAAAATCTGCCACAGAAAAACTGCAAGATCTTATGAACAAAATGACATTCCAGATGGATGTTGCAAAGCTCGACATCAAAGTTGAAATCGGAGATATTGTAGGTGGCAGAGATTATCTGACAGGAATGTATATGTCGAAGCCGGTCGAGAACATTATCTACGAGATTACAAACGGCGAGGAAACGATAACTTATAAATTGGAAGGAGAGTCATAAATGGACATCATTACAGGCTACACAGGCAAGGCACACGTAACGGCAGAGCAGGACAGAGATATCAATATTGGTATATTCGGAAAAGGCTCTTGTGTCTTGCGGACCGGACAGCAGCTTAATGCAGTGGTCATCTCAAACAATGAGATCCGGATCACGGACGGAGTACTCATCCATCAGGGTTGTGCTGCATCGGTAAAAAAGAATACAACAAATTCCGTCACAATCGCAAACGGCTCGCAAGGAATGAAACGTATTGACCTTATCGTGGCGAGATACACCAAGAATACCAGCTCAAAGGTTGAGGCGGTAGAGATTAAGGTTATCCAGGGCACACCAAGTGAAAGCAATCCGGCGGTACCGTCTTTTACGTCTGGAGATATTCAGGGTGGTGACCTGATGGCAGATATGCCACTGTATCAGGTTGAGATCAACGGACTTACCATTGCGGATGTTAAGAGATTGTTTACGGTCCGGAGATCCGCAGCGGAATTCGACATCGAAGTAGACGGCATAAAAAGCACCTTGTCCATCAGAGAGACGATATTTATCAATGCCACTGCGCAGGGAGCAGATTCAGACTCTTATAAGACTGCAACGCTTGACCTGAGCCAACTGAAAGCCGGAATTACTTATGCATTTGCGCTAAATGTAGTGTCAACCATCAACGGCGAACAATACAGCCAGGAAGTATCTTGCAAGCTAAATGAAGTCGACATGGGATGCAATGGCAACTATTATAAATTATCCTCAACATTTTTTGGCAAATGCCAGAACAGCGATAAATTGTATGTATCTGCCTTTAAAAATGGCGGATCGTGGACTGGTGTGACAATTAGAGGAATCTTTATTCCGGTAGATTAGGAGGTGGACTATGGCAGAGATTAAATATCTGGAAATCAACGCGGATGATCGCAGTATTATCATTCCGGCAGGAGAAAACCTTTTGGGCGTTGAAAATGACAATAAGGGTGCAAGAAAGTATTTTATATGCCCGAAAATCGTTGGGGACAACATTGATCTGACGAAATCGGACATCTATATCAATGTGCAGAATGCATCTGGCGAAAAGTCCGGAAAAGACAGATACCCTGTCCAGAATATGACGGCTTCCGGAGACAATGTAACTTTTGAGTGGGTGCTGGAAAGAAAAGTTACCTCACACAAAGGCAGTGTTCGATTTGCGGTCTGCGTAAGGGAAAAAGGCACGGAAAGAGAGTGGCATACCACTTTTGCTACCGGAAATGCCTTAGAGGGTGAGGAACTCTTCGAGCCGGCAGAACTGGAAGTAAGAGGACAGGATTTTATCGGGATATTGACGTCTGATGCGAATGCGGATGCGAACAGCATTGAATCCGGGAAGAGCGCCTATGTGAATGGAAAGAAAATTGAAGGGGCGTTGACGAGCAAAAATGAAATTAAAGCAGTTACAAAAAAAACGGAACTATCATCCACACCAATAATCATTCCGAACTATGGTCAGAGTACAATGCCGGTGCTTAAGCATACAATTGAAGTCTCTCTTGCAGACACGAGTAAACCGGTACTGTTAAAAGGAGACATTAAAAAAACGGTTGTGTACAACGAGGCAGGCAGTATTTATGGAGATGCAAAAGCGTCAGATGTAAGAGTCGGAAAAACATTTACGTCAAGCAATGGCATGAAAATTACAGGAACGCTGGTAACTAGCGAGGTCAAGTACGGAACAATAACCGGAAAAGGAATGAATGGCCAAGCGATTGAAACTGGACTTAGCAATGTGTCGAGATTCATAATGGCGAGAAAATTTCCGAGCAGTAATGCTAAACACGGAATCTTATCGTTGGTGTATAAGGACGGAAAATTAAGCGGAATAGCTGGATTTATCGGAGTTGGCTACAACTCGGTGGATAACCACAGTATCGGTACAGTTGCAATAAATAAAGGAACCATAACTTACACGCCAAAAACCGATGAAGAAATGTCCGCTCTTACAGAGGGTGACACCTACGACTGGATTGCGATTGGAGAATAAAAGAATAGGAGAATCAACATGAAAAGAAAAAGAAGAAAATTAGCAGCTATCATCTGCGCACTCACACTGGCTCTTTCCAGTGCCGTACCGGTGTCGGCTTGTACGCCACCACTTAAACCACCGTCTGTCGAAATCCCAGATATTACTTTTCAGCCAGATGATGCTCTGAAAGAAGCTATCAGCAATGCTGCGAAAAACTGGATTGAGAAATGCATCCTCGCTACTCCGACAGTGGAGTATGCATCGTACTATAAAAGCCAGTCAAGGTATTTTAGTTATATTTATGCAGCAGTCAAATGGTCAGAAGTTGAAAATGCAACATATTACAAAGTGCGTATCACAAAAGCTGACGGAACGTGGAAAGAATACGATACGACCTATACAGCATTTTACAGCACTAATTACACGGATGATTTTATCGCTAACGGAATGGACGGAGCTACGGTGAGGGTCAGAGCTTACGGTGATAATGATACATTTGGCTGGTGGTCAGATGATACTAATATTGCGAGATTTGGATATTAGGAGGGGATAGCATGATAAGAGGCAGAAGAACTTGTAACAGAGGAGCAGTAATATGAACAATATCGTATCTGTAAAATTAGATTCTAGATACGCATCCACGCTGGGGGTATGGCAGTATGATTACGGTCAGGTGCTCCGGATCACAGGTCCGGAGCTTCCATCGGCAGTGGAAGTGCAGTTTTCGCTGAATGAGAAATCAGGAGAGACATTATCCAGAGTCGGCACGACAGTGGATGGAGTTACAGAAGTAAAGATTCCGGATGAATTACTGACACACAGTGCGACAAACAATTACCGGATCTACGCTTATATCTATCTGACAGATGAGACTTCAGGAAACACCAAATATGAAATTACAATCCCAGTCAGGGTACGTAGTAAGCCAACCTCTCCGGCAGAAGATCCAGAGACGGATCCGGATCTCTTTAGAGAGACAGTAGTAGCGGTCAATGCATCTGCTGAACGAGCGAAGATGGCAGAGCAGAATGCAAAGGAAAGTGCGACAGAAGCCGGTAAGCATGCTGCTAGTGCATCGGAGAGTGCAGTTGCAGCAGAAAAGACCAAGGAAGATGCTCTTAGGAAAGTCGGAGAGAAAAAGCAGGAAGCAATCGAAGCTATTCAAAATCAGGCTACAGATTCTAAGGCAGGGCTTGAGCAGACCATTATAAATGCTGATGCGTCCAAGAAAGAACTTGAACATTCTATTGAGACAGCCGGTACTTCTAAGACAGCACTGGACAAGTCGGTGGAGCTGGCGGGAACTGCAAAGACAGAGTTGGATACGTCCATCCGGGAAGCAGGAATTGCCAAGACTGCATTAGATGAGTCTACAGAGACGGCAGGAACGGTTCAGGAGACTCTGAGTGCGACTGTGAAGCAAGCGGGTGCATTGGACGCTTCTCTTGGTGAGAAGATTGAAACTGGGACACAGCTCAAGACAGACCTTGTAGCATCTGGTGAAAAAGCAGTCCAAGATATTCAGGCAGCCGGAAGTGAGCAGCTGGGTAAGATGCAGGCAGTAGCAGAAGCGTTCACAGACGATCGGGAGCAGATTGCGACCAATAAAAAGGATATTGGTTCACTAAAGGAAGATATAGGAAATAAAGCTCCTGCAATAATAAAAAAAGCATCAGGAAAAACTATCATTATAAATGATTCTTCGAACCTTCCAATAAAGATATTGTCTGGAACAGGAAAAATCATAATTACAGGGAAGAATATTCTTAATGTTAAAAAGAAAAATGAATTCATTCCATTTGAAGCAAAAGCTGGTACGCTATTTACACTTATCACCAACGGAGAATTGAGTAAAGGTGGGAATATCCTGTTTATAGGTGAAAATGATGAAAACGTATGGTTTGCTATCGATAAAGGGAAGACAAGAGTTTCTGCAAAAATTGGTGGAAATGTAAAAGGATATAAGAATTTGCTTAGTACAAAAGAGGGACTGAAATACTGTTTTTCTGTTGGGGAAAATGATGAATACGAAGAGTATGTGGAGCAAGTAATCACCACTCCAGTTGATAGCGAGCAATTAAAGGCAATTCATACAAATTACCCTACAACCGTGCTGACATCAGAAAACGAAATATCTGTTGAGTATGTAGCGGATACGGAAGCATATATCGGAAAGAGAATTAAAGAAGAGAATCAATCTCTGCAAAAACAAATCCTCGAAATTCAAAGCGCTTTAATTAGTCAGAAAATTTCGGGAGTATAATCCAAGTTAAAAACAGTGCAAAGTTGCCGATTAAGAATTTAAGAGTATTCGGCGTTGGAGCAGAAATCTGGAAAGAAATTATGTAGTAAACTAAAGAGAGCTCTTGATTACTTGTTAAAAAACCACTAAATACAAATACAGGAATAACCAATAAAAAACAAGAAAAGGAATATCCATAAGTTCTGAATATTCCTTATGAGGAAGCTGGAGAGGATGCCATGGAAGAAAACCGATACAGAATAAGTATTGGAAGGTGTCCTCCTTTGCCGTATAATAGCGGTGAAAGGGGGATTTTTGTATGGGACTTTTCAGAGAAGATTGGAAAGAGCTTACAGAGTCAAGAAACGTTGGCTCACTGTATTTGACGCATTTAATCCGTGGCAGAAGTGATGAAGAGGCTTACAATACATTGCTGAAAATACTGGAAAAAGGATTTTTAAGAGCTTCATTTTCAAGAAGAAATAATTGCGATACCGTAAAAGGAAATCAAAAGGTTGTATGTTTTCAAGATACTTCTTTTGATGCAATGCAAGAAATAATCACAGGTGAGAAATGGCTCGATCGTGAACAGGGATATCGTGAGTTTGGAATCCAAATGCCGAAAGAGATTTTGTTCTATAACGGTGCAAGACCAGTGATTTACGATAAAGCCAATGAAATTATGGAATTGATAGATGAGAGCATCTATTGGAGAGTCGTAAATCTTGATTTGAATATTGCTACTTGGCAATATGTAGATTGGACACACGAACATGAGTGGAGAATCCCGGGAGATGTAATGTTGGAAAGTGGAGATTTCAGAGTTATTGTGAAAACAGAAGAATATAAAAAACGTCTTATACATGAACCGGGAATGAAAAAATTGATTAAGAAGCCAAAGAACATCATAGTTTTTGAAAATGAGGTATCGAAGAACATCGAACTCTCCTGAAAATATCTTAACCATTACATTATCTGATACAATCAAAAATAAAAATATCAGAGAGGTAATGAAAATGGAGAAATGTGAATTTTGTAGCAGAATGGTGCTTTTGGGAAAGAAAGATGTGAGCAATCTTCTTGGCGCACGCCCGGTTGTACTCGGAGATGGAGAACCAGTAAAACGGTTGGAATTATGGCTATTCGGTGGTGAGGTAGACGAACAAAGTGTACTGCATATTGGGGTATCTGATTACGGCGGTGAAGAAACCATGATGGAAATGAATATACCGATTAACTACTGTCCGAGATGTGGCAAGAAATTATAACAGAATAACAGACAAAAGGCAGACTCTTCGGAGCTGTCTTTTTTAATGGAGAAAATATGGATATCAGAGCGAGACCGAGAGGTCTTATTTTTGTACGCAAAATTAAGAAAGAGAGACAGATGCAGTGAAAGAATTTTTGATGCAGACATATACGCTGATTCTTCCTATTGTGCTAGGTTATATCATCTGGCTGTTGAAGAACCAGAAGCATTACAGAGATGCAAACAGCAAGGGAACGATGATTCTCTTAAAAGTAAAACTGTTTGAATACCATGATAAATACATGGAACTTGGTTCCATCCCACCTTACGCATTTGAAAATTTTTGTGATATGTACGAATCGTATCACGAATTAGGCGGGAACGGAACTGGAACAAAGATGTATGAAGAGATTAAAGACCTTCATCTAAACAAGAAAAAAGGAGATTGATATTATGGAACAGATTATTAATTATGTGAAACCGGAACTTGTTGTCGTGGCAGTTGTCCTGTATTTTATCGGAATCGGACTAAAAAAATCTGAAACCGTAGCAGATAAATACATTCCGGCAATCCTTGGAGTTGTTGGAGTTGTGGTTTGCGGAATCTATGTTGTTGCAACTTGCGACCTTAAAGGTACACAAAATATCGCAATGGCAATTTTCACAGCAATTGTTCAGGGCATTCTGGTTGCGGGACTTAGTAATTATGTAAACCAGGTGTTTAAACAGTTAAATAAAGCTGAGTAGACAGCACAAAGACGGAAAGGAGATACTATGGCACATTTATATGTTATAGCCGGTCATGGTGCCGGTGATTGCGGAGCAGTAGGATATGGATATACGGAGGCGGAGCGTGTACGTGCGCTCGCTTCCAGATTATCAGCATTAGGCGGTGGAAATGTCACGGTCGCAGATATGAACCGGAACTGGTACGCAGACAATGGAATCATGAGCCTTAATATTCCGAAAGATTGGCAGATTCTGGAATTACACATGGACAGCAATGTTCCGTCTGTAAAAGGCGGTCATGTAATTATTGAGGAGGGTTATAGTCCAGACAAATACGACACGGCACTGGCTAACTTTATCAGTTCATTCTTTCCAGGACGTGCCGAAAAAATCAAACCGAGAGATGACCTTGCAAATCCGTGGAGAGCAGCACAGAGGGGCTACAGCTACAGACTACTGGAAAATGGCTTCATTACCAATTCTGGCGATCTGAACAAATTCAACGGTCAGATGGACGATCTGGCAAGAGGTATCCTTAATGCATTCGGCATCGCTACGGCATCTCCGGCAAAAGAGGATTCTGACGGTAAGGTAACATCTGGTGGAACATCTCAGGACTCCGTACAGCATTACGGTAAGGTATCCTACCAGTCACATATCCGTGACATCGGATGGGCGTGCTGGCAGTCTGATGGTCGTATGTCAGGAACGACAGGACAGAACCGGAGAATCGAAGCGTTCCGTCTTGTTCCTGTCGGAGAAACAGACGTGGTAGTGCATATCAAGGATGTAGGCGATAAGGAATACAAGAATATCTCCAAAGACACAATCCTTGGTACTACAGGTCAGAATAAACGTATTGAAGCGATCAAGATTACCGGCAAAGATACACCATATATCTACCGCGTCCATCAAAAAAACATCGGATGGACAGATTGGACATTCAACGGAAACTGGGCGGGCACAAAAGGAAAAGGATTGCAAATTGAAGCGATCGAGATCATGGCTGCTAAATTTCTTGTCAATCCACACGTCCAGAACAGAGGCTGGTTAGGAGAGAGAGCTTGCGAGAATATCATTGGCATCACGGGTCACAATCTCAGACTGGAAGCTTTTAAAATCAATCCGCTGAACTCCGAAATCAAGGCAAAGGCGCACATTGAGGGTATCGGCTGGAAAGATTATGGCACGGTCACAAAAGATACAGTAATCGGCACTACTGGACAGAATAAGCGTATCGAGTGCTTGTGCTTTGACGGAAATTTTGAGTATCGAGTGCATGTTAAAAACTCCGGTTGGACAGACTGGACGAAAGCTGACGGTGTATCTACACTAGGTACAGTCGGACAGGCATTGCAGATTGAGGCGATTCAGTTTAGATAGTTTCGCAACATCCATTTAAAATATCCTATTATAAATAAGAAAGAAAATACTTCCATCTTGTATGTGCAAACGAACTTGCCCACATGGAAATGATATGTGCCATTGTTTACCAGCTTACCAAGGATTTATCTCCGGAGGAAATTAAGGCTTCTGGTTTTGATAAATATTATGTGGACCACACACTTGCACTTTGGCCGCAGGCAGCCAGTGGAACACCGTGGACAGCAACTTATTTTCAGTCCAAGGGTGACCCAATTACAGATTTACATGAAGATATGGCTGCGGAACAGAAAGCCAGGACGACGTATGACAACATTTTAAGGCTTGTAAAAGACCCGGAAGTATGTGATCCGATTCGTTTTTTGAGAAAGCGGGAAATTGTACATTACCAAAGATTTGGAGAAAGTTTAAGAATCGTTCAGGATAATCTGAACAGTAAGAACTTTTATGCAATCAATCCGGAGTTTGATAAGGATTCAAATTGTAGCTGTGGCAACTAAAACAGCGAGTATGGAAAAACGTCCCCAATTATAAAAAATATGTTATAAAAATCCGGTTCGATAAACAAGGTGCAACCTCATAGGCTGCACCTTGTTTAATGCCGGCCTACTAATGTTATTCTGTATATACCATGCTGATATGCGATAATGCATAAATTCTACGCAGTATCTTATAATTAACGAGGGGAATGATCCTGGATATAATCCGCCAGCATCGAAATAAATTCGGATGCGGTCGGTTTGTCAAATACAGGATAACCAAGCAGCGGGCTTAAAATTTTATTAGAATTCTGATTCCAATAACTGTTGATCATTGTGCGGATGGCGGCTTCAACGCACATGTTGGAAACGCCATACTGCTCGCCGACAACACGGTAGAGATTAGAGGTTACGTTCTTCATATAAAATTCCTGATCTTTGAGAACGAGAGCGACTGCTGAAGCAAGATAGTTATAACCAGAGTAGGTGGAACGGAGACCGGCTTTTCTTAATACATGCCTGACGTCATACATAAGTACCTCCTTCAAATATTCATACCGACTATCTAACTATAGAATAAAGGAATTCTATAGATATGTAAATAATTTTGTTCATAACGATACATTTCGTGAAATTTCGATATATTGTGTGAAGTGGATAATGGAAAAATCTGCTTTTTTTTGCTATAATCCTTAATTGGATAGAACAGACAGAATCAATTTCAGGAGTGAAATTTATGAAGATACAATATCAGAAAATAGAAAACGGACTTGAAATTCTCAGGATCTGGCAGGATTCAGGAATCATAAAAGTACCGGAGCAGATAGAGGGAATTCCTGTCATCCGCATTGCTCCATATACATTTTCACTGCATAAAGATGAAGAAGAGAAAAATGCATCTGTTTATCAGACAGAGACAGATGAAGAGAATGATCGTTTTGCGCAGCCGGAAGAACTCTGCTGTGGTGGAATAGTAAGGGAGATCCATCTTCCGTCTACCGTACAGTCAATTGGAAATTATGCGTTTTATGGATGTATGAATCTGAAACTTTTCCATGGGACAGATGCAATCGTGCGGATGGGTAGCGGGGTATTTACCGGATGCCGTCTGGAGAAGGTGGAGATTGATTTTATGGATGGAAATAAGTCCTGTCTTAAGGAAATTCTGACGGAGATCCGGTATCAGATCATTGCAACACTGCGTTATCAGGGAACGGAGACGAAGATCCTGTTTCCGGAATATTACGCAGATGCGGTGGAAAATACGCCGGCGCGGATCGTGGAGACGCATTATTATGGTTCCGGTGGAGAGTACAGGGAGTGCTTTTACCGGCGGGAACTGGATTATGGAAAATACGACCGGCTGTTTGCACTTTCTGAAGCAAGAGATTCGGAAGAGGCAATTTTCAGTGTGGCTCTGACGCGTCTGCGATATCCGTGGAAGCTGGAAGATGCGGCGAAGCTGCGCTATGAAAATTATGTAAAGGCGCATATGGAAGAAATTGGAGAAAGCTGTATCCATGCGGTGAAAGAAAGACGCGAAATCGCCGCCGGAGATCCGCAGGAGGTTCTGCTTTTTTGCTGCAGAGAGCATTATTTTGATGAACAAGCGTTGGGAAAAACGATTACTTATGCGGCAGATGCAGGACAGACCGAGATTTCAGCTATTTTGATGGACGAGCGTTACCGTAGTTTTCAAAAAAAGAAGAAAAAGTTTGTATTGTAAAAGAAGGTGGAAAGATTGGAAGAAATGTCATTAGAACAGGGTCTGGAAGAAATCGGACATAAAATACTGGTTCTGACGAGGAACGAACTGTATATGAAGATGAGATTTATGGATGTGGCGCTTTCGGCGTTTTATTATGTACAGGATTTTTCGGTAGACCTTCTTGCTACAGACGGAGAGACAATGTATTTTAACGGGCAGATGCTGGGAGGTGAGTACAGGCAGAACCGGATCTGGGTAAACCGCGCCTATCTACATCTGGTTCTGCACTGCATTTTCCGACATGTATTTCGCAGAAATGGACGGGA
>ENA-OQLC01000533-OQLC01000533.1-human-gut-metagenome-genome-assembly--contig:-NODE-533-length-24458-cov-32.041139_pt1 | contig 24458 bp, 16 predicted proteins | sample MGYA00242653_ERZ504807 | MGnify/ENA primary metagenome ERZ504807 (study PRJEB26092, sample SAMD00036381) | human gut metagenome | host: Homo sapiens | study: EMG produced TPA metagenomics assembly of... | reverse complement strand
CCTTTTTATCCCAATTCCTTAATGTTTGAGCCGATACACCTAATATTTTTGAAAATTTATTGATAGAATAATATTTATAATTTTTTATAAGATTATTTTAACAGTTAAACACCTCCTAACCAAATAGCTCGTCAAATTGACTTTCAATTTTCTTTAGTATAACAGAAAATCAAAAGAATGAAACATTTTTGTGACATTTTAGCTATTTTTTTGCAGAAGAGACTTCATCGAAATTTCCTATGAAATAAAAAATGGGCTGCTTCTGCAGCCCAATCTAATGAAAAGAGAGGATTAAAATATATATGAAAAACTATGTCTTAAGTATATCAAAATCCCCACTCCATTCAATATTCTAAATCTAAACAATTCTAAAGAAAATATAAACTTCTATAAAGAGAAAATTATCCACAATCGGATTTAGTGTCCGCTACGTGCGAATCCGAGCGAGAGCGCGTCACCAGATAGTTTATATGAAGCGGTCACCAACTACCGCCTCCTCCACCTCCGAAGCCGCCTCCTGAGAATCCTCCATCTCCTCCAGAAAAGAATTCTCCAACTCCTCCAGATTCTGATGGTTCTACAACTGTCAGGTTCTCAGAGACCACATGATCCATATAGTGCCCCATCATATAATAATGGAAATAAGGATCACTGCCGCCATAGACATACCAGTCTGGCGCAGGAAGTTTTAATGCATCCAGTTTCTTCGCATAAAGATCAAACAATCCAAATACCATGGAATAAGGCAGAATATGATAAAACATGTCTGGATGATCTTTCGCCAATACCTTCATTCGGTCTAATTCCGCAGTTTCAATAAAATCACGAAGTCCTGATAGATATCCCATCCATTCCACACATTGGTGGGTTCTCTTCTTCATAAATGCAGTCAGGATCACTCCGATAAATGATACTGCAACGATCACAAGATACACATGGAAGAAATCAAATAATTCTCCTCTTTGTATCTTCACATAATAGTATAATCCATAGAAAATAAATCCTAGAATAGAAAGTACTGCCGATGCGATCGGAAGACCCGTTCTTGCTCCCTTTGAGATTGCATACCATTTATCTACACTATGACATGCAAGAAACATCCCTATAAAATACAATATCCACGCCATCAATGGAATGATCAGATTTAGGATCCCATCTGGACTAAATATCATCATAACAAATGCAAATAAACAGATCGGAAGCTGCAACAGTACAAAGGATACGATCCTTGCAACTTTCGAAGATTTTGTATAAATATTTTTCTTATGATCATATTTGATATCATCTTTCACTACCTGCACGGTATCTGCAAATTTGTACTGTAAAGAGGAAGCTTTTACTTTTTTTCTGTTCTTAAATAAAGCTTCAAACATTGTTTTCTGATATCTTGGTTCTGAGTCTGGAATATCTTTGAGTTTGATAAATTCCATATCCTTTTGACCTTTTTCCTTCATCTTCAGGTAGCCCTTATCGGCCCAATAAAGGATCAAGGAAATAACATCCTTATCATCCACGGAACCGTCCAGAACATATCCGACAACCGCACTGTCCATTCCTTGTGGCGGCTGATATTGAATCGATGGGATAATCTTCTCATCACGTCCGAATAAAACAAATAACACTGCTGTAATCACAAGAATTCCTATTGATAGTCTAAAAATCCATCGATCCGCTCCGATCTCATGTTTTGCTGTAAAATATCCATCACCCAGATCACTGTAGCATGTTAATCCATTTTTAAATGGCAGTGTCTTCTTTAATGTTCCTTTAATCTGGTTCTTCTCCTCATCATATTTCAAAGTAATCACATCTTTTGCATACTTTGATTCCCCATAACGTCCATAATAGAAATTTACGCCCTTAAGATCTGTTTTCTTTGGAAAATGAATTGTAAAAGTACTTCCTTCTGGAATCTTATTTCTCCAAAGTGTCGGGAAAATATTGTAGTACAAATAATCGTAGGTATCTCCCTGATATTTAGGGATCAGTTGATACGTAAATCTATAGTTTCCTTTACTTACAGTATAATCCGCAGAACCAAACTTCAATACCTGACTATTACCGTCAGAATCTTCATCTACATCTGTCTTACTGTCATTTGATAACAGTGTAAAATCCGCATAATAAAGTAGTTTTTTCTGATCTCCATTTTTATCGCTTGTTATTACCTTCCCTTTGTATGGAATATAACGGTAAATTCCATGCCTCGGATTGACAAACTTGACTTTGATATTCTCTGTTACCGTATAACTTCCGTCTTCTCCAACTTTGATATCTACATCAAATTTCTTTGTCTGCATATTAGAGTCATAAGTGACTTCATCATTTGCAAACACATTGCTTCCTGTCCCCATAAAAATCATGGCAGCCATCATGACTGCCATTATGGTACAGGTAATCCACTTTCTCATAGTGCTTTCCCCCTGTCCGTTCCTTAGAATTTTACTTGTACATTCTCACGCTCAGATTCATTCGAAACCTCAAATAATGGTTTTCTCTTAAATCCAAAGATTCCTGCGATGATATTGCCTGGGAATAACTCTGTCTTGGTATTATAGCGGTTTACAACTCCATTATAATATCTTCTGGAACCTGCAATCTCTTCTTCTAATCTCTGAAGCTGATCCTGCAATTTATTAAAGTTCTCATTAGCTTTTAATTCTGGATAGCTTTCAGACACTGCAAATAAAGATTTCAGTGCTCCTGACAGTACATTTTCCTGTTTGATCTTATCATCGATATTTGTCGCTGTCATCGCCTGATTTCTTGCGGCTACGACTTTCTCTAATGTCTCTGATTCGTGTTTCGCATAACCTTTGACGGTTTCTACATAGTTTGGAATCAGATCATAACGCTTCTTTAATGACACATCGATTGCTGAAAATGCCTCTTCTGTCTTATTTCTTAATGTTACAAATCCATTGTAGGAACTGATCAGCCATATCACAATGACAAGCACGATCACTCCGATTACGATCCCTGGTATCATAAGCTCTACCCCTTTCTTTGTTTGGTCAGTTTTCTTTATCATACGTTATTCGCACCAAAACTTCAACACTAAAATAAACTGATCAATTCTTCCATATATTTATCATAATAATAGATATTATCGGACAGAAATTCTTCTTTGTTTAATTGATGATCAGACTTCTCTAATATGTGCAATAGATTCTCTTCCTGATCTTCTCCGTCATCAAACAGTAATAACATTTCATGAATACTGGTTGGCAGAAGATACAAACTCTTATTATATTTTCTTGAAATATCACTTAGAAAATCTTCATAGCAAATCACACCTGCTCCATATCTCTGTATTTTGTTTGATACCACAAATACCGGTCTGTCTTCGGTATGTCCTCGGAAATCTTTATATACAGGCTCGAATTTAGCAGGCAGAAGCTGTTTTGTATTCTTCTTCGCACTCTCCCATAAAAACTGATCCGACCATTGTTCTTTGTTTGCCTTTTTATGATCGATTCTTTGTATGGATCGATCATCCAGATCAAGAATATCAAAAACAATCGCCATATCTTCCAAGAGTAAATATGGTCTCTCACTCCACTCCTTATCCTTCTCATTAAAATGCATCAAATGATAGATAATACGCTCGTTTTCTCTCTGCATGACTCCTTCTTTCTCATTTTTTCTCATTTTCCTATCTATCATAACATTTAATGTTGCTGTCAGCAATATTTATGGTTATCACTGTCACTGTTGGATAGTGGTTTTTCATGGCTCCTGGTAATAGTATTTTTTATGGAGGTCTTTTATGAAAATCGATTTAAAAGAATTAGGAAAACGCATCAAACTTACCCGAAAAGGGCAAGATCTGACACAGGAAATGCTTGCTGAAAAAGCTGGTGTCAGTCAGCATTATATCTATGAAATCGAAGCTGGACGTAAAGCCATGTCTATTCATAGTTTTGCTTCTCTTACTACTGCATTAGATGTATCTGCTGATTATCTTTTATTTGGTGATGGGCAAAGAATATTTGATGTTGATACCCCGGCTCATCACAATAATCAATTGATGGAAATTGCAGCTGAACTTAATCCATCACAGAGAGATCATGTGCTTGAGATTCTGGAAGTGATGGTTCCTTATATTAAAAATTGATTGATTGCAAAATACGATAGATTTTTCTAACGTAAAATAGTGCCAAGATTTTTATTGATCTTGACACTATTTTTATTTGATCTGATATTTATTTTTTAATCTTTACTTTTTTCACACTACTCCATTCAGAGTAGTATGTCTTTCCAGAAACTTTCTTGTATGTACGGATACGTACATAATATGTCTTTTTCTTTTTCAGCTTCTTAATTGTGCAACTTGTCGTTTTGTTCTTGCTGATTGTCTTTGTTTTGTTTCCTTTCGCAAATTTCTTGCTTGTGGAATACTGGATCTGGTATCCGTTTCCAGCTGTGTTCTTTTTCCATTTTACAACTAGTTTTTTGCCTTTGGCATTTTTTGCACTTTTTAGTTTTGTTGTTTTGACGCTGACAGTTGGCTGTGTTGGTTTCTTTGTTGATGTCGTTGTTGCTGGCTGGCTTGGTGTTGTTGGCTCACTTGGTTTTGTTGGCTCACTTGGATTTACTTCATTACCTTCTACTTTGAATGTTCTTGCTGCTGTTTCTCTAAACAGTTTACCATCTCTATAGATTTTTCCAGTAATCGTTAATGTACCTGACTGATTTACTTTAATAATACGGTTTGGATATCCTCCACCTGCACCAATACCAATACTCATCAAGTCATTAGAAAGGTTCTTCTCTTCATCTGTTGCTGTTAGTGATGTTCCATTTAAATTGAAGTCTAATGTATAGAATGTATGATTTCCATTTTCATAATCCCAAGCGAAAGATGCACCATCCAAACTAAACCAATAAGCTTCTCCTACTTTCAAAGTATCGCCTGTTGCTTCTACTGAACTATCCCCTACAAATTTTCTATAGCTAAAAGATAGATCACAATTAGCTACTGTTAAATCTTTCTCTGTTTCTCCGATTACTGTTTCTTTACTTGTGCCTACATTACCATCATCTGCCAATACTCTAAGCAAAATTTTTGTATTCACTGGATTTGACGGAGCTGTAATCCTGCATGTTTTTTCATTTGATTTCTCCATAATGCCATCATTTACAGACCATTCATATACAACCGGTCCATCATATCCTTCGAGATTCGCTGTCGCCTCTCTGCTCTCATCTGGTAATACATAATTTCCAAATATATTTCCTGATTCAATAGAAAGTGAATATACTGTACATGGAAGTGTATCGGTAAAAACTACATTCCCGCTTTTTACTGATTTTAATTCATAGGTTATTTCCGTAGAACCTTTTTCATTGCCTGTATAAACTGCATCCGCACCATCATAGATTTCTGCAATATTATCATTATCACTAGATAGACTTAGCTCAAAAATATTTCCAACTAGATCATACTCATCAAACTGTACAGTTTGCTCATTCTTTCTATCAATAATAGTAATGTAATAACTAACTTCTGCTTTTTGCTCAAATGGAATAAATACTTTTCCATTACTTTCATATGATCTTATATTATTGCCATCATCATCTGTTTCATAAAAATCTACTGTTAAATCTACGTCATCGCTACTTAATGTGCGATAAGAAATTATTCTATTCTCCTGATCTAAATCCAATGCCACATAAGTTGTTTCCCTCTTCGTTCCTGCTGCTGAATTCGAATCAGTCCATACTCCATACATAGTTCTAGTGCCATCTGCATTCTCATTGTCTCCTATATATGTGCATTCTTCAGTTGGTTTCTTGGATAACTTCTTAATTGTAACTTGTTTTGTTGTTTGATCATAGCTGAAGAATTCATTATCTCTAACATTAGCTAGTACAGTTTCATTAAAACTTTCAAAATTAAAGTTGTTTCTAATTTCCTAGCAAAATTCGTCTGCCTTAACAGTTTCCTGACCATTTTCAGCATAGCATAATGCTATATACATTGCTGCCGTATCATTGCTAATTACCTTGTCATTATCATTTTCCAATGTTCCCATGACCAGCGCCCATTTTTCTAACCTGTTCATTTTGCTTACATTGACTTCGGTATCTTTTGATTCCTCCGCTGATACCTGTCTGGCTGTAAAAGCTGATGGTGTGATTACCATTGTGCATGCTAACACAATTGATAGCATTACAGCGCTAATCCTTAGTTTCATTTTCTTTTTCATATAGTTCCTCCTTTATTGATAGTGTCTAACGCTATCCATTATCTGATAGTTTTAGTCTACCATATTGACTTATTTTTGTCCCCTCTTACTTTAATTTATCTTATATCTTGCACAATTTATTTCGAAAAAAAGAATCATTCTTCGATAATCCTACCAACTCTTCCCAATCCAACCGTACATTCATCATCACGAATGATAAAAGGTTCTTCTTCTGTTATCTTAATTGGTTGAATTAATTCAATTGTTATATCCAGTGTTTCCCCTGGCATAGCCATATCTATTTCTATTGGCAATTGAATCTCTCCTGTTACATCTGTCGTTTTGAAATAAAACTGCAGACGGTCACCATCAAAATATCCTGTGTCTCGTCCACCTTCATTGATATCTAACATGTATACTTCTGCTGTAAACTTTGTATGTATAGAGGAATCTTGATCCATTTCAGGCTGTGAATCTGGAATGTATTTATCCACCGCATCCATCAATTCCATGACCTTATCTCCCCATTCTCCATCTGAATCTTCAAGGGCTTTTAAAGCAGATCCATAGATAAACGGAATATCAGATTCAACAAATCCGCACTGATATAGTTGGGCACGAATCCCCATTTCTACCAATTCCAGCATTTCCATATCATCTACCATATCACATTTATTCATAAATACTACGATATGTTGCATTCCCATATGATGAGCAATCATGATCTGTTCTGCTGTTTGTGACATGATTCCATCTATTGCAGATACTACTAGGATAGCTCCATATTCAATGCTAGATGTCAAGCTTATATTTCTCTCTTCTCTTGTTGTAAGAGTTTTTTTAATTGCATCTGTTAAAGTCGTTTTTCCATGACCTCGATGTCCAATTATTCCTATCGTGCAATGAGCTTTCTTCTCTTCAAATGTTTCTTTCCCCATATTTATATCTCCCATCATCAGTTGTTTTTATTCTTCATAAATCATGACTTTACAGTCTTTCTTATAACAAGCAACCCCATATTTTATGAAATTTCGCATTCCATCTTGCTTCAATTTAGCAATATAGTCTTTATCTTCAATCTGTTTTAAAGCTTGCTTGCATGCTGCATCCATATTCCCATCTTCGGCATACTTTAATTCAATGACAATTCCCGTTCGATTCTCCGGAGCTTCTATCAGAATATCACTGTATCCGATTCCTGATTCTGCATTTGATTTTATAAGCCAGCTTGACTTATATCCAAGAAGACCAAGTAAAATTCCGTGATAAAAATTTTCTTTCTTCTCTTTTGCGATTGCTGTATCTCTTATACTGATCGTATTCCATAGATAATCTCCAAAAAGCTGTTCAATTTCTTCTGGTTTTTTCTCTATAAATGCATTACAAAATATTTCTAGTGTTTTTCCATCATTTTTTGAAACATCACTAAACCATTCTTTGATTTTCTTTGTAAATAGATTTCTTATCTCTGTATTTGGTATCGACAAAAGATATTTACCATTTTGAGTTCGTCCTTGTTGTGTTAGATATCCTGTTGTAAAAAGCACACTCCACAAATTTTCTATACTCTTATCTAACTCATTATAGGTAAGCTCCTCTACAATTTCCTTTTCAATACACTCTCCACTTATCAAACGCTCAATCTCATTCTTTGTCTGAATATCTGCCTTATCTATAAATCTGCGAACAATTTCATTTCCACTAGAATTAGACCAAAAATCTTCTGGTAATGCATCGGGATCCGCACATAGACTTTTACAATAACGAATCACATCCCATGGGCAATAGATATCTGTATTTCCAAAACGATAACCATCATACCACTCCCTAATCTGAAGGTAATGATCTGATAAATTATAATCGCTAAGAATCTTTTTCACTTCTGTATCGGTAAATCCAAAACATTCATCATACTGAACATTGAGAATAGATAAAACTTCAAAATTATTAAGTCCGGTGAAAATGCTTTCTTTCGAAATTCTAAGACATCCTGTCAAAACTGCAAATTGTAGAAAATCATTTGTTTTTAGTGCTTGCCCCAAAAGACTTCTCATGAGTTCAATCATTTCATCATAATAGCCTTTCTGAAAAGCTTTATCTAGCGGAACATCGTATTCATCAATAATAATAATTGTCTTTTTTCCATAATATTTGCACAAAAGTTCTGATAATAGTCTGATACTATCTGTTATATCATCAGCCTTTCCATCCAAAAGGCTCTGAAATTGCTTAATCTCTTCTTCTATTAATTTATCACTATTTTTAAGATAATGGTGTCTCCGTGCTTCATTTTTAATAATCGTTGTAATCCGAATAATCGCTTCTTCAAAAGTTAATCCATCGATTCCTTTCAATGACAGAAAGATTACTGGATACTTACCCATATATTCATCACATAATTCTTTATTTTTAGAAATATATAGACCTTCAAAAAGTGATTTATCCATACCAATTTCAAAAAAAGTACGTAACATACTCATATTGAGTGTCTTTCCAAAACGACGTGGTCGTGTAAACAGATTTACTTTTCCCCAATTTTGTAAGAGCTGTTCAATTAATTTTGTCTTATCTATATAATAAAATCCTAACTTGCGAATATCTTCAAAATTCTCAATTCCAACTGGCAGCTTTAATGTTTGATTCATTCGGATCCTCCTATTAATTTTGCCTTACGACCAATGTGTCTCTTTTATTATAGCTTGTTTTATATTTGCTCACAACAAAAAAGACCCAGAAAGCCTAAACTTTCTGAGTCTCATAAATATTATCCTAAATTCAATCGTAGAAGTAAGAATTACTCGATGATTGTAGCAACTCTTCCTGATCCTACTGTACGTCCACCTTCACGGATAGCGAAAGATAATCCCTGAGCCATAGCGATTGGGTGAATTAATTCGATAGTCATTTCTACGTTGTCACCAGGCATGCACATTTCTGTTCCTTCTGGTAATTCGATAACACCTGTAACGTCTGTTGTTCTGAAGTAGAACTGTGGACGATAGTTGTTGAAGAATGGAGTATGACGTCCACCTTCATCTTTAGTTAATACGTATACCTGAGCTGTGAATTTTGTATGGCATGTGATTGAACCTGGCTGGCAAAGAACCTGTCCTCTTTCGATTTCGTCTCTCTGAACACCACGTAATAATGCACCAATGTTATCTCCAGCCTGAGCTTCGTCTAACAGTTTACGGAACATTTCTACACCAGTTACAACAACTTTTCTTGTTTCTTCTTTGATACCAACGATTTCAACTTCGTCAGATACGTGAAGAACACCACTTTCTACTCTACCAGTTGCTACTGTACCACGTCCTGTGATAGAGAATACGTCTTCGACTGGCATTAAGAAAGGTTTGTCTGTGTCACGCTGTGGATCTGGAATGTAGCTGTCAACAGCATCCATTAATTCCATGATCTTATCTCCCCATTCTCCGTTAGGATCTTCAAGAGCTTTTAAAGCAGATCCCTGGATTACAGGAATGTCATCTCCTGGGAATTCGTATTCATTTAATAATTCACGAATTTCCATTTCTACTAATTCTAATAATTCTTCATCGTCAACCATGTCACATTTGTTCATGAATACTACGATGTAAGGAACACCTACCTGACGAGATAACAGGATATGTTCTTTTGTCTGAGCCATTACACCATCAGTTGCAGCTACTACTAAGATAGCTCCGTCCATCTGAGCAGCACCAGTGATCATGTTCTTTACATAATCGGCATGGCCTGGGCAGTCTACGTGAGCGTAGTGACGTTTTTCTGTTTCATACTCAACGTGAGCTGTAGAGATTGTGATTCCACGTTCTCTTTCTTCTGGAGCTTTATCGATATTTTCAAAATCTACTGCTGCGTTTCCTGCTACACGTGCAGAAAGAGTTTTTGTGATTGCAGCTGTTAAAGTAGTTTTACCGTGGTCTACGTGTCCGATAGTACCAATGTTGCAATGAGGTTTGCTTCTCTCAAACTTTTCTTTAGCCATTTTAAATGTCCTCCTTATTAGGCCCGTTGGGGCAATTACAATAATGATCTCTAAACTTCAAAATATAGTGCCCCGGCTAAGGGCTGTCCTAAATTTGATTATATTTCATTTAAACAAATATTTCAAGACTATTTTGACAAAATAGCCCCGAAATATTTATATATTAATTTTTCTTACTTATCAGCAAGTACTTTTTCCTGTACGTTCTTTGGTACTGGTTCGTATTTTTCAAAGAACATAGAGTAGTTACCACGTCCCTGAGTTCTAGAACGTAAGTCTGTAGAATATCCGAACATTTCAGATAATGGAACGAATGCACGAACCATCTTACCGCTCGCGATATCATCCATACCTTCGATACGTCCACGACGAGAGTTGATATCTCCGATAACGTCTCCCATGTATTCTTCAGGCATTGTAACTTCGACTCTCATGATTGGCTCAAGCAGGATAGCTCCAGCTTTCTGCATAGCTTCTTTAAATGCCATAGATCCAGCAATGTGGAAGGCCATTTCACTAGAATCGACATCATGGTAAGATCCATCATATACTGTAGCTTTCACACCAAGTACTGGGAATCCTCCTAAGATACCAGACTGAGCTGCTTCTTCGATACCTTCTCCAACTGCTGGGATGTATTCTTTAGGAATAGATCCACCAACAACTGTAGATTCGAATTTGAACAGTTCTTCTCCGTTGGCATCCATTGGCTCAAAGTGAACTTTACAGTGACCATACTGACCACGACCACCAGACTGTTTAGCGTATTTGCTGTCAACGTCAACGGCTTTTGTAAATGTTTCTTTGTATGCTACCTGAGGAGCACCAACGTTAGCTTCTACTTTGAATTCACGAAGCAGACGGTCAACGATGATTTCCAGATGAAGTTCACCCATTCCGGAAATGATTGTCTGTCCTGTTTCCTGATCTGTATGAGCTCTGAATGTAGGATCTTCTTCAGCCAGTTTTGCAAGTGCTTCAGACATTTTACCCTGATCACCTTTAGTTTTAGGCTCGATCGCTACGTCGATAACTGGTTCTGGGAATTCCATGGATTCCAGAATTACAGGATGCTGTTCATCACAGATTGTATCACCAGTTGTTGTAGATTTGAAACCTACTGCAGCTGCGATATCTCCTGAATATACGATATCTAATTCTTCACGCTTGTTAGCATGCATCTGTAAAATACGTCCAACACGCTCTTTTTTGTTCTTTGTTGCATTTAATACGTAAGATCCTGATTTGCATGTTCCAGAGTAAACACGGAAGAATGCAAGTTTACCTACGAATGGGTCTGTCATGATCTTAAATGCTAAAGCTGAGAATGGTTCATCATCAGATGAATGTCTTTCAACTTCGTTACCATCTTCATCGACACCTTTGATAGCTGGGATGTCTGTTGGAGCTGGCATAAATTCGATAATAGCATCCAGTAATTTCTGAACACCTTTATTTCTATATGCTGTACCACAGCATACTGGAACTGCTTTACATTCGCATGTTCCTTTTCTTAGTGCAGCTTTTAATGCATCAACGCTTGGTTCTTCACCTTCCAGATATTCCATCATCAGATCGTCATCTAATTCACAGATCTTTTCAACTAATTCTGTATGATAAAGTTCAGCGTCTTCTTTCATATCTTCTGGGATTTCAACGATAGAGATGTCTTCACCTTTGTCATCATTGTAGATGTAAGCTTCCATCTCGAATAAGTCGATGATTCCTTTGAAGTCGTCTTCTTTACCGATAGGTAACTGAAGTACTACTACGTTAGCTCCCAGACGATCTTTCATCTGATCAACTGCTCCGTAGAAGTTCGCACCTAAGATATCCATCTTATTGATGAATGCCATTCTAGGTACGTTATAAGTATCAGCCTGTCTCCATACGTTTTCAGACTGAGGTTCTACTCCACCCTTTGCACAGAAGACTGCTACTGATCCATCAAGTACACGCAGGGAACGTTCTACTTCAACTGTGAAGTCAACGTGACCTGGAGTATCAATGATATTGATACGATGCTCTAAAGCACCTTTTTTAGGCTTGCAATGATCCTGCAGTGTCCAATGACATGTTGTAGCTGCAGAAGTGATTGTGATACCTCTTTCCTGTTCCTGCTCCATCCAGTCCATAGTAGCAGTACCATCATGAGTATCACCGATTTTATAGTTTACACCAGTGTAATAAAGGATACGCTCTGTTGTTGTTGTTTTACCAGCATCAATATGAGCCATGATTCCGATATTTCTGGTTCTCTCTAATGGATATTCTCTTCCAGCCAAGATTTTTTCCTCCTATAAGTTTTAACATAGAAGCATATCTGGCAAGACGCCAGAACAGATTCTTGAAATTAGAATCTGTAATGTGCGAATGCTTTGTTTGCTTCTGCCATCTTGTGCATATCTTCTTTTTTCTTTACAGATGCTCCTGTATTGTTGGAAGCGTCAAGAAGTTCTTTTGCAAGACGTTCTTCCATTGTTCTTTCTCCTCTTTTACGTGAGAAAGTTGTGATCCAACGAAGCGCTAATGCCTGTCTTCTGTCTGGTCTAACGTCGATAGGCACCTGATATGTTGCTCCACCGATACGTCTAGCTTTTACTTCAAGAACTGGCATGATGTTGTTCATAGCTTCTTCGAATACTTCTAAAGCTGGTTTTCCAGCTTCTTCTTCGATACGGGCAAATGCTCCGTATACGATTTTCTGAGCAACTCCTTTTTTACCATCTAACATAATGTTGTTGATTAATTTTGTCACAACCTTATTGTTGTAAATAGGATCTGCTAATACGTCTCTTTTCGCAATATGTCCTTTACGTGGCACGGTTCTTCCCTCCTTAATAATCATTAATTCATCGGTACTCATACTTAGTTATTGCATGTTCGTGCAGGACTTTTATATCTCCTGTAACCTTTGTAGGAAACAATAAAGTTCCGGCACAACTATACAAGGTAGCGTTTAAATTACGCTGCTTTGTACCAATTTAGTTTTGTTTTATTTTTTCTTAGGTCTTTTAGCTCCATATTTGGAACGAGCCTGCATTCTGTTAGCTACACCTGCTGTATCAAGTGTACCTCTAACGATATGGTAACGAGTACCTGGTAAGTCCTTAACACGACCACCACGAATCAGAACAACACTATGTTCCTGTAAGTTATGTCCTTCACCTGGGATATAACTTGTTACTTCGATTCCGTTAGAAAGACGAACTCTAGCGATCTTACGTAAAGCAGAGTTAGGCTTTTTAGGAGTTGCAGTTTTAACAGCTGTACATACACCTCTCTTCTGTGGTGAGCTTGTGTCTGTAGCTTTCTTCTTTAAAGAGTTAAATCCTTTCTGAAGTGCTGGTGCTGTAGATTTCTTTACAGATGTTTTTCTCCCTTTTCTAACTAATTGGTTAAAAGTTGGCATTGATTTCACCTCCATACATGTTTTCTACTGTGGTTACTTAAATTCACCTTGTGACTATGCATGTACTTCTTGGTTTTGCTCCCCAAAAAGGCATGCTAGGCTATTATAAAATGCCTGCATGCCTTTGTCAAGACCTTTTCCCAAGATTTTTATTAATTTCTATATATTTTTATCTTTTTGGAAATCTCATTCTATGGATCTTATTCGAAATCTCTTCTTATCCCACTGTCTCCAGAAATGCTTTCTCGTCACATCTCTGATATCAATCCTGACAGCTTCTATTCTGATTTCTTTTCTTAATCTCAACGTTTTGATTTCTTTGTCATATGGCTTCTTTACGCCATTTTCTTAATATATAAAAATCAATCTCTTATTCTTGAGAAAATATTCAGTTAATAAGTTCCAAATTATTTTGTTAACGGGTTACACTTTGCTTTAGTTACCAGTTACAAATTTTTTAAATGCTCCACCGGTCAGCTGATCGAATGTTGATTGATCTCTTATCTGAATCTTTCTTGTTTGGATTCCTCGTCTCTTGGAATCTTTCTTGTTTGGATTCTTTTTCTTTGATCATCTTCTGATCTTATCTTAAGATCTTGTTCATTCTCTCTATTCTTCGTATTATCTTTATGAGGTTGACTCCTTTACCGTTCTATCCGCTTCTAGGACTCTTATGTTCTCTCCCGAGATCATAATATCCTGTTGAGTCAGTCTCATGATTCCCAATCATCTTAATACTTCTGATCCATCAGCTGCCGGTTTTAAAGGTCTTCCGTTAGCCTTATGGAGCAACTTGGGCAATTCTCCTTTCTTTTAAAACTTATCTTTCATTTGTTGATTTTATTATATCAATATCTGTTTTATTTGTCAATTAAATAGTATTTTCAGTTTTCTTAAGAATTTTACATACAATAAACAGATTATAGTTTGATAGACTGAAGTTGGTGGAATATTATAAAAAACCACAAACGCAGCATTGGAATTTTGCCATATTTTGAATAAATTCGCAGCCCAATTGGACGATTGTCTGAGCTTCAGAGACTCTTGTCTTAGATAAACTTCAGAGCGAGTTATCGTAGGAAATTGGGCGGATAAGCGATTTGTTCAAAATATGAGCAAAAATTCCACCGCTGCGTTTGTGGTTTTTTATTTATTTTTTATCATATACTCAAAGCCTACAGTTGGCCAACTACAAATTCAAATTATTCTTCAATATCAAATTCTTCATCATCGAAATCGATTTCATCTCCGATCGTGAAATCATTTTCGTCTGTGCTGATCTTGACATCTCTGTAACGTCTCATACCTGTTCCGGCTGGGATCAGTTTACCAAGGATTACGTTTTCTTTTAATCCTACTAATGGATCGACTTTTCCTTTGATCGCTGCATCTGTAAGAACTTTTGTTGTCTCCTGGAAGGAAGCTGCTGATAAGAAGGAATCCGTTGCCAGAGATGCTTTTGTGATACCAAGCATGATCTGATCTGCTGTTGCAGTCTGAAGACCCTGTTCTTCCATCTCTTTGTTTCTCTTCTCAAGTTCTAATACATCAACCATTGCTCCTGGTAAGTATCCTGTGTCTCCACCGTCTTCGATACGTACTTTCTTAAGCATCTGACGTACGATAACCTCAACGTGCTTGTCGTTGATATCTACACCCTGTAAACGGTATACTCTCTGTACTTCGCGGATCATGTAATCCTGTACTGCACGGATTCCCTTGATTCTTAATAAATCGTGAGGGTTGATAGAACCTTCTGTAAGTTCATCTCCGGCTTCAAGGATCTGTCCTTCCTGTACTTTCAGACGAGATCCGTAAGGGATCAGATATGTCTTCACATCGCCAGTTTCTCTGTTTGTGATGATAACTTCACGTTTCTTCTTTGTATCTTTTAACTGCACTTCTCCACCAAATTCTGCGATGATCGCAAGTCCTTTTGGTTTACGTGCTTCAAATAACTCTTCGACACGAGGAAGACCCTGTGTGATATCATCACCGGCTACTCCACCGGCATGGAATGTTCTCATTGTAAGCTGTGTACCTGGCTCACCGATTGACTGTGCTGCGATGATTCCGACAGCTTCTCCAACCTGTACGGCCTGACCTGTTGCCATGTTAGATCCATAACACTTAGCACAAGCTCCAACTCCGGATTTACATGTTAACATCGTACGGATCTTAACAGATGTATATCCTGCATCACAAACGGCTTTCGCACGTTTTGGTGTGATCATGTGGTTTGCTTTTACAATGACTTCACCAGTTTCTTTATTCACAAGCTCTTCTGCTGCGTATCTTCCTGTGATACGTTCTTCTAAGCTTTCGATAACTTCCTGTCCATCCATGAATGCTTCTACATACATTCCTGGAATTTCTTCTCCTGTACCTTCACAGCAGTCCTGTTCACGAATGATCAGATCCTGTGATACGTCTACCAGACGACGTGTTAAGTATCCTGAATCGGCTGTACGAAGGGCTGTATCGGACAGACCTTTACGAGCTCCATGTGCTGAAATGAAGTATTCCAGTACGTCAAGACCTTCACGGAAGTTAGACTTGATTGGCAATTCGATCGTACGTCCTGATGTATCGGCCATCAGTCCACGCATACCTGCTAACTGTTTGATCTGCTGGTTAGAACCACGGGCTCCGGAATCGGCCATCATGAAGATGTTATTTAATCGGTCTAATCCTGTGATCAGTTTATCTGTTAAAACGTCATCGGCGTCGAACCATGTCTTAACAACCGCTTTATAACGTTCTTCTTCTGTCATCAGACCACGTTTATACTGTTCTGTAATGAATTCTACCTGTTTCTGTGCATCTCCTAAGATCTGAGGTTTCTCAGGTGGCACTGTCATATCGGAAATGGATACTGTTAAGGCTCCTCTTGTAGAGAATTTGTATCCGATCGCTTTAATATCATCTAAGACTTCTGCAGTCTTTGTTGCTCCATGAATGTTGATACATTTATCAAGGATCTGTTTTAACTGTTTCTTTCCTACGTGGAAATCAATCTCATATGCTAAAGCATTCTCTGGTTTGCTTCTGTCTACAAATCCTAAATCCTGTAAGATGATCTCATTAAACAGGATACGTCCAAGTGTACAATCTACAACCTGAGAAATAGGATTTCCGTCTTTGTCTACACCTGTACGTCTTACTTTGATCTTAGAATGAAGTGTGATCACCTTATTTTCATAAGCTAAGTATGCTTCGTTCTCAGATTTGAAGTATTTACCTTCACCTTTGTCTCCATCTTTCTCTAATGTCAGATAGTAGATACCAAGTACCATATCCTGAGAAGGAACAGCTACTGGACCACCATCAGATGGTTTTAACAGGTTGTTTGGTGATAACAGAAGGAATCTACACTCTGCCTGTGCTTCCACAGATAATGGAAGATGGACAGCCATCTGGTCACCGTCGAAATCGGCATTGTATGCTGTACATACCAGTGGATGCAGACGGATTGCTTTACCTTCTACGAGGATAGGCTCAAATGCCTGAATTCCCAGTCTATGCAGTGTCGGTGCACGGTTTAACATAACCGGATGTTCTTTAATGACGTCTTCTAAGACATCCCATACTTCTGGCTGAAGTTTTTCAACCATTTTCTTTGCTGATTTAATGTTGTGAGCTAATTTGCGCTCTACTAATTCTTTCATAACGAATGGCTTGAATAATTCGATCGCCATTTCTTTTGGAAGACCACACTGGAAGATCTTTAAGTCTGGTCCTACTACGATAACAGAACGTCCAGAGTAGTCTACACGTTTTCCTAACAGGTTCTGACGGAAACGTCCCTGTTTACCTTTTAACATGTCTGATAATGATTTTAATGCACGGTTTCCTGGTCCTGTGACTGGACGTCCACGTCTACCATTATCGATCAGGACATCAACTGCTTCCTGTAACATTCTCTTTTCGTTTCTTACGATGATATCTGGCGCTCCAAGTTCTAATAATCTCTTCAGACGGTTATTTCTGTTGATGATACGTCTGTAAAGGTCATTTAAGTCAGATGTAGCAAAACGTCCACCATCTAACTGAACCATTGGACGGATATCTGGAGGGATGACTGGAACTGCATCCAGGATCATCCATTCTGGTTTATTCTCTGAGTTGCAGAATGCTTCTACAACTTCCAGTCTCTTAACGATTCTGGCTCTCTTCTGACCTGTAGCAGTTTTGAACTCATCCTGTAAGGATTTTGCTTCTGCTTCCAGATCAATGGCCTGAAGCAGTTCTTTCACTGCTTCAGCACCCATTCCTACGCGGAATGTATCTCCGTATTTTTCATACGCTTCTCTATATTCTTTTTCTGTTAATACCTGTTTATATGCAAGATCTGTATCTCCAGCATCTAAAACGATATAGCATGCGAAATATAAAACCTTTTCCAGTGTTCTTGGTGAAATATCAAGAATCAGACCCATACGACTAGGAATTCCTTTGAAATACCAGATATGAGATACTGGAGCTGCTAATTCGATATGTCCCATTCTTTCACGACGGACACTTGCTTTTGTTACTTCAACACCGCATCGGTCGCAGACAACACCTTTATAGCGAACTTTTTTGTACTTTCCGCAGTGACACTCCCAGTCCTTTGTAGGCCCGAAGATCTTCTCACAGAAAAGCCCGTCTTTTTCAGGTTTTAATGTTCGATAGTTGATCGTCTCAGGTTTCTTTACTTCTCCTCTAGACCACTCACGGATCTTTTCTGGGGAAGCCAACCCGATCTTAATTGCATCAAATGAAATTTTATTGCTTTGATATTCATTGCTTGATTCCATCATTTAAGGCTGCTCCTTCCTAAATTGCTCGCCAATCTACATGATTGTGTTATCTTCACCTTCTGATAAGTCTCCGTGTTTATATCCTAAAGCACCGAGTTCAGATTCGCTTTCTTCATAATTATTGAAGACACCGTCTCCTTCGATCATTGGTGCAAGATCCTGATTTGCATCTCCACCATCAACATCTTCTCTTAATTCAACTTCTTCAGCGTTCTCGTCAAGAATTTTAACATCTAATGCCAGTGACTGGAATTCTTTTAATAATACTTTGAAAGATTCTGGAACACCTGGTTCAGGGATGTTATCACCTTTGATGATCGCTTCGTATGCTTTCACACGACCTACAACGTCATCAGACTTGAATGTCAGGATCTCCTGAAGTGTGTATGCTGCACCATAAGCTTCCAGTGCCCATACCTCCATCTCTCCGAAACGCTGTCCACCGAACTGAGCTTTACCACCCAGTGGCTGCTGAGTTACTAATGAGTAAGGACCCGTAGAACGTGCATGGATCTTGTCATCTACCAGATGATGCAGTTTCAGGTAATGCATGAATCCGATTGTTACAGGGCTGTCAAATTCTTCTCCTGTACGACCGTCTCTTAATCTTACTTTACCAGTTGTATCAATTGGTACACCCTGCCATTCTTTTCTATGGTCTCTGTTTTCATATAAGTAATCCATTACATCATCATTAACTTTATCACGCCATTTCGCGTCAAATTCTTCCCATGATGTATTGGCATAGTCATTTGCCATTCTTAATGTATCTGCGATATCGTTCTCGTCTGCACCGTTGAATACTGGTGTAGCAACATTAAATCCAAGAACTTTTGCTGCTAAGGACAGATGGATCTCTAACACCTGTCCGATATTCATACGTGAAGGCACACCTAATGGGTTCAGTACGATATCTAATGGACGTCCGTTTGGTAAGTATGGCATATCTTCTACTGGCAGGATACGGGAAATTACACCCTTGTTACCATGTCGACCAGCCATCTTATCTCCTACAGAAATCTTTCTCTTCTGAGCGATGTATACACGAACGCTCTTGTTTACTCCAGGAGGAAGTTCATCTCCATTCTCTCTTGTGAAGATCTTCGTATCCATAACAACTCCGTAAGCACCATGTGGCACTCTTAAAGATGTATCACGGACTTCTCTTGCTTTCTCACCGAAGATCGCACGTAACAATCTCTCTTCAGCTGTTAATTCTGTTTCTCCCTTAGGAGTAACTTTTCCTACCAGGATGTCACCGGCACGTACTTCTGCACCGATACGGATGATACCGTTATCATCTAAGTCTTTTAAGACATCTTCACTTAATCCTGCAAGATCTCTTGTGATCTCTTCCTGACCAAGCTTAGTATCTCTGGCTTCTGCTTCATATTCTTCGATATGAACAGATGTGTAAACGTCATCCTGTACCAGACGTTCACTTAACAGTACCGCATCCTCGTAGTTATATCCTTCCCATGTCATGAAACCGATCAATGGGTTCTTACCAAGAGCCATCTCTCCGTTGCTTGTTGACGCACCATCTGCTAAGATGTCTCCCTTTTCTACTCTGTCTCCTACAAATACGATCGGACGCTGATTCATACAGTTACCCTGGTTGCTTCGTGCAAACTTGATAACATTGTACTCATCTCTCTGACCGTCATCATTACGAACTACGATCTTTGTACTTGTAGATCTTTCTACGACTCCGCCATTTCTTGCTGTGATGCAGACTCCAGAGTCATATGCAGCCTTGGATTCCATACCTGTTCCAACAACAGGAGCTTCTGTAGAAAGAAGTGGTACTGCCTGACGCTGCATGTTAGATCCCATCAGCGCACGGTTGGCATCATCGTTCTCCAGGAAAGGAATCATGGATGTAGCCACTGAGAATACCATCTTTGGAGATACGTCCATTAAGTCAAGGTTTACTTTATCAAATTCTGATGTATCCTCGCGGAAACGTCCGGATACATGAGTATTTACGAAATGTCCATCTTCATCAACAGGTTCGTTCGCCTGTGCTACTACATAATTATCTTCTTCATCAGCTGTTAAATAAACAACTTTGTCTGTAACAACTGGATTCTCAGGATCTGATTTATCCAGTACACGATATGGAGCTTCGATAAATCCATACTCGTTAATTCTCGCATAAGTAGCAAGAGAGTTGATCAGACCGATGTTAGGTCCTTCAGGTGTCTCGATCGGACACATTCTTCCGTAATGTGTGTAATGTACGTCACGGACTTCGAATCCGGCACGATCACGAGACAGACCACCTGGTCCTAATGCAGATAAACGTCTCTTATGTGTCAACTCAGACAGTGGGTTGTTGTGGTCCATGAACTGAGATAACTGAGAACTTCCAAAGAACTCTTTCACTGCTGCTGTTACTGGTTTGATATTGATCAATGACTGTGGTGAGATAGATTCAATATCCTGAGTTGTCATTCTTTCACGAACAACTCTTTCCAATCTTGAAAGACCGATACGATACTGGTTCTGAAGCAGTTCACCTACAGCACGGATACGACGGTTTCCTAAGTGGTCAATATCATCATCATGTCCAATTCCATACTCTAAATGGATATTATAGTTGATGGATGCTAAGATATCTTCTTTTGTAATATGTTTTGGAATCAATTCATGAATATTCTTCTTCAGAGCTTCTTTTAATTCTTCTCCTTCATATCCTTCTTCTAAGATCTTCTCTAATACAGGATAGAAAACATCTTCATGAACACCAATCTCTTCTGGATTGAAATCTACATATTCAGCAAGATTTACTTCCATGTTGGAAAGTATTTTTGTAGCACCTTCTTCTGTCTGGATCATAACACTTGCTACGGCTGCGTTCTGAATCTTATCTGCAAGTTCCATGTCCACATTCGTTCCAGCTTCTGCTAATACTTCTCCAGTTGTTGGATCTAAAACATCTTCTGCTAAGATAAATCCACTGATACGATTTCTTAATGCTAATTTTTTATTGAATTTGTAACGTCCAACTTTCGCAAGATCATATCTTCTTGGATCGAAGAACATGCTGTTGATCAAGCTTTCCGCACTATCTACAGATAATGGTTCTCCCGGACGGATCTTCTTATATAATTCTAACAGACCATCTTCATAGTTATCAGATGGGTCTTTTTCAATACTTGCAAGGATCTTTGGTTCTTCACCAAATAATTCTTTGATCTCTGCGTTTGTTCCAATACCTAATGCACGGATCAAAACTGTGATAGGCACTTTTCTTGTACGGTCTACACGTACATTGAATACATCATTGGAATCTGTTTCATATTCAAGCCAAGCACCACGGTTTGGAATAACTGTGGAAGAGTATAACTCTTTACCAATCTTGTCATGAGCAATTCCATAATAAATTCCAGGGGAACGCACTAACTGACTGACGATAACACGTTCAGCTCCGTTGATGATAAATGTTCCTGTTGCTGTCATTAAAGGAAGATCGCCCATAAAAATCTCATGCTGCTTGATTTCATCAGTCTCTTTATTATGAAGTCTTACTTTCACTTTTAAAGGTGCAGCGTATGTTGCATCTCTTTCTTTACATTCTTCAATTGAATATTTGACGTCATCTTTACATAATTGATAGTCAACAAATTCCAAGCTTAACTGATCGCTGTAATCTTCGATTGGGGAGATATCTTCAAATACCTCTGCTAATCCTTCTCTTAAAAACCAATCATAGGAATCCTTTTGAATTTCGATCAGATTTGGTACTTCAAGGACGTCATCCTGTCTGGCATAGCTGATTCGCATCCCTGTACCTGATTTTATTGGCTGTATTCTGTTCTTTTCCATGGACGTTTTTCACCTCTTGATCTAAACCTGGTTTATATACTACATCAACTGTAAGAAACCCTCTATCTTACTATATCTTTCTTACAATCTTATTCTTAATTTTACATAGAGTGTGGGCAGACAAACCCACATTAAGACATTTTCTTATATTACCACATAGAATTTACCATGTCAATAACTATTTTTAAATACATGAAAAAAGCACCTGAAAATGTTTCTCATCTGCCTTTTTCATTAAATTCTTCACTTCTTTTCACTCTTACCTTGTAATAAAAAGATTTTGTATATTACACTAGTCATAAACAAAGGCGTTGTAAACAGATATATGTTTATAGCGCCTTTTGCATTTATTAAGAAAGGAAATCTTAACGTGGGAATCACTTTAAAACACAACAAACTACTTTTGGCCGCCCCATGTGCTGCATTTATTGCTGGGTTGATCTGGGATAAAGTATCCTCAAGAGTTGCCGTTGCATCTATCTTTATCGGTATGATCTGTGGACTCATTGCTTACTTTATGATTCCTGATGATAATATTAACTATTTTGTAGGTAATGTATTTTCTCTTTGTGTTCCGATTGTTGTTATCATGATCGGCTCTCTATTCGAGAAAGAACATTTTGATTTTGAACAATTAAATTATTTATTCTAATTGTCTATGTATGGTTTGCCATTGGAATTGCAGTGATCAGTGTATTTGCAATTCGAGAATTGTTTAGCTGGTTCAAGGTTCCAAACGAGCATATATCACAAAGCATTCAGAAAGGACCGAGAAAAAATTATGAAATGTAATGTTGTTTGTATACAAACTTATCCAAAAATGAATCAGAAAGAGGAAAATCTTTTTCATATGGAAACGCTTCTTCGCAAAGCTATGGAATCTCATCCAGATACTCAACTCATTATTTTCCCTGAGCTTGCTGTTACTGGTTATCAATGTGGTAAAAATTTTAAAGACTTGGCAGAAACTGCCACGATCAACTCTACATCCGTAAAAAAGATGAGTGCCTTAGCTAAGGAATTTCATGTTCATATCGTCTATGGAATGGCTGAAAAAGAAGAAGATATCCTTTATAATTCTCAGTTTTTCATTGATGACACTGGTGTTCTTCTTGGAACTTATCGCAAAGTTCATTTATTTGATTCCGAGAAAAATTATTTTACACCCGGAGATCAATTTAAAGTATTTAATACAAAGATTGGTCGTATCGGCTTGTTTATCTGTTATGACGCATTCTTTCCAGAAGCTGCCAGAAGTCTTGCTATTCAAGGAGTGGATCTCTTAGTTAATAGTACAAACTGGGAGAAACCTTATGACTACGATATAGCAAAACAAATGAAGCATGACTATTATACAATGTTGACGGAACGTCGTCCAGATGTTTATATTGCATGAATGAATATTGTGTCCTATCTTCTCTTTTTACGAGAAAGTTTTTATAAAAAAATAGACAGTGCTCTTTTTCATAAGAACGCTGTCTATTTTTTATTTTACTTATTTTTCCATAATATATTCTATAAGTTTATCTGAAAATTCCTTCACCACTGTATCTGCCTGATGGAGATCTTGTTTGATCGCTCCTTCTGGTGCATATCCAATGCATTTCATTTTGGCAGATTTGGCTGCCTTTACTCCTGCTTCGGAATCTTCGACCACGATACAGTTTGCCGCCTTCTGTCCAATTGCCTCAGCCGCCTTTTGAAAGATTTCTGGATCCGGCTTTCCGTTTTCACATTCGGAACCGCTTATAAATGCTTCAAAGCAGTCTGTAATTCCAAACGTATTCATATTTGTCATGATATCTTCTTTCAATGAAGACGATGCTACTGCCAGATGAAATCCTTTTTCCTTTAATGTACGGATCAGATCAACAACCCCCGGCATCGGCTTTAGTCCTTCCTGGTCGATCAACTCTTTTCTGGTTTTGACCCACTGATCTATATAATATAGAACTTCTTTATCAAGACTTTCAAATTCTTTCTTCATCTCTGTCCACATATATTCATGTGTTGTACCCAAGAACTTATCATGGTAATGCCAGTCAACTTCAATACCTGCTCGTTTTAAGATGAGATGTTTTGCTTTGACATTAAAATATTCTGAATCAGCGATCACACCGTCCATATCAAAAATCACTGCTGTAATCATACTTTCCATTACTGAAAACTTATAAAAAGTTATAAACCTTTATGTTTCATTCCTACTTCAACGAGTATGCTTTTGTAACGAATCA
>ENA-OQLC01000521-OQLC01000521.1-human-gut-metagenome-genome-assembly--contig:-NODE-521-length-24799-cov-3.364534_pt1 | contig 24799 bp, 20 predicted proteins | sample MGYA00242653_ERZ504807 | MGnify/ENA primary metagenome ERZ504807 (study PRJEB26092, sample SAMD00036381) | human gut metagenome | host: Homo sapiens | study: EMG produced TPA metagenomics assembly of... | reverse complement strand
AGAGTTTATTACCTGTGTGAAGACAATTCAGGATAACTTCATTCATCAGACTGTCGGAACAGAAACCGTAGATGAAGAATGTGACCTGAATTATGCAATTGGTGCGCCGATTGAGAAGAAAGTGGATTATGTACTGACCAACTCGCTTGGATTCGGAGGGCATAATGCAGTGTTATTGTTGAAGCGGTATGAAGGCTAGCGGAGAATCACAGGAGGGACAAAGAGCATATGGAAATGGAGAAAATGATCGAACTCATAGATGCCGTGTCAAAGTCAGATCTGACAGGATTTAAATATGAGGAAGAAGGAATCAAATTGCATTTGAGCAAGAAAGAAAATACATGCTATGTGACGGAAAATCTGTCTGCACCGGTGAATGCGGTAACAACTTCTGCTGTTGAGATAAAAAAAGCAGCAGAAGGAGATCAGATATCGGGAACATCTGCCGAAGAAACACCTGTCGGGAATGTAGTGGAATCCCCGTTGGTAGGAACATTCTATGCAGCACCTGCGGAAGATGCGGAAAGTTTCGTAAAAGTTGGTGACAGAGTAGAAAAAGGACAGACACTCGGAATTGTAGAAGCAATGAAGCTGATGAATGAGATTGAAAGCGATTACAGCGGAACAGTCGCAGAAATTCTGGTAAATAATCAGGAAGGTGTGGAATATGGACAGCCATTGTTCCGCATCGTGTAGGAGGACAGTATGAATCACTTGGATATCAATCAGATAAAAGAAATCATCCCGCACCGCCACCCATTTCTTCTGTTGGATTACATTGAGGATTATGTACCGGGAGAATACGCAGTGGGATATAAATGTGTGTCTTACAGAGAAGAATTCTTCGCCGGACATTTTCCGGAAGAACCGGTGATGCCGGGAGTACTGACCGTGGAAGCGCTGGCGCAGGCCGGTGCGGTTGCAATCTTAAGTCTGGAAGAAAACAAAGGAAAGATTGCATATTTCGGCGGAATCAATAAATGTAAATTCAAAGGTAAGATCATTCCGGGAGACAAGGTACGTCTGGAGACGAAGATCATCCGGCGAAAAGGGCCTGTCGGTGTCGGCGAGGCAGTCGCAAGTGTAGATGGAAAGGTAGTAGTCAGTGCAGAACTGACATTCATGGTTGGATAAACAAAAAGCAGCATAGGAGTGTAAGGAAAGATGATTAAAAAAGTATTGATCGCAAACAGGGGAGAGATTGCAGTGCGTATCATCCGTGCCTGCCGTGAGATGGGAATAGAGACTGTGGCGGTCTATTCCGAGGCAGATAAAGAAGCATTGCACACGAAGCTTGCAGATGAAGCAATCTGCATAGGTCCTGCTCCGTCAAAAGACAGCTATCTCAGTATGGAAAATATCATCAGTGCAACGATCATCAGTGGTGCAGATGCAATTCATCCCGGATTCGGATTCCTGTCTGAGAACAGTAAATTTGCAGAATTATGTGAGCAATGCAATATTACATTCATCGGACCGGATTCTAAAGTCATTGCAAGCCTTGGTAATAAACAGGTTGCGAGAAATACGATGATGGCAGCAGGCGTTCCGGTCATACCTGGAAGTAAGGAACCGGTCTACGATGCAAAGACAGGTGCTGCGTTGGCACAGGAGATCGGCTATCCGGTTATTATAAAAGCTGCCCTTGGCGGCGGAGGGAAAGGCATGCGTACTGCATGGACACCGGAAGAGTTTGAATCTGCATTTCAGACGGCGCAGAAAGAGACCGAGATGGCATTTGCCGATTCGACGATGTACATTGAACACTTTGTAGAAAATCCAAGACATATTGAGTTCCAGATTCTGGCAGATAAATATGGCAATGTGATCCATCTGGGAGAAAGAGACTGTTCCATCCAGCGTAATCACCAGAAATTGATTGAAGAATCCCCATCTGTTGCATTGTCAGATGAACTGAGAAAAAAGATGGGAGATGCGGCGGTGAAAGCCGCCAAAGCAGCAGGGTATGAGAATGCCGGAACGATCGAGTTTTTATTAGAAAAATCCGGGAACTTTTATTTCATGGAAATGAATACCAGGATCCAGGTGGAGCATCCGGTAACGGAATGGGTAACCGGTGTAGATCTTGTAAAGGAACAGATTCGTATCGCATCCGGACAGAAGCTGTCCTATACACAGGAAGACATTAAACTGACCGGACATGCGATCGAGTGCAGGATCAATGCAGAGAATCCGGAGAAAGGATTCCGCCCGTCTCCGGGAACGATCACGGATATGTATCTTCCGGGAGGAAAGGGAATTCGCATCGATTCTGCAATATACAGTGGTTATACGATTCCGCCATATTATGATTCCATGGTGGCAAAACTGATCGTATGGGCGAAGAACCGTCAGGAAGCAATCCACAAGATGCAGAGTGCGCTGGGTGAGGTCATTATAGAAGGAATTGACACGAATGTGGATTATCAGTATGGAATTGTGAATCATCCAGATTACATTGAGGGAAATATAGATATTGAATTTATTGAAAGACTGTAGAGGTGACTGCTGATGAAGCTGGACAACGTATTTAAGAAAACCAGAATTGCTGTCGGAAGAAAGAATTATATTACATTTACCAGACGACCGGAAGTACCGGAGGGATTACTCCGCAAATGTAACAAGTGTGGAGGAGCAATTATTGCAGAGGATGTAAAGAAAGATCATTACATCTGTCCGAAGTGCGGGGGATATTTCCGCGTGCATGCGAGACGAAGGATCGAGATGGTTACAGATGAAGGTTCTTTTGAAGAGTGGGATTCTGATCTTCAGGGAGGGAATCCTCTGGAATACAAAGGATACGAAGAAAAACTGGAAAAACTGCAGGAAAAGACAGGGCTTTCAGAAGCAGTCATAACAGGAAAAGCAAAGATTGACGGCCGTGAGACGGCTATCGGAGTCTGTGATGGGAGATTTTTGATGGCCAGCATGGGAGAAGCAGTTGGAGAGAAGATAGCAAGGGCAGTAGAACGGGCAACAGAAGAAAGACTTCCGGTCATCTTATTTGCCTGCTCCGGAGGGGCCCGCATGCAGGAGGGAATCGTCTCTCTGATGCAGATGGCAAAGACATCCGCAGCACTGAAGCACCACAGTGATGCCGGACTTCTTTATATCAGCATACTGACTGATCCCACGACTGGCGGAGTAACCGCAAGCTTTGCGATGCTCGGGGATGTGATCCTGGCAGAGCCAAAAGCTCTGATCGGGTTCGCAGGCCCAAGAGTGATCGAGCAGACCATCGGCCAAAAGCTTCCGGATGGATTCCAAAGAGCAGAGTTCTTACTGGAACATGGGTTCCTGGATGCCATTGTAGAACGTCCGCAGATGAAAGCAGTACTTTCTAAAATCCTTGCACTTCATGAGAATGGAAAAGGAACAGATTTTAATAGAAAAGAATGTGCTCAGGATCTTGTGGCAGACGGAAGGAAAGAAGAAAAATTAACGGCATGGCAGAGAGTAGAACTTTCCAGACGAAAAGACCGTCCTGTAGGAAGTGATTACATTGATGCGCTCTTTACAGACTTTGTAGAATTCCACGGTGACAGATATTTTGCGGATGACAAAGCAATCATTGGCGGTGTGGCAAGGTTCCATGGTATGCCGGTAACGGTGATCGCACAGGCAAAGGGAAGAAATACGAAAGAAAATATCGAAAGAAACTTCGGTATGCCGGAACCGGAAGGTTATCGAAAAGCATTAAGACTGATGAAACAGGCAGAAAAATTTGCCAGACCTGTCATTTGTCTGGTCGATACACCGGGAGCGTTCTGCGGATTGGAAGCAGAAGAGCGCGGACAGGGAGAAGCGATTGCCAGAAATATCTATGAGATGTCCGGATTAAAGGTTCCGGTCGTATCTATCATTATCGGTGAAGGCGGAAGCGGCGGAGCACTTGCGATGGCAACTGCGGATGAAGTGTGGATGCTGGAGAATTCTATCTATTCGATTCTTTCGCCGGAAGGATTCGCAAGCATTCTATGGAAAGACAGTTCTAAAGCAAAAGAAGCCGCAGAAGTGATGAAGCTGACAGCAGAGAATTTGAAAGCACAGGGAATCGTAGAGCGTGTTTTCGCAGAACCGGAAACATATACGGTTCAGAATATGGATTCTGTGATCATGCAGATAAATGAAGCAATAGAAGAGTTTCTGATGAGATATGGAAGCATGTCAGAACAGGAATTGATAAGACATAGATACGAGCGCTTCAGAAATATGTAATAGGTATGAACAGATAGATTCTATAATATGACGAGGAAAAAAGATATGGAAATACAACCATTGAAAATAGGAACAAAGATGGCAAAAGTTCCGGTTATCCAGGGTGGTATGGGAGTAGGGATCAGCCTTGGAAATCTTGCCGGAGCAGTTGCAAAAGAGGGCGGCATAGGGATTATCTCTGCCGCTCAACCCGGCTTTAAAGAAAAAGATTTTGAAAAGAATCCATTAGAAGCAAACTTAAGAGCGGTGAAATCGGAATATGAAAAAGCAAGAAAACTGGCACCGAATGGAATCATAGGATTTAATCTGATGGTTGCCATGGAGCATTATGAAGAATATGTGCATGCGGTGGTAGAAGCAGGCGCAGATCTGATCGTATCGGGAGCGGGACTTCCGACGGAACTTCCGAAATATGTGGGGGATTCGGACATTCTGCTTGCGCCGATCGTATCTACTGCAAAGTCGGCGAATGTCATATTAAAGTACTGGGATAAAAAATATCAAAGAATACCGGATCTGGTAGTGATCGAAGGACCGCTTGCCGGGGGACATTTGGGATTTCGTGAAGATCAGCTGGATGAATATGAAGGACAGGCAATATACGATCAGGAGATTCAGAAAATCAAAGAAATCATACAGAACTATTCGGATAAATACGAAAAGAAGATTCCGATAGCAATCGGTGGAGGAATTCATGACAGCGAAAGCGCCGCACATGCATTTTCCCTTGGGGCAGATGCGATACAAGTGGCAACCAGATTCGTTACAACGGAAGAATGTGACGCAGACATCCGCTATAAAGAAGCATATCTGAATGCCGGAAAAGAAGATATTGTGATCGTAAAAAGTCCTGTGGGAATGCCGGGACGTGCGATTCTGAATCCCTTTATGAAAAAAGTAAAAGAACAGGGCAGGATCGCTCCCGCACATTGTTACCGCTGTCTGAAACACTGTAATCCGGGAACGACACCATATTGTATTACGCAGGCACTGATCAATGCCGCAAAGGGAAATGTCGATGATGCATTACTTTTCTGCGGGGCATATGCATACAGGGCAGATCATCTGGAAACTGTGAAAGAAGTTATTGATTCTCTGATGCCAGAAAGGGTATAATAAAAGACAAGAGTAAAGAATGAAGAGTTAAAGTGAAGGAAATTACAGAAGATGGGAATGGATGACGCATATAAGATGATCAATCAGACACTGGTCAGTCTGATCAATGAAATATGGGAGCTGGAAGAAAAGGCGATTATTACGGACGAGTTCAAGGATCTTACAAATAATGATATGCATGTAATAGAAGCAATCGGACTCGGAGAAGGAAATAATATGTCTTCCATAGCCAGAAAGCTGAATATTACGGTAGGATCCCTTACGACTGCCATGAACAGTCTGGTGAATAAAAGATATGTGGAGCGTCACCGCAGTGAAGAAGACAGAAGAGTCGTTCTTGTCAAGCTGACAGAAAAAGGTGTAAAGGCTTACCATCATCACGAAGATTACCACAGACAGATGACACAGGCTATCCTGGACAAACTGGATGATACCGAACTTCCGGTACTTGTGAAGACACTGGATGCATTATCTGAATTCTTTACCGGGTATAGTGAGAATAAGGAATGATGGAGTTATCTTCCAAATCTGCATGAAGTAGCTGCATGGATCGAGAAAGAGAATAACAAATAAGAAGATAGAAAGTGACTGTCATGCAGCCTTTACAGGTTGTGGGCAGTTTTTTCTGCATATGTCAGAAATACAAAATAAAATTCATAGAATTCAGGAGGAATAGCAATGTACGAAAAAGAAGCAGAACAATTACAGACAATTATTGATGACAGTGAAAGAATTGTATTTTTCGGAGGTGCAGGTGTCTCTACAGAGAGTGATATTCCGGATTTCCGAAGTGCGGATGGATTATACCGGCAGAAGTATAAGTATTCACCGGAACAGATCGTAAGCCACAGTTTCTTCGTGCAGAACCCGGAAGGATTCTATGAATTCTATAAGGAGAAGATGATGTTCCTGGATGCGAAACCGAATGCTGCACATCGTAAGCTTGCAGAATTAGAAGCAGCCGGCAAATTAACTGCTGTTATCACGCAGAATATTGACGGACTTCATCAGGCGGCAGGAAGCAAAAATGTACTGGAACTGCACGGAAGTATTCATCGCAATTACTGCATGAAATGCCATAAATTCTACGATGCGGCTTATGTAAAACATGCAGACGGAATCCCGAGATGCAGCTGCGGTGGAATGCTCAAACCGGATGTTGTACTTTATGAGGAAGGTCTTGATTCTGCTGTGATCAATAAGAGTGTGAAGGCAATAAGTGAAGCAGATACGCTGATCATAGGTGGTACGTCCCTGATCGTTTATCCGGCAGCAGGATTTATTGATTATTTCAGAGGAAAACATCTGGTGGTGATCAATAAGGGTGCAACAGCCAGAGAAGTCGGTGCGGAGTTGACGATTGCGGCACCGATCGGGGAGATACTGGGACAGATAAAGGTACAGTAGTAAGCGCTGGAAGTACTAAGTGCCAAAAGTGGTAAGGACTGGAAAAGAACTTAAAAACTGGAGAAAGAAGATGAAGAGAACAGGAAAATACATTTCTGTCTGCCTGTGTGCAGTAATGATCGCTTCCATGTTCATGTGCGGAGGCTGCCAGAAACAAGAGAAAACAAAAATAACAAAGAAAAAACAAATCGAACTGTGGCATTACTGGGACATCCCGGGAAACCAGCAGCATCTGGAAGAACTGGTAGATCAGTTTAACCAGTCACAAGATAAAATAGAAGTTAAGGTATCCTACATACCGGATGAAGATTTCAAGAAACAGCTGGCATTGTCCATGTCGGAAGAAAAAATGCCGGATATTGCGTTGGTGGATTCTTCGGATTTTCAATTTCTCCATCAGATGAAACCATTTGCAGATCTGACAGATGAGATCCCGGAATTACAGGAGTATTCAGAAAAAGCGCTGGCACCATGTTCTGCGGGTGGAAGAATCTATGGACAGCCGTTTGGAGTGAACTGTACAGCGATGTTTTATAATAAGAAGATTCTGGAGAAAGCCGGATGTAAAGTCCCGGACAATTGGGAAGAATTCGAAGAAATTGCGGCGAAGGTCAGTGATAAAACGATAAAAGGATTCGCAATCACAGCATTGCAGACGGAAGAAAGTATGTATGAGTTCTTGCCGATCCTGTGGTCTATGGGTGGAGATATCCATCGTATTAATACAGCAAGCGGGCAGCAGGCTTTTCTGTTTTTGAGAAATATGGAACAGGAAGGAAGCTTAAGTCTGCAGAGTATTTCCCTAACGATGGGAGATCTGACGAATCAGTTTATAAAGGGCAAGATTGCAATGATGTTCAATTCTTCTATGGCAATCGACAGCATCCGAGAAGGCAATCCGGATCTCGAATTTGGAGTGGCAGCAATTCCATGTGGAGACAATCCGGTGACAGTTGCAGGAGGAGAGATTCTGGCGGTGGCAAATAATGAAAATAAGGAATATGCGGTTCAGTTTCTGAGATTTCTTGCTGATGAGAATCGAATGAAAAGCTACATAGATGAATTCGGATTTCTTGCACCAAGGCAGGAGATTATGCAGCAACAGTTCAAAAACGATGAAGAAAAAGGGGCATTTATAGATCTGTATCAGAATGCAAGGATAAGAGAGATCAGCAGTAACTGGCCGCAGATCTCATTGACTCTTTCCGATACATTAAGAGAGATCCTGGTAAATGAAGAAGATTCACAGACGATACTGGATAAAGGTGCGGAGAAGATAGAGAGTATTGGAGCGGAAAAAAAATGAAAAAGCGAAAGAAGAATCTCCGGCAGATATTAATACCGGCATTTATCATTACGGCATGTATTCCGCTTGCTATTTTTGCACTGATATCGCAGGAGAGATTAAAGACAAGTACATTAGAGAATATGAACAATCAGGCAGAGGCTGACTTGCAGAAAGCAAATCAGAGCCTGAATATGACGCTGGATAAATACGAAACGTTACTTTATGCTATTACAACAGATGAAGAATTTCTGAGCCTTGTAGTAAATGCAAATGATTCGGAAGAAATTCCGGAAGCGGATGCATATAATATGAGAAGAGATTTTGCCCATATCTGTAATAGAAATGAAGGAGTTGACGGAATCCAGCTTGTGCTTTCAGACAAGAGGCGGATATTTTACGACCGACTGTCGTCATCTTCGGTGAATAGTACATGGATGGAAAAGGTAAAAATTCCGGATGAGACAAAGCTGCTGTCCTATGATGTTGATAAAGATACGGACAATCCTGAGCGTATGTTTCATATCGGGAGAAAGGTGGTTAATTACTGGGATATCAGTGAGGATCTAGGATATGTAATCCTGTCTGTCAATTTGGATGAACTGGAATCGGTATTAAGCGCAGGAAAAGGGTCCAGAGTATATCTTGTGAAAGACGGAGTGATCGTAGGGGCAGAAGATACAAAGATGCTTGGCCGGCAGGAGAAGGCTTTGGATAGTGCAAAGGTTAATCAGAAGGCAATCAAAAATGCCAGAAGCGGCTGGTCAATCCTCTTATGTCAGTCGATTCGTGAATATCAGAAAGCAATTGAAGAACAGGTGATATTCTGGATCATGGTAGCGCTTGCTGTTCTGCTGATCTTTGTCCTTCTGATCTATCGTGTTACCAAACCGGTCATGATATCGGTAAATGACATTGTGGATGCAATGAAAAATCTCGAAAAAGATAATTTCCGGGAAAAGCTTGAAGTCAAAGAAAAAGACAGTACAGAGATTCAGGAAATATCTGAAGGATTTAATGAAATGTCGGAACGTATCCACAATTTGATCGGACAGGTAAAAGAATCGGCAATGGAGCAGAAGAATGCAGAAATCTCTGCATTAGAGGCTCAGATCGATCCACATTTCCTTTATAATATTCTGGATACGATCAACTGGAAAGCAATTGAGAATGAACAATATGAGATTAGCGAGATGTTGGTGGCACTTGCGGACATCCTGCGCTATGCGATCAATGATGCCGGTGAATTTACCACAATTGATGCGGAAAAAGGATGGCTGGAAAAATACATCCTTCTCCAGCAGGAAAAACTGGGAGAAGAGATTGAACTGGAATTTAAAATTCAAGATTCGTACGGGAAATGCAAGATTCACAAGATGCTGCTGCAGCCATTTGTGGAAAATGCGATCAAATATAGTTTCCGTGGTTATGAAGGAGCACATCGTCTGACGATCGAGGTATCCAAAGCGGAAGAACAGATGCATATTATTATCGCAAACAACGGCCGGCATATAGAAGAAGATCAGTTGAAAGACCTGAATATGGGAAAAGAGATCAAGAATCATTTTGGAATCTCGAATGTAAGAAAACGTCTGAAACTTTATTACGGAGAAGATGCAGTGATTTATTTTGAAAATGTATCTCCAAGTGGAGTGAAAGTACATTTGTTTGTGCCATTGCAGGAGGAACAAAAAGATGAAGATAGCAGTTATTGAAGATGAAAAACCGATCAGAGAAGGACTTGTACATATTTTAAATAAGATAAGTCCGGAATATCAGGTCGTAGGCAGTGCGGAGAATGGAGCAGAAGGACTGATACTTCTGGAAGAGGAAATGCCGGATCTGATCATGCTGGATATCCAGATGCCGGATATGGATGGACTGCAGATGCTGAAAGAAGCACGGGCAAGAGGAATCTATACAAAAGTGATTATTCTTACAGCCTACTCGGATTTCAGCTATGCGAAAAAAGCAATCGAACTGGGAATTGAAAATTATCTGCTAAAACCGGTGAATCTGACAGAACTAAAGAAAACGCTGGAAAAAATTAAAGAAGAGTTATTTGTAGAACAGAGGGGAAAGAATTCTCTTTCATTGGAAAAGATTCTGAAGGATATCCTGGATGGTGAATATGAGAAGAATGAAAGGCTGGACGCTGTGCTGGCAGATAATTATGGAATCATTCAGGGACACAGCCTGTATTGTATGTACATTTTCCTTGGAAAATATTATGAAAGTGAGAAGAAAGAAGTCGGATTATTTCTGGAGGAATTGAAAGAACACAATCCGGAACGGAAACTGTGCTGGCTGCCTCGTGAAAAACAACAGGCCGCATTGGTCTGCTTTTATGGTGAGGAAGATGTCAGTAAATTATTGAAATACGTAAAACATTCGGTAGTACCGGCATGTTCCGTAAGACTGCATGACCGTGGCGTATTTACATGGAAGGAATGTAAGGGACTTAACAGACTGACTGAGACAGAGCTGGAATTAGAAAAGGCATGTGGCTGGCATCTGATACTCGGAGACAGGGTATTGATTGAATGCGAGAAAATTCTACAGATGAGAACGTATCAGTTCATTTATCCGGCAGAGCTGGAAAACAGGGCCAGAAGTGCAGTAATACATATGAATGTAGAAGAATTTACCGGTTGTTTTCAGAAATTCATGAAATATGGACGCATAGAAGTACACAGTCCACAGGAACTCAGAGAAGTGTGTATCCGTTTCGCATATGCGATAATCAATACAGCCAAGGAGTGTGGCACATTGCGGGATGAGGAATTGATGGTTCAGAGAGTGTTAAAGACAATCTTAGGTGCAGTTTCCTGGGAGGAGATAGAAGCAGTCATGATGGAATTATTCTCCAGCATCGAGATAAGTCAGATCAACCAGACATCTTCTGAATATCTGGTACAAAAAGCACTGACAATTATGAAAGAATGTTATAGTGACGGGATTACTTTGGAAGAAACAGCCAGAAGACTTCATGTTACAGAGCAATATCTGGGAACACAATTAAAGAAAGAAACGGGGACTTCCTTTACGGAGACGGTACGAAAATTTAAAATCATGCATGTGAAAGAATTACTTCTGGATACAGATCTGAAATTAAATCAGATAGCTGCAATGACTGGATTTTCCAATCCAAAGTATATGAGTAAAGTATTTAAACAGGAAGAAGGGATGCTTCCAAATGAATACAGGCGGATTAATGCATAACAGTTTATAAAATTACTCCTTTCCGAAAAAATTGCTCCTTTTTAAAATTTGGATTCTGATATAGTGGGTTCAGAACAAAAAGAGGAGGAATTAAGATGGAAGCGGTTGATAAAATATCCGTCGGAGTGAGTAAAGAAAAAGCCGGACAGAATACACAGGAAGCCATCACAGAGAATGCGGATGGAATGAAAGTATCTCTGGGAGAGAAAATCTGTTATGGAGTAGGTGATATCGGAGCAAATCTGGTATGGACAACGGTAGCCTCTTTCCTGACGATATATTGTACTGATGTGGCAGGTATTGCTGCAGGAGTAGTAGGAACACTGATGCTGATCGCCAGATTATTCGATGGCGTATCGGATCTTTTTATGGGAATCATTATAGATAAGACGAACACCAGATGGGGAAAAGCCCGTCCGTGGGTACTCTGGAGTGCGCCACCGCTAGTCATCAGCCTGATCATGATCTTTACAGTACCGGACCTTGGTGCAAATGGAAAAGCAATTTACCTGTTACTTGTATACATATTCCTTGCAGCGGTATGCTTTACAGCATCTAACCTTTCTTATAATACAATGCTTTCACTGGTAACCACAGAGCAGCACGACAGAAATGTCATGAACACGATCCGTTTTGAATTTACCATGATTGCACAGCTTGTGATTAACGTGATCACGATTCCACTGGTACATTTCCTTGGAAACGGACAGCGTGGCTGGACATGCATGAGTATCGTGTATGCAATCGTAGCACTTGGAATGTTCATCACAACATTTGCCGGAACAAAAGAAAGATACAAACCAATCAAAAAAGAAACAACAGCGAAGAAGAAGACACATCCGCTGAAAACAATTAAGATCCTTTGCAGAAATAAATACTTTATCCTGATCACACTTGCATTTGCAGTGATCTATACATCGCTTGGATTAACCGGAGGATCCAGAATCTACTATGCAAAATACGTATTAGGGGATGAGATGCTGAACAGTACAATGACAATGTTCAACTATATTCCAACTATCCTTACGATTATGCTGATACCTGTATTTACAAAAAGATTCGGAAAGATTAAAGCGTTGTTTGTAGGATTCTTATTCTACGCAGCAGGACTTGTACTTGAGATTGCAGGACCTGTGAACCTTCCAATGATCTACACAGGTCTGGTATTACAGGGAATCGGACATGCAGCATTGTATTCCTGCCTGTTTGCAATTGTAGGAGATGTTGTAGATTACAGCGAATGGAAAGATGGCATCCGTGAAGAAGGCATTACTTACAGTGTGACAAGCTTCGGACAGAAGATAGGAACCGGACTTGGAACAGCAGCACTTGGATGGATTCTTGCAGCCGGACATTATGATGGAACAGCAGCCGTTCAGTCAGCAAGTGCAATCTTCGCAATCAAAGGACTGTTCCTGTATCTGCCACTGGTGATTACAGTGATCGTTCTTATCATCTGGTACTTATTCATGGGAATTGATAAGATCTATCCGACAGTCAGAAAAGAACTGGATGAGCGTAGAGAAAAGGCTGAGTAAGAAAAAGCTGAGCAAGAGAAAGCCGAGTCAGAAAATACAGAATAGAAAATGTGAACTTGAATGGTAATTAGGAATAAGCCGGAAGATGTAATGTCTTCCGGCTTATTTTAATCGCCATGCGTTCGGAAGAAGCTGCCGGTGGCAGGTTCTGTAGATACAGAAAACTTTGGCACATAAAAAGGCAGGAAACGAAGTCCTGCCTTTTAAAAATAATATGTAAGATTTAAAATTAACCTACAATGCGGTATTTCTTATCTACAGCATTCAGAAGTTCATGTCCGTCTTCTGTTACGAGAACAAGGTCTTCAACACGAACACCGTATTTTCCTTCGAGGTAGATACCAGGCTCGATAGAGAAAATCATACCAGGCTCAGCTACATTCTTGTTGATCGGGCTTACATCACCATACTCGTGATCTTCCTGTCCGATGAAGTGTCCAAGACGGATTCTCCAATATTCGCTGTATCCGGCTTCGTCAATCAGATCTCTTGCCTGAGCGTCGATATCACAGAAACGTACACCAGGTTTGATAACGGCTTCAGCCTTCTCAACTGCTGTACGAACCAGATCATGGATAGCAGCCTGCTCATCGTCTACGCTCTTGCAGTAGAATGTTCTTGTCATATCTGAGCAGTAACCATTCCAGATACATCCCATATCGATCAGGACACATTCTCCGGCTTTCAGAGTTCTTGTCTCACTTGGTGTATGGTGCTGGTCAGCAGCGTTAGCTCCGAAACATACGATGGTATCAAAGCTTACTCCGCTTGCTCCTTCTTTCAGGTACTCAGCATCGATGAAGTCCGCAACTTCTTTTTCTGTCATACCTTCTTTGATGAAGTCTGCAACTCTTTCCATAACCTTATCATTGATAACAGATGCCTGTTTCATGATTGCAATCTCTTCTTCATTCTTAACTGCACGAACACCATCTACGCAGTCAGATCCCCAGATTGTCTTCATCTCAGGGCAGCGCTCCTGAAGTGGAATGAGGAAACGAGCCGGCCATGTTTTGTCAATTCCAAGAGTACTCTTTGTATCGATGTGCTCCATCAGAACCCCAATCTGATCATCCATGTCGCTGAACCATACTTCTTCAAATCCTGTATTTGATACATAATACAGATAGTTCAGGAATAATGTATGCTTTCCACTTGTTCTGAGTAACAGTGCATATAATCTTTCCCCAGGATTTACCATAATGCCTGTTAAAAAGCGGATGCTCAGTGGATCAGATACCAATAACTGATCAATTCCTTTCTCATTCATTTTTTCCAATACGCGGTTAATTCTTTCGTTCATTGTTAAAATGCTCCTTCCTGTGCGTTTTGTTAAAAATCCTATTTAAGATAATAACATGAATTGGTTAAAATGACTAGAATTTTAGTGAATTTAAAGGATTAATTTTTGAAATGTTCTGACAACAATTTCTAATGGGCCAGTGTGGACGGAGTTTGTGGCTTTTTTGTGTCCCCTCCGGTAATTTTGTAAAAAAATAGGACTGCATTGTTTGGGAGGAGTGCAGTCCTGAGGAAAAAGTTATGAAAAAGATTTAAAGTGTTTGTTCTTTCGAACAATTCTTAGTATAGAAGGAATATGTGATGAAAGTGTGATGGAATTAGGAAGAAATTGTTAACAAATGAAAAATAGAAAATAGAATACAATCAGAGGTACCATAAACGGTGACAATGTTGAAATCCAAAAGTCCGGGTGTTAGAATTACAACAGATGCTATAACAGAAGATATATATTAAAGAATACAAGAAATCATACAGAACATACGAATATATACCAAGGAGGAATACACCATGCGGATCCTAATCTACGGCGCCGGAGTCATCGGAAGCTTCTACGCATCCAGATTCGCCAAAGCGGGACTGGATGTAACAGTCTTAGCAAGAGGGCAGCGGTTAAAAGAATTACAGGGACACGGTCTATGGTACAGAGGCAAGACAAGAACGCATAAAGTTGAGGTTAAGACGATCAGTGAGTTAAAGCCGAATGACCGTTACCAGTTTATTTTCCTGACTGTACGTGAGAATCAGGTGGAAGAAGCACTGGAAGACATCAGTAGGAATGAAAGTCCGAATGTTGTCACTATGGTCAATACGATCAAACCATATGGCAGGTGGGAGAAAATCTGTGGAAAAGGCAGGATCATTCCGGCATTTCCGGGAGCGGGCGGCTGCATTGAAGGCGGAATTCTGGATGCGCAGCTTCTGCCAAGAGCAATCCAGCCGACAACATTCGGTGAGATTGGAGGAAGAAAGAGCAGCAGGGAAGAAGCATTGGCATATATATTTAGAAAAAGCCACATTCCATACCAGATCGTTCCGGAAATGCATCACTGGCAGATATCACATCTTGGTGTGATCATTCCGCTGGCAGATGCTTATTATCAGAGCAGACATCCGGAAAAAATCTGTGCAAATGAAAAATTGATGACGCTGACAGCTTATCGGATGAAAAAGAACCTGAAGTGGATCGCCCAGAAGGGAATGTTGTGCCCGGCAAAGCTTTATATGATCAAAGATATGCCGACAGGAATGCTGGCAGGGGTTCTAAGCAGAGTATATCAGAGTGAATTTGGCAACAGATTTCTTTACAGACATGCGATGCATGCACCGGAAGAATTCCAGCGGCTGCATCAGGAATTCTATAATTATATGAAGACACATACGAAAGAGAGTAACAAAGCATGATAAGACCGATTATGAAAGACATATTTTTCCTGAACCAGAGATCCGAACCGGCAACAGAGGCGGACAAGCAGGTTGCAGTGGATTTGTTAGATACATTGAAAGCGCACGAGGAAGGCTGTGTCGGCATGGCGGCGAATATGATCGGAGTGAAGAAATGTATCATAGCCGTTAATATGGGATTCATGAATATGGCAATGTTCAATCCGAAGATTGTAAAACGTTTCGGAAAATATGAGACGGAAGAAGGCTGCCTTTCCCTTGCAGGTGTGAGAAAATGCACCCGGTATCAGGAGATTGAAGTAGAATATCAGGACATGAATTTCAAAAAGCAGAGACAGAAATATACCGGATGGACGGCACAGATTATTCAGCATGAGATAGATCACTGTCAGGGCATAGTGATCTGACACTAAGAAAAGTAAATATTTTCCTCCTGTTTTATTGACACAACTGTATCAATAGCATACAATAAAACCAGATTGTTAATAAAATAACATATAAAACGTGAAGATTACAGGAGGGTAATAGCATGGCAAAGATTTTATGTAGTCCAAGTAAATATGTACAGGGTGCAGGTGAGCTGAAGAAGCTGGGTGAATATGCTCAGAAGTATGGCAAAAAAGCACTTGTACTGATCACAGAATCAGGATATAAACGTATCGGGGACGTTGTAAATACCGGATTTGAAGGATACGAGATCACACCTGTGTACGAGTATTTCAACAGAGAATGCAGTAAGAATGAGATCAACCGACTGGTAGACATCATGAATGAGAAGGGCTGTGATGTTGTGATCGGTATCGGCGGTGGTAAGATCCTGGACACGGCCAAGGCAGTTGCTTATTATAAAGAAGCACCGGTTCTGATCTGTCCGACGATCGCCTCAACAGATGCACCTTGCAGCGCACTGTCTGTTATTTATACAGATGCTGGTGTATTCGAAGAGTACTTATTCCTTCCGGCCAACCCGGACATGGTTCTGATGGATACTGAGATCATTGCAAAATCACCGGTAAGACTTACTGTTTCCGGAATGGGTGATGCGCTGGCAACATATTTTGAAGCAAGAGCCTGTCAGGTAAGCGGAGCAACGACATGTGCGGGTGGACAGGTTACACAGGCAGCGATCGCACTTGCAAAACTCTGTTTTGATACGCTGATGGCAGAAGGAGTAAAGGCAAAACTTGCTTTGGAAGCAGGAGCATGTACACCGGCTGTAGAAAAAGTCATCGAAGCCAATACATTGCTGAGTGGTATCGGATTTGAGAGTGGCGGACTTGCAGGAGCGCACGCAATTCATAATGGATTTACCGTACTGGATGAGTGCCATCACATGTATCATGGCGAGAAAGTCGCATTTGGAACGATTACACAGCTGGTACTGGAGAACATTCCGGCAGAAGAACTGGAAGATATCATCGACTGGTGTATCGAACTGGGACTGCCTGTGACATTAAAAGAACTGGGAATCACAGAAGTAACAGATGAGAAGCTGATGGCAGTTGCAACGGCAGCCTGTGCAGAGAACGACACGCTTCACAATATGCCATTCGAGGTAACTCCGGAGACTGTATGTGCAGCGATCAAAGCAGCAGATGCATACGGTAAATATTTCCTCGGAGAATAATATATAATCCAAATACATAATCTAACAGGAATAAGATTTGTTAAAAACCCATGGGATCAGTGGTTGACATTCGTCAAAAGATAATGCTATAATGTGCCTCTAAAACATGTGTGGATTTTTCTGGAGCAATCTATTTTTCGCCACATGACTGATGCGTTCGGTCATGTGGCTTTTTTAGTGCATAGAAATCATAAAATCCATAATAAAATTGATATGTTATGTATGTGGAAAAAGAAAGGGGAAATTATATGGATCAGACATATATGAAAGAACAGCCGGTGTTAAAATTGATATTGTCAATGGCACTGCCGATGGTGCTTTCTATGATGGTGAGTTCACTTTACAATATTGTGGACAGCTTCTTCATCGCCAGGATCAGCGAAGATGCCATGACGGCATTATCACTGGTGTATCCAGTGCAGAATCTGGTCAATGCCGTGATGATCGGATTTGGAATCGGAATCAATGCGGTCATCTCATTTTACCTGGGAGCTCAGGATAAAGAGATGGCAGACAGGGCAGCAACACAGGGAATGCTGCTCGGAACCATTCACGGGATCGGTTTTATGATTCTGGGAATTGTCGTAATGAGACCGTTTTTACAGATGTTTACGGGAAATGCACAGATCGTGGACTATGGTGTGCGTTATTCAAGAATTGCATTTTTATTTGCCACGGCATTGTCATGGCAGCTGGTATTTGAGAAGACATTTCAGGCAGTCGGCCGTATGGTAGAGTCGATGACCTGTATGATGTCAGGTGCGGTCATCAACATTATCCTGGATCCGGTCATGATCTTCGGACTCGGACCATTCCCGAAGATGGGAATCGAAGGAGCCGCACTTGCAACAGGAATCGGACAGGCAGCAGCGGCACTGCTGTATCTGATCCTTTATATCGTGAATCCGCTTCCGGTGAAATACAGAAAGAAATATCTGAAGGTGGATCTTAGATTATGGAAGAAGTTATACGTGATCGGAATTCCGGCAAGCCTGAACCTGGCACTTCCGTCACTGTTGATCTCTGTATTGAATGTAATACTTACAGGCTATGGGGAAGTCTATGTATTCGTTCTCGGAGTCTATTATAAGCTGCAGACCTTCCTGTACCTTCCGGCAAATGGAATCGTGCAGGGAATGCGTCCGCTTCTCGGATATAATTACGGAGCGGGAGAGCATAAGCGTGTACATAAGATCTTTCGGGATGGCCTGATCCTGGTACTCGTGATGATGACGGTCGGAACGGTAATCTGCCTGGCAGTTCCGGGACAGCTGATGGGGCTATTTACGGCGAATCCGGTAACGATGCAGGCGGGAAGTGTGGCACTCAGAGTCATCAGTCTTGGCTTCATTGCTTCATCCGTATCGGTTATCTGCAGCGGTGCACTGGAAGGTCTTGGAAAAGGTGTGCATTCACTGATCATTTCGTTATGCAGATATGTGGTTGTGATCATTCCGGCGGCATTCATTGTGAGCCGTTTTATGGGAGCGGTCGGAGTATGGCATGCGTTCTGGATCACGGAGGCTGTTACGGCGGCGATCTCATATATGGTGTATCGGAAAGGTGTGAAGGAATAGCAGAGATAAAAAATCACGGAGCAACAGTTTTTTTGATGCACAAGTATAATATTGTATGATAAAATATAAAATAGTAAGAAACAGGAAAGCAGAAAAGAAAACAGAATATACAAGGACGACTCTGACTGCAAGGCAGCATCCCGAGCAGGAATAGTTAAGAACTTCCTTATTTCCGACACATGGTATTTCTATACCATGTATTCGCATTATGCATTGGAAAAACAAAAAAGAGCATTTTGTATACAGAATAAGGCGGCTTCAGATAACGAAAAGAGAGCCGGCTTATGTATACAAAATGTTCTTTTTCATTTGAACAAATATATAAGCAGAACATGCAGGAGGAACACACATGTTAAAAGTAGCAATCTACGGAAAAGGTGGAATTGGGAAATCCACCGTCACATCCAATCTGGCAGCAGCATTTGCCACGATGGGGAAGAAAGTCATCCAGATCGGCTGTGATCCGAAGGCAGATTCGACGATGAACCTGCTCGGCGGGGAGCCGCTAAGGCCGGTCATGAATTATATGAGAGAAGAAGACGAAGAACCGGAGAAACTGGAAGATATTGCAAAAGAAGGATTCGGAAATGTCTTATGTATCGAGACGGGTGGACCGACACCGGGACTTGGATGTGCGGGAAGAGGAATCATTGCGACATTTCAGTTATTAGAAGATCTGAAATTATTCGAGACCTATAAGCCTGATGTTGTTCTGTACGATGTACTCGGGGACGTGGTCTGCGGCGGATTCGCAGCACCGATCCGGGAAGACTATGCGGAAAAAGTTCTGATCGTGACATCGGGAGAGAAGATGGCACTCTATGCGGCAGACAACATTTCCAAAGCAGTAAAGAACTTTGAAGACAGAAGTTATGCAAGAGTGTTCGGAATCGTACTGAATCACAGAAATGTAGAAAATGAAAATGAAAAAGTAGAGACATTTGCAAAAGAGCATGGATTTGACATCGTGGGAGAGATTCCAAGAAGTGATGAAATTAACCGTTGTGAAGACCAGGGGAAGACGGTGATTGAGGGCAATCCGGAGTCGGACATCAGTAAATGCTTCTATGATCTGGCGGAAATATTATGGAAAGATGAGGAACAGGTATGAGAGGGACTGCCTATTATTGTACGGTAGAAGAATTACAGAAGCGGGGAAGAGATAACATTCCGGAACAGTTCCGGTCGAATACACATCTGATCTACAGTTCTCCGGCGACGCTTGCTTTCAACTCGCCGGGAGCGGAAGGATTCGGCGTAAAGAGAGCTGGGCTTGCAATCCCGGATTCGATCATGCTGATCGTGGCACCGGGATGCTGTGGACGGAATACATCCATGATCAGTTCCATGCCGCAGTATGAGGACCGGTTCTTCTATCTCACGATGGATGAGACGGATATCGTAACGGGAAGACACTTGAAGAAGGTACCGAAGGCAGTACAGGAGATCTGCGACAGCCTTGCGAAGAAGCCGTCGGTTGTGATGATCTGCATTACCTGCGTGGATGCGCTTCTTGGAACAGATATGGAACGGATCTGCAGAAAATCCGAAGAAAAGACAGGACTTCCGGTTAGACCGTGTTATATGTATGCGCTGACAAGAGAAGGGCGGAAGCCGCCGATGGTGCATGTGCGCCAGTCCTTATACTCTTTATTGAAACCAAAGAAGAAAAAAGGAAATGTCGTGAATCTGCTGGGATTCTTCTCACCACTTATGGATGACTGTGAGTTATACGGAATGCTGGAAAAAGCAGGCGTAAAGACGGTACATGAGATATCCAGATGCAAAGATTACGAAGAGTACCAGACGATGGCAGAGGCGAATTTTAATCTGGTATTACATCCGGAAGCGAGATTCGCAGCGGAAGATTTTCATGAGAAATTGCGGATTCCGTTTATCGAACTTCGGAGATTGTACCAGATTGATAAGATAACGAAGCAGTATCAGGCACTGGGAAATGTTCTGGGGATTCCATTCGAAGATCATGAAGCGGAGGCTGCTGCACTTGATTCCGTAAAATGCTTGAAATCTGCGAAGCCGGATGCAGTTTTCGCCATCGGGGAATGCATGAACGGGGATCCGTTCGAACTGGCACTGGCGCTTGTAAAGTATGGATTCCGGGTGGCTGAGATCTATGGACCGCTGACCGCCGAGAATTTTGTATACCTGAAGAATTTATCTGAATTGAGTCCGCAGACAAAAGTATTTTCCAATATGGAACCAACCATGCTGTATTATGATCCGGAAGAGAGCGGGGTTACAATTACAATTGGCAAAGATGCCTGCTACTATCATCCAGATGTGAAAAACGTGATGTGGAACGAAGAAGTGCAGCCGTACGGATATGCGGGTGTGAGACATTTGTGCGAAAGACTGTTGGAGGTGTAGGCGATGAAAGGATTAAGAAAATATCTGACACCATTTGCACCGGATCAGTCGGGAGCAGTGTCGGTGTTATATGAACTTGGCGGAATGCTGGTCATCTGTGATGCAGGCGGATGTACGGGAAATGTGTGCGGCTTCGATGAGCCAAGATGGTTTGAAACAAGAAGTGCGGTATTCAGTGCGGGACTTCGTGATATGGATGCGATCCTTGGAAGAGATGACAGACTGGTTGCAAAACTTGCAGATGCGGCAGAAAAGCTGGATGTGGCATTTGCAGCAGTGATCGGGACTCCGGTTCCCGCAGTGATCGGGACGGATTACCGGGCGCTGGAGCGGATGCTGTCTAAGAAGACGGATCTTTCGGTCCTGACGGTGAATACGGATGGAATGGAATTGTATGACAAGGGAGAAGAAAAGGCATATCTTGCATTGTTCGAGAAATTCAGTGACAAGAACGAAGAGTCTGAGGATATGAATGATAAAGACAGACCACGTATCGGGATTATCGGCATGACTCCGCAGGATGTCAGTGACCTGAAGGCAGCAGATAAGATCCGGAAAGTATATGCAGACCAGGGAATGCGTGCCATCTGCTATGGCATGGGAGACGGACTGGATGAAGTGAGAAATGCTTCTCTGGCAGCGAAGAATGTGGTCGTATCTCCGGCAGCATTAAAAGCAGCGCAGTATCTGCAAAAGAAGTTCGGAACACCATATGAGATTGCCTATCCACTGGCATCAGAACTTGTGCCGGAAGTGAATTATCAAGGAAAGAAGATACTGATCGTACAGCAGCAGGTGATTGCAAATGCAGTGCGTAAGGAGATCGAAAAACGAACCGGGGAAAAAGAAGCAATCACAACAGCGACATGGTTCATGCGGAAAGAGGAGATTTTAACGGATCTGAATGTTGATGCCGCAGATGATATTAGTCTGAAAGAAGAGGATGATTTCATTTCGCTGGTGGAAAAAGAAGGATATGATGTGATCTTTGCAGATCCGTGTATGGGGCGGATGATTCCGGGATTTGAAGGGACATTTATTCCGCTGACGCATTTTGCAGTGTCAGGAAAGCTTAACGTGTAAGCAGGATATATGGGAAATCTATATGTTTTAGACAGGGGGAAGAAACGGATGATAACAAAGAAAATCCGTGTCTACGGAATTGTGCAGGGCGTCGGCTTCAGACCGACTGTGAGCCGTCATGCAGCGGCTGCCGGAATCACCGGAAGTGTGTGTAACAAAGGTCCCTATGTGGAAATCTTTGCACAGGGAGAGGAAAAATGTGTAAAAGATTTTCTGGAGAGACTGGAAAAGCAGCCACCGAAGAGAGCTGCCATATTGAAGATCAATACAGAAGATGTAAAAGAGGAAGAATACGGGAAATTCAATGATTTTCAGATCATAGAAAGTGAGAAGACAAAAGGGGAGATATTCGTCTCGCCGGATATTGCAATCTGCGAAGAATGCAAGAAAGAAATGTACGATCCGAAAGACCGGCGTTATCTGCACCCATTTATCAACTGCACCTGCTGCGGTCCCAGACTTACGATCCTGGATGCGCTTCCATATGACCGGGAACGGACCAGCATGAAGGAATTCCCGATGTGTCCGGACTGTGCTTCGGAGTATGAGGATCCGGCGACCAGACGTTATGATGCACAGCCGGTATGCTGCAACGATTGTGGTCCGGAAGTGTATCTGACCGGCAGGGAAGAACGGGGAAGAGCTGCGATCATTGCCACAAGAAAAATGATCCATGATGGCGGGATCGTGGCAATCAAGGGAATCGGCGGATTCCATCTCTGCTGTGATGCGACGAACGAGGAAGCAGTACAGAGACTGCGGACATTAAAGAACCGTCCGGCGAAACCGTTTGCCGTGATGGCGCGGGATGTGGAAGCGGTAAAGCAGGAATGTCTGGTAAATGAAGTACAGGAGGAGATCCTGGATGGACACCAGAAGCCGATCCTGTTACTTGAAAAACGGAAAAAATCTGCAGACAGTACAGGTCTTTGCAAGTCTGTCGCTCCGGGGAATCCGAAAGTCGGCATCATGCTCCCATACGCTCCGGTACAGATGCTGTTATTTCAATATGACGATGGAATCGAGATGCCGGATTATCTCGTAATGACGAGCGGCAATACCTCCGGTGCACCGATCTGCAGGGATGACAAAGAAGCGGTGGAGGAACTGTCACAACTATGTGATCTGATCCTTTCTCATGACCGGAAGATCCGGATCCGGGCGGACGATTCGGTGATGGATTTTTATAAGGGAGAGCCATATATGATCCGGCGCTCCCGTGGATATGCACCTCTTCCGTTTATGGTTTCCACACCATGGAGCGGACAGGTGATCGCAGCAGGTGGAGAGCTTAAGAATACTTTCTGCATTGGTGTGGACAACCGCTTTTATCCATCCCCATATGTGGGGGATCTGGAAGATATTCGTACTGTAAAAGCTCTGAAAGAAACGATGGGAAGGCTGGAAACTCTTCTGGAAGTTCAGCCTGAGGTGGTTGTCTGTGATCTTCATCCGAAATATAATTCTGCAGTAGTGGCAGAGGAAATAGGGCTTCCTGTTCTGAAAGTGCAGCACCATTACGCGCACATTTTATCCTGTATGTCTGAGAATGACTGTGAGGAAAAAGTGATAGGTGTTTCCTTTGACGGAACAGGATATGGAACGGACGGAACCATCTGGGGTGGAGAGATCCTGCTGGCAGATTATCAGGGATTTACCCGTCTTGGAAGCATACGGCCTTTTATCCAGGTTGGGGGTGATGTTTCAGCAAAAGAAGGCTGGAGGATTGCTGTTTCCCTGATCTGGCAGAATACAGGAAATCTGGCAGAAACTTTATCCACTGTTCAAAAACTCGGACTTTGCACAGAACAGGAATGTAGGGTACTGGTGACAATGGCGCAGCGAAAGATCAATGCAGTGACATCCACCAGTGCAGGAAGACTTTTTGACGGAGTCAGCGCGATCCTGGGAATCCGGAAAGCTTCTACCTTTGAGGGGGAGGCATCCATGGCATTGGAATTTACAGCGGAAGCGTATGAGAAAAAACATCAAAACGCGGTTGATCTTCAGCATGCGATGGATGAGATGCGGAAGCAAATTCCGTTAGCCGCATGCATAGATGATAAGGAATCGGAATCAACAGAAATAAATAAGCCGGAACAGGTGAAGGCAGTCCTGAACACAGGTGCTTTGGTGAAAACCATTGCGGAAGCCAGACTTGCAGGCGCAGATATAGAAAAACTGGCCTATTTCTTCCATTGGATACTGGCAGAAGAAATAATAGTGGCCTGCCAAAAAGCCAGAAAAGAAAGTGGACGGGGTACAGTAGCATTAAGCGGCGGTGTCTTCCAAAATCAGCTGTTATTAAAAATGGTGGATGATGGACTGCAGAAAGAGGGCTTTAAAGTATTGAGACATCGCCTGGTACCGCCAAACGACGGCGGCATTGCACTTGGTCAGGCAGTCTACGCTATGGGGTCTTTGAAAAGCTGATTGAGTGAGAATTATAAATGAAAACAACGGACACCCGTCCGAAACGTTTTCATCTATAATTCTCATCAATGCAGCTTTATCGAAGTAATTCCATAAACAGCGAATAACGACTGACCGAAGTGCAATATAAAAATAGGACAGCAGTCTTAGAAACAGAAGAAAATAGACGGCTGTTATCATAGATTTGTGATAAACATGGCAA
>ENA-OQLC01000519-OQLC01000519.1-human-gut-metagenome-genome-assembly--contig:-NODE-519-length-24828-cov-5.737102_pt1 | contig 24828 bp, 35 predicted proteins | sample MGYA00242653_ERZ504807 | MGnify/ENA primary metagenome ERZ504807 (study PRJEB26092, sample SAMD00036381) | human gut metagenome | host: Homo sapiens | study: EMG produced TPA metagenomics assembly of... | reverse complement strand
AAGCCCAAGTAGTGTAAAACAGATCATCAGAATAGCTGCTGCAATTCTGAAAAACCCACTTTTGCGGTATTTAATCAAATTCATATCATAGTTCATAAGTAACCTCCAAGTTCAAATTTGTTATCCTTATTCTACCATACTCCAACTGTGTTTTCTATCCTTATTAGACAAGAACAATCAGCTTTTATCTGACTGTTTCTTTTCGCTATAAGAAAAGTAGGAATACCTTTTATGGCTTCCCTGCTCAGTGATACTATCAGTTCCCTAAATTTTAAATACTGGTAACAGTCTTAACTTTATAGCCCCCTTAATCTATTAAGAGCTCTTAATCTATCAATAAAATTATCTAATGCTTCTTCCTCATCTAAATAAATATCTTGTGAATTTGTAACCTTACTAGCTCTTTCATCTGTTGCATAAACAATCCACTTATCATTCTCACACCTTAACACAACTTCATTTTCTCTATTATACCTTTCTTCATTCATATTATAACCTTGTAATTTCTCGTCCTTTATAATTTTTATTGCTTCTTTTATATTCATGTTTCATACTCCTATTTAATTATATATCTCACTTGTAACTTCTAATTTTAAGTTCTACAAATTTTAATTTGTGGTTGTATTACCATTTTCTATTGTATTCCCAAGAATTCAAAAAACTCTTCCAAAGATTCACTATCCTTTTCAAACGCCCACTCACCTTCGCCATGCACCGCATAATATACAGGGGAATTATCCATACTAATATCTATGCAATATGGATCAGCGTTACAATTTGCAATCACAACATAATTAGGATTCCAATCCTCTATTACCGTCTTCTGCACAGGATTATAAGAATAACCATGTTGCCCAACAAGTAAACCTTTAGCACCATATATTTCTATTTCAATTTCATATAAATCATCATTCAGATTTACATATAAGTTGTTTTCATGATTATAAAGAAACTCTATGTAATCATTAGGCAAAATCCATCTTGAACAAATTTCGTCCATAATTTCTTTTAGCTGCATATCTCTAATTATCCTTTCCTATCATCATACTCTTAATTACTTATTTACTGTGTCATTATGTCTAATTTGTTTCACACCACTTCTTTATGTGATCAGGCAATCGTTCCATATACATATTCCGATATTTTTCTGGATTCTGCAGGATGGTTTGCACCAACTCTTTTTCATTTAATCCCAGATTTTCTTTCAGCTCTTGAAACTGGCGTGCAAAAGCATTGACAATATGTTCCCTTTGCTCTCCTACTATAATTCTTGGTATTATTTGAAACTTTTCCCAAAGATACTGATTATAATTTTCGATTTCTTTAATATGTATTTTGAAACCTAAATCTATCTTTATTACCTCTCCTGTCATATAAATAAAAAACACAGGTGTTACTGCTCTTCCATTCAGGCTTGAGCTCCCTTCTGCCCAGCCAAATATAGCCAGATCTTTTGATATAAGCCTGCCCCCGGCATAAAGCCAATGTGTTCCTGATTCTAGTAATCCTAATACTTTTTTATCCATTGTATTTTCAATAGGATAAAATTTTTCATTTTTCACAAGCTCTTCCAGTTCACATTTTGTAAAAATCCGATTAAAGTATGGCATACAATGATATGAAATTCTTATATATTTTATCATTGGGCGACTCATCACAAAGGCAACTATTCCACATAGTATCCCAAGCCATAAGTTTTCACGATTTCCATCACGAACAAGCAAAATAATCGCCGCTACAAATATAAAAACACAAAATAACCACGCCCCAAGAAATAAAAGTTTTTTTACTGGATATAATCGTTGCCATTCTAATTTTTTTAGTTGCATAATCAAGCACTCCCTTCCTTATCCCATAATCGCCTCACTCAAAACCTTATCACACATTTCGTAAAAATTACGGAATCGATGGATTTCTCTTCCAGACGGCTGATCCAATTCCATATAACATTGATTTTTATATTGGTAGACATACCAACTAATATTACTTTCGCCTAAAAATAAGTATTCTCTCTGCTTTTCATTTTCATACCATATGTGATTGAATTCCAATAGTCCATAAACAAGCTGCTTCATTTCATGCTCTAATAAATACTGATCTACACCATATAAAATAAATCCATTAAATTCTATTCCGTTTATCCTTGAAAGAACATCCAGATATTGTTGCGGAATTTCCATGTTCCATTTCTCTTTTGCAGTTGTTACCAATTCATAAATTTCTTTCTCGGATGCACCGGAATTTATTTCCTCATCATATAGTTCTTTCTCTTCTCTTATCTGCTGTAAATAAATTTCCCACATAAAATTCTGCACTCCTTCGAGATTTCATAATCTAATGCCATTGTAGAATTATCCGCATTGCAAATCCTTGGCTACAATACAGTTCTTTCCCCATTTGCTTTAAAAAATAATCTTCCTCTTCCGGAAAGACCTGTTTTGTCATATATTTTAAGAAGTCTATTTTCTCAGTTGATTCCTGCATCACACAATCAAGTGAACTCCATCCATCTGTTACAGGAGTATAGATATCTCTAAGAATATCTGAAAACAATGCTGTTCCGTCTCTGGGTTGATCCTTTGCTAATTGACTTGCTCTGTCCACCAAAAGCATTTTCTCTAACACGGCATATTTTTTTTCATTCTACTGATTTTTTACTTCTTCCATCCATTCATTCACAACATCGTATGCCGTTTTTGTTTTATGGGTACTATAAACGGACTCATATTTATAATCCGCATGAAACTCCTTTGTATTTACATCATAAATCATCTTTATTTCTGTTGGCATTGGTCTGTTATATTCTTTGCACAGGTTTACCATTTTTTTGATTTCTTCCATTAAAATATTTAGACACGCTTTTTGCCGGTCAGGTGATACATCATAGACAAACCCATTATTTGCATCATTTAGCTTATGTTTGTTTAATATAGTTCCACCGATATCATAGAAATAATTAGGTGTCATAACATTCGATTCAAATGATGCATAGAGATAGATTTTATCAGCTTTATTTTCTACATATTCCAAACAAATAGAAACCATATCCGCTTGTATTTCTGTAAAATAATCTTCAAATATTTTTTCTTTTATAGGCACATTTTTCTTAAAGAATTTATCAAATAATTCCATCATATTTTCTTTCCGTCTTTTCCTTTACTGATATTTTTTCTTACTGCCCTCATCACCAAATGTGGAAATTTCCAATATTTTTTCTGCCCTGGCAAGACACACACTGAAAAGTTTTATATCCGTTTTCCAGTATTCGTGTCGATAAAATATCTTCCTGTATTGTCAAAACAAAATTCCAAATCCGTACCTATGGGCATATCATATACAGCCAAAACTGCCGGTTCAATATTGGCAAGGGTATTAAAGTCTATGACCATAGAATTTTCCGGATTATCTATGTATTCCTGTGTATCCGTATCCCCTATCGCTCGCCAGCCATTATCAGATGGATTTACACTTGCCTCTCGAAAAAGCCATTTCAGCTTAGAAGTCCCCTCATAAATGGATTTCGTGATGATTACTCCACCAGCATTTTCAATAAAAGTAATTTGTTTGTTTTTCTTTTTGAACTTATCAAATAGTCCCATATTACATACTCCCTCCATATCTGAATTATCTCGCTTTCCAAAGCAATATATTTATTAGAGCTCACAATATTCAACAAAGTCTTTTTTATCGGTTACTTCTTTTTCAAACTCCTCTTTAAGCATTTTGAAAAAAGATTTACTGAACACATTTTTAAGAACATCTACACTATTCTTAAATTCAGGAAAATTCTTTAATAAAGAATCAACCGCTATTTTTTCTATATCACTGTTTACTTTTTTGATTGTAACAAAATCTCCATTTTTTGTAATAATGCCTATAAATGTATATGGTGAAAATAATGACCGTTTAAACGAAACCATATCCAAAATCATTTTCCTAGGGATATATACATCACGAACAAAAAGCCAGTTTTTAGAATAGTAAAAGCTAAATGAATCTGATTTATCATTAAATTCAAACTTGTTAAATTGCTCTTTTTTTATATAACTTTTCAATTCTTTGAATGACAAATATTTTTTTACGATTTTCATACAATCAAATCGTTTTGGAAAAGCACATTCTATAAAAAGATGTATGAAAAACATCAATGTTACCAGAATGAATAGCACTACACCTAAATCACCAGAAGAAAATGAAAGTTTTAATGAACAAGCAAATACCAAAATTATTATTGGTAAAATTATAACAGAGATAATTCTCCACCATGTCCAAATTCTTTTAATCATTTTATCTCACTCCTTTATTACCACATCAATTAAAACTTGCTTTACTTACTTACTGATATTTTTCTTGTTCTTGACCTTGTTTTGCAGCCTTGAATATCTCTAAGCTATCATCAAACTTATCTGAACCATATCGCATGATTGTTCCAAAGTATGGCTGACCTTCTCTTATTTCATCTAAATCGCTTCCGCCATTTCTTGGGGCTGTTCTTTCTAATATTGCTTCTGCTTTTTCAAATCTCTTATGGTCTAAATAATAAACATAAAGCAATGCCTCGCCACCTAATTTATCACGAAAGACTTCTTCATACATTTGATATTCTTCTTCATCAGTTTTTCCAGTCATTGTAGAAGTGTCAATATAAACTCTAACAGCCCCCAATGTTCTTTTATCTGGATCATCTGCAAGATTACGAAGATTAACAAACTTATTCCAATTAGAAACTTCTTTTACAGGCATGCTTTGCCATCTTTCCCATTCTTCTTCTTGTGACCAAATGCGTCCTTGAATATAATAGTTTTCAGCTATCTGTGAAACAGCTTCTTCTGTTATGTTCTCCATTTGTTTTGTCAAAAGGCGTTGCCCATAACCATCATAAATAATTTCTATTTCTGAGTTTGGTTCTTCGGGATTAAAATAGCTACCCTCAAATGGATGCTTTGGGTCATTTTTTGAAATACAAGTTGCATAGATTGCACCATTGTCTGATGGTAAAAGTTTTGGTTGATTCCAAGACAATACTTCAAATTCTTCTCCATATTCTTCTTGTAAGTAGGTTTCAATTTTTATTGAAATCTCATTTTTATGTCCGCAGCCACTTAATATCCCTAAACAAAGTGCACTTGCTATAATACTCAATACAATTTTTTTATATTGCATATCCGCCACCTCAATGTGATTTTATGATTTAAACGATTCTTTCTAAATAATAATTATCATCTTCCTGTATTTTTATTAAAAACTCTTTTAATGAATCTGCAATCTTAACATCATAATAAAAAATATTGCTTTTATTATCATCTGTTAATTCTATTGATATTAATGCTGATTCACTACCTTCAAAAAAAATTAATTTACCCTCTTCATATTCATCATATATCTCAATATCAGGATAAAATTCAAAATCTCCTTTTCTTAATCTAAAATCTCTTATTGAATCAGTATCCATAATACGATTTACATTATTCTCCGATCCTTTGATAAATCCATATCCAATCCCTAATAATAAATCCTTTAACTCTCTTGGAACAGTTAAGTTTAGCTTTTTTTCCAATTCGTCTATCTCTTCTACTTTAACTGGATAAAATTTACTTCCATTGTGGTATTTTAAAAATTCATATAAATCAAAATTCATAAATGATGTCCCTCTTCGTCAACTTCAAATTCTACTTCTATAATACCTTTTGGTGAATTCTTCAAGCTTTAAATAATCTTTACCAAAAACAAAGATGCGGTATGCATTTTTTCCTTGTAAATAATTAGGCACATCGTTCCTCTCAAAGCTTATATTATAATTTTTCAGTTCCGCCTCTGCCTGTTGGATTTCCGCTTCAGACCAAACCCACGCAACCAAATGTGCTTTATTCCACTTATCAGCCTTAAGTTTCTCAAGTGCATATTCTACTAACTCCTGTTCACTTGAGAAGGACATTAGTATTCTTTTATTTCCTCGTTCAGAATATCCAAACTCATATGCATCACCATTTTTTTCAATAACAATCCCTTCGTGTGCATGATGTTTTCCGATGTTAATTTCTACAAAAGAATAACACTCGTCTTCCAAATATTTTTCTAATTCTTCTATACTTTTCATATAAACCTCGTGTGCAAATTCACATATATCACTAATCATGTCTATAAACTGGAGTTTGATGCTAACAACTAAGAATCTATCTTTTATTTTATAGAAATCTCACTCTTTACTGAATCTACAATACTTTACAAAGCTTTTTACGGAAAAATGCTTCGGATTAAGATACTTAATGCCAGTATCCATCAACTCAAATTTTTCATAATCAAACTCAAGTTTTTCATTGTTTAAGAAATCATCATCTATCCATAAAGCAGGTAAAATATGCTCACAATAATCAGAGTACTCCTCAAATCATTGTGTACCATTTTTACACCTCGCAGATCTCGATTTTCTTGTTTCTATTCCTGCCTCCTCTTCTTGCCCTTCGTACAAGAAACATCCCTCGCTTTTAGCTCGGTCAATTCAAAGCTACCGTTTTGTCACCAGTTCATCTTGCCTTCTTCCAATTGTGCTAATACAAAAGACTCCAGACTTCCAGCCTCAGGATACACTTCCAAATTATCTAATCCCCAGTTGACGATCTCACCAGTTTCATTGTTCAAACAATACGCCAGTTCTCCATCTCCTTCAATGACAATATATTTCTTTTCCAAACCATTTTTTCTAAAGCGAAGTGTAGCTTCAACAAACCGAGAATATCCATTGCGACCACACGCTGCAATCTCCACACCATATCCCATCAAAACTCCATATTTCCGCATAAATATCTTTACTTCTTCTCTAAATGCAATTCCCAACTGCTTTTCCAATTCAGATACTTTATCGTCTGTCCATCCACCAGTAACAAGAACTTCTTCCGGATTCTCTGCTATAAACTTATCCAAATCTTCAAACATCATATCCACCTCACCTGCCGTGTCAAATGCACGATATCAATAACTAATTTTACTTTCACAACGATGTAACTTTCCATTTTCCTGCATTTTTTTCTCCAACCACCAGACTGGAATCGGTTCTATCTCCTCTGGCGGTCTATTATAATTCCATATTTCTTCACAGCATTTTGTTTTGCGATTATATCTGAAATTGCAATGAACATTTACATCCGGCGAAGAAAATTCTGCCTGATAATAATTCTCATCATATTCTATATTATTAAAGAAAAAGTTTATATAATGTATCATGTCATATTCCTACCAATCTTCTACTATAACGCTTGTATCTACAACAAGATCATCCTGGAATCTTATTTGATATACCTTCCATCCTGCTAGGATATGGTCTTGAATACGATACTCGTAGGATATGATTTCTTCGGTATCTGGCTCTGTTTCTGTCCAGGTAGGCGAGCCTAACAAATCCTCTATATCACTTCGTTGCATCCCAACCACATCATATTTTTCTTCAAAATCTTCAATATAAAGATATCTTTTCGCTGGATCACAGTTCATCCATCCCTTCTGGGAAAAGTCTCTTTCCCTATAGGCTGCCCACACGATAAAACCGCATAATACGCATATGAAGAAAGAACCGTAGACGCAGATCAGTATATTTCTGTTGAAATTTTTCTTCACAACAATTATCCTTCTTCCATCATCGTCTGATAAAACAAAACCACATTATCTTCTGCTCCATTTACTAGCCTTTTGTAAATCTTATCAATAGGGGTAACATATTTTTCATCATCAGCCATCAACAGGGGAATATTGTCTGTATTCTGCATTCCCCAATGATACCCTCTTTTAGAAAGACCGTTTTTTAACATCACTTCCCCCAGATAAGAGCCAAAAATAAGGGACATACTCCACACTTGATTTTCTGTTGGTCTGCTTTCTAATAGATCCTTTGCATAATAATCCAGAATTTCTTCCAGATCACCTATACTTCTCTCAGAAAAATCAAACTTCTTTTGAAAGGTTTTTGCATACTCAATTGCTGTCATACTATTTTTCTTTGCATTGCTCACAATTCCACTGCATTCTTCCTTTGATGTCCGTTTTCCTCTTTTCAATCTGTCCAAAATGCCCATCTTATTACCACTCCCTTTTTTCATTCAAGATTTGTTTCATGTTTTTTCTATTCTTATTTCTGTGCTTCTTCACTGGAATGAAAATCACAGGAATAACAGTTACAGCTGTTGAGAAGTTCTAAGCAAAACACCCCTGTTATCATACCTAATATAAGTTTTTTATACCGCATATGATCCACCTCTATGTGATTGAATTATTTACTGTTTTCTTTCTCTATATTTTGTTTTTTGCACCATTTTTTTATATGGTACGGTAATATTTCCATATATATTTTCCTATATTTTTCTGGTTCCTTTATCATTTCTATGAGAAGTTCACGATCATCTAAGTTCATCTCTTCTTTCAATACTTGAAATTGTTTTGAAAAAATATCTGTTACCTCTTCTTCAGATTTTCCTAAAACCTCAGTTGATACAATCCCCAAATTATGCCAGAAATATTTCCTCAGTAAAGATATTTTTTCTACAGATAAATCCGTCTTTAAATCCACCTTAACAATATCCCCGGTCATATAAATAAATACCATAGGTGTCGTTGCTCTTCCTATTAAGCTAGACGTTACTCTTGGATACCCAATAATAAGAAGATTTTTAGCAATCAGTTTCCCTTTTGCACAAATCCAATGTTCACTTAATTTAATATCACAATTCGTAATATTACTGTCTTTCTTCGATATCTTTTCAAATACTTCTCCTTCAAGTAACTTTTCAAGCTCCACTTTTTGTAACTTGGAATTTAAACCAGGAACACAGTGATATGTTGTAAGCACATATTTTTTAATTGGAGAAAAGAATACGACACCCCCTATTCCAAAAAGTATTCCAACCAATAAATTCTTCACATCATTGTCAGAAATAAATATAATGATTCCTGCCACACATAAAAAGCATCCGAACAGCCATATCATTACAAGTAGTATTTTTTTAATGGGATACATTCCTTTCCATTCCAATACTTTAATTGGGTTCATATCTAATCTCCATTCTTTCTAGTATATGCTTGATATAATTTTGCCCGTAAAACTGGTCTTGTTGCCGCAGCCATAGCGGATAAAGCAATCATGCTGACTAAAAATAGTACCAAAACCATAACAAAATTCGTCAGGTAAAAGATCCACAATATTACCACGGAAATCAAAGACCACAGATACATGATCATTTTTTGCGTTTTTAAATCCTTTTGTCCTTTCTGCAGCAATTCATCAGATAGGATATACGGCACTTCTACTCCCTCATTTTTTATCTTTTTTGCTATGTCATTTTCAAAAAATAATAAACCAATGTAACCGATACCAAGGCACAAAAAAGCGATAAAATGTTTCAAGCAACTATTTTGAGCCAATACCGTATAAAACTTAGCATTTAATAAATATCCCAAATACAACGTAACCAAAATACATAATTGATATTTTAAGGAAAATGAAAATTTTTTTCCTGTTTTATATTGTATTATTTTTTCTTCTTTATTGTCATAATATAAAACAGCGTACTCATTTTCCCTGCATACCTGAATATATCTATTTCGTTCCAAAAATAACATCTCCCTCTCTGTCTGAAAACTCATTTCAAACACTACTTGTCCGTAAACATTTTTTTACTTTTGCCACTTCCATAAATTCTCCGTAATGGAAAAAGATAACCCCTATTATTCCACCTAATAAAACCAGAAACATCCCAGTAAGATGAGCTGTCTGTATTATAAGAATCATCCCAATAAGAAAAATAAGCAAACCTATAAAGACAATAAAACCTAACGCCCTTCTATTCCATTTCCCCAGCGTGTATAGCTTTAATACCTCCTCTTTTTCCATAGGAATTCCCATTGTGTGTTCCTCTATGTATTGATACTTTTCTATGAATGATTTTTTCACTTTTTTATCAATAAGAACTAATATTCCAATTACCAGAAACGACAGCAGCATCCTACCATTTTTAGGTAATAATACACGTTGAGATACCTGCTCTAAAAGTATTGCTAATATCCCACCTGAGATGAAAACAAATGGGATACCTCTTGTATTTTGTTTTGCATAATATGTTGAAAGACAGATTTTATATACTTTCTGAGATTGTAAATCAAAATAATATTCATCTGTTCTTTTAGCATTATTTTTATAACATAATTTTAACATTCTACTCTCCTAGCACAACCACTTCCTATTATTCAATAACGAGTTTCAATTATAAATCAATGAACAAGATCAAAAGGATAATATCTTTGTTCCTTTAAAGCTCCATCTTCCAAATCTAATATCTTAGCTACGGCACCTGCTTCATAAGCCCAATATCCATAATAAGTATTCTGATCACTAAGATGACTATTGTGCCAGGCTGTCTCGTTATGAATCTGGTACCATTTGTTCTCCAAATAATCTTTTAATAAAAAAATTCGTTCTTGGTTGTCTTTTGCCTCAATGATAAATTTTACACTTTCATACAGATTGGAAAACACGAATTTTTGTGTTGTCATTTCCCATTCCTTATCTATTGCTTTCAAAAAAAAATTTATGAAATAATCATTTAACTTTTCCTTTCTGATCTTATTCTCCAAAGTTTCCATCTGACTTTTATCTATTCTAAGCAGCACACCTAATGATAAGATTCTGACTAATTCAATATATCCTTGCCCCATATTCCAAATCTGGCTATAATAAATCAGCAGTCGTTCATAACTTTTCTTCACTTTAGAAATTTCTTCACCCAATGAATATTCCAAATTTACTTTTTTTGTATAATATACAATCAGCGCATTACAGCCATTTATCACCCTTTGAGACTCGGTTCCATCTTGTTTCATAATTTCCGGAAGTATTTTCTCAAACTCCCTGATACACTCATCTGTAAAAAACAATGATTTTCTGAAAAATTCTTCCTTTTTCAATTTATCACGCATCATGAATCACCTTCTTTATGACCAACGGCTGATTTTTAGTTTTTACAAGCCTTTTGAATCATCTGACAAAATCTCTCTACATTCTCTTTTTGTCCCTGAATATCAGAACCAATTGCATTATTCATAAGGGAGATTTTTAATTTGTTTTTTTCAAAATATACCGTTACAACTTTTCTTCCCGGCAAGAGTCCACCCTTCACTTCTGCTTTTGTGATACATTCCATTGGAATAGATATTCTGTTTTTAATATTACGAACGTTTGCAGAGTCAACAACAACAAAATTCAAATGCTGCTCTGTAACACCTATATAACAGTAAGCATTACTTAATGCTCCTAATGCGGCAGCTCCACCTCCTACTATCGCAGAGAGTCCTCCGATTGCTGAATAAGTTTTGGAATCAGCCATTAAAACTCCCCAAAGTTTGCATAGATACTCTTCCGTTTCATTTAAAATAGAGCCTAACATTTCATTTTTATCTTTTTCATTCATTGTGATCATAATCATTCCTCCAAAATATTTTTCACTTGTTATTAAAAATCATCTTTCCTGCAATTTATACAAATGACGCAAACACGTCTAACAGAATCAAAAGAATTATGAGGCACATTCCCCCAAAAACACAGATTGTTGTTTTGACCAAATGCTTTTCCTTTATTGTCAGTATCATCATGGAAAGCACATCAAACGAAAAAAGGAACTGACAGATACCGGACAAAATTGCCACTATTTTCGAGTGTTTTCCTTCTTTACACGACTTTATGATATATGCAAGTGCATAGGGAGATGCTCCCAACAAAATTCCATAACCAAAAATCAAAAAGACAATCGTTACAAGTCCAAGCAATGCCATTAACGGTAATGGAAATAATGCCGCAACCGTTACGCCAATCGTAATGCTACCTCCAATCAAATAAAACGGAATCAAGCCATATTTAATAATTAACGTACAGTTTAACAGTGTTTTTCTTGTCCACTTTCTTCCTACGGTTAATACAGTAATCAAATTAACAACTCCCATAATAAACGGTAAAAGAATTGAAAGAATCTTCAATTCCATTACATGCTCAAATAAACCGGGTAAAAGAAAAAATGTATAAGATACAATTACATATAAAGTTGGAATTAAATATGCCATTACCTCTCTCCTCTCAGTATTCTACTTGCAATTTTCCATCCCTTTATGGGATGATTTCCTATAAAAGCGATTGTTAGTAAAATCGTCAACAAGCACATCAACGAATTAAAAAAAGCATATACCAGGACGGATGGAACAACCCATATCATTAGGAAATGAGAGACTGCACATATCCCAACCATGACAAGAATCAGAAAAATGTATGTAAAAAAATATCTGTGATTCTGTTTTGCCATTGCCTGCTTTTCTTCTAGTCCACAGGGATAGATTCTTACATTTTTTTCAATTTTTCTTTTTGCACGTTTTAGCATATATCCAGCGATAAGTACGCCTAACGCAACTCCAATCCCCACAGAAATCCAATACAACAGATTTGCATCAAAAGAAATTGGCTTTTCTATTTTCCTTACAAACGCATATATCACAAGTGAAATTCCGGCAATGATTCCAACAGAAAGCCCGTTCCCACCTTTGCTTTGCTCAAGAATGAACATTTCTCCGGTCTGTTCCTCATAATAATAACTGTTCATTGACTTTGATTCTGTATAAATCCGTATATATTTCATCAAAATCGCACTCCTTTTCTTTATCAATAATTCATAATAGAATTATATATTATCAAATATTTCTTGTATATATTTTTTGCACATGACACCATAAAAATTTTTGTACAAAAAGCAGCCTGACCCACGACCAGACTGCTCATCCATTTATTCAAATGTAAATTTTAGAAGGATAATGTTACACCATATAATATAAACAAAATTTGAAATAACTATGAAGATCAAGAAAGGAAACAAACATGTTCCATTTTACTTTGTACTTTCCCTTTTCCTCAATTTCCCCTGCTGAATTTCCAACACCTCATCTGCTTCTTCTGCCAACTGTTTGCTATGAGTCACTACAATCACACATTTCCCCAGCTCATGGGCTGTCTTCTTTAAAAGTTCTATAATCTCCCTTGCTGTATCTTCATCCAGATTGCCGGTAGGTTCATCCGCCAATATAACAGGTGCTTCACTCGCCAGTGCCCGTGCAATGGCTACTCGCTGCTGCTGACCTCCAGAAAGTTTCAATACATTTCTCTTCGCCTCTTCCCTGGTAAGTCCTAAACGTTCCAGAAGTGAAAGAACAGGTTTCTTTGCCGTCAGCCAAACATTCTCTTGTGGAGTCATATAGTCAATCAAATTGTAGCTTTGAAAAATAAAAACAATATTTTTCTTTCGATGATTTTCTAATCCTATCTGAGAAATGTCTTTTCCATTAAAATTGATACTTCCACTGGTAGGACTATCCAAGCCACCAATCAAGGATAAAAGTGTTGTCTTACCGCAACCTGATGAACCCAGAATGGCATACATCTCTCCAGTTTCCATCTGAGCATTGACACCTCTAAGTATCTTTTTCTTCTTATCATAAGAATATGTCAAATTATTCAATTCTAAAATTGGGAATGCTCTTTTCATATCACTGCCTCCATTAACTCATTTTTGATAAGATTTCGTGTGGTTTCAAACGCATAACAGAAATGGAAGAAATTCCAGCAGATACCGTTACAATTCCAATCCCAATTAAGAATAATAGCCCCATCTCTTGTAGATGTACAGTAACCTGCAACTCAGGAGTTTCCACTTCCTGATTTTCACTATCTGTTCCTGCCTCCCCACGGATTCCAGCAGATAGACCGTCCTCCTGCTGAATTTCAGTTACAGCCTGTTTGGATTGTAATGTCTTTCCCATCTGACCAGCTATTGCACTAGCTGAAAAATAAGAGAGAGAAAAGGCAAGCGTTGCTATTATTACAACTTCAGCAATATATTGTCCCAAAATGGACAGTTTGCATATTCCTACGGAAAGCAATACTCCTGTTTCATGGATACGGGATCTAGCCCACATGGTAAGAATAAGGGAAAGTATCGTAATACTTACAATCAGTACCACAATCAAAATCGTTGATACAAGCTCTGATAGTTGTTTCAGGGAAGATGCCGCATTTTCATAGTTTTCATTGTCAGTCAAAACAGAAAATCCTTTCCAATCCACATCTGATATTTCTTTCATCTTAGAAATAATATGTTCTACATTCTGTGGATCGTCTACCGAAACCATTAGCTCATTAAATCCTTGAATTGCTGGGCCATTTTCATAATCAACCATTGTAGTAAGGTCAGCAATAACAAGATTTTGTATTTTATCATAAGTTGTCACCTGATCATTGATTCCCTCTATTTCTTTTGGTATAAATAACCCTACGATTTCAATATCCACACCTCTATCTGTATGGATTATATCACCGACTTTTAGGTCATTTTTATCGGCTAAGTCTTTGCTAATAAGTCCTTTGTTTTTGTCACCAGGAATAATATGACGACCTTCTGTCAAGGTCAACTGCCCGGAAGTAAATCTTGTAAGTTCTTCGCTTTTCCACGTACTTAGAATTTTCGAGGATTTCCGAAATTCTTTCTCTATCGGGATATTACCTGTAAATAGCTCCAGTGATGAAAATGCTGCCAAGCTCTCTACCGTAGCGCTGCAATCCGTTACTCCACCAATCTCACGAATTTGTTCTACCAACTCCGGGCTGATCTGTTGTGTAGAATACATCAGTGTGCCACCTTCTACATTTTCAACCTTTAAGTAAGGATTGTTTTCCGTGTAATCAAATCCAATCAGAAAACTTCCGCCGAGACTTTTCCTCAAATCTTCCTGGGCAGATTTTGAAGCGTTTCCCAGAGCCAGCGCAGTTAATACAAAGGTTGCCATCACCAACAAAATAATAAAAAGAAGAATACTCTTTCCCTTTTTACGGATGATATACAGCCACGCTCGATTCATAAAATTCATTAAAAAACCTCCGTTTCATTAAGATAAATGTTGCAACACTGATAGTATAGCATCGCTATATGGAACCAGTATGAAACAGAGAAAAAAATAAAAACCTCTCCCATTAGGGAGAGGCCTCTCAAGACAAAAAAAGTGTAAAACACATTCCAGATTGATTTTCCATCGGTTCAAATTTATAAGATAACTCTAATGCTTTTGATAGAGTATCTACGATATACAATCCTAATCCATTACCCCCATCTTTCCGATCTCTGGCAAAATCTGGGCGGTAAAAAGGTTCAAATACACGATGTAGCTTTTCCCTTGGGATAGGCACACATTCGTTTCTAACTTCTATCTGATCTGCGGTCAGAACAACGGTTACCCTGTGTCCTGGATTCGTATAAGAAACCGCATTGGAAAGTACATTGGATAAGATTTTTTCAAGATTTTTCTTTGATGTATGGATCGGACATTTTTCTTGTATATCGAGAGAAAAGTACAACTTCTTTGCTTTTGCAATCAACTGGTATGGTTCACAGATTAAAGGAAGACTATCAGATAAATCAAAGGATTCAAAATTCTTTTTCTCCTGTGTAAAATCCAAACGGGAAGTATCTAAAATTTCTTTTATCATAAAAGAAATCTGTCCAGTAATTTCCTTACACTCCAACAGGCAGGTGTCCCGATCTTTGTATTTTCCAACACCCAAAATCATATTTTCCAAAATTGCATTGAGAGCTGTTACGGGTGTTTTTAACTCATGGGAAGCAGCTCTCAAAAAATCAATCTTCGATTTTTCCGCTTCACTAACTTTTTGTTTTTCTTCTTCCAGATTTTCGATGGTAGAAAGCAGACTGGAATATAGCATATTCACATTAGACGCCAGCACGCCAATTTCATCATTTGTATCCACCGTACATCTTGCCGTTTTATCCATCTGTTCCATCTTTTCAGTTGTTTCTGAAATCTGTTTAATAGGCTTGCTCATAGCTTTGGAGAATATCAGCGAGCATATGAGAGAAATAATGGTACAGCCCAACAAAGACATAGGCAAAGCCTTTGAAATGGCAGACTTTATCAGTAAGCCAGTGTTTATATCGCTCTCTATGATAGCTCCCCCTAAAAAACTGTTAGTACTCAATGTCATCTGGGGTGCAAGAAAATAAAGGCACACATGTGCAATTACGGTCACAAAGAACATGACCATAAATGTATAAAGAAATATTTTAGAAAACAGTTTCTGATTTTTCATAGTGACTCCTCGTATTTGTAACCAACACCTTTTACAGTAATAATCCGATCAAGGTTTAACTTTTTCCGCAAATTTTTAATATAAGTATCAATTGTTCGTTCTATGATAGGATAATCATATCCCCACAGTTCGTCCAATATTTGCGACCTTGTTAATACTAAACCCTTATGCTCTACCAATAATTTCAGCAAATCAATCTCCTTTGGCGTGAGGTCAATCTGTCCATTTTTACCTGAAGCAGTGTAGCCTCCAAAATCTATTGTAATATCACCAAATTGAATCTGATGTAATTCGGAAGTTTTACCACTTCTTCTTAATAAAGCAGTCACCCTTTTTCCCAATAAAAGCATAGAAAACGGTTTTGTGATATAATCGTCGGCTTCTTCATCAAAACTGGATGCTTGAATAGATTCATCATCAAGTGCGGTGAGCATTAAGACAGGAATTTGACTCTTAACACGCAATTCCTTTAATACTTCCAAACCTGTTATCTTTGGAAGCATAATATCCAAAACCACCAAATCAATCGGTCTTTCTTTTACGATTTTCAATCCTTGTTCTCCGTCAAAAGCAGAGAAAGTTGTATGGCCTGCGGATTGCATATATTCGCAAATTGCCTCGTTAGTAGTAATATCATCTTCAACTATCAATAAAACTGCCATTTCCACACCTCCTTATACTATCATACCAGAGGAATATGGAATCAGTATGAAATTTTCACTATATTTTATTGTATTTTGTACTTAACTCCATTATCACAATACCTATTAGTAAATATTATGAAGTAGGCAAGGTCACAAGGAAAAAGTTGCCTTGTGATCTTGCCTTACAAGCATTTAAATTTATAGCCAATTCCAGCGACACTCTCAATATAGTTTGGAAGATTCTGTCCATACAATTCATAAGTAAAAACACCTTTGGACTTTATAATAAGCAATATATCAAACTCTTTGCTTGTCAGGTTAATAATCAGTTTTCTCACTACACGAAAGTAAGGAACAAGGCGAGTGCAACGATTCCCACCATCAACAGCGCCCAAAAAACGCTGATTGCTGTGGATGCGATATTGATAACGCTGCGGCTTTCCTTACTCCGTACACATACTATTGAAAGAATCAGGCCCAGCAGGACAAAATCCGAAAATGCTCTGCATTTTGCTTGCTGGAAAGTTTCCCAAACTTTCTGATTTTCCTTTCACTATCTCCAACACCGAACAGAGTGATTTTTCCGAAGTTTTGAGAGAAATTTTTCAAATTTTTTCTTTTCACTTCGTAATACGGATAAATTTTGGAAATGTCAAATATGAGCAAAAAAAAGCGCCACAGATTGCGATACTTCAATTATGTCATACAAACAAAATGAGAGCTTTTTATTCTCATATTTTGCTATTCTTTTTTACAGTAGCATATCAAATTTTGCAACGCAGAATAAATACCTATGGAATGTATGTTGACAAAAACTATCATTTTGATTATACTAAATACATACCGAATGAATGAATAACGGTTGGAGGTGGTTTTTTATGGCAAGAAATAAATATCCCGAAGTAACTGTTGAGAAAATATTAGAAGTATCACAGCGGTTATTCATGGAAAAGGGATATGACAATACAACTATTCAAGATATTGTAAATGAGCTTGGTGGACTGACTAAGGGAGCAATCTATCATCATTTCAAATCAAAAGAGGAAATTATCGACGCATTGGGGGAAAAACTCTTTTTTGATAATAACCCGTTTGTTACCGTTCAGAAGCAGAAGAACTTGAATGGTTTACAAAAAATGCGAGAAGTTATTAAGCTAAACCATGTCGATATTGATAGGACAGAGCTTGGCAAACAAAGTATTCCCCTTTTGAAAAATCCCCGTTTGTTAGCAGAACTGGCTGACACAAATAGAAAATTGATTGCCCCTCTTTGGTTACAGCTTATTCAAGAGGGGATAGAGGACGGTTCTATCCAGACCGAGTATGCAAAAGAACTATCCGAACTTTTGCCCTTACTTACAAACTTTTGGTTAATTCCCTCTGTCTATCCCGCTACACCGGAAGAACTGATTTCAAAGTTTGCATTTATCAAATACCTGTTGGATAGTATGAAACTTCCAATTATTGATGATGAAATTTTTGGTATAGTGCAAAACTATCTTGAACATCTAAACGTAGGCAAATAAATAAAATTGCCTTAACAAAGGCAGTTTTATTTTCAATCTGATACATTCATTCATAAGGTATTATTTTTTTAACTTATACATACCGTCTTAACGTATGAAAGGAGATTATTATGTCTAACTTAGACCAAAAAATCGAAAACGCTGCAAACAAGATTGAAGTTGTCGCAAATAAGGCGTGGAAAAAGCGTTCATTCCGCATTCTATCTAAATCGGTATCTGCTGCGGCAGAAATAGGACTGATGATAGGTGCTGCACATTTATCTGAAAAAGGCTATAAATCAACAGCTACTTGTCTGTTTGCTTTGGGTGCGACAGGGCTTGTTTGTGATTTGATATTCAACAGAAAATAGGAGGACACTGCTATATGATACGATACTTAAAACAATACAAATTTCTGCTTTTCTTTACCGTATTATTTACTGCTATCAGTTCTCTATCCTATGTGTTTATCGCTATCTTGTTGCAACAGGTTATGGACATTGTAGATATGGGCGATATGGACGGCTTCATCAGAATACTACTCTTTTCTTTAGCCTACTTTGCGTTTATGGGAGTATTTATGTACCTACAATCTTTGTTCAGCAAAAAATTTGTCTGCAAGATTATGAAAGCTGTCCGTTCCAAAACCTTTATGGGAATTGAGAAACACACGATTGAGGATTACTCTAAAAACCATACCGCAGATTACTTATCTGCAATTACGAATGATGTAAAAATGATTGAGGACAATTTTTTACTTCCGCTCCTGCAAGTCATTCAATACACGATTATTTTCATAGCGTCCCTTGCTGTAATGATTTACTTCGACATTATCGTTACAGTATGCGTAATTATTGCAATCGCCATTATGCTTATCGTACCCAGTCTGTTCGGAGGACTGCTCTCTAAACGGCAGGACAAATATTCTGATATGCTATCCTCTTTTACAAATCATGTAAAAGACCTGTTATCCGGCTTTGAAATTATCAAGTCGTACCGAATGAAAAAATATGTCCTTTCACGATTTGAAACAAGTAATGAGGACACGATAAAAGCAAAATATTCAGTTGACAAAGCGATTGCTGCAAATGAAGCGGTTTCTATGGTTCTTGCGCTTCTTGTTCAAGTTGTTGTTGTTTTTCTTTCGGCATACTTCATTATTATCGGACGTATCAGCGCAGGAGCCTTATTAGGCATGGTGCAGGTTAGCAGTAATCTTGCAAATCCGCTTTTAATCATTTTTAGTAATATTCCTAAAATCAAGAGTATAAAGCCGATTGCACAGAAGCTAAATGAATTTTCAGATTACAGGAAGCAAGACACAGATACAAAAAAATCCCCTACTTTCAATGAGATGATTTGTGTGGAGGATTTGCATTTTTCCTATAATAAAGACAATGAAGTCATAAACGGTATTTCATTATCCATTAAAAAAGGGAAAAAATATGCCTTTGTTGGTAAAAGTGGCTGCGGAAAATCTACGCTTATCAAACTGATTGCCGGATATTATTCCGATTTCAAAGGTAATGTTCGGTATGACGCAGATAGCCTTTCCGTTGTGGATGTTGATAAAATAACTGCTTTGTCATCGATCATTCATCAGAATGTTTATATGTTTGACGAAAGCATTTTAGACAATATTTGCCTACATGAAGATTATAGCAAAGAGGAATTGCAATCTGCACTATCTGATAGTGGCTTATTACATTTCGTTGAGCAAGTACCAAACGGGCTTGAATATCGTGTTGGAGAAAACGGTAATAACCTTTCCGGCGGGCAAAAACAGCGAATTGCGGTAGCAAGAGCTTTAATTCGTAAAAAGCCGTTGCTAATTTTAGACGAGGGTACATCTGCTATTGATATGCAGACTGCGTATGATATTGAAAGTAGGTTGTTGGAAATATCTGATTTAACCTTACTTACTATTACGCACAATATGAGCAAAGACATTCTTGAACTCTACGACGAGATTATCTTTATGGCAGACGGGAAAATTATTGAACATGGTACATTTGAAACGCTTATTGCTAAACACGCTGCATTTTATGACTTTTACCAACTAAAGAAGTAAGGATTTTTAGGAAAAAACCGCTGCCGGTTTATGGGGGCTTTGAAATTTTTATAAAATTAAAGCCCCCGTTTTCTTTTTCAAAAATAGAAATACAGAGCGCGAATAAAAGTCATACATCCTTAGGATCTAGTTGATAAGTCTATTTTTCTGTTGTCCCTTCGGTGTATGGTTCTGTGGATTGCCTGTGTTCTGATTGCCTTTATTCTTCAAGATAATATCCTTTACATTTACATACCATTCCACATCTACCTCTGCACCCGTAGCATCACTAAATTGAAAAACACCTGACATTTTCAAATTGAAAACGACAAGTGTTTTAAAGTCCCAGACTCAATTTGGGATTGCATGATGTTTTATTCTCAACAAAGAACTTTGAGAAATCCATCGGTTACATACCTGTTTTCCAAAGCCATTCTATATTCGGAAAAGCTAAATGTGCCAAAAATGCAACCAAACATAATATAATCAAAACAAGTCCTATATAACAAATTATATTTAAAGATTTTTTAAACACTGTTTTTCCATTCTCAATATCCAAGTAAATAGACGCAACTCTTTCATCCGTCATATTTTTCTCCCTCACATCTTGAACATCGATGCCTTTAACCAATTCATCCAAAGTCATATTAAAATAATCACTTAGCATAACTAAACGCTGAAAATCAGGGTACGATTGACCTGTCTCCCATTTAGAAATGGTTTGGCGAGATACTTGTAATTCCATTCCCAATTCCTCCTGCGATAATCCTTGTTTTTTTCTGATTTCGATTAATTTCTCATTAAATTTCATACGCAAAATCTTCCTTTCTGTTGTATGAGCAAAATATATCCCCAAAACGCTAAAATAACAACCAACATCTCTTGTCAATCTGTCAACCAAGTATAACATTATCTAATTTTCTTGTTTTGCTGCAATTTCGATAGATAAGGTATTTATTACACTACTTCACTTACATGAAAAATGTGAGAAATATTTTGGCCATAAAAAGTAAAAGCAACTAACAATTTTAAAAGTTAAAATGGCAAGTGCCTTAAAATTCCATATTCAATTTTGGGTACAAAAAAGCAGGATACTTGTTCCTGCTTAATATAACTGTGAATATTTAATTGTATTCAGTTTATCAGTTCTGCAAACTGGAAATTTTCTTTGGAAACACTTATACAAATGAAGCATAAATAACATAAATTTCTGCAATCAAAATAATTCCGAGAACACCATCTATCATCAAATTATACTGCACATCTGTCAAAAATGTTTTAGAATGTGTCAGAAAATATTTGATCTTTTCTTTTCCAGTCAAAAGTGTAATTATAAACAACAAAATAGGAAATAAAAAAACTTCCATTTTATTTCCGAAACCATCTGCTATTCCATTTGCAAAATGAACAGGAATAATCTGAGGTAAGAAAAAGGCGCTTACTATTGCTAATAAAATGCCAATGCTACAAATTCCCCATGTGAATTTTCTGTTTCCTACAAGTTTCATAAAAATGCCTTCTTTCTGCAAACTCAATTTTGTTGATAATATTATACTTCACCTGCTTAAAAATGCAAGATATTTTTACCCTTCCTTAAACCAAAAGCATCTGACATTTTCAAAATGAAAATGTCTACATTAAACATTCCCGTCAATCAAATCATAACTCATATCCAAAAAGTCTAAGATTTTCGCCTCACTTACGGTTCCGTCCAACAGCATGGTGATCCAGTACTTTTTGTTCATATGATATCCCGGTAAAAATCCATAGGTCTGTGTCAACAGTCCGACCATATCCGCATCACACTTTACATCTAGGATATCTACTTTCGTATCTCCTTCTAATCCCAGTCTGGATTTTTCAACCTGCATTAACACCGCATACCATTTTCCATTCTTATGCCGAAGCACTGCACTTTCCGGTGATTCCTTCCATAGATATTCCGGAACGGTTCCGTATTGTTTCTTCACATATTCATAAATCTCTTCCCGTTTCAAACATTCCACTCCCCAGTTCTTCTATTTTATCAATCTTACGATTGTACTTTTCAGATTTTAACAGGCAGGACATCTGCCCTGCCTTCCTTTCCTATTATAGCATTGTTATTCAAACTCTACAATTCCATCTATCATTCATTTTCCTGTTTCTAATAAACTACCATTCCATATCCCATAATGGAATCGGAATTGATCGCATAGTTTCTCTCTCTTACCGCATCCCCTGAGTTTCCTTCTATGGTATAGACGGTTGTTCCGTCACAGCGTTCCACGATTCCTACATGGTCGCACGTTCCATCGTGATCCCAATCAAAAAAAATGATCGCACCGGGACTTGGCATACTTCCAGCCCCCTGCCATCTTCCTTGGTTCTGAAACCAATTCTTTCCATCTGTACAAAGGGAGAACTTGGGTACAGCGCCGCTTTGAATGAGTCCTGCCTGGTCTGCACACCAGGACACAAAACAGGCACACCATTCCTCCCTGCTGTCAAATCCATACCACGACCAGAACTTCTGGCCGCCTTCGTTCCCCAACTGGCTTTTCGCAATGGTTACGAGCTGCCCATTTCCAAAAAGTCCGGCAAACAATCCCCCGCCAGAATAATACCGAAGCACATGGGGGACATACTCCGGATCGCCATACCTTGGCCAACCATGGGCGGCTGCCTGTTCCTGGGAAAACTGCAGCGCATTGGCTTCACTATAACCGCCATGGTTCCGGATTGCCCATGAGATGTACCCATTCCCATAATTATAGCCCTGTAAACTAAGTTTTAGCTTGTCCATATCCTGTGGACTTTCACATCCGGCTTCCCGGACACAATCTGCATAATACTGTACACCCACCTTGATAGAATAGTCTGCATCCTGAATCGCACCGGGCGTATTGGGATACTGGGTATTATACGGACACTCGCTGGCCTGCATGGGATCCGTTCCCCTGCCTCCGCTTTCCTGCATCATGATGGCTTGAATGACAGGCACATATTCCGGGATTCCAAATTCACTGGCATACCGCTGGATCGCCGGGGTATGGGCCAGGACTTCCGCACTCAGCGGCTCGCTGCTCTGGGAACTCCCGATAAACGCAGCACCGCCAATGATCCCCACAATGAGGATCAAGATCACAAATACCGTACCGCCTCCTGCCATCAACGCTGCAAACGCTGCCTTTACTGCATGGGCCGCTGCTTCCGCCATGGCTTTCAATCCCTTGGCAGTTGTTTTTGCAGTCTTGGCACTTTGCTTGGCTGTCTGGACAGATCGCATGGCAGCCCGTTTCGCTTCCCTGGCTGCCCTCATGGATTGGAAAGCCTGCTTTTTTTGTAAGAGTGCCTGGGTTTTCACCTTTTGGGAAGAAACCGGGGAAGCTTTCACCATACGGGGCGCTGTTTTTACTGTCCGGTTTCCGGCCTCCTTGACTGTTTTCTCTGCTTCCGGTTTGATCTTGATGCTCCTTCCGGCTCCTGTGCGCCCTTTCTTTGCCCTTGTCTGTCCAGATGTTCCACCGCTTCCTGTTTCGCTGTCCAACGTGGCTGTAACGGCTTCTCTTTGCCTCTGCTCTTTTATCTTCTCATAAGTTTTCACTGCCAACTTCTTTCCACCACGATAGGCAGCCGAAGCACTTTCCTTTCCAGCCCGCTGTTCTGCCCGTTCTATCCGGTTTCCGGCGTATTCCACCGGAGATTCCTCTCCGGTTTCTCTTCCCACCTTGTCTGCCGCCATCCGGGATTTCTCTTTCGTTTCCAGCATGGCAGAACGCACCAGTTCTTTGGGAAGCCGGGAGGCAGGATTGCGGATCTTCGGGTTCTTATCCCGTACCTTCTCTTTGATGTCTTTCAAACACACACCTCCCTGTATCGCATTACCGTTCCCTACTCTGTTTCTTTTGTCTCTTCTGCTGTTCTTCCAGCTTTTCCAGTTCCCTTACCGCTTCCTGAACCAGCGGATGATTGGCATAATAGGGAACATAGGACAATAACTCTTTTCCCTTCTCCCCGGTTGCTAATGGATATTCTCCCTCGTTATACAGCGGATCGTCTGCATGGTGGAGAGAAAACTCCAAAGACGGAACCATCTGAGGGGAACGCTTGCAAAATCTCTGGTAATGCCGGAACGCCTCTTTTAAAGAAGTACATTCGATGCATTCTCCCATCCCATGGAACTCCCCGCACTCCGAAGCAAGAAAGGTAATGGTTGTTTCTTCTTTCATAGCTTTCACCTCCCCTTTACCGGATCGCTGCCTTCTGTTTTTCTTCTTTTCCAAGCTGACGAGGTGCTGTTTCCTGCCGAAGCTCCTGCAAGGTATCTTTTAAAGATGCCTGTTTTCCTTGTCTTTCTTCCAGCTTCCCGATCTGCTGCTGCAATCGTTCCGTTTTCTGTTCCAGCTTATGGATGCTCCGCATGGATTGGAATAACACCTTCTGGGTTTGAAAGATGATCCCCTGTTCCGGATT
>ENA-OQLC01000515-OQLC01000515.1-human-gut-metagenome-genome-assembly--contig:-NODE-515-length-24916-cov-13.296832_pt1 | contig 24916 bp, 16 predicted proteins | sample MGYA00242653_ERZ504807 | MGnify/ENA primary metagenome ERZ504807 (study PRJEB26092, sample SAMD00036381) | human gut metagenome | host: Homo sapiens | study: EMG produced TPA metagenomics assembly of... | reverse complement strand
GGCCTGGCGTTAGCATGTCGCGATTCAATCTTGAAAACAGCATTGCCCAGTTGACAAAACTATAGGAACACCCCCCGCCGCTCAACTGTTTGAATTTCAATTTTAATAAAGAATCAGTCCCGATAACGAAGCCAAGCTCGAAATGCCGCGAATTTGACCCCAGTAGTCCACGGCGTGCAGCGTTTTTGAGCCGTCTGTCCCAGAAGGAGCACGACGTGGACTGCTTGCTCGACAAAGAGTGTCCCCGGCGACCAGTCGTTTAAGAACGTCCCCAATGACTACCCTAGAGCTCTCAACCCTTCATCTATGGCATTTCTTTTAGCAGGCCCACCATATATAGGGGCAAATACAATATCGCCTTTCCATCCACCACGTTGTCCCGGTGAAGCACGACCGCCCGAGCCAATCCATAGTTTTCAACGCTCATCAGGCGATCGAGGGCAACGTGCTTTGTGCTGTACCTACCCGATTTGACCTCGATAGGCAAAACGACGGGGCTCCGCTTATCCTCGATAATAAAATCGACTTCTCCAACCTTGGCCGCGTTAAAGTAGAACAACGAAGAGTAGCCGCATGCGCGCAGCTCCTGGGCGACCGCATTCTCAAAAGCCTGCCCAAAGTTGATCGATTCCCGCTGCGCAACAATGGCCTCGACATCAGCGGGAGAAAAAGTAGAGAACAGCAGCCCCACATCGCTCAGGTAGAACTTGAAAAAACTGTCTTCCCGCGAGAGACCCAAGGGGAACATGGGCTCGCTCACCCTCTTAACCGGGATCGCAACGCCCGCATTAACAAGCCAGTCAAAATCAGGCTGCAAATCCAAAAATCGTTTCCGCTTGTCTATCCCGGTAACGAGAAAGCGCTTGTTCTCTTTATTGAGCTGCGCGGGCATGGCATCGTAGATCGTCCTGATCCGTTGAGCATGCGCGGGGGCTTCGGCGTACCGTGCGATATCTGCGCGATATGCTTCGAGAATGCCCTGCTGACGAGCGCGCATCGCCTGTGTATCATGAGTTGAGACGAACAGCTGAACGGCCTCAGGCATGCCACCCACAAGGACATACCGATAATACGTCTCGATCAACCGTTCATGAATAAACGGAGGCACTTGTTCCCGTTTGCGATAACAGGCACGAACGACATCCCATAATGATTCGTCGACTCCCAGAGCCCAGGAGAATTCCTCGAAATCCATGGGAAACATCTCGAGGATATCGATAGTACCTACCGGCAACGACCGAAAATGGAACGCCTCAATCCCGAGCATGGAGCCGGAGTAAATGACATCGAAACGATCGTCTTGCGCAAGATAACGCATCCAGGTGATGGCGTCTCCGCAACGCTGCACCTCATCAAAAAACAGAAGCGTCTTTGTATCCGAAGCGATGGGCGATGAGGCCAGTGCGGTGATTCTCACAATGAGGTCATCGAGGCTCCTTGCCTCCCCTATGAGCTCGACCGCGTCGGGTCTCTCCACGAAGTCGATTTTCAGGAAGCTTCTATAGTTGTCACGGGCGAACTGCTCGACAGCGCTTGTTTTGCCAACTTGTCGAGCACCGGTAATAAGCAGTCCCTGCCCGGTTTTAGTCTGTTTCCAGCTTTCAATTTTCTCGATTATTTTACGCTTGAGCATAACTTGCCTCCCTTTTCCCATTTTAACTGGGATAACTGCAAAATTCCAATTGAGTATTTATATATTTCAACATAATCTCAATTGGAATTGACCTCTATTGAACATTTTTAGAAAGCGTTGATCGAATTTCCGACAGCGGGTGGGGCCATAACCAACCTGTCTCTCGAGAAGAGCCCCCCCCCACAAGGAGTGTCCCCAGGTGCCGGCAGAAAGGAACGTCCCCAAGTGCCACCCTTTGGCAAAGAGTGTCCCCGGCGACTAGTCGTTTAAGAACGTCCCCGATGACTGCCGCCGTCCTGCTTTCACTTCTTTTGCAAGTTTTAACTTCTTTTGCTTTCTTTCACTTCTTTTAACAAAGCGCCCGGCGGGCATAAGCTGCTCGCCGGGCGCCTTGGTTAGAACGTTATAAAGCATGGCTTTCGAAATGCGACGGTCAGGCCCACCCCCTAAGGGCCTCACCGTTCGTTTCGATGACATGCTTGTACCAATCAAAGCTCTTCTTCTTGGAGCGCTTGAGGGTGCCGCTACCCGCATCATCGCGGCCGACGTAGATAAAGCCGTAGCGCTTGGACATCTCGCCCGTGCCAGCAGACACCAAGTCGATCGGGCCCCAGGTGGTGTAGCCCAAAAGGTCCACGCCGTCCTCGGTCACCGCGTCGCGCATGGCGGAGATGTGCTGGCGCAGGTAGTCAATGCGGTAGTCGTCGTTGATGGAGCCGTCCTCGAAGTCGAGCATCTTGCGCTGGCCGGAGACCACCGCGTAACGCTCCGGGCCGTGCGGCGCCACATCCACGTTGGCCAGGCCGCGGCCGTCCACGTTGTAGGCGCTTTCGCACTGGTTAGCAGCCGTCGCGCCGCCCCACAGGAAGTCTTTACGGAAAGCCATGCATCAATCCTTTCACACGCTGTTTGTCGCAGGCTCAGTATCCCCGCAAACAGTGCGTGCTCAACGGCAACGGCGCAGGCCGACACTTCTTTTCGCACACGGCGGCCCGGCAGCCGCCCCGCCTGACACTTTCTGATATCCGCCAGCCCCAGCCACCACAAAGGGGACAGGCACCTTTGTAGTGGTTTGGGCCGGTTTGTCTCGATCTGTAACAGGTAGACCGCCAAAACCGGGCCTGGTGTTACAGATCGAGATTGTTCAGTCTGTCCCCTGCAGTTTGTCTAAATCTGTAACAGGTAGAGACGATTTGACCCGTCAGATGTTACAGATCGAGACAAACAGGAAGCCCCCTAGTCGCAGGTGATGTCGAGGTTTTTGCCGATGAGACCTACGTAGCCGCCCTCGGCTGCCTTGGGGCTGTCGGCGTGGCAGAGGACCCACTTGTCGGCCTTCCAGTAGCAGTAGCTGTCACCGGCGGCAGGCATGTCGGTCGCAGCCTCGGGGCGCGGTCCGTTGGTGCCGGCGGGAAGCGCGACCATCACCTGGAAACCGCCGTCGTCGACCATGCAGGGCGTGTAGTGGAGCGTGGTGTTGAAGACCTCGACAACCGTACCCGCCGGCACGCGGAACGCCTTGACGCACGCGGTGTCGAGCTTGCCGTCCTCGATCTCCCAGCGATGCGCCACAAGCAGGATAAAGTCGCGGGCGCCCAGGTTAAACTCGCTGGCACGGTGATACTCCAGGCAGTTGAGTTTCGTGTTGTGGCCGTTGCACCAGCCCAGCTGGAAGGGACGACCGCCAAACATGAGAAAGCCCAGTTTATCGGCATCCTTGACGCCCTCGAGCTCCGGCGCACTTGCTACGTATTTGCTACCCTCGGGGATGGGCGTGGCAGAGAGCGCCTCGAGCACGGGCGACGTGAGCTCGGACGGAACGTTATCCCAAACGTTGCCATAGGATTTGAACTCGGGATCGTTGACAGAGTAGATATGCATGTTCACTCCTGTTCGTTTATGTGACAGTACGAACATTCTAGAACAAACATGAGCGATTTTGAACGCCCATCCCGACCACTCAACAAAAAGGCGCCCCCGCACAAGCGAAGGCGCCCAATGCGCGCGTTTTGGACGATAAAGCCCTTACGCCTGCTGATAATGCAGGTGCTTCTCGTCGATATCGGCCAGGTCACGGTCGAGGTAACGGCGCGCGAGCCAGTTAGCCATGGGAAGGTTCTGGTCCAGATAGTTACCGCACTCCTCGGGAGCAGCACCGGGGACATCGCCCTCAAAGCCGGCAACAAACTCGAACAGCTCACGCACGAGCGGCAGGATCTCCTCGCTCGTCAGCTCACCAAAAACAACCAGGTAAAAACCCGTGCGGCAGCCCATAGGACCAAAGTAGACAATGCGGCTCGACCACTCGACATGGTTGCGAAGGAAGGTGGCGCCCAGATGCTCAATGGTGTGGCACTCTGCCGTGTTCATGACCGGCTCCTTGTTGGGCGTGGTCAGGCGCAGATCAAAGGTAGTGACGGCAGCGCCGGTCGCCGGATCGCGGTCGATGCGGCTCACATACACGCCGGGCTCGAGCAGCAGATGGTCAACGGAAAAACTCGCGATGCGCTCCATGGCAGATCCTCTCGGTAGTCAATTTGGGACGGGGCTCTTTTAGCTGGTTCGAATGGTCGCACTAATCATACCAGTCAAAAAAGCCCCGTCCTAAAAAGACAACTTAGCCCAGGACGCGGGCCATGCGCGTCTTGAACTCGGACAGGAAGCGCGGGGCGTCCACGGTGAGCGCCACGAGCGCGCTCTTATCTGGATCGGACAGGCGGTGCTCGTCGCAGATGGTGCGGCCGCGATACTCGCCCAGCAAGTCAACACGCAGGTTACAGCCGAGCGCACCCACGAGCGTGGGATCAATCGCCACGGCAACCGCCAGCGGATCGTGCAGCGCGCAGCCGCCCAGGTGGGGCGCGTTCATCTCGTACGAACCAATGTAGTGCTCGACCATGCTCGCAAATGCGCAGCCGGCCATGGTTCCCGAACCCGTCCAGCCGGCAATGTCGCGGCGCGTGAGCACCACGCGATGCGTCACGTCCAGGCCCACCATGGTGAGCTTGCGACCTGAGCGCAGCACCGCGTCGGCTGCCTCGGGGTCGCTCACCATGTTGGCCTCGGCGCCCGCGCTCACGTTGCCGGGCACGGTAAGGGCGCCGCCCATCACGACCACACGGCCGATGGACATCATCGCCGCCGCATCGCGCTCCAGGGCGAGCGCCAGATTGGAGAGCGGGCCAGTCGCTACGTAGACCAGATCGGGACCATAAGTGCGCGCGGCATCGATCAAATAATCGACCGCAGCGTTGCCACCGGCCGAGGTCGCTCCCACCGGCTCGTAGGGCGACGCGGGCACGCTCGCGCCGCCGATGCCGTTCTTGCCGTGAATGAGCGCGGTGGACGCCGGCGGCGTATAGGGCTCAGTCGCCTTAATGGGACGATCGGCGCCCAGGTACACCGGCACCTCGGGACGACCCAACAGGTCGAGCACCGCCAGGCAGTTGTGCGCCGATTGCTCGACGCGCACGTTGCCAAAGCACGTGGTGATGCCCACGAGCTCCACCTCGGGGCTCGCGATGGCATAGGCCAGCGCCATCGCATCGTCCACACCCATATCCAGATCAAGGATCAGCTTCTTGATTGCCATTGTTCTACTCCGCTTCTCCGTCTTGTACTAAATCGTCTAAATCAAACACGCGCTCAACTTCGGCACGCGTGGGAATCGACTGCTGAGCGCCCAGGCGTGACACCGTCACTGCCGAGGCGCGAGCACCCGCGGCCATGCACTCAAAGAGCGGCAGGCCCTGCAGGCGAGCCGCCGCAAGCGCGCCGATAAACGTATCGCCCGCAGCCGTGGTGTCGACCACCTCGCTCGAAAGCGCCGGCATGCGCAGCGGCTCACCGTCATCACCAAGCGTAACCGACCCGGCGCCGCCCAACGTGATGACCGCGGCGCCGGCACCCTTGGCGAGCAGGGCATTGAGCGCCGCGACGCAGCTCGCATCATCCGCGGGCAAGATGCCCGTCAGCACCTGACACTCAGTCTCGTTGGGGCAGACCAGGTCGACCGCAGGCCAGGCCTCCGCAGGCAACTCGCAGGCAGGCGCTGGATTAAAGATCGTATAGAACCCCAGCCCGTGGGCGCAAGAGAGCGCCGCGGCCGTCGCCATCAGATCGCATTCGCCCTGGGCGATAAAGACGCTGCCGGCCGCGGGGGCAGTCTCGCTGGCGTCGCCGTCGAGCTCGTCGGCCACCAGATAGCGCAACGCACAGGCCACATCATCGCCTGTAAGCGCATGGTTGGCATCCGGCGACAGCACGATGCGGTTGTCGCTCTCACAGCGAATGATAGTCGCGGTACCGGTCTCCACGTCGTCACGCCGCGCCACGAACTCAACGCCCACGCCGGCATCCTGGAGCCCTGCCACCAGCGCATCGCCAAAGGTATCGCGCCCAACAGCGCCGATCATGCACGTGCGCGCGCCTATGCGCGCGGCGGCGACGGCCTGGTTAGCGCCCTTGCCACCGGCGTTGGTGATAAAACCGCTGCCACCGACCGTCTCGCCCGCGCGCGGCATGCGCTCGCATGCCACCGAAAGGTCCATGTTCATACTGCCGAACACCGCAACAATGCCGTTGTCTGCCATGGAAACCTCCTCGTCTGCAGGCCTTACGCCCACCGTCGGCGTCGATCGTGCGCTCTCGCACCTCTATAACTTTAGTTCACTTTGATGTGAACGCACCCTTGAGGTTGCGCCAGCAGCAAGCATTCACAGGAGCAGGTAGCTACAATGAATATGTGCCGATTATTCTCGTCATTGGATGATGTTTTATGGAACAATTCCCACAATCGAGCCCACGCGGCCCGCGCCGCGCGCCCGATAACCAGGCGCTGCACGAACGCCCGCACACCGAGCGCCGCACCGGCGAGTCGCGACGTGGCCCGAGCCCGCATCGAACGCCCACCAACAAGGGCGCCTCTGCAGCCAAGACCAACACCGGCGCCACACGCTCGTCCGCTACCGACCAGCAGGCGACCGCTCGCCCCAAATCTCGTTACATTCCTGCGCTCGACGGTCTGCGTACGCTCGCCGTCGTCGCGGTGGTGCTCTATCACCTCAACCTCACGTGGGCCCAGGGCGGCCTGCTCGGCGTCACGATCTTCTTTGTGCTTTCGGGCTATCTGATCACGCGCTTGCTGCTCAACGAAGTCGCCAAGACCGACCGCATCGACCTTAAGAGCTTCTGGATTCGCCGCATCCGTCGCCTGGTTCCCGCCGTGGTAACGGTAGTGTTCGTGACCTGCGCGCTGTGCACCATCTTCAACCACGTGATGCTCACCAAGATGCGCCCCGACATCCTGCCATCGCTGCTGTTCTTTAACAACTGGTGGCAGATTATGCAGGACGTCTCGTACTTCAACGCCCTGGGCGACCCCTCGCCGCTTACGCACTTTTGGTCGCTTGCCATCGAGGAACAGTTCTACCTGATTTGGCCGCCACTGCTGTTTGCCATGGTATCCATGCATGTGAGCAAGCCCAACACGCGCCGCGTGGTTCTGGGCCTTGCTGCGGTATCTGCCCTCGCCATGATGGTGCTTTACAACCCCGCCGCCGACCCCAGCCGCGTGTACTACGGCACCGACACCCGCGTGTTCTCGCTGCTGCTGGGTGCTTGGATGGCCTTTATCCCCGATCGCGACCTGGCGCCGGTGCGTCTCGTTCATCGTTTGGGGCTCAATCGCCTGGCTGGCGCCGCCAAGCACGACAAGAACGCCGAGGGCAAACCTAGCGAGAAGGCCGACGAATCAGCCGAGACCGCCCCGGCACAGCCGAGCGCCCTCGTGCGCTTTTGGTCCTCGCCCGCATCCATCGATGTGTTGGGCGTCGTGGGTCTGGTTGGCCTTGCCGCCATGGTCGCGCTCACCAACGGCTACACCGCGTTCCAGTATCGCGGCGGCACGCTGTTATGCTCCATCCTCACGCTCATGGTCATCGCGGCCTGCGTGCAGCCCCAGGGCTTGGTCGCGCGCGCCCTTGCCGCCGAACCGCTTGTGTGGATCGGCAAGCGTTCGTACAGCATCTACCTGTGGCACTATCCGCTACTGTTGCTCATGAACCCGGTCGCCAACATCAACGACACGCCCTGGTGGCAGTACATCTTGCAGGTACTTGTGGTGGTCGCCGTAGCCGAGTGCTCCTATCGCTTTATCGAGACGCCGTTTAGAAAGGGCGCCTTCGGCCGCACCGTCGCCGAGTTCCGCGATGGCACCACCACGCCCGCCAACTGGGCACGCGCACACGTCCCTGTCTGCGCAGCCTGCGCTGTCGTGTTGGTCGTTGCACTGGGCGGCCTGGTCTTTGTGCCCGAGACGTCTGCGCTGAGCGGCGAGGGCGCCGAAGTTCTGAACAAGGAAGCCAAGAGCACCGCTCCCAAAGACCAGCAGGCGGCCGACGACACCGACAAGGACAACGACGGCTTCCCCGATGGCTCCTATGACCTGCTGATGATTGGCGACTCCGTGTCGCTGCGCGCCGTCGATTCCTTTGACGGCGTGTTCCCGCACAGCCATATCGATGCCGAAAAGGGCCGCCAGTTTGATGCGGGCCGCGCAACATTTGAGGGCTATATCCAGCAGAACCTTGCCGGCAAGATCGTGGTTTTTGCCCTGGGCACCAACGGTTTGGTAACTGATGATCAGATCGATGCCATCATGGCCGATGCCGGCGACAAGCGTACCGTCGTATTTGTGAACACACGCAGTCCGCAGCCGTGGGTGGGTTCCACCAACCAGGCTATCGCCAACGCCGCCACGCGCTACAAGAATGTACGCGTTATCGACTGGTACGGGTACAGCGCCAACCGCAACGACCTGTTCGATGGCGATGGCACGCACCTGTCGACTACCGGCGTGGCTGAGTATCTCAACCTGATCCACGATGCGATCAAGAAAGACCTGCCCGTGCACCCCGAGGACCACGTCAACGATCCGCAGCCGGCAGCCGTCAAGTCCGCCGCCGACGCACTCGTCAATGCCCTCGCCTACAAGCCACACAAGCTGGGCACCGACAAGTAACGCGCAGCAAAATCTGTGTACACCCGCAGGGGGCGTCGGCCGTGGCCGACGCCCCCTGCGGCAGTTAGGGACACTCCTTTTGTACCGGCACCCGAAGGCACTCCTGGCACCAGCCAATGAAGACCTCTACGGATGAATTCCAAGCCGCTCCGCCGCTCCAGGCATCGTTTCCGCGCCTCGCGCCTGCCCCAAACAATCAAAACAAGCCCTTTTCGCCGCAACCTCAAAGGTCTGTGGGCAAAAAGGGCAAATATGAGTACTGTTACCATTTTAGTAGCAGGCAAAATCACCCAAAATGACGCCCATGCGGTAGCGCGCGACCCTTCCAGTTGACCAGAATGGCCGGCTTAGGACTTGGAGCTCCGCTTTTAATGAACAGTTTTTTAGATATGTTCATTATTTTCTTTGTCGTAAATGCTATCGGCCAGACAACAGTACTCATATTTGGCATTTTTTGTCCACGCGCATATTACTAACCCCCTATAACAGGCAAAAAAGAGGCCGCAGCCCATGGCCGCGGCCCGCTCGAAACCCAAAAGAGGCGCTACGCGCTGTAGCCCATCGCTTGCAGCACAAACATGACGACCGTCAGCACCGTAATCACGCCGATAGTCGCCCAAGTGAGCACGTTCCACACGCGGCCGTTGCGGTTGGCGCCCATAATGTGGCGATCAGCCGCGATAACCACCTGGAATACCAAGACTACGGGCAGCAGCACGCCGTTGATGACCTGCGAGGTCATCATAATCTGGAACAAATCGACGCCGGGCATGAGCACCAACACGGCAGAAATGCCGATGATGGCCGTAATGATGCCGCGATAAACCGGAGCCTCATCCCAGCTGCGATCGGCGCCGCGCTCCCAACCAAAAGCCTCGCAGATGGCACTCGACGTAACGCCCGGCAGCACGCAGGCAGCCAAAAAGCTCGCCGCGACCAGGCCCGAGGCAAACAGCACCGTGGACCACTGACCCGCAATAGGCTCCAGCGCGCGGGCAGCATCGGCAGCATCGCTAATCTGAATACCCGCTGGGAACAGCACCGTACCGGTCGTGATGATAATAAAGCCCGCAATGATATCAGCAGCGATCGAGCCGCTCACGGTATCAATACGCTGCAGCACGATGTCGTCCTCGCCCGCATTCTTATCGACCACGTTATTCTGCGCCAAGAAAATCATCCACGGCGCGATGGTGGTACCGATCGTTGCGACCACGAGCGACACGTAGCTGGGGTCATTTTGAATGTTAGGCACGACCAGGTCGACCGCGACCTCACCCCAGTTGGGGCCAGCCATAAACGCGGCGACAATATAGGTCACGAAGACGCAGCTTACCAGCAGCAGAATCTTCTCGATGCGCTGGAAACTACCCGACATGGTAAGCATCCACACCAGCAGCGCCACCAACGGCACCGAGATGCTCGCCGGCACGCCAAAGAGAGCAAGGCCGCTGGCGATACCCGCAAACTCCGAAATGGTCACAGCCGTGTTGGCGATCAACAGCGCCGTCATGGCCAGTACGCTCTTGCGCACGCCAAAGCGCTCGCGAATGAGCGATGCCAGGCCCTTGCCCGTAACGCAGCCGCAGCGCGCCGCAGTCTCCTGCGTCACGATGAGCAGCACAGTCATGACGGGAAGCATCCACAGCATCTTGTAGCCATAGCTGGCACCGGCACTGGAATACGTGGCGATGCCGCCGGCGTCATTGCCCGAAAGCGCCGCCAGCAGACCGGGACCCATAGCGCCAAAGATGGCCGCGATGGTCAGCTTTTGCTTGGTGCCCGACTTTTGCTTGGTATTTTGCACGCGACCACCTAACCCATGACTGACATGGCGAGCAGCACCGCGGCGATGCAATACGCCACACACGAGATCATGACGGCAATAACGTTCATGGCGGTGCCCGACGTGTTGAGGTCATGCTCGTCACGCCAAAACAGCACCATCAGGTAAATCACGGCACTCATGTTGCCAACCAGGCAAATGATGGCAGCGATATTAAAGCACCCGGTAAAGAGTTGCTCCTCAAACATGGACGCATCGGGGAACGCAGCGGTGCGCACCAGCTGAGCGCACAGGTAGGTCACGAGTGACAGAATCAGGCCCATGCCCGTGCTCTGGAAGAAGAACCCCAGATACGGCTTGGGCTCGTCGTCGTGACCGTCATACTCCAGGAAGTAGTTCTTGACGAACGACACCATGCGCGAGGCAGCCAGCAGCACGAGCGGCATGGCGCACATGGGGAACACCACCAGATGCGCGGAGCCCAGTGCCGTCCCCAGCACCGTTGCCATAATGCACGAGGCAATGCCCCACACGACAACCCAGTACTGGCGATGCACAAACCAGCTGAGCACATTCGTCGAGTCGTCGGACGCGCTATCACCCGAGCCGACGCCTGCGATCTGCAGGTCCTCCTGGTGCTCCTCGGCGATAACGTCCATGGCGTCGTCAAAGGTCACGATACCCAGGATGTGGCGGTTCTCGTCACAGACGGGGATAGCCACCAGGTCATACTTGGTCATCTCATCCGTCACGTCTTCCTGGTCCTCGTCGGGCGACACATAGACCAGGTCGCGATAGGCAAGCTGGCCCAGCGTGGCGTCGCGGTCGGCTACGATCAGCGTTCGCAGCGAAAGCACGCCGGTCAGCATGCCGCTCGGATCCTCGGTATAGACGTAGTAGACGCTCTCGAAGTCCTCGTCGAGCTCGCGAATCGCCTCGATGGCGTCACCGACCGTTGCCGTGGCGGGCAGGGAGACAAACTCCGAGGTCATGATGCGGCCGGCGGTGTTGTCCTCATACCCTAGCAGGTTACGAATCGCCTTCTCCTCCTTGACGCCCATCAGGCGCAGGAGCTTCTCGGCCTTCTCGTAATCGAGCTCGTCGATCAGGTCGGCCGCATCGTCCGGGTCCATCATGGCCAGCATCGACGATGCGTCCGTGTCGGACAGGCCCTCGAGCATCTCGGTCATAAGCTCGTCGTCATCGAACTCCGAGATGGCCTCGGCGGCCTGTGCGGTATCGAGCTGCGCAAACACCTGCGCGCGTAGGCGCGGGTCGAGCTGCTCGATAATGTCGGCGATGTCGGCAGGGTGCAGCTCGCCGAGCGTCTTGTGCGACACCGAGAGCTGGATATTCTTGGTCGAACGATCGAGCAGGTCCATGTAGGACCAGGCGATGATATCCTCGCTCAACGGCTTGCCCAAGTGCTTCATAAAGCCCTCGGCAACATGCTCGAGCGTGGGGCTGATCGCGCGCAGCAAGCCGCGGGCGCCAACCTCGGCACCTAGTAGACGCAGCTGGTTTTCGCCCGACATGGAAAACTTGATGTCGTTGACGCGCACGACCTTCATGCCCTGCGTGTCGACGATCTGCTTGTTGAGCACGTCGCGCGCGAGCAAGAGCTCGGTCGGCTGCAGGTACGAGAAGCGAATATTGGTGGCAGACGTGTTGAGATACACGCCCGTCTCGTCGATACGGTCGACCCATTTGCGCCAGCTGATCATAAACGGCGTCTTGCCGGGGCCGCGGAACGCGAGCGACGTCACGTGCGGAAAAACTTCGCCGGTAGCAATGCCAAAATCGTTGACCACGCCGAGCTTTTCGCCGTCGACGTCCAAGACCGGCAATTTGAGCATCTCACTCAGATAATTCAATGGTGCTCCCCATCATTATTCCTCCGGACGCGGCCGCGCGTGCGGCGTCCGGGGGCTTCTGGATATGTATACGCATGCGCGGGCGGCACGCCGCTCGACGCTTACACCCCGTGCATGCGCAAAAAGCACCTGCATGGGGTCATCGACTGTATGGTCGAGGTTTGGATTTCACCTGTAACCTTTCTCTTGACCCTCATTAACCGCAGTAACTATAGCATCAGCATCGCTCTGCGGCATCGAATTTATGCGCTGCACATTGCAGGCATACCAAACGCTGACGTATCCGTGACATAGCCATTGGGGACGTTCTTAAACGACTACCCAATGACTACTCTGTGGTGTCATCGTCCTCGGCAAGTTGGGGGAACACGGCGTCCTTAGGCATGGTGACCTTCGTCAGCGAGGTGAGCTTTTTGCTCAGCGACGTGTCCGTCTTGACCAGGTCGCTGAGCGTCACGATCTTGTAGCCGTCGGCGACAAGACCGTCGATAATCTGCGGCAGCGCCTCGAGCGTCTGCTCGGCGCATTCGTCTCTATCGGTGAGCAGCACGATATTGCCCGGCGTCACCGAATCGAGCACCGTTGAGACCTGCTCGTCGGCACCGTTGAGCAGCCAGTCGCCCGAGTCAATATTCCACGAGACCACGGCGGAGACCAGGTCCATCGCATCAATCCAGTTTTGCTCGTCAAAGGCAGCGTAGGGAGCACGCAGCAGCATCGTCTTCACGCCGGTCGCCGACTTAATCGCATCGGTGCCTTTCGTGATCTGTTCGCGTACCGTCTCACGGTCCTGACCCTTGAGCGAATCGTCGCTGTAGCTGTTGGATCCGATCTCGCACCCGGCATCGACAATCGCCTTGGCCGTGGCAGGCGAGGCCTCGGCCGCATCGCCCGAAAGGAAGAACGTCGCGGTAACGCCCTTTTCCTTGAGCACCTGCAAGATCTGTTTGGTGGCGCCGCTCGGACCCTCGTCAAACGTCAGCGCCACGTACTTTTTGTTGCCCTTGGGCGCCACGCTGGCGCACGCAACGACGCAATCGGTGGCGGGCACAACCTCGCCGCGGTCCTGCGTCTTGCCCGACTGCTCACCGACCCACACCTCGGAGCGGCCCTGGACACCCCATGTCTGCACATACTCGATAGCGCCCGTGCCCTCGACCTTGAGCTTGGGCTCGATAACCGTAGCCTGAACCTCATGCTTCTCGTAGGTGTTACGGCCATCCTTGACCGTCACCTTCTCGCCACCCTCAAGTTCGCGGCTATCCCATTTGCCCTGTTTTATGCGCTTGCCGTCCACCTTAACCGACAGCTTTTCGCCGCCATGGCGCTTGAGCACGCTGTCATCGACGGCCAGCAGGTCGCCTGCGTCGTAGGTGTCAGTCAACTCCTGGTCGTCGATGAGATTCTGCAGCGTAGAGCCGACGCGCACCGCGGTCTTCCGGCCGTTGAGCTCCACGTCCACGCTGCGGTTGACGTAGCCCACGACGGCAGCGATAAACAGCACGAGTGCGCAACCCACGGCGATGAGCGCATAGGGCAGACGGGACGGTCGGCGCGGCGAGCGCCCGTTGCCGATGCGCGCGCTGCGGTCGCTAAACCCGCGGCTATGGTTGAGGTACATCGCGCCGGGCTTACGGCGGCGACGGCGCTGACCGCTGGGCAGCTGCCCCAGATCGCGGCGCGCCGTCGGACGCGTACCCGAACGCCCGTTTAAGTTGGATCCGTTTTGGCGCATATGCCCTCCCCCATAAACACAGCAAGCCGGAGCAACAGGTCTCCGGCTTGCCTCCCATCATTTGGTACGTCGCTATTTTGTAGCTTTTGACGAGCCTCCGCTCGCCTTTTGGTATTCGTCCTTAAAGGCCTTGAACATGCCGCGCGTCTTGCCGAGCTGCTTGCCCAGTGCGCGACTGCCCTTGTCCACGGCAACCGATCCCTTGTCATCGAGCACCTTGGCGCCCTTCTTGACCTTATCGCCCACCACGACACTGGCCTCGGCAGCCTTGGCGGCCGCGCCGCCCGAATACCCGAGCGCCTTGACCTCGTCCGAGACAATCATCGCGCCGTTCTCGTAGCCGCGCAGCATCGTCGGCGGCACCTGCGTGTCACCAACCAAAACACTCGAAGCAGCACCGGCGGTCACATAGAATGCCTGCACGATGCCCGAGCGCGGCTTGAACTCGACGTCCGAGCAATAGCCCACGACGTCGCCCGATTCCGTGCGCACGTCCATACCGACCCAGATGATGCAATCGTCCAGGTTGATGTCGAGGCGCTTGGCGGCGGCGGCATCGTACGTGTCCTTAACGTCATCGACCGCAATGGCGCCCTCGTAGACACCAATGGCGTCGAGCGCTACGAATCGGTCGGGACGCTCGATCATGCCCGCGATATCGGACTGGCGAACCATAAAGCCGACCACACGCGTACCGCCCGGGGTAAAGACCGGAAAGTGAATCTTCCCGAGCTTTTTAGGGCTGCGCGGCGTGCCGTCCTTTTTGGTGCGCTTGTCCTCGGTAGGCTTGCGATAGATCTTGGCGCCGACAAAATCCCCGGCGCGCATTATGCCTCGGTCGAGGGCTCCGCAGCCTCGGCATCAGCCTCGACGGCGTTCTCGACCACGACGTCGGCGGCAGGCGTCACGTTGCCGCCCGAAATGGCGTCGTTGAGCTGCTCGCGCAGCTGGTCCATGCGCTCGCGGGCCAGGTCGACCTTGGCGCGTAGGTCGTCAGTCTTGGCGTCGACCATCGGGCCAAAGTCATTCACCGCGGCACGGGCCTCCTCGGCGCTGTGCTCGTAGGTGTCGCGCATATTGTCCCAGGCGTCGTTGGCGATATCGGCAGCCATGGCGCGGGTCTCGGCGCCCGAGCGTGGGGCCAGAGCAACACCGATAATAGCGCCAGCAGCAGCACCAAAAAGTGCGCCGGAGACAAAGCTGAAAGTCTTACCCATGATCATTCCTCTCCTGCGGGCACGTCGGTGCCCACCGTTTGAATGCTGTCCATTATACCCGCAGCGCATCACTTGCCGCTCCGCTCATCTGCGTACGGCAAAGGCGCAGGTACGTGATGGTGATAAACGCGTAGGCCTACTCCTGAGGCATAGCCGGCATGGCCACCGTGGCACCCGGGTCCTCGCCGGCGCCGTCCACGAGCGGCAGGCCGCCCTCATGCGCAGGTCCCGCCGGAACCGTCGCCGCACCGCCAAAGACGGCAGCGGAGGCCTCGTGGTTCTCGGCAACCGCGCCCTCGGTATCAATCGCCACCTGGGGCTCGTCGTCAAAGTTGGGGACGCCCTGGGGCTCGGTGGGAACGGGCTCGGCGGTCGCATCGGCAACGGGCTCGGCGTCGACCGGCACATCGCCCTCGTCAGCGCCCTCGTCCTCGGCAGCATCTTCGCCGTTCGCAGCGGCGACGGCCTCGTGAGGATCCTTGCCCTCGGCCTCGGCGCGCATGCCCAGCACCAGGTTGCGCAGGCCCGCGACCGTGCCTTCCACGTCGGGGGCAGGCTGGTCGGCGTGCAGGTACGCCCAGTCCATCATAAAGGTGGCCGACGACAGCGCACCGATGGCCAGTGCGTCGTCGGGGCACGAAAGCTCGACCTCAAAGACACGCTCGTCATGCTCGCTTACGCGCGTGCGGCCGCACGAGATGCTACCGGCAAGACCGGTCTCGTTCATGAGCTCGACCGTCACGTGCTCCAGCAGGTGGCAGAGCTCGGTCTGACCCATGCAGTCCTGGAACTCGCGGCCGGAATCGCCCAGGCACAGGTGCTTGGCAATCGCCGGCACCAGGTAGTACACGCGCGCCGTGGCCTCGATATCCTCCGAGGTCATGAGCGGCATGCCGGGGTTCACCAGCACGTGCGCGCAGATCTTGTCCTCGCTGACGGTGACCTTAAGGATGTTGAACAGGCCTGCCATAACTCTCCCCTACTCTTCCTTGTCCTACTCGTCGCCGTCGTGCGGATTCGCGGAACCCGCACCCGACGTCGTCGGCTCGTCTACCGAAGACTCGGAATCCTTCTTATCGGTTTCGGCCGGAGCGATCACGCGAATGAGCGAGATGCGCTGGCCACGCATCGACTGCACTTTAAACTTGTACCCCGCGACCTCAAACACCTCTCCGATGTCGGGCACCGAGTCGCAAAGCTCCAAAATCCAGCCGGCGATGGTCTCATAATCATCGCTTTCCTCAAGCGGCCAACCAAGCTCAATCGCGTCATCGCACGAAAAACGCCCATCAACGAGCCACTCGCGGCGCGAAAGGCGCGTGAGGTACTTGTTGTCGGGGTCGAACTCGTCCTCAATCTCGCCCACGATCTCCTCGACGATATCCTCGATGGTGATGATGCCGGCCGTGCCGCCGTACTCATCCACGACGACCACGATCTGGTCGTGCGAGGTCTGCATCTCGGACAGCAGCGGCAGGATGTCCTTGGTGTCGGGCACAAAGGTGGCGTCGCGCAAAAAGCCGGCGATGGGCTGGTCGCCCTTGCCGTCGAGCGCGGGCTGGATCAGGTCCTTGATGTGCGCGATGCCCGCGACGTTGTCGGGGTCCTCGTGATAGACGGGGATGCGGCTGAAGCCGGTCTGGCGCATGGTGGATAGCACGCTGGCGACCGTCTCGTCGTCCTCGCACATGGTGGTGTCCACGCGCGGCACCATGACCTCGCGGGCAACGGTGTCGCCCAGGTCGAAGATCTCGTGGATCATGCGCTTTTCCTCGTCGAGCAGGTCGTCCTGCTCCGAGACCATGTACTTGATCTCTTCTTCCGAGACGTTCTGACGGTCGTCGGCACTCTTGATACGCAAGATGCGGGCCAGGCCATCGGAGCAAGCGCCAGTCAGCCACACGAGCGGACGGGCGATCTTCTGGAACACGGAAAGCGGGCCCACGACCTGCTTGGACACGCCCTCGGCATTGGCCAGGCCGATGCGCTTGGGGACGAGCTCGCCGATCACGATGGACACGAAGGCGACCGCGACGGTGATGATGACCGGCGCCAGGCCGCGCGCGATAGCGGAGAGCGGCGCGATGCCAAAGCTCATGAGCCACGTGGCAAGCGGGTCGGACAGGCTCGTCGAGGCGACGGCGGACGAGGCGAAGCCCACGAGCGTGATGGCGACCTGGATGGTGGCGAGCAGCTGGTCGGAGTCGGCGGCCAGCTTAATGGCACGCTCGGCGCGCTTGTCGCCTTCCTCGGCCTCATGCTCCAGCACGGCGCGCTTGGCCGTGGTGAGCGCCATCTCGGACATAGAGAAGTAGCCGTTGATGAGGGTCAAAACGAGGGTAGTGATAAGGGAGATGGTTATGTCCATCGGGAGTTTCTCGAACCTCCAAGATTCGGGACGTCAGGTCGTAAGCGTAGGTGGCGGATAGGGCAATTGCGCCGGTCGCCCGTGTGAGCGGGGCCGTGGGCGCGGTCGCTAGATTACGAAGAAGATCACCGCCATGAACTGGAAGATGCTGCCGGCGAGCACCCACAAGTGGAAAACACTGTGCAGATAGCGCACGTTTTTCGCGATATAGAACGGCACGCCCACGGTATAGCACACGCCGCCGACGGCGAGCAGGGCAAGTGCCACGGGGTTGAGCAGCGACACGAGCTCGGGTAGCTTAAAGACGACGAGCCAGCCCATCAGCAGATAGACCAGGCCGCTTACCCAATGCGGCTGGCGCTCGCGCAAAAAGCACTCGAGGGCAATCCCGACGATGGCGATGGCCCATACGGCAAAGAACAGCACGGGACCACCGTCGTTTGCGAGCGTGATGAGGCAAAACGGCGTATAGCTGCCGGCTATGAGCAGGTAGATGCAGCTGTGGTCGATGATGCGAAACACGCGCTTGGCGCGCGCAGGCTGAATCGCGTGATAGAGCGTGGAGGCCAAGTATTCGAGGATGATACTGACGCCATAGACAATCGCCGCGGCCATGTGGGCCGGGCCTCCGCCGCGCAGGGCAGCGAATACGATCAGGAGCACCAGGCCCGCGATACCCAGCAGGCAGCCGACACCATGGGTGACGGAGTTCATGATCTCCTCGCCCACCGTGTAGTGTGGAACGGCCGCGGCCTTGGGTCGCGGTTTAGAACTGTCGCTCGAATCGGACATGCCGGTTACATCCTCCAACGTAAAGAGTTCTCAACACTATATCAAAGCGTCTGGGTGCGTGCGAAATTTGCACCATACGTGACCCTTTGTTTACCCATTCTTTGCCTGTTGACGCATCAACGGTGAACGTCCATAATGCGCTTGCATTAAATGTTGATGTATTAACATCTTATAGGAGAATACCGCATGGCTCAAAACGCACATTCCCATCGAAAGCTCAAGATAGCCGGCATCGTTGCACTGGTGGTTGTCATTGCGCTGTTCGGATTTGCCGGCAACTTTCTGTTTGACTTCGCGCTGAATCCCCGCGCGCCATACACCATGAAGATGATGCAGGACGGCAAGGACGACAAAGAAGGTGAGCAGCCGGATGCCGAGGACACCGAGGCGCGGGCATGGTTTAAAAAGAATCGCGAGAGCAGCAGCCTCACCGCAGATGACGGAACCGAGCTCTCCGCTTGGTATTTTGCCGCCTCGGAGAACACCCACGATTACGCCGTCTGCCTGCATGGATATACCGACGAGCCCATCGGCATGGCCCGATACGTCAAACGATTCCACGACCGCGGCATGAACGTACTCGCACCCGCCGCCCGCGCCCACGAGCGCTCCGGCGGCGACTATATCGGCATGGGCTGGCCCGAGCGGCTCGATGTCGTTGCATGGATTGGGCGGATCGTTCAGGCTGACCCCGAGGCGCGCATCCTGGTCTTTGGCGAGTCGATGGGTGCGGCAACCGCCATGGACGTCGCGGGGGAATCTCTGCCCGCAAACGTGAAATGCATTATCGAAGACTGTGGTTATACGAGTGTTTGGGACGAGTTTTCTCTGCAGCTCAAGGACGTGTTCGGGCTGCCCAGCTTTCCCTTGCTCGATGTAGCAAACTTGGTGTGCAACGTGCGCGCAGGCTACGACTTTCATAAGGCGAGCAGCGTGGAACAGCTCAAGCGCGCGACGGTTCCCATGCTTTTTATCCACGGTGACCAAGACACCTTTGTACCGTACAGCATGCTCGACCAAAACTACGAGGCGTGCGCCAGCAAGGTTAAACAGAAGCTCACTATCCACGGCGCCACCCACGCCAAGAGCGCGCAAGTCGACCCCGAGCTCTACTGGAATACGGTCGACGACTTCCTCGGCGAGTATTTTTAGGCAAATAGCACGGTTTACTGGTCTATCTGACTCCCTAGCACTTCCGAAAAGCCGCCCGTGGGCACTGTGCTCGCGGGCGGCTTTTACTAACGTTGCACTACAAAAGCGCTTGATATGTCCAATGGTTAGGTGCTACTTGACCTCGATGAGCTCGTACTTGCTCGTGCCCAGGCCGATCTTCTCGGCATGCGCGATGCACGCGCGCCAGTCGGTGTCGGGATGCGTGATGCAGAAGGGATCCTTGGCCTGCTCGCCCTCCAGATGCTCGTGATTATGCTCCATCTTGGCCGCGCTGTCGGTAAGCTCGGTGTTAGGCAGCGGCTCGGACGCCAGGACGGCGTCGGCGCAGGCCTGGTCGATGGCGACCGGGTCGAAGCTCGCGAACATGCCGATATCGTTGACGATAGGCGTGTCGTTTTCGGGATGGCAGTCGCAGTTGGGGCTGATATCCATGGCAAGCGAGATGTGGAAGCTCGGGCGGCCGTCAACGACGGCTTTGGTGTACTCGGCGATCTTGTAGTTGAGTACGTCGGCCGCGGCATCATAGTCGGGCTTGATGCAGTCCTGGTTGCACGCCGCAATGCAGCGTCCGCAGCCCACGCAGCGATCGTGGTCGATGGCAGCCACGTGAACCGTGCGAGTGCTGCCGTTGGCAAGCTCGCGCTCACGCGTACCGTCAAACGTGATGGCGCTGTGCGCGCATATCTTCTCGCAGGCACGGCAGCCAACGCAGTTGGTGGTATCGACGCTTGGCTTGCCGGCAGCATGCTGCTCCATCTTGCCGGCACGGCTGCCGCCGCCCATGCCCAGGTTCTTCATGGCGCCGCCAAAGCCAGCCTGCTCATGACCCTTAAAGTGCGTGAGGCTGATCACGATGTCGGCATCCATGAGCGCCTGGCCGATCTTGGCCTCGCGCACGTACTCACCGCCCTCGACCGGGACGAGCGCCTCGTCGGTGCCCTTGAGGCCGTCGGCGATGATGATCTGGCAGCCCGTGGCGTACGGGGTAAAGCCGTTCTGGTAGGCGGTGTCGATGTGCTCGAGCGCGTTTTTGCGGCTACCGACGTAGAGCGTGTTGCAGTCGGTGAGGAAGGGCTTGCCGCCCAGCTCCTTCACGACATCCGCGACGGCGCGGGCGTAGTTGGGGCGCAAAAAGCTCAGATTGCCCAGCTCGCCAAAGTGAATCTTGATGGCGACGAACTTGTTCTCAAAGTCGATCTGCTCAATACCAGCGCGACGGACGAGGCGCTTGAGCTTGTCGAGCTGGCTCTCGCGAGCATGCGTGCGCAGGTTGGTGAAGTACACCTTGGCGGGTGCGACAGGTGCAGTTGCGGTCATAGATATTTCCCCTCGGTCTATATGGCGTTACAGACATAGAGGATGGTACCCGTTAAAGCGGGGTTGAAGTCAAGCGCCGCACCTGGCCACTCATTGGGGACAGACATGAGTGCCGCCAGGGACAGTCCTTGCCAGCCCGGCCGGCGAGCCGGCGATCCGGCAAAGACAGTCCCCGATGACTAGTCGTTTAAGAACGTCCCCGATGGCTACTCTTGCACCTTGAGAGCTTCGGCCAGGCTGACGCGCTTGATCGAGCGCATGTGCAGCAGCGCCACGACCAGGTACGTTGCAAAGCCGATCCCTGCGCACGCCGCCATGGACCAGCTTGGCACATAAATCTCGATATTGCCGTTATAGGCGAGCAACATGGAGCGGAAAATAGCCGTAAGCGAGCAGATAATCAACGGCAGGCTCAGCACGAGCGATGCCGCCACGCACAGCGTGATCGAGCGGATGTACAGATGCGAGATCTCGCCATCGCGATAGCCAAAGACCTTCATATAGCTGATCGAGCGGGCGCTATGGTCGATAACGGCCTTGGTTAGCAGGTACATAAACAGCAGGAAGATAAACACCGCGAGCCCGACCATCATGCCGATCATGTCGCTCATCATGCCGATGAACTGGTCACCCACGGCGCGCATGTCGTCGGGCGTGGTGTCGCCGGCAAAGTAGCGCGCGTCGAGGTCGAGCTTCTCGTCGCTCACATAGCCGTTGAAGTAGGCGGCATCGTTGCCGAACAGCTCGTTAAAGTCATCGATGCTCATATAGATATTCATGTCCGACTTTGAACCCCAGATGCAGTCCTTACCCGCGTACTCAAGAGAATAATCCCGAGCCTCGTACTTGTCGCGAAGCTCGACCTTCTGGCCCTCGCTCCAGCCAAACTTGTCGAGCAGACCGCCGCCAAAGACGACACGGCCATCGCCGACGTTGAGGTCTTTCCAATAGCGCGAATCGGACGAGATGCCGTAGACGGAAATCGTCTCCTCGCCATTACCATCGCCGCGGTCGTATTGCAGCTGGTAAACGGCATATTTCTCGGCCTGCTCGATTGCGCCCGCGCCGTTGTCGGTCGTATTGACCGGGTGGATGTCGTCGTTGTCGGTGTCGATCTTAGAGGCCTTGTCAATCAAATCGATGGTCTCGTCGCGGTTGCAGCCGAGGGCATCGGCAAGATCGTCAAGGCGCATGTAGAGCGCATCCTTCTTGTCCTGGACCTTGGCAAGCGCATCCTGCGCCGCAGTCAGGCTCTCGGCAGACGGAGATGCGGTCGTGGCATCGGCTGCCGTCTGCGCCGCATCGGCCGCGTCATCGAACTCGTCACTGGCGTCCTGAGCGGCGGAGAGCAGCGCGCTGTCAACCGACTGCAAGCGCTCGAGTGCCGACCACTGCTCACGCTCCTCGGCAGTGCCCTCGAGCTCCAGCGGAGCCTTGAGCGTGTACTGGTGCTCGGCGACCAGGCTTGTCTCGAGGTTGTCCGCGTAGTGCGTCATCGTGGGCAGAATCGCCAGGCCAAAGAGCAGCAGCAGCGAGGCAAATGCAATGCCCACGAAAAGCGTGGCGAAGTTGCCCAGGTTGCGCAGGAAGACGCGCAGGCGGAAGCGGGAGACAAAGCCCATGCGTTCCGGCAGCTGCAGACCGCGCTTGGTACCCGACTTACCGCTCGCCTCGTGACGGAGAAACTGCAGCGGAGTCTTGCCCATCTTGCGGAGCAGACCCACCAGCGTAATGAGGATGAGCGCGGCGGCGGGAACCACGGCGCACTTCACGAAGATCTCCCAGCTCCAGTACACCTGGAAGGGAGGCAGGCTATACGAACCATAATAGAGGCCGCGCATGGGCTCGGTAAAGAACGCGACGCCGAGCGCGGTGCCCAAAAGCGCCGCGAGCACGCCCACGATGGCGGGAAGTGCCAGGTAGTGCAGCACGATCTCGCGGCGGCGATAGCCGCTGGCGAGCAGTGTGCCAATGATGGCGCTCTCCTCCTCGATGGTGGCGTCGGTGAGCACCACAAAGACAAACGCCATGATCACGATGATAATGTCGAGCAACGTCATCCACATCATGGAGTCGCCGTCCACGTCGTCGCGCGCGTAGCCAATACCCTGGTTGGAATCGGCGTCGATCAGATCGTCCACGCGCGCATCGGCATCGGTCAGCGCCTCGACCATATCCTGCTCCGCATCGATGCGATCCGCGGTGGGGAGGTCACGATCGGTAAAAGCAAAGGAGTAGGTGTAGGCAGGTGCACCACCGGCATCCTCGAGCGCGGCAAAGCCGGCGTCGGTGACCTCGGCCACACCATAGGTGATGGTGTTCACCGTAAAGTCCGAATTGTTGAGGAACAGCGCCTGGCTATCGGGCTGGGTCATGATGCCGCAGATGGTGTAGGTGCGGCCCTCAAGCTCAACCTTATCGCCCACGACAAGGTCGTTGTTGGTGGCAAAAACGCGGTCGATAGCCACCTCATCGTCCGTCTTGGGCTCCTTGCCCTTACAGTAGGACGCGATATCGACCTTGGTGCGGTGCGCATAGGTGCGCAACGTGCGCTTGGTGCCGTCGTCGCCGGCGGTCTTTTTGATGATGGCGTCGATGGAGAAATTCTTGTAGAGCGTGACGCCGCCGACGTCGCCGGCTGCATCCTCGGCTGCCTTGAGCTGGTCTTTGGTGGCCTCGAAGGAGGTGGTCACGCGGCCGTCCTCAATCGTGTACGCATCGCGCATATCGTCGATAAGGCAACCGATGGAATGCGCCGCGAGCAAAAAGCCCGAGGTAAGGGCGATGCTCCCGCACATAAGCAAAAAGATGCCCAGGTACTTGCCGATATTGCGGCGCAGCTCGCGCGGGAGACGTTTTGCGAGAGGTGTCATGACGCCGCCTACCAATCGAGCTCGGCGGCCGCGACGGGCGACTCGTTGAGCTCGTCCTCGACGATGCACCCGTCGCGCAAGCGCAGCACGCGATTGGCCATGCGCGCGATGGCGGCGTTGTGGGTGACAATGATGATGGTGCAGCCGTACTCGTGATTGACATCCTCCATGAGCTGCAGGATTTCCTTGGATGTCTTGTAGTCGAGCGCGCCCGTGGGCTCATCGCACAGCAGCAGGCCCGGATTTTTGACGAGCGCACGGCCGATGGCGCAGCGCTGCTGCTGGCCGCCTGAGACCTGGCGCGGAAACTTGTTGCGGTGCTCGTAGAGGCCCAGCGAGCGCAGCAGATCGTCGACGTCGAGCGGTTTTTTGGACAGGTGCGCCGTGACCTCGATGTTTTCCTTGATAGTAAGGTCGGGCACCAGGTTGTAGAACTGGAAGACAAAGCCCAGCTCGCGGCGTCGGTACTCGCCCAGATCGGCGGGCTTGAGCGCCGTGAGATCGCAGCCGTCCACCATGATGGAGCCGCCGTCGGCATCCTCCAGGCCGCCGATCAGGTTGAGAAAGGTCGACTTACCCGAGCCCGAGGGCCCCAGCATGACGCAGATCTCGCCGCGGTTGATGGACGTGTCGATGCCGTCGAGCACCGTCAGGCGCGCATCACCGTCGCCATAGTGTTTCTTGAGCCCTTTGACCTGGACATAGGCTTGCTTTGTCGCCATGCTATCCCCCGTTGTTAGCCTTCTGCTACTTTTCTAGGGTAATAGTAAACCCCGGCGAACTATTTTTAAGCGACAGGCGCAATTTTTTCCAAACCAGTCATTGGGTACTCATTGGGGACAGACTTAAATGACTGAAACCACTCATTTAAGTCTGTCCCCAATGAGTGGTCGTCGTTTAAGAACGTCCCCAATGACTACCCAATGACTAGGTGGAAAGGAGTGTCCCCATCTGCCGGCAGAAACGATATGAGCAGGACATAAAAACATTGAGAGCCCCTGCTGCATGAAAGACCGCGGATTAGGCCGACAATGGTGAGTGTCTAATCCGGCCGCGGCGGCCACGCCGCATTCATGGAAGGGGCTCCCATGCTCGATACTACCACCTTCGTCGGCCTCGACGTCCAC
>ENA-OQLC01000509-OQLC01000509.1-human-gut-metagenome-genome-assembly--contig:-NODE-509-length-25278-cov-11.687989_pt1 | contig 25278 bp, 18 predicted proteins | sample MGYA00242653_ERZ504807 | MGnify/ENA primary metagenome ERZ504807 (study PRJEB26092, sample SAMD00036381) | human gut metagenome | host: Homo sapiens | study: EMG produced TPA metagenomics assembly of... | reverse complement strand
GCCTGGCGTTAGCATGTCGCGATTCAATCTTGAAAACAGCATTGCCCAGTTGACAAAACTATAGGAACACCCCCCGCAATAGCTCATCGATGGCGGGATTCTCTATACTGAGTCACATATGACGGTATCGCGCCAAAGGAGAACACCGTGACCACGTCGCAGATATCCCTGCTCGCGCTCATCTTGGTTGGGGGCATCGGCATCCTGCTTATCGGAGTGAGCGCGCTCATGAAGGCCGCCGCCCGCAAGAAAGCCAAGGCCTGTACCGCCGTGACCATGGGGACGGTCATCGACCATCGCTTTATGGGTGAAGGCAGAATGAATCCCGTTTTGGAATACACCGTCGACGGCACGCAATACCGCGCGAAAAAACAATTCCGTGGCATAAAGACCAAAAGCTTGTCGGGACTCCCCATCCGCACGCAAGCCACCGCCTACGAAGACGCCAAGGGCTGGCTGCACGTGCAGACAGGCCCCATCGCCCGCCTAGGCACCCTCGCGGAGCAGCTTTGGCCCCTCGGTAGCCAAATGACCGTGTACTACAACCCCAGCAACCCAGACAAAAGCTATGTCGAACGCCCCATCGTGGGCAACTTTGCCACACTGATGTTTAACATCGCAGGCTTCTTGCTCATCGCGATGAGCATCTTGCTCTATGTTCTTATCCAGCGCTAGCTCAAACTGATGCGCCCCGCGCCCCATGCGCCGCAACGACCGCCACGACACCAAGGATCAGCCATGGCAACACTTTCCGAACAAGAACGTAAGCGCATCCAGCGATACTGCATCTGTCCCAAGGTTGCCGGCGCGGCGCTTGCCATGGCGTTTGTGCTGCCTTTTTTGATCATTCCCTTCGAAATGATTGACGATATCGTCTTCCATCATGAAAGCTTCCAGGAGACGGGCATGATGACCGCCTTGGCGCTCACCGCCGTCGAGCTCGCCATCTTCTGCTACTGCGCGCTCGCGCCGCGCTTTGGCATGCGCGGCAAGCAGTGGAAAGAAATGCAGCACCGACTCGTCGTCGAGCAGGCTGAGAAAGACCGCTCGGCACAAATCGCAGGTGTTATCGGTACGCAGGCCGCCGCGCGCCTGCTCAAGAACAGCGACAACGAGACCGCGCGCAACCTGGGCGGCGCGGCAGAAGTCGCCGCTGCCGTAGGCGCCGTCGCCACCGCAGCAGATGTGCTTACCGAAAGCTTTGCCAACGCAAAGGCCATGGCAGAGGCCTGTGGCGTGCCCGTCCCCCGTGCAAAAAAGTGGATCGTCGCGCTTGTGGCGCTGCCCCTCGCAATCGTGTGTGGTGCCTATATCCCACAGCTGGCGCAGGGAAACATCGAGATGCAGGAGAATGCCGCGGCCGCGGCCGAGCAGATCGCCATCGCCCGCAAGGCATTAGAGCCCGCATGCGAGTACGTGTCCGCCGATGACCCTTACGAGCGATATCAAGATTACGGCTATCACGTCCGCGGCTATCTGCACGAAGGCGACTCAGGTACCCAGAAGGCCTATACCTATCTGGACTTTGACAACAAGGGGACACTCAAGGAAGTGAGCTACGCGGCAGAGGTCGACCCCAGCGCGAGCCTTGAGGACAACCTCGCCCGCATCGAGCTCGACTTGGACGAGCTTTCCTCTGCTGTCCAAACCGTAGACGTCAAGACCGTGAGTCCCGAGCTCCTGGCACCGCAAAAGCTCCCCGAAGAGTTTAGGCAGACTTTTTTGAACGGTTCGCTCTACGAGAGAATCTCTATCAGGACGAGTGACGACCCCGTCAAAACGTACTATTCGTTTGACACGGATCCCGAGGATGAATTTGACGAGTACACCCATCCAAGCATCCGTATCACATTGATGGGCAAAACGAGCTAGCCACCCAATGTGACAAAGGGACTGTCCCTTTGTCACATTATTCGGAGCGTAGGGCTTCCACAGGGTCTTTCTTGGATGCGCTGCGAGCCGGCAGCAGGCCGGCAACGACCGTCAGCAGCACCGAAATTACAATGAGCATCAGCGCGTCTTGAACGGGCAGGCTCATCAGGTTGGGCACCTGCTTGGCCGCAAGCGCCCAGGCATTAACCGGAAAGCTCACGGCCACCACGACGACAATGGCAAAGACGCCGGCAATGAGGCCTTCGATAAAGGTCTCAGCGTTGAACACGTTTGCCACGTTGCGCTTTGACGCGCCGATCGCGCGCAGGATGCCAATCTCCTTTTTGCGCTCCAGCACGCTGATGTAGGTGATGATGCCGATCATGATGGAGCTCACCACCAAACTGATACTCACGAATGCGATGAGCACCAAGCTGATGGTGTTTACGATGTCGGTCACCGAGCCCATGATGATGCCCATGTAGTCGGTATACGAGATTGCCTGCTCATCGTGACCAGCGGCTTTGACCTGCTTGTTGTACGCATCGATATAATCGAGCACGCGCTCCTTGGCCTCAAAGTCGCGCGGGAAAATCTTGACCGAAATGGGGTCCGCCTCGTCCGCATAGCCCAACGTGGTCAGATTGTTGTCGTAGGTGAGCTTCGACGCCTTGGCATAGCTCATCATGAGCGAACTCAGGTCCTCAGCGTCCATGTTAAAGTGGATAGCGCGAGCAAAGGCGTTTGCATCCACGCGCATGGCGCTCGCCAAGTTGGCAAAACTCGAAGACATCTGCGTCGCCATTTGGTCCATGAGCCCTGCCGCACCCGCCTTGAGCTGGGTTGATACCGTCGTCGCAATCTGCTCGCTGACCGCCTTCATCACCTGATCCATAGACTGCTGCAAATACGGAGCCAGCTGCTTTTGCACATAGTCGCCCATCACCTGCTGCAGACGCTCGGCCAGGGCATCGCCGCCGAGTGCCCTGAGCTGAGCCAGGTATTGCTGGGCGTCGGCATCATGCTCAAGATACGTCGAGAATGCGGCAGCAAGCTTTGACGCGTCCTTAAGGTCTTCGGGCGACAGCGCCTTAAACTGGTCGGACTGCATAAAGCCCTCAAACAGCTGATTGGCAAGCGTTCCCACCTGCTGCATTTGCTCGGGCGTGAGCTCCAGACCGTCAAAGATGCCCGAGAAATCCGGAGCCGGCGCCTTGGCCATGATGTCACTAAAGTCGATGTCTCGCCCAACACCCGAAAGGTCAATATCCAGCCCGGACAAATCAAGGCTAGAAAGGTCCATGCCGCCGGCCGCACCCGAGAGCGCAGATGCATCGAACGAGAACGCGCTCTTGAGCGCCGCCTCGTCCACACTGAACATGCTGCTCAGATCCACGCCTTGCTTGGCCTCGCTCTGCAGCTCGTCGAAGGTTTTGCCCGTAAAGACATCCGTCTCGGGGTGGGCAAGCTGCTCCTGCACAATCTGCGAATCGGCGGCGCGCTTCATAAGCTGGCAAGTCAGCGCATGCGTATAGGCAATGCCCGGAGTCAATGCGCTCGCGTTGGCCGTCTCGTTGGGTCGCACCACGCCCACAATGCGCACGTCAATACCGTCGGCAACCTTGGCGGCCATAAAGTCGGCGTCGCCAGACATGTCGGTCCACATGCCGGTCTCTTCGTTTTTGCGATAGGCATCGGCCGGCGACAACACCTTAAATGTCGTGGACAGCGCATCGTCGTAGGTAAAGTCGGTGCCGGTCTCGGGCGTCTCGACCTTGCCGTCGGCCGTCATGGCGCTGTTGACCAGGTCGTTGAGCTCATCGATATCCAGCGCGCCGATGCTATAGAGCGTATAGTCGCCCACCGTGCCGCGGTCCGAAAGCACCATCACGGCTTCGTTGGCGGACGTGGGCCAATGGCCGGCAACGACATCGTATTGGCTGTCGAGCAGGCTCTGGTCGTCAATCATCTCGTTAAAGACCGAGGTCCCCATGGAATCCATGCTCACCGTTGCCGCCGAGCTTGCGCCTCCGCTCATGGCCTCGGTCATAGCGTTGGGAACAAGCCGAACGGGCCTCTCGTCGCCCTTGCTCAAACGATAGACAACCGGCGTCACGCCGTAGCCGTACTGGATAGCGTTGACCTCTTTGTCGATACCGTCACCGCCGCCGTCAAGCCATGCCTTAAAGCTCGTCATATCGTTAGATTTAACGCTTGCGAACATATCCTTTACGGCCGTGACCACGGGAATCTTATCCGTTCCCTTAGCCTTGCCACCGGTAGCGTCATCGGACGAGGCCTCGCCCTTGGATACCTCCTCATCGGTAGCCCCCTGTCCGCCCATCATGGACGACAGGTCGTAATCTTGTTTGGAAATCGTAAGCGGGTAGCTTGAGAGCGTGTCCTCCTCGACCTTTTTGATGTAGCCGTTTACGCCGTTGGAGAGCGCCAGAATCGCTGCGATACCAATAATGCCAATCGAACCTGCGAAGGCAGTCATGGCCGTACGGCCCTTCTTGGTCATGAGGTTTCGGGCAGAAAGCCCCAGCGCCGTCACAAAGCTCATCGAGGTTTTGCGCGTGGGCTTGGCCTCGCGACGCGCGGCCTCGGTAGCATCAAAGGGATCTGAATCGTCGGTGACCTTGCCGTCCGCCAGGCTGACGATGCGCGTGGCGTACTGGTACGCCAGCTCGGGATTGTGCGTGACCATGATGACCAGACGATCGCGCGCAACGTCCTTGAGCAAATCCATAACCTGCACGGATGTCGTTGAGTCCAAGGCGCCGGTCGGCTCGTCAGCCAGCACGATTTCGGGGTCGTTGATCAAGGCGCGGGCAATGGCCACGCGCTGCATCTGCCCGCCCGAAAGCTGGTTCGGGCGTTTGTCAACGTGCTCGCCCAGACCAACCGCCTCGAGCGCCTTACGCGCACGCTGGCGGCGCTCGGCATGTCCCACGCCCGTGAGTGTAAGCGCCAATTCCACGTTTTCCAAAATGCTCTGATGCGGAATGAGGTTGTAGCTCTGAAACACAAAGCCAATGCGATTGTTTCTGTAGGCATCCCAATCGCGGTCGCTGAAGTCCTTGGTCGAGATGCCATCGATCAGCAGGTCGCCGGAATCGAAATGGTCGAGTCCACCAATGACGTTGAGCATCGTAGTTTTACCCGAGCCCGAAGGACCCAGGATGGCTACAAACTCGTTATCGCGAAAAGACAGGCTTACGCTGTCGAGCGCTACCTGCGTAAACGACTGCGTAACGTACCTTTTGCAAATAACTCTGAGATCCAGCATGGACGGCAACCTCTCCCCCGCCGTTCGCATCCAACGCGTTTGACCTACTCTATCAGCTTTTTTGCCGGTACCAGCAAGGAATGTAACGAACAAAAATGTAACGAACAAAAAACGGGACGGCACGCCGCATGGCGCACCATCCCGCACATAACATCGAAGGTGTGACAAAGGGACTGCCCCTTTGTCATACCTTTGTCGCATTCGAACCTACTGTTCGCTCTTCGCGAGTGCCTGATCGATCAGTTTGTTGAGCGCCTCGCGCTGCTCAGCAGAGTTGATACCGCCCATGATCGGCTCTCCCACGATGTTGCCGTTCTGGTCGATCACATAGGTGGTCGGGAACGAGTACAGGTTGGAGGTGAACTTTCCGGCCTCGCTGTCCGACTTAAACCAGATGTTTTTATACGTCACGCCCTTCTTGGAAAGCACGTCCTTGGCATCGGCCACCTCGTCTTTTTTGCCGTCGAGCGTAAAGGAATTAACGCCCACGACCTGGCCGCCCTTCTCGGCAAGCTCCTTGTTGAGCTTCTCCAGATCGCCCAGCTCTCCCACGCACGGCTTGCAGGTGGTAAACCAGAAGTTCATGACGGTGACCTTGTTCTTGGAGAACAGCTCGTCGCTGTTTACATCGTTGCCGTCCAAGTCCTTGCCCTTAAAGCTGGGGAACTTCGTCTCCCCGCTCTCACCGTTGGTCATGCCTGCGGTCGAGGCATCAACGCTCTCCCCCTCGCCGGGCGTGCTTCCACAGCCGGGGAACTCCTTCTCCAAGCTCTCGAGCTTGTCCTCGATCTCCTTGATCTGCTGTGCACCGACCTTGAGTGTCTTAAGCTCATCCGCCGTGAACTCATCCTTGGCGCCGTCGATGGTCTTGAGCAGGAAATCGCCGTAATTGCTGCCGTCCTCAATCATTGCCGAGTCTTTATTTGCCGCATTGAATACCTTTTCCCACAGCGCGTTATCACTCGAAAAGATCTCGTTCTCCTTCTGCATGAGCTTCGCATACAGCTCGGCGGCCTCGTCGGCATTGGCCGGCTTCTGCGCAGTGAGTTCTGCGATCTTAGGATCGGAGCTCGCAGATTCGCTCACATTGCCACCGGGCGCCGAACATGCCACAAGGCACAAGGCCAATACCGGCACCATAAACAGGGCCGCAATCTTAGAAAGCTTCATAGTCATTCCTCCGTTTTGTCGAAGCTTGTTTACTTTTTATCGGCGGTCAAGGGAAGTTTTTCCGCTGACACATCCAGGCCATAGCGATAGCTGATGGCATCGACGGGACAGGCCCCGATGCACTTTCCGCACCGGATACATTCGGCATGATTGGGCGCGCGGACCACATCAACGTCCATCTGACAAACCCTTGAACACTTGCCACACGAGACGCATTTGCACGCGTCAACCTGAATCCCCAACAAGGACACCCTATTCATGAGCGCATAGAATGCGCCGAGCGGGCAAATCCATTTGCAGAAGGGGCGGTAGAACAAAACACTCAGCACTACCACGGCAATGAGAACGACAAGTTTCCAAGTAAAGAGATGTCCCAACGCAGATCGAATGCCGGCATTGGCAATGGCCAGCGGAATGGCACCCTCGAGCACACCCTGCGGACAGATGTACTTACAAAAGAACGGGTCGCCCATGCCCACGTCGTTAACCACCAAGACGGGCAGCAGCACCACGGCAAACAGCAGCACGACGTACTTGATGTACGTGAGCGGCTTAAGCTTTTTCGTGGAGAACTTTTTACCGGGAATCTTATGAAGCAGCTCCTGCAGCCAGCCAAACGGACACAGAAAGCCGCATACAAAGCGTCCCAGCAGCACGCCGAGCAAAATGAGCGTACCGGTAACGTAGTAGGAGAAGTTAAACTTGGATGAGCCTACCACCGACTGGAACGACCCGATGGGGCACGCACCCGATGCCGCGGGGCACGAATAGCAATTAAGTCCAGGTACGCAGACGGTTTTTCCCGCGCCCTGATAGATGCCGCCTTTGGCAAAGTTCGGCAGGTGAATGTTGGTAATAAGTGTTGCCGCCGCCTGAATGAATCCGCGAAATCGGGCCAAAACATGCGACGCAGTGTTTTCTCTTTTATCCAATTCCGATACACTCCAAGCACAGACTAATCGCTTTGGCCAGCACGGCATCCGCCTCGCCACGCATAACACCAAAGCACACCATGGCAATTCCGACGATCAACAAAGCGACCTGTACCACGGGTTTTACCGCTTTGAACAACCCAACCACTCCTTTCGTTACGTGACCATTGGACCATATCGACTATAAAATCCGTGTTAAGCGCGATTTGGAATGTGCAAGGAGACTGTTATGCGTATTTTGATCGTCGAAGACGAGCGGGCGCTGTGTGATGCGATCGCGCGCAGCTTGCGAAACTTGGCGTACAGCGTCGACTGCTGTCACGACGGACAGGAGGCGCTCGACCTACTGAACGTTGAGGCCTTCGACCTCGTGGTGCTCGACCTCAACCTTCCCCGTATCGACGGCATGACCGTACTCAGGGAACTTAGGAAAACTGACTGCGAGACTAAGATACTGATTCTGTCCGCACGTGGCGAAGTATCCGATAAAGTCGCCGGACTCGATGCCGGCGCCAACGATTACCTTACCAAGCCGTTTCATCTGGACGAGCTTGCGGCAAGGATCCGCAGCCTTACCCTCAGGCGCTTTGCACAAAGCGACATAGTTTTAACCTGCGGAAAGCTCAGCTTTGACACCAAGGCGCGCATCGCTTCCGTGGACAGCGAGGCTTTATCTCTTACGCGCAAGGAGACGGGAATCTTGGAATACCTGATGCTTAATCAGGGGCGTCCGGTAAGTCAAGAGGAGCTTATCGAGCACGTTTGGGATAGCACCGTGAACAGCTTTAGCAACGCAACCCGCGTTCATATCTCATCGCTCCGCAAAAAGCTACGCAGCGCTTTGGGATACGACCCGATTCGCAATCGGATTGGAGAGGGCTACGTTATGGAGGATGGCGAATGAAAAGGCTTTCGCTGCAATGGCGCATAACGATTATGACGGCACTGCTGACGTGTGCGGCGTGCGTGCTGACGAACTGCCTGGTCGGCTATACGGGCATGCGCTACATGGATGCCATCGGCAGTGACATCTCAGCCTTTAACGCAACCGGCGAAGATTCGCCCCAGGCGTTCGACCCGACGAAAGCGGTCCCCGATGACAGGGTCACGATCGTCGTAAACGACGCACAGGAGTCTTTTGGCACGACAACCTGGTGCATCACGGCTGGAGTCACACTCATTGGCGGCGTGCTGGCATACTTTGTGAGCGGCCGTGCACTCAAACCGCTACGGGATTTCGCCGCCCAGGTAGAGCGCGTGCAGCCTGACAACCTAAGCGAAATCAGACTCAGTGAAGATGTGCCCACCGAGCTGCAACGATGCAGCGCCTCTTTCAACGACATGATCGCCCGTCTTGGCGAAGGGTTCTCTGCACAGCGTCAGTTTACCGGCAACGCCGCACACGAGCTGCGCACCCCGCTCGCTCTTATGCAAGCACAGATTGAACTATTCGTCTCCGAGCACTCCGGTTTGCAACCCGAAACAGCCGAGCTGCTCGACCTGCTACAAGAACAAACCGAACGGATGTCGCGAATGACCAAGGTATTGCTCGAGATGAGTGAGCTCCGCAGCGTTCCTTGCGAGGACGATGTTGAACTTGGCCCCTTGTCCGAAGAGGTCCTCACCGACCTTGCGCCACTTGCCGAGAATAAGGGCATAGCCCTCAATTGTGCTGGAGACGCTTTGACAATCGGAAGTGATACGCTCCTCTATCGGCTGGTGTTCAATCTGGTCGAAAACGCCATCCGTTACAGCCGCCCCGGCTCGACTGTCAACGTCTCCATCAGCGACAGCGACAGCCACGTGCTCCTGCGAGTCAAAGATGAGGGCCCGGGAATACCCAAACAGTACCGAGAGAGCATCTTCCAGCCGTTCTTTCGTCTAGATAAATCCCGCAGCAGGGCATACGGCGGCGCAGGACTCGGGCTAGCGCTTGTTTGGGAGATTGCAGCCCTACACGGCGGCACGGTAGAGGTCGAAGCAAGTTCCGAGAACGGGACCACCATGCTCGTGACCCTCTCAAAGGGGGCCACCACGTGATCCGACTGTCCAGGGGTCCCACTCGGCATTGCGAAACGCGTCCCAAAACTTGGACATGAGAAATGGGAGGCAGTTCGCATCTGTGCCGAGGACGAAGTCCTGGCGGGAATTCAGGATGCGCAGAGGAAGCTTACGGCAGAAAACCCCGACAGAGTCGTGACCGTCGGCGGCAACTGTATGGCGTCGCTTGCCCTCTTCGATTACCTGCACGGGAAATACGAGAACGTTGGAATCGTCTGGATCTATGCGCATCCGGATGTATCCACGCTGAATGATGGCTACCCCAACGCTCACGCCATGGTACTTGGCAACCTTTTGGAACAGGGTGCACCGCAACTCGTTTCGCGGATGCGGCATCCGGTGTTTAAGCCGAGCGATGTCCTGCATGTCGGGCTACAGCAGCTCCACGACTATCAGGAAGTTTGCTTAAACAAGCATAGGTGTTGCGGTTTTAGCCGATGTCCTCATGGAGGAAAACGACATGCTGGGTCTGTCTGATTAAAGTCCAACAGTTTCCATGAGGCATCTAGCACGGTAAAAGCTAAAGACCCGGGAGATCCCAAACTGTCAACCATCTTTACGGGTGCAAGGGAAACGGGCAAGACAGCCCCCTCTCGCTCCTATCCGAAACGGCGCTTGAACACGGCTGGATTGCAGCGAATGTCTCCGCCATGCCCGGCATGCTCGAAGATATCATCGAGCACACAAAGGAGGCCGCAGGCCGTTACCTCTCGCAGCCCCATACACGCGTGAGCGGAGTTCAAGTTGGGCAGCGGGGCGGTTTAGCGCGCCAATATAATCAAATCGTGCACTTCCATAGCCTCTCGTCTACGTGGTGTACCGTCGTCTCCCCTTTTATCAGAGTTGGGCGATTTCAGGCACCCGAGCTGAACTCAAATTGAACTCAACGATGCCTTATCGGTCGAGGGCGTCCTAGCGAGAATATACAGAGGCGCACATTTCGCAGGGAACCTCCCATTCGTTATCATATCGGGATGCTGTCAAGGCAGCGTCAATGCGTTCGACCTACACCTTCTCGCTTTTCGAGGCCTCGTCTGCAGGACCATCGGAATCGATACGGAATCGATCGGCATACCATTCATCCGAAGCAATCACCTTATGGAGCATCTGGAGATGCAGGTCGACATAGTGGCAGAACGCCTTGCCGCATTCCACGAGAGGCGCATTGTTTCTCTCGTTGGGCTCGGCTCCAAAATTAAACTCGACCTCATAGCCCTCCCCAGGCACACCCATGCTCGGCAGAACATCAATGGAGAAGTGGACGAATCCAGACGTCACCTTGTATACATCTTTTACCTTTGGATCGAACTTCTCGAGTAAGTCTTGAAGTCTTCCATCGGACATCTTCTCACCCGAGAAATCTTTCAGCTTGTTCACAGGCACACCTTGAAACACCTGCTTGAGAAAGTCATCCTGGTCTTCGGCGGCGAATAATGCGAATGTCCGCAGGCAGACTCCAACCTGTGCGCGGAGAAGCTGGGCGACGCAAACAAGATTCCTCGACTCGAGCATGGAGATGAATCCGTCTATCAGTCTCATCGCATACTCAGAGGAGGATGCCAGATATAGATCCCATTGGGTAAAGTCGCCGTTCATGAAGGGAATCACTGCATTGCGCTCGGCGACTCTCAAGGCACTCAGGCTTTGTTCTATTTTCTCAGCTTCTTGTTTGAACTGTTCGCTATCCAAAATGCCCCCAAATGCCGGCTTCTCAACAAATCAAAAAAGCAGGAGAGACAGAGATTAGGTTCCTGCTCCACTGAACCCGCGCTTCCAGTCGAGACACTCCTCCTCGAAGATCTCCCCAGAGTCCCGTCTCTCGCGCCCCTCACGGAACTGTCCATATCAGTGTAGCCAATCCAAGCACAGCCCCACCGCACGGCCCAGTCGCTTCCGGTCCTGCGTGGCCCCATGAAGGCGGAAGGGCGTGGTTGTCGTCATCGCGTTCCTTTCTCCTCATACCTTTTGGGCATGCGTCACGGGCCCCCGCGCGGCGCCGAGAGCGAATCGGCGCAGGCTTGGGGCCAGTTGCGTAGAGGTTGAGGTTCGGGTTTCGCCGGCTTACGCAGCTTGGCGGGCAGAGCGCCCGGGCTCGCTGCGCCTAGGGCGCGGCGGGATCCGCGACGCCGGAGGTGTCGATCTCGCCCAGATTGGCGAGCTGCTCGATGAGGGGGAGGCCCATCGGGTCGTCCACCTCGACGCCGCCGAGCACGATGGTGCTGTCGCGCGTGTCGATTTGGGTTGTGAACACGGCCGGGTCGAAGCCCGAAGCGATAAAGCCAATGCCCGCGAGGACAACACCCGCGGCAACGAGCCCGCCCGCCACGGCGAGGTAGATCTTCTTCGCGCTGGTCATGGTACTCACTCCTTTCTACGCCGCGAGATGCGCGGCAGCGCCGCCCTTCTCGCCCTTGCCCTTCCAGAAGGGCGAGGCGGCCTTCCTCGCCCAGAGCGCCGAAAGGCGCGCAATTTGTTTTGCGGCGGCCCAAGCGCCAGCACCAACGAAGAGCGCCACGCCGACGAGGCCGAGCCCCACGCCCGCCGAGGCGAGGGCGTACGGGAAGTGGCCGATGGTGACGCCGCTTACGGCAAGCAGGAGCTCAACTACGCCCACGCCCCCGAGTGCCGCCGCGACGATCCACACGCAGAGTGCCAGCAGCCAGATGCAGATATAGACCGTGACGGCCACGGCGGCGAAGGCGGCGAGCAGTGGCACCCACACCGGGGAGCCCACGATGGTCAGCACCCACAGCAGCGTGGTGCTGCGCCGGCGCGTCCTCGCGATCGCGCGCGGCACGGCGGGCAGGTCGTCGAGCGTGGCCTCCGCCACCTCGCCGGGTGTGCCCATGGCGGCCACGGCCTCCTCCTCGCTCATACCGTCCTCCATGCGGTCGGCGATGGCCTCCGCATAGAACGCCTTGGTCTCCTCCACCTGCTCGGCCGGCAGGCAGGCGAGCAGCTCGCCCAACCGGCCCAGAAACTCATCGCGCGTCATGGTGCGCCCCCTCAACGTATGCGTAAATCTCCCGTACGGACGGCCACTCGGCCAGGAACTCCTCGATGCGTGCTCGCCCGTCGTCCGTGATGCGGTAGTACCGGCGCAGCCGCCCGTTGTGCTCGGCGGAGCGCGCCGTGATGCACCCGGCTTTCTCCAGGCGCTTGAGCAGCGGGTAGAGCGTCGACTCCGTGAGCCCCATGCTCGCCGGTACGTCCTTCACGATCTGGTAGCCGTAGGACTCCTCGCCGGAGACGGCCGCGAGCACGCAGGCCTCCAGGAAGCCGCGCTTCATCTGTGCCTCCATCCGCACACCTCCTCTCGTCATATACTATGCTATACACACTATACGATGCAAGGTATTAGACGTCAACTCTCATCGCGAAGATTCTCCGGCCCCTGCGCGCTGCGAACGTGATGTCGCGGGGCGGTTGGCATTATGCATGAAACGTCAAGTAACGCTCTTTTGATCCACTTCCACTCGGCCCCATTCGCCTTGTACAACGCCCCCTTTCAACCTTGGGTTCAAGAGAGCCGCTAGGCTGGACGTGCCGGACGGTAAAGTCCTGGACGCCATGGTGAACTTCTCCGATGCCATGGGGGTCATGGGTCTACGCCGATGGAGTCCCACGTACGCGGCAGGGCTCGCCCGTCACCGCTGGTCGCCGGACGGTCCCCACGCCCCGCTCGCCAACGCGCAGGCGACAGCAGCAGTCCAGCGCTGGCTGGAGACGCCGGAATGCCCAGAAGATGCGTTTCCCATCGCTGCGGCAGAGCTTTTTGCAGGGGTGGCAGTTTTTCTATATCCCAAGGCCAGATAGGCTTCGGTAGCCACCTTGGAAGCATCGCCAATAGACTCTTCCTTTATACGTTCGGCATAATCGTAGGCGATACCCACAAATTCCAGTCCCGAGCAACAGGAGTACAATTGCTGCAATTGTTGCCAGCTGTTGGGAGATGGAAGATGGACTGCGATGGCTACCCGCGCATTCCCATGCCGTTGATGTGCACCGCCTTTGTGCCGGGGCAGATTGACGCTGCGGTTGCAGGCATTTCCGACCCCGATTCACGCACCATCGCCACGGCAGAAGCGCTGTACTTTCGCGGACAGGCCACGCTCGCTGCCAAGACGGCGCGCCCCTATCTTGACGCCACCGATCCCGCACTGCGCTATTCCGCATGCCTTATCTGCGGATATGCCAGTCTGTCGCTCAACCGTATCGCCGACGCCCGCCGGTGCCTTGCTGGCATCCTCGATACGCCAACTGACGAGGAATCGCCCGCCGTCCACGCCACGCATATCCTGTTCGCCTCGGCCGCGAGTGTCCTGCTGCACTTGCCTTCCCCGTATTCTGCTGAAGAGTTTTATCCACTTGCGGCGCATCTGCCCGAAGGCCTGCGCCTATTCGCCAGCTACGTGATGGCGCACGCCTTGTACCTGCGCGGCGATTACGGCCGCAGCCTGGGCATGGCGGAAAACGCCCTGATTATGAAACAGGGAAGCTATCCCATCTCGGAGCTGTTCCTGCACCTGGCAGCTTCCATGGCATGCATGAGCCTCAAGGACATCGACGCCGCAAAAACGCACTTCGGAGCTGCTTGGAACGTTGCGCGCCCCGACGGCCTTGTCGAACTTATCGGCGAGCACCACGGCCTTTTGCAGGGGCTTATCGAGGCGTGTCTAAAAACGCAATACCCTGACGACTTCGCACGCATCATCGAGATTACGTATCGATTCAGCTACGGCTGGCGGCGCATCCACAACCCCGATTCGGGCGAGGACGTGGCCGACGATCTAACGACCACGGAATTCACCATGGCCATGCTCGCCTGTCGCGGGTGGACCAACGCCGAAATCGCACGCCATATGGGAGTATCGCCGGGCACCGTCAAAAACCGCCTATCAGGAGTGTATGCCAAGCTTGGTATCGGAACTCGCGCCGAGCTGGTTGCCCACATGTTGCGCTAGCGGCCAGACTGCCCGGCGTATCGAAAGCACTCCGGGGGCCTAGCGCTTTCGCGCGCTCAAATTGGACATTTTGACCCTCGAACGGCACTACCGCCACGGGGCACCTTCTCGCAAAATTGGATTATTTCCACCGAAATTTGCGGGATGGGAGCCCAAAATGCTTGATCGCCGTTCGCTACTTATCGCCGGAACATCCTCGCTAGCGAGCATTATGTTGCCTCGCGTGCCGGGAAGCGAAAATGCCTTCCTGCTGCCGTTCGCGCCCACCGCGGCCCATGCCGACGAAGAAGACCCCTTCAAGGTCCTGGTGCTCTCGCGCACCATGTTTGGTGTGGTTGTGATCGACGTCGCCAACAAGAATATGCCCATCAAGGGAGCCCAGGTCACGCTCGCGTCGCGTTATGCCGCGGGCAAGCAGCTCTCCGCCACTACCGACGACGAGGGCACGGCCATCTTTGAGGTCGCGCCTCTTTCGGAAGGCTACGTGGACGAGGCAACGCTTCTCGACGCGTACGACTTTAACGGCGGCATCTCCATTAGCATGGCGGGCTACCGTGATGTCGAGATTCCCCTTGCGCGTATCCAGGGCGGCACCGCCATAACCGCGCCCACGCGTCCGCTTTCCGACGGCGAGCCGTACTTCCGCCAGCTCACATTCGACGAATGGGACATCCAGTACGCTGAAGCCACGTTCATGACATTGCCGAAGGACGACACGGCAAACGAGCAGCCCGATACGCACGCCTTTACCGTGCAGGCACATCTGCCACAGGGTGGACAGGCAACGCTGCGCATCAACAAAGTGACGCCTGCCGCGGGCAGCTCACCCGAAACCTTCACGCAGATTGGCCAAGTCAAGGCCAGCGCATCGGGTGCGGATAATCTGGCAACGTTCACGCTTGAAGACACGTTCCTCGATGCAGCTTCGGGCCTTCTGGAAGAAGGGTGCAAGCTGCGCTTTGTCCTCGACTACCAGGGCAAAACCTACACGCTCTCATCCCCTATGGCCGTTGTTACCGCGCCGGCGGCAAAGGCGGAATCCGGATCGACCACTATCGTCCCCACTACCATGGACCAAGAGATCACTCCGTTTGATTTCCCGGCGGCGTTTCCCGGCATCGGCGGCAATAAGTTCACGTGCTGGATGCCCTCGTTCCCCGTTTTGTTCGATTTCTCGTTTGCTGGGTACGTGCTGTTTGGCGGAGGATACAAACCGGTCGGCTACATGAACGATTCGGGCAATCCGGATCCGGAGTACTGGAAGAAGTCACCACGCGAGTCGGGTGCCAAGCAGGCAAACCGCTACCTCGACGAGATGGAGGGGAAGTGGAATCAGTACAAGAGTATGAGTGCCGGTTCGGGAACCGATTCAAGAAACACTAAGCTCCTTCGCCACCATTGCACGCTGCTGTTCACGATGGATATCGCCACACAGCTGTACGGCTCGCTCGCCTACGATTGGGTGGGCAAAACCTGGGGTAACAACAACGACCCCGCATACGGCAATATTAAGGCACTCTTTCAAGTAAGAACCGACCTCAATTGGACCGAGCAGTTTACCCTAGGACCGGTGCCGTTTTTCCTAAACGTCAACCCCTGGGTGCTGGCGAAGCTGGCGCTCGCCGTGGGTGCCCACACGCACGGCAGCGGCGCGGCGTTTTTTAAAAACATTTCGCTCGACTATTCAAACACCTCGGGCTCGTTCACCATCCAGATCGGGCTTGCCGTCACCTTTGGCGCCGGCGTTGCAGGCGTCGCTTCGTCTGCCGTGCGCGGCGCCGCATCCCTCACGCTGTTCATTGGGTACGAGAAGGCAGATGGACACCAGCTTCCGCGACTGCGCGTAGGTGCAGACGTCGATGTCGATGTGATACTCCAGTTCGTAATGTTCAAGTGGACCACCAAGGCTTGGTCGGGGTCGTGGCCCACACTCCTCGATTCGTGGAATATGTCGGTGAACAATGGCAACCAGTATGTGCTCCAGCGCTCTGAGCTCGCATTGGGTGGAGATACGCCTTACACGTTGGATGCCCGCTTCGGCACGCCCAGCAACATCGAGGCGGGCGGCGTGCCGCAATTTATCGCATCGGCCACCATCGTCACCAACGCCGAGCTGCTCGCACGCGCCGAGGTTAAGGCCGCTGTCGTAAACGTCGCGCCTGTCGTGCGCGATTGGGATCAAGCGGTTACGCGCATTGAGCTCGAGGCGAACGCGGAGAGCGACGACACGGGACAGGTCGAACATTTCGTCCACGCGCTGATGGAGAACGACGAAAATGCCGCACCGATGTATGAGTACACCTACATCGGTCAGTCAACGAACGCCGTTGCGGACCCCAACACCAATTCTGCCGGCGTGTCGGAGGACGAGCGTGGCGGCATCAAGCCCTCGAGTGACAACGTGCTGTTTGCTGGCGTGCTCAGCGAAGCCCACATGAAGCTGGCAATGATTGCCGGCGTAGAATGTCTGTTCCGTATCGCCTCGGTGCGCTACGGCGACAATGGCCGCTCGCGCCTAGTGGTGCACACAAAGGCAAACGGCACGTGGTCCGCTCCCACGCCCGTGGACTTCCCCCTTGGGTTTGGCGAGGGCGACGTGGAGCGCAGCGGCATATTCGATTACGACTTCGACGTGGTGGAATATACAGACGGGAGGGGAAACCAAGACGCCTACGTGCTGCTGGTCTCGGGCGAGCGCCCCGCCGGCGACAACACCCATTTCGATACGGCGAGCACATCCGGCATGCTGTCCGTTGTGCGCCTGCGCATCAGCAACGACGGAGTTCGCGTGGTATCGCACACGTCGTGGCGCAGCATCTCGCGCGGCCGCCTTCAGGAGGATGGCCACCATTGTCTGCAGTGCCCACGCATCACGGTGGGCAAGGCGCTGGTCGACGGACGTCTGTCGGGCGCTTACCTCCACCGCCGCGGGACCACCGCAGAAAAGGCGCTCGGCAGCGAGGCTGAGGTTGCGCTGGAGTGCTTTACCCTATGGTCGGACGTTTCGGGCGACAGCCTGACGTTCCGCCAAGTTCTCCGCTTTCCGCAAGCACCGTCGAGTATCGAGCTGGGTGAGCCCGAGAATATCAACGGCAAAATGGTGGTGCCCGTTGCATACGAGACCGCAGACGGTTGCGGCTGCGCATCGTACGCCGTGATCGGCCAGTCCATCGCGGGCTGGGGCGTTATATCGCCAGATGCCACAGTACCCCACGCGGTGCCGTGGCCGCAGCACACGGGCTTTTTGGCAACTGTCAACGAGCAGCTGCAGCATGTTACGTGGACGCGAGGCGCATCGGCATTTGCAACGCAGCCCGTGGGTGCCGCAGGCTGTGGCCCGGCATCGTTTAGCGTAAGCAACAACGGCAGGTGCGTGCTCTATGTAGAGAACACCGACGGCAAGGTGGGACAAACCTACGACGAAGAAGGCAACCCGGTCGCAGTGATGGGCAAGCACTTCCGCATCTTCGCCAGCACCTTGGCGGGCGATCTGTTCACGGAGCCGTTTGTGATGTGCGAGCTGGACCATCCCGTCGATCAGATAACGACATTTTTGACGTCGGGAGGCATGCTCTCCGCGCTCGCCACGCACATTGTGAGCGCGGAGAAGAGCGAGGCAGAGCTGCACGACATCGAAGTGCCCTTGGTGGCGTGTGCCACTCCGACGGGCGCCGTTGCTACCTCGGGCGCGGTGGTGCCCGGAGCAGCAGGCGAATCCTTCATGGTCACGGTGCGAAACGACGGCAACACCTTACTGACCGCCGGCACGATCGATCTGTACCGAGAGGGCTCCAGCCAGCCGTTCTCCAGCGCATCCATCGGATTTGGAGTAAACGCACGCATGGCTTCGATCTACGATCCAGAGCTTGCCGAGGACGCTTCGGCCAACGATATGGCACACGTGAAGTACGCGCTCGAGACGCTGGGCGCACGTTTTGCAACGCACCCGCTGGTAGCCGACAACGGCAACGCCGTGCTGGCACCGGGTTGCACGGCACAGTTCCGTATGAGCTTCGCCATCCCCGAGAGTTGGAACGACGAAGTGGGCAAACGCGTAACGCTGTATGCGAAGGCGCGTAATCTGGTGGCGCTCGATCCCGTAACGCTCGAAGAAATTCGACCGGGCGCAAACTCCGCGCTGGGCGCTGTGCTGCACGAGCTTCATGTGCCCGACGCGGCATGCGAACGCTCAGAAGTTCAGGTCGGTGTATGCGACAGCGCGGATACGACAGGACTTCACGACGCCCCGATGACAGCAGACGGCGATGGTGGCTCGAGTGGCGGCGGTACTAACGAGGGCGGCGGCTCCGGCGGAAGCAGCTCCGGCAGCGGCAAGGACCACGGCAATAACAAGCGCTCCGGAAAAGCGGGTGCGCTTGCGGGCACGGGCGATGTCAACGCTCCCCTTACGGCAGCCGCTGCAGCACTCGCCGCGGCAGGCGCCGGCCTCGTCGCCTACAGCGCCCGCCGCACGGCGCTCGAAAAAGACACCGCCGATGAGGTCAATTCGGATAAGCCTCGCTAGCTCCAAGTTACTTTTGCGAGAGACGCCGACCCGGCTCATCGAACACCAAAAGGGGCTGGCCCCGATAACTCGGAGCCAGCCCTGAGTCGCCTGACGTGAGAATCGCGGCGTTATTTGAGCTTCAGTGCCTCCATCATGGGCACGGCGGCGTCCCAGTCGATCTTCCAGCCAATCGACACGCGGACGGTCTCGCCCGTCGCGGGAGCCGTCGCAAACAGTGTATGGCCGTTGTCGGGACCGGTAAAGCGCAGCCACGTTATGCCGTTGCACTCGACCTGGTCGGTTGTTGTCTCCTTGCCTTCGTAGACCTGCTCTAGGCTTGCAACCTCTTCCTCCGGCGAGCGCGGGAAGATGCTGATGTTCAGGCGTCCTCCAGTCTCGTCGTGGAAGAAGTTTGCCTTTTCGCGCTCTTCGTCGGACGAATCCAGCGTGTACCCATCGGCGGCCTCGATGCTGTACGATGCGCAGTCGATGCCCGTTAAATCTGCCTTCTCGCCAGAATCGGCCACGCCGCCGGCCGCCTTGAACTCCTTGGTCTCGCATCCCGTGGTGTCAAAGTGCATGGCCTCATGATTCTTGGCGGGGGCGTAAGCGTCTACGAACTCGACAGTGATGGGCCCGTAGTACGCCGTCTTGGGGGCCCAGAAATACACGTACTCAACGGTCTCGCCCGGGCCGATATCTGGCCTCTTGGAAAGATCGATGCCCTCGTGAAGCTCATCGGGAGCCTCGCTTGCAACGTAGTCGAGCACGGCCGCCTTGCCGGAAGTAAACAACGGGTCGCCTGCCTCAAGATCGCCCTGGGCAGCATGCACACGTTAAAGGAACTGAACGTCCTGTTCTTTGTGTTGTTGTTGGTAATCTTGATGTGCAGGTAAAAGCCGTCCTGCTTCTTGGCATCACCGCGATAGAACGTACCGTGAGCCACCGACTCATAGGTAATGCCAGCCACCTCGACCGTCTGCGACTCATAGGCCTTGGCTTTCTTGGACTTCTCCTGCACAGGCGCGCTACCACCCGAGCCACTCGGCGCATTACCGCCGCAGCCGGCAAGCGTACACGCCAACACAGCCGAAAGCGTCACGGTGGGAATTCCTAACAGCAGCTTCTTCGTCATGGGCTTCATCATCCTCACCGCTCCTTTCGCTTGCAGCTCATCCGTTGCCCGAGGCCTTCGCCGTCCCCGTGGCATCGGCTTCCACTATGAGCGTATGACGAAACACGGCGCGGGCGAAGTGACCCACGGCCCAAATAACGACCCGCCAGCGTTCCTTATGGGCCAAAGGGACTCGCACACGCACGCCCGTGGCCCATAAAACGAGACGCTTGTCCCAATGTTCGATTCGATCCATCCGCAAACAAGATAGGGCGCCTCCAGCCGCCTTCAAACTTACTCGGACAGAACCGACTCGGTTTTGTCCGAGTAAACGAATCTCCATCGAACTCCGAACGATTGTTCGATGGATTTCGTGTTAGGTGGAATCGCCCACGGCCTGGGCTATGCTACCTTGACTATCTATATGACTTAAACGCAGCAAAAGGAGCACCGAGAGAGCGAGTATGGCAAAAAACACCGCAAACTATGGTAACGACAGTATCCGCCAGCTCAAGGACGAGGAGCGCGTACGCCTGCGCCCTGCCGTCATCTTTGGCTCGGACGGACTCGACGGTTGCGCGCATGCCGCCTTCGAGATCCTGTCCAACGCCGTTGACGAGGCGCGCCAGGGCTACGGCAAGCTCATCACCCTTACCGCCTTTCGCGATGGCTCCATCCAGGTAGAGGACAACGGCCGTGGCTGCCCGCTCGACTGGAACCCCTCCGAGAAGCGCTTTAACTGGGAACTCGTCTTTTGCGAGCTTTACGCCGGCGGCAAGTACAACAACAACCAGGGCGGCGACTACGACTTCTCGCTCGGCACCAACGGCCTGGGCTCGTGCGCGACCCAGTACGCCTCCGAATACATGGACGTCACGGTTTGGCGCGACGGTAACAAGTACTCTCTGCACTTTAAGAAGGGCAAGGTCGTCGGCGCCAAAAAGAAGGCACTCGAGATTGAGCCCAGCGATGAGGACCGCACCGGCACCACCATCAAGTGGCGCCCCGATCTTGAGGTCTTCACCTCCATCAGCATCCCCCACGATTGGTATCGCGAGACCATGCGCCGTCAGGCCGTGGTCAACGCCAACGTGACCTTCCGCCTGCGCATTGAGGGCGACGATGGCGAGTTTTCCGAAGAGGACTTTTGCTACCCCAAGGGCATCGAGGACTACGTGCTCGAGAAGGTCGGTGCCGACTACCTCACCGAGCCCTTCTTTATCGAGGCCGACCGCCGCGGTCGCGACCGCGAGGACCTGCCCGACTACAACGTTAAGATCACCGCGTGCATGTGCTTCTCGCGCACCTTCATGATGCAGGAGTACTACCACAACTCCTCCTGGCTCGAGAACGGCGGTTCGCCCGAGAAGGCGGCCCGTAGCGCTCTGACCAGCGCCATCGATGCCTACATCAAGCAACAGGGCAAGTACAACAAAAACGAGAGCGGCATCAAATGGCAGGACGTCCAGGACTGCCTGGTTCTGGTGACTAACTGCTTCTCCACCCAGACGTCCTACGAAAACCAGACCAAGAAGGCCATCAACAACCGCTTTATCCAGCAGGCCATGACTGCCTTCTTTAAGGAGCGCCTCTCGACCTACTTGATCGAGAACAAAGACGCTGCCAACAAGATCATGGAGCAGGTGCTCATCAACAAGCGTTCGCGCGAGAACGCCGAGAAGACGCGCCAGAGCATCAAGACCAATCTGCAGCAGAAGACCGACATGGCCAACCGCGTGCAGAAGTTCATCGACTGCCGCTCCAAGGACAAGGACCGTCGCGAGATCTACATCGTAGAGGGCGACTCGGCAGCAGGCGCCATCCGCACCTCGCGTGATGCCGAGTTCCAGGGTGTTATGCCCGTCCGCGGCAAGATCCTCAACTGCCTAAAGGAAGATTATCCGCGCATCTTTAAGTCCGACATCATCATGGACCTCATGCGCGTGCTGGGCTGCGGTGTGGAGATCAAGGACAAGCGTATCAAGAACCTTGGCGCCTTCGACCTGGACAACCTCAACTGGAACAAGGTCATCATCTGTACGGACGCCGACGTCGACGGTTATCACATCCGCACGCTCGTACTCACCATGCTCTACCGCCTGGTGCCCACGCTTATCGACGAGGGCTACGTGTATATCGCCGAGTCGCCGCTCTACGAGATCAACTGCAAAGAGAAGACCTACTTTGCCTACACCGAGCTCGAGAAGAACGGCATCCTCAAGGAGATCGGCGACCAGAAGTGCTCCATCAACCGTTCCAAGGGTCTTGGTGAGAACGACCCGGACATGATGTGGCTCACCACTATGAACCCCGAGACGCGTCGCCTGATCAAGGTGGAGCCCGAGGACGTCACCAAGATGGAAACCATGTTCAACCTGCTGCTGGGCAACGACGAGGCGGGCCGCAAGCGCTATATCTCCGAGCACGGCAAGGAATACCTGGACCAGCTGGACCTGCAGTAGCAGCAAATCGATAACGACGGCCCATAAGAAGTTCAAGAGGAAATCGTGGCAAAGAAGAAGACGAAGAACCAGCCAAAGAAAAAGCAGGTCAACGCCGAGAACGTCATCGGCCTGCACTCCGAGGTCACCGATCAGCCGATCACGCAGACGCTCGAGGTCAACTACATGCCCTACGCAATGAGCGTCAACGTCTCGCGTGCATTCCCTGAGATTGACGGCTTTAAGCCCTCGCACCGCAAGCTGCTCTACACCATGTACAAGATGGGTCTGCTCAAGGGCGAGCGCCAGAAGAGCGCCAACATCGTGGGCCAGACCATGAAGCTCAACCCGCACGGCGATGCCGCGATCTACGAGACGATGGTGCGCCTGGCCACCGGCAACGAGGCGCTGCTCGCCCCCTTCGTGGAGTCGAAGGGTAACTTTGGCAAGTACTATTCGGGCGACCTGAGCTACGCCGCCTCGCGTTATACCGAAGCCAAGCTCTCCCCCATCAGCGCCGAGATCTTCAAAGACATCGACAAGGACCCGGTCGACTTCGTCGACAGCTACGACGGTGCCATGAAGGAGCCGCGCCTGCTGCCCACCACGTTCCCCAACATCCTCGTCTCGGCCAACAAGGGCATCGGCGTCGCCATGGCGTCTGACATCTGCGGCTTTAACCTCAACGAGGTCTGCACCGCCACCATGCACTACCTGCAGGATCCCGACTGCGACCTGCTCGAGTACATGCCCATGCCCGATTTCTCCACCGGCGGCGAGATCATCTACCGCCGCGAGGAGATGGAAAAGATTATCGAGACCGGCCTTGGCAGCTTCCAAATCCGCTCCCGCTGGCGCTGGATTCCCGAAGAGCGCATCATCGAGGTGTACGAGATCCCCTACACCACCAAGACCGATGTCATCATCGAGCGCATCGTCAAGCTTTCCAAAGAGGGCAAGGTCAAGGAGATCGCTGACATCCGCGACGAAACCGACCTATCGGGCTTGCGCATCGCCATCGACCTTAAGCGCGGTGTCGACCCCGACAAGCTCATGGCCAAGCTCTATCGCTCGACCACGCTGCAGGATTCGTTCTCGTGCAACTTTAACGTGCTGGTCGACGGCTATCCCCGCGTTATGGGCGTGCGCCAGATCTTGCACGAGTGGGTCAAGTGGCGTATTGAGTCCACGCGGCGCCGCATTAACTTTGACCTGGGCAAAAAGTCCGAGCGTCTGCACCTGCTGCACGGCCTCGAGGCCATCTTGCTCGACATCGACAAGGCGATCGCCATCATCCGTGGCACCAAGCTCGAGGCCGAGGTCGTGCCCAACCTTATGAAGGGTTTCGACATCGACGAGACCCAGGCCGAGTTTGTTGCCGAACTTAAGCTCCGCAACATCAACGAGGAGTACATCCTCAACCGCACCAAGGACATTGCCAAGCTTGAGGGCGAGATTGCCGAGCTTGAGGAGATCCTCTCCAGCGAGGAGAACATCAAGAAGGTCATCAGCGACGAGCTGGCCGCGGTCAACAAGAAATATGTGATGCCGCGCCGCACGGGCAGGATCGAGCCCCATGAGGTCATCGAGGTAAGCCTGGAGCCCGAGGTCGAGGAATATCCGGTTACCATCATGCTCTCGCGCGATAGCTACCTTAAGAAGATGACGGACCGCGTACTCAAAAAGGCGACCACGCTCAAGTACAAGGACGGCGACAAACCCTTTATCGAGTTCCCGTCCTCCAACACGCACGAGCTGCTCGTGTTTACCAACAAGAGCCAGGTGTACAAGTGCAAGGTTGCGGCATTTGAGGACACCAAGTCGGCCCAGCTGGGCTCGTACCTGCCGACCGATCTTGAGATGGAACCCGACGAGAGTGTCATCTGGGTCATCGACCCCGAGGACTACAAGGCCGACGTGTTGTTCGTCTTTGAGAACGGCCGCGTGGTGCGCGTCGCGCTTTCTGGATACGTCACCAAGACCAACCGCAAACGCCTGAAGAACGCTATCTACGGCGGCAGCAAGCTGCTGTATGCCCAGGTACTCAAGGAAGATCGCGACATCGCACTGGTCTCGAGCGACTATCGTTTGATGAACTTCAACACGTCGCTGCTCAAGACCAAGACGACTACCAACACGCAGGGCGTACAGGCCTTTACGGCCAAGAAGGGCCGCTCGGTCACCACCGTCGGCACAACCGAGGAGATCCTTGGCGCCGGCGTCTCCGCCGAGAAGTTCACCGCGCAGAGCCTGCCTTCTGCCGGTGCCCTCATGAAGGAAAACGACATGCCAAGCCTGTTTGACTAGGTACCACGGCAACGAGATCGTTAGATACTTCGCAAAGCGACGAGGCCCGGAACGCAACGGCATTGCGCCCGGGACTCGTCGTTTTTCTTCTCAACTATTTTTTAACGCAGATAAATTGATTTCTGCTTATTTTTCTGCGTAAAAAATGTCAGCGTCACTGCTTCGATGCCCTTTGGTCAGTCGTTAGCAAAACTTGCAAATTTTAGCAAAAGTTGCAAAAATTAGCAAAACTTGCAAAGGAGCTACCATGGAGTGCAGCAAGACCTTGATTGGCAACTTCATCCGAACACTTCCCACATTCATCCGTACATGTACGGATGAATGTGGGAACCCGATACCCTGAGGGCCGGACCGGCCGGCCCCGGGAGATCGGAGGACGGCATGTCCGGAAAGAGGAAGAAGGGGGCCGGGAAGGCGGCCCCGAGGGCCTACGGCAGGCTCACCAGGCACGAGCGGGACACGCTCCAGAGGATGCTGGAGCGCGGGGCCTCGTGCAGGCGGATAGCGAGGGAGCTGGGCAGGTCGCCCTCGACGGTGAGCTCCGAGGTGGCGTCGCACAGGTTCGTGACGGCGCCGAGGGAGAGGCGCGGCGAGCGCGTGGACGCCTCCGCCGACCTG
>ENA-OQLC01000484-OQLC01000484.1-human-gut-metagenome-genome-assembly--contig:-NODE-484-length-25718-cov-5.335127_pt1 | contig 25718 bp, 13 predicted proteins | sample MGYA00242653_ERZ504807 | MGnify/ENA primary metagenome ERZ504807 (study PRJEB26092, sample SAMD00036381) | human gut metagenome | host: Homo sapiens | study: EMG produced TPA metagenomics assembly of... | reverse complement strand
GCCGAGTACATGGTCGATGCGCACCGCGCCCGCGTGCGAGAACATGTTGTGCACCATTTCGCGGTACACGCCATAACCAGTTTTGGCCAGATAATTCGGATTGAACGGCGGCTGGCCCCAATCCTGACCCTGCTGGTTGTAGAAGTCCGGTGGGCAGCCCACGGTTACGCTGCCTACTGCGAAACGTTCCGGATTCCACCACACGTCCGCGCCGAGCGAGTGCACGCCCACGGCCATATCCTGCATGAGGCCGAGTGCCATACCGCTGTCACGGGCGGCGTTCTGCGCGGCTGTCACCTGCTCGTCGGCGATCCACTGCAGCCAGCATTCGAAATCGACCATATCGGCGTGCTCGCGCATGAGCTCCACCACTTCAGGCGAATCGCGGTTCGTGTCCTTGAACCACGTGCCTTCCCACGGCGCGCCCCACACCTGGAACGCCACCGACCATGCGGCGAACGCGCGCAGATCCGGACCCGCGGCCTCCTTGAACGCGTCGAACGCGGCCTGACGCTCGACGGAACGCGGCACGTTGTACACAAGCTGCAGCGCCTGGCGCTTGTGCCACCAAGCGGAATTGATGTCGAGCGGCTCGATACTGTCGTTGGCTGGCGAGACTTCCGCGTGCAGACGCGCCACTTCGGCCTGGTCCGCCTCGTTGAGTTCCGCATATTCAGCGATATCCTGCGGACGGATGTACGTCACATTGAGAAAACGACGCGATTCGGGAAGATACGGCGACGGCTCCAGCGGCGGCACTGGCGCGGTGGCGTGAATCGGGTTGATAAGCATGAAATCGGCATGCGATTTCGTTGCCGCGTCGGACAGCAGCAGCTTCAGATCGCCATAGTCGCCCACGCCCCAGGATTCAGCGGAACGGATGGAATACATCTGTGCCATCCAGCCCCAACGTTGCTTTTCCGCTACTGCTGGCGGCAGTTCGATGCGTGCCGGTGCGCAGATCAGCGCGGCTTCGGCGTGCAGCGGGCCGGCATCGACGGCCAGCGTGTGGTAGCCGGCGGGAATATCGTCCGGCAGCGTCAGTTGCAGCGAGCCGTCATCTGCGTTCGAGCCCGTCAGATACGCGGTCAGATCGCCCGCATATTCCGTGCCGTCTTCCAACGTCAGCTTCAGCGCCACGTCGTTTCCTTTCGCGCGGATTGGCGTGACGGCTTCCTTGCCGATGAACTTCACGACGGTCGGCTCAACAAGTGTGTCTGCGATGCGCTGCTGGGTCGCCGCATAGGAGGCGGTAATCGCTTCGGCGCTGGATGCGTCCACGCCGAGTGCGGCCAATACGGAGACGAGCACTTCGTCGCGGATTTCCACATAGGTGCCGAGCTGGTCGATATACGACGTGGAAATGCCATTGAGCTTGGCGAGCTGGATAAGAGGCCGTGCGATGCGTTCTGCGCTTTCGGTCTGCTGGGTCTGTGTCATAGGTCCCTTCTTTCCGCGCCGTTTGTGACGGCTGACATGCTACATTGCTTGCGATTGCCGCAGCTTCGATGCTGGTGGCATTCGCACCAAAGATAACTATATCACGGTATGATATCGTTTTCAAAGCGTGTTTTGCGGTAAGAGAGTGTTGCTATATTGCGATTTTGCTCTAATTTCAGGAATATAGATAACCGGAATTGTTTTTCCATATTGACTATCGTTTGCAATACGAAGGCGCAGCGCTCCGCATTGCAAACGATTATTCCAACGGGGCATTGCTCGTCTGCTACTCGGCTTCGAGAATTGCAAAGCTTTGCAGACCTAGACGCAGCGAAGTGCCGCTAATTTCGTTTTCGCCGATGCTGAAAATCGTCCGATAACTACCATCTGGTAACTGCAAAGCTTTGCAATCGCGGCTTGGATTGACGGCTATGATCAGCTTCTGCAGGTGGGTGGAACGCTCGAAAACGAACACTCTATCGCGTTCGATTGCATGGAACGTAGCCCCCGACCGCAAGGCGTCGCATTCCCTCTTGACGTGGAGTATGGAGCGCACCGTATGCCACAGTGATTCGGCGTCGGCCTGCTGTGCGGCGACGGTCGGGGCGTCGGCGGACGGGTCGGCGGGCAGGTAGCTGCCACCGGTCACATCGCCAGCCCGAGTGTCCGATTCTGCAGAATCGGACACGTGAAGTGCTCCGGATGCGTCGTTCGCACCCCACTGCATCGGTGTGCGCGAACCGGTGCGCACGTAGCCGCCTTCTTTGCCGGGCAGTGCGCGGTATCGCATGCCGATTTCGTCGCCGTAATACAGGAACGGCACGCCCGGCATCGCGAACAGCGTGCAGTATGCCAGGGCGATTTCGCGCTGCGACAGTCGCGGCGCCACGCGTGCGGTGTCGTGGTTGCAGGTGATGAAATTAAAATTTCCGTCGGCCGTTTCCGCTTCGCGCAGACGCGGCTCGTACTCGTCCAGGAATTCGCTGATCGGCGTGCCGGAATCGGCGTTGAAATAGCTCTTGTCGCCCTTGCGGCTCAACGGGTCGTCCACGTTGCGCAACAGCATGTTGTAGCCGTTGGGAACGCCGTCCCAACGCCAATCGAGATAGAAATCCATGTCGAAGCCGGCGGCCATCGACTCCTCTGGCCGTCCCCATTCCGAAACGAACGCGGCTTCGGGGAAGGCCGGGCGGATCCGGGCGAACATGTACTGCCAGGTGCGGATGGTGTAAGGCTTGCCCTCATCGTCCTTTTTGACGAGGCTGTCGGCCATATCCACGCGGAAGCCGTCTGCGCCACGGGAAAGCCAGAACCGCATGACGTCCACCATCGCGTCGCAAGTGGCCTTCGCGTCCGGACCAAGGGCTGGCTTCTGCCAGCTACGTTCGGGGTGCGCGAAACCGTAGTTGAGCGCCGGCTGGCATTTGAAGAAGTTCAAGATGTAGGTACCGTTGCGGGGCGATTCGCCGCCGATGAATGGCAGTCCGTCGCCACCGGAGATCCATGAGTCTGTCCAGATGTAGCGGTCGGAATAATTGTTTCGTTCGACCTTGCAACTGCGGTGGAACCACTCATGTTCCTCGCTGGTGTGGCCTGGCACGAGATCGAGGATCACGTGCATGTCGCGCCGGTGGGCGGCGTCGAACAACGCAATGAGATCGTCGTTGGTGCCGTAGCGTGATGCCACCTTTTTGTAGTCGCGCACGTCGTAGCCGGCGTCTTTGAATGGCGAGTCGAAACAGGGATTGAGCCAGATCGCGTTGCATCCGAGATCCTTGATGTAGTCCAGTTTTAAAGTGATTCCGGGGATGTCTCCGATGCCGTCGCCATTGGAGTCGACGAAGGACTGTGGATAGATTTCATAAAAAATTGCGTCGGCAAGCCATTTGGGGTGGGGGTGTTTCGCGGGGGAAAGCATGAGGGTGTATCTCCTTGATATTTCGCGGTTTGCGGTGTTTCTTTGAAACAATCATAGCGCTGAATTGCAAACGTTGGCAGAAACGTGCTACACTAACAAGCACTGATGCATTTTCGGTAGGCCCAATGCGGCCGGCAATCATCCGAGAAACGATGATGTGAACGTATGCAGGGTTTTGGTCCATACCATCCAACCGGAGATGTTGCAGAGCACAAGGATATGTGAGGAAAGGAAGATCAATGAAGATCGATTGGAAGAAGGCAATCGGACTTACTGCTGCTGTTGCCATGCTGGTTCCGCTCGCTGCGTGCGGCGGCTCCGACAATGGTGGAAGCGATAAGAAGGCCTCCGGCACCCAGAACATCACCCTGAGCGTCTGGGCTCCGCAGGAAGACCAGGCCAAGGACACCAACTGGCTGGGCAAGGTCGAAGAGAACTTCGCCAAGGCACATCCGGAATACAATATCACGTGGAAGAATGACGTGGTCTCTGAAGGCGATGCTTCCAAGCAGGTCAGCACTGATCCGTCCGCGGCAGCCGATGTCTATATGTTCGCTTCCGATCAGTTGGGTGTTCTAATGGACGCCAAGGCCATTGGCCAGCTGGGCACCGACGCTGAGAAGCAGGTGAAGGAACAGAACGGCGACCTCGAAGTCGACTCCGTCACCGGCACCGATGGCAAGCTCTATGGCGTGCCGTACACCGACAACACGTGGTTCATGTACTACAACAAGTCCAAGATCACCGAGGATGAGGCCAAGGACTTCGATACCATCCTTTCCAAGGCCAAGGTCGCGTTCTCCCTGCAGAATTCTTGGTACATCAACGGCTTCTATGATGGCCTGAGCCTGTTCGGCGAGAAGGGCAATGATGCTGACGCAGGCATGGTCTTCCCGAAGGACGGCGCCGATATCACCTCTTATCTGGTTGATGTGGTCGCCAACCCGAACTTCTCCAACGACGATGACGCTTCCGGCCTCGCAGCCATCAAGGATGGCTCCGCCGACGTGCTGTTCTCCGGTACCTGGTCCGCTAAGGACGTGAAGGAGGCCCTGGGTGACAACTACGCCGCCACCTCTCTGCCGACCTTCACCGTGAACGGCCAGAAGAAGCAGATGAAGTCCTTCGCCGCCACCAAGGCCGCTGCTTACAACCCGAACGCCAAGAACCCGAAGGCCGCCGCTCAGTTCGCGGCTTACCTCGGCTCCACCGAAGCTCAGAAGCTGCACTACGAAATGCGCGCCATCCCGCCGACCGACAAGTCCCTGTCCGACCTGACCACCGACGACATCGCAGCCAAGGCCCAGGCCGACACCATGGCCAACACCGCCCTCCTGCAGTCCGGTCTGTCCGGCATGAACGATTGGTGGACTCCGGCCGAAACCTTCGGCAAGGCCCTGGTCAACAAGGAAATCACCAAGGACAACGCTGCCGCCAAGTACCAGGATTGGGTCAAGCAGGCCGGTGGCAAGATCGCTGAGTGAAATCAGTAATTCTAAAAATCCAATAACTGAAGAATGCAGGTGGTTGGCACTGCCAAATCCCCCCAGCCATCCTGCAGCTTTGAGAGACGCTTCGAGTCGCGGTGTCTCTCTCCACTTTGCATAGTGGCTCACTCCTCCTCCGAGCTTTGCATTCCCGGGCAAGGTTTTTAAATTCTCCTTCCCCTTGTCCGGGAGCAAAGCTTTTTTTATCTTTCAATATCCATATGAGAGGGCAGTCGAAATGACAGCAACAACTCTTTCCCCGCGGGAGATGAAGCGCCTTCGGAAGCAGGGTGCTGATTATGTTTCTCCGTCGCCTTACACGGTAAGGGCGGCGTTCCGGCGTGGTGACCTGTTCACTAAGCTTTCCGCAGTGGTGTTTGGTCTTGGCGATATCGTGCGCAAGCAGTATGTCAAGGGCATTGCCATGCTGGCGCTGGAAATCGCATACTTCGTGTTCATGGCAATCAATGGTGTGGACTATCTTTCCAAGTTGCCGACCTTGGGCACCAATGCAGGCGGCAAGAAGCTGGTCGACGGCTTCTGGGTCTACACCGAACCTGACCGTTCCGTGGTCATCCTGTTGTACGGTGTCGCCACTCTGGTTATCACCGCTGCCTTCATCGGCCTGTGGGTCATGTCCGTGCGCTCTGCATACAAGTCCCAGGTGCTGCTCGAGGAGAACGGCAAGGCTCCGAGCTTCATGGACGATGTCCGCGAGCTGCTCGATGCCAAGGCGCACGTTCTGCTGATGTTCCTGCCCACGCTGGGCATCGTCGTGTTCACCGTGCTGCCGTTGATCTTCATGATTTCAATGGCATTCACCAGCTATGACCACAAGCACCTCGTGCTGTTCCACTGGGTCGGCTTTGAGAACTTCGCCAAGGTTTTCTCCAACAGCGGCGGCACCGTTAACGCCGTACTGTTCGGACGTGTGCTGGTGTGGACATTGGTCTGGGCCTTCTTCGCCACCTTCCTGAACTTCTTCCTCGGCATGTTCGTGGCTATGATCATCAATCGCAAGACCACCCACTTCAAGGGTTTCTGGCGTGCCTGCTTCTCCATGTCCATCGCCGTTCCGCAGTTCGTGTCTCTGCTGGTCATGCACACCATGCTCCAGCCGCAGGGTGCGGTGAACCGCATGCTGCAGACGTGGGGTTGGATTGACGGCCCGTTGCCGTTCTTCACCAACGCCACTTGGGCCCGCGTCACCGTGATCATCATCAACCTGTGGGTCGGTATCCCGTACACCATCATGCAGATCACCGGTATTCTGCAGAACATTCCGGCCGATCAGTATGAGGCGGCGAAGATCGACGGTGCCAACTGGTGGCAGATCTTTACTAAGATCACCATGCCGTACATTATCTTCGTGCTCACCCCGTATCTGATCACCACCTTCACGGGCAATGTGAACAACTTCAACGTCATTTACCTGCTGTCCGGCGGCGATCCTACGCCATTGGGCGATTCCGCAGGCTCCACTGATTTGCTTATCACCTGGCTGTACAAGCTGACCGTGGACAAGCAGGATTACAATCTCGGTGCCGTGATCGGCATCATGACCTTCGTCGTGTTGGCCATCGTTTCGCTGATTACCTACCGCAATTCCGGCTCCTATAAGAATGAGGAGGCATTCCGATGAGCAACAAGCATTCCGCAACCAAAGTGGAAAGCCACGGCCTTCTGCACGACCAGAAGATCCGCCGTATCACCGGCGACGTGTTCGCCCACTTGTTCCTGGCCATTCTGGCCGTCATCTGGCTCGTCCCAATCGTATGGGTGTTCGCGGAGTCGTTCAATAAGAACACCGCCCCGTACACCAGCTCCTTCTTCCCGAAGGAGTGGACTCTGGACAACTATAGGGTGCTGTTCACCGACCGCAACGTGTTGGACTTCCCGAAGATGTTCGGCACCACGTTCATCATCGCCTGCTTCACCTGTGCGATTTCTCTGATCTTCGTGCTCTCTGTGGCATACTGCATGAGCCGTATGCGTTTCCGTGTGCGCAAGACTTTCATGAACGTTGTGCTGATTCTTGGCATGTTCCCGGGTATCATGGCCGTCACCGCCATCTACTTCATCTTGAAGGCCTTGGGCCTGTCAAGCGGCACCATGACTACCGTGGCGTTGATTCTCGTGTACTCCGCCGGTTCCGGCGCTGGCTTCTACGTGATGAAGGGCTATATGGACACCATTCCGACCTCGCTGGACGAAGCCGCCCTGCTCGACGGTTGCACCCGTTTCCAGGTGTTCCATAAGATCATCATCCCGATCTGCAAGCCCATGATCGTCTACCAGGCCATCATCGGCTTCCTGACCCCGTGGCTCGACTTTGTCATGGCCAAGGTGATCTGCCGTACGCAATCCAACTACACCGTGGCATTGGGCCTGTGGCTCATGCTGCAGAAGGAATATATCCAGAACTGGTTTGCCCGCTTCGCTGCGGCCGCGGTCGTGATCTCCGTTCCGATCGCCATCCTGTTCATTGTGATGCAGCGCTTCTATCAGGAGTCCATGTCGGGCTCCGTGAAGGGCTAAAGAAAGGCAAAGGATATGACGCTCGTAGACAGCTTCGCACAGCCGAACACGAGCGTCGCCGAACCGTTCCCGCTGTGTCTGGAACGGCCGCTGGGTGCCGTTGTTACTGAAACCGGCACCCAGTTCGCTCTCTGGGCTCCTTCCGCACAGAAGGTGACCCTGAGACTGTTCTCGCGTGGCTCCATGGGGGAAAGCGGCGACGCTCTGATTGGACAGTACACGATGCGTCCGGAATCCGACGGTTCCTGGACGTACGATTTCGCCGACAACAAGCACGGCGTGTATTACGACTTTTTGATTGAACGCGATTGCGGTTCCGTGGACCGCGTCGCCGATCCGTGGGCGCGCGGGGCCGGTGTGAACGGCCGGCGCAGCATGGTCGTGGACTTCAGCCGCACCAATCCGGATGGTTGGTACCGCGACCATATGCCGGACGTGCCGCTTGCGCAGACGGTGGTCTGGGAAACCCATGTGGGCGATTTCAGCAATGATCCCGCCGGCGGTTTCCCCGAATCGCATCGGGGCAAGTACCTGGCGTTCACCGACGACGGTACGTCTCTGGACGGGCATCCCGACTTTCCCACGGGCATCGCATATCTCAAGAAACTTGGCGTCACCGCGGTGCAGCTCATGCCGATTTACGATTTCGGTTCCGTGGACGAAGAGACCTGCGATCGCTACAACTGGGGGTACGATCCGGTCAATTACAACGTGCCGGAAGGCTCGTATTCCACCAATCCGTTCGACGGGTCGGTGCGCATCCGCGAAGTGAAGCAGATGGTGCAGGCGCTGCACAACGCCGGCATCAAAGTGATCATGGACGTGGTCTACAACCACATGTTCTCGCCCGATAATTGGTTTGAGCGGTCGGTGCCGGACTATTTCCTGCGCCGTAAGCCCAACGGCGCGCTGGCCAACGGATCCGGCTGCGGCTGCGATATGGCCACCGAACGCAAGATGTTCCGCCGGTTCATCGTGGAATCCGTGACGTTCTGGGCGCGCGAATACCACATGGACGGCTTCCGTTTCGACCTGATGGGTCTGATTGACGTGGACACCATGAATGCCGTGCGTGCCGCGCTGGATGAGATTCCCGGCCGTGGACGCGACATTCTCATGTACGGCGAACCGTGGTCCGCGGGCGCCACCGCGCCGCTGCCCAGCGACACCGTGCTGGCTGACAAGTCAGGCCTGTCGAAGCTTGACAGTCGCATCGGCCACTTCTGCGACACCACGCGAGACACCATCAAGGGCCATGTGTTCTTCTCGGACCGCCCGGGTTATGTGAACGGTGGCATGCACGAGAACGTAGCGGCTGCGCGTGAGGCCGTGGACGCGTGGCGTCGCGGCAAACATTCGGAAGGAGTGGCAGGCCAGGTCATTCAATACGTGTCCGCGCACGACGACCTCACGCTGTGGGACAAGTTGTGCGCGAGCTTTGCGGCTGGTTCGTTGGGCAGCACCGTGGCCGAAGGCGTTAACGAAAATACCGTGGATGTGCCAAAAGTCATGTATGACGCCGATTTCTCGGCGGAAGGGCTGGCCGGTGTCGGTCCGCAGATTGCGGCCGCGCTGACCGACGTGATGGACGCCAACAAGCTGGCTGTGGGTATCACGCTTACCTCCGCTGGCATCCCGTTCATGCTGTCCGGCGAGGAGTTCGCACGTACCAAATTCGGCAGCTCTGATTCTTACGATTCCGCCAAAGAGCTTAACTGGCTCGATTGGAACCGTGCATGGCAGAAGCGCGATTTGATTGAGTATTACGCGAAGTTGATTGCATTGCGCAAGTCTGATCCACAGTGGTTCGACGGCAATCGCAATATCGTCGATACGGAAGGCGACGAACTCGTGTTCCGCGTCGGCGATTATCTGATGGCCGCCAATCCAAGCAGACACGTCGGCGTTATTGACGTGGCCGTAACGGGTTTGGAACCGATTGACGGAATACGGAGATACTGGTGTGGTCTCGGCTCGTCCGTCAGTCCGATGGAAAACAATGTGAGCGCAGGCGATGGCGATTATTTGATCGTTTCACCGCATACGTTTGCAATCTGGCGGTTGCAGTAATACTCTCAGTAGGGAAGCTACAAAACGGCGACCGCAAAGCTGCGGTCGCCGTAACCGATACGGCAATGGGGCCGGAAAACCAGAAAGGATACGACAGTGGGAATCGGAGCGCGCAATCCGCGGTACGAGGTGGTGTTTTTCGACCTGTACGGAACGCTGATCGACATTCGTACCGATGAGCAGAGCGAGGCCGCATGGCAGGCGCTGTACGATTGCGTGACCGAATTGGGCGCGCAGTACGAATCCGTCGACGTGATGCGCGACCAGTTCGAAAAGCTCGAAGCCCGCGAAATGGTCCACCAAGCCGACCGTGCAATCGTTCGCAACGGGTGGGACGAATTCGACATCCTGCCGGTCTACCGGTCGCTGCTCATGAATCGCAGCGAGGAAGCGGAAAAGAAACTCGCGCTACCGCAGGCCGCGCTGAAAGCCGCATGGGCGTTCCGCCAAGGCAGCACCAGCCTGTTCCGGCTGTACCCCGGCGCGCTCGACATGATCGAACAACTGCAAGACGCCGGCATGGTCGTGGCGCTGCTGAGCAACGCGCAAGCCTGCTACACACGCCCCGAACTGGAAGAGACCGGCCTTGCCAGCGTACTGGACGACGTGATCATCTCCAGTGAAGAGAAAATCCGCAAGCCCGCACGCGACCTGTACATGCTGGCGCTCGACCGTGAATTCGTGACCGCCAAGCACGCGCTCATGGTCGGCAACGACGAGCGCAACGACATCATCGGCGCCAATTCCGCCGGCCTCGACGCGGCATACTTCCGCACGGAAATTTCACCGGCGGACGACCCGGAAGTTTCGGCACATGCGGTATGTTCGTTTACCGGAGCCGACTACGACGGGCTGCTGAAATTCGTGCTGGACGCATAAGGCGCGCGGTGGGCGCTGAGCTTAAATCGCATGGGACGTGCGGGAAGCCGCTGTGGCGTGCGGGAAAGTCGCAAGGGAAAGTCGCAAGTCGTAAAAGGCATACGTGCGTAAGGCGTGCGTAAGGTGCACGTGCCACGTGCGACGCGCGGAAAAATCGCAATAGGAGGACATATGGAAGGCTATGCCGAGCAGGGAGCTCGAACCGATTCGACCGACCAAATCGGATTCGGCGGCGCTCGCCGCAACAGGAAAAAGCGTCGCGGACTGACGGTGTTCCAACTTAAGGTCATCGGCGCGGTGGCGTTGGCCTTGTCCGCCGGCAGCACCACCATCGTGCCGCTGTTCTTCGGCTCCGATACCAACAATATGACGTCGCTGACGGCGATGGTCCTGAGCGAAGTGGTGTCCTGGTTCGCCATTCCGATCTACGCGTGGCTGCTGGTGCAGGGTTTCCGTGAAACGCACAGCCGGGTCGCGTACGGCCTGCAGCTGTTCATTCTCGCCGTGGCGTGCGAGGCGCCGTACGACCTCGCCACATCGCATAAGGCTTTCGACCTGGGCTCGCAGAATCCCGTTTTTGGCCTGTTCGTTGCGTTTGTTGTGCTTGCCGCGCTCGACTGGGTGGCGTCGCGCTATCAGAAGGCCATGAAGGTGCTGTTGTCGGTCGGACTGGGGGTGATTGGTCTGCTGTGGGACCTGCTGCTGCGTATCGGCCTACGCCAGCACATGATGAGCATCGGTTCGGTGACGCTTGGCTTCGTGCTGATTTTCGCTCTGATGCGCCAGTATGAGAATTCGATGATGTTCACAGCCGGCCTGTTCGGCGCCGTGATGATGATCGCGCCGGGCGTGGGCGTGGCGTTCATGCACTACTACAACGGCAAGCTGGGCTATAAGCATCAGTGGACGAAATGGGCTTTTTACGCGGTTTACCCGGTTATTTTGATAATTTGTGCGATTTGTGCAACACTGGCGTGATTTTTGACAACGTTCGCAGTATGATAGAAACAGATTGAGAGAGCATCGCCGCTCAAGCGAGTGTTTCCAAGGCTGGGAACGTTTGTGATTATGATGCGGAAACCGCAAAGGGGTTGAGAGATGGATAGAGCAGGCATTCGCGAGGTGGCCAAGGCCGCGGGTGTGTCGATTTCCACGGTATCGCGCGCGTTCACGCGGCCGGAACTGGTGTCCGAACGTACGCGCCGCAAGGTGCTGGAAACGGCGGACAAGCTTGATTTCAACATCTCACGTTCCGCGACATCGTTGAAATCGGGCCAATCGTACCGTGTGGCGATGCTGATGAATGAAGAGATCACTAGTTGGTTCAATACGGAAGTGTTCGCTGGAATCGAATCCGTCATGCATAATGCCGGGTATGACGTATCGCTGTTCCAGCATGTCGACACCGCCGAAAACCGCAAGGAATTCTTCACGAATCTGCCCGTCCGCCGCAACGTGGACGCCGTATTCGTAACGTCGTTCGGCGTGGATCCGAAGGAAATCCAGCAGCTCAAGCGCATCCACGTGCCGATCATCGGCATCAATACGCCGACGCAAAACGGCTTCGACGCCACCATCTCCATCGACGATGAGGACGGCATGTTCACCGCCGCCCAGCATCTGATCAATCTGGGGCACAAGAATATCGTGTACGTGTGCTCCGATGCGGTCGATTCCATTAATTCCTCCATCGATGCGCGAGGACAGGGCTTCGTCCGCGCCTGCAAGACGATGGAGGCCTCCCATGACTTCAAGTGGCGCGTCGTCTCTGTGCCGCGTGGCAAGACCTTCGCCGACTCGGCGTTGACCGCGCTGCTTGCGTTGGACGAGTTCCCGGACGCGATCTGCTGCCAGATGGATATGATGGCGATTCCGCTGGTGTTGCGTTTGGAACGTTACGGCCACCACACGCCTTCTGATTACTCGATTATCGGCTTCGACGATTCGCCGTACGCCGACACTGTGAACCTGACCACCATGCGCCAGGATCCGTATGCGATGGGTCGCGCGGCCGCACAAAAGGCCATGAAGCTTATCGAAGGCGAGCCGCTTGAGAACGCGCATGAGATTGTGCGCGCCCAGCTCGTGCTGCGCGGCACCGATTCCGTGTACGGCACTGGCCGCTGAGAGCCGAGTCTCATTGTCCTTCTGCAGCCCGTCAATGCCGACGGGCTGATTGTGATGGCCTGGGGTGGATTGATAAGGGATACCCCCACTGTAGTCATGGTGTGTGGCATACGTTTTCATGAAAAAATGAAACAATTTGCAGTGATGTGTTTCATGACACGACCATCGGGGGCTGATGAATGATGAATTTCATTCAATGATCAGCATGTGTTTTTTGATTTTGCAATCGTTGACAAACCGTTGAATATCAGGCTTTAAAGCGTTGTCCCCGTGAGAGGGGATAAAAAAACGTATCAGGGGAGGGGGTATGGGTTCTTTTTGTTTCATTTTGTTTTCATAACTGCAAAGGTTATCATAGTAAACCGTAGGTCAGAGAAAAAGGGGAAACAGAGGTTTCCGGCTGTGTTGCCGGAGATGGGAACAGCGTAGAAGCTATACGTAAAACAGAAGTGATAACGGCATTATGCAAAAGATATCAACCCTCGAGTTGAGGGGCTCAGAAGGGTGAACACTTTGCGGATAGGGGACAAGATGAGGCAATGGCGTAATGGTGCCGGCAACGCACCACGACACTATGCAGGAACGCGATCGGCAGCCGGTTGCGCGCTTTCGCGTACCCGCTCCCTGACCGCCGTCGCCATAGCGGTAGCCATGATGGCCACCGTAGCAGTAACTTCCCTCCTCCCCGCCTATAGCGCCAAGGCGGATGAAATCCCGGGGTCGATTTATAAGCCCGCAAATATCACTATGGGTGATAGCGGTGCTTCCGTGAATGAGGCGGATACTGGTCTGGCGACTTTTGTCGGCCGTGATTTCTATGTCGGCAGGCCGAAGCCCGGTGACACGCAGCAGCTGACTGAGAGTTCCATTGAAGGTTCTTGGGCGGCCGAGATGGAAGGCCAGACCTTCATTCGAGGCCGCTATATGCAGCGTGCCCAGAAGGGCTTCTTCACCATCGGCACTGTGGCGTTCGGCGCCCAGTACCTGCCGGCCAATGACGCTGCCGTTCTTGTGGTTGAAGGTAAGAATTCTGCATTCGATGAGAGGGTGCAGAACAAGGTGCAGACGTGGCCGTCTTCTATCTCTGGTGTGGACAGCAAGGGCGGCGGTGTACTGCAGACGACCCGCACAATAGACGGAACGAGCACGCCCACTAATTTCAGCACCATGTTTGCTGGAAATTGCACAACGGTGTGGGGAAATGGAACAAGCTGTGCAACTGACAAAACTGGTGTGCAGAAAAACTCCGTGTACATGTATGGAGATTCCAGCGGACAGCCTGATCGTCAAGCGACTTGGGGAGTCACTGATTTTAGCCAAGCCAAGGATGGCCAGGGCAATTCCATCGACGACTACGCGACGACAATCATGACTCCGATATCCACTATGGCGGCCGGCATCAAGGCTAATGGCACAGTGACCGTCGATAACGCTCCTGCACAGAACGGTTACGTGCGGTATAAGTATGACTACAACCAGTACGCCGAGAGTGCTGGGGACGTCACCAGCGGCAAGCCGTATGCTCCAACCAAGACTGGCACGGGCGCTTTCAACACGTATAAAGCGACAATGAATTTCGGTGATGGCGGTAACAGTGAGAAACTCATTACTTTCACCGGCACCGGTAACGATTCTGACACCACCCAGGTGTTCACTCTTACGGCTCGGCAGCTTAACGCTTTGAATGACACCAATGCGAGTATTTGGTTCAGGAACATTCCGGAAAATGCTTCGATCATTATCAATGTGACTGGTTCTGACGCCATCACAATGCGTACTGGATGGCGTTTCTGGTGGGGCGGTGATTCCACCCAGTCGAATCCGACCGCTAGTGGCGCTAAAGAAATTTCCAATGGTTATGCCAGCGGAGACAGCAACAACAAGTTGTATTCCAAAGTTGCCCAGAAAATTTTGTGGAATTTCACTGGTACAAGCTCTTTGACTATCCATGGCGCCAAAGCGACCAATGTCACCGTGAATCGCAAGCATGCGAATCAGGGAGATTGGTACGTTAACCTGACGGAGACTGCCATCTGCACTTCCGCCTATGTGAACGATGACCCATCCGCCGCCATGCTCGGTAGCATCGTGGTTCCGAACGGCAGTTTCGAATCGCATGTCACCACCAATGGCCGTGTGTATGTTGGCGAAGACTTCATGATGCATAACCCGGATACAGCCGCGGTTGATAACCAGTTCCAGTCCGCCTCCATCATCGATATGGATCAGGAACGCCATAACTTCCCGTGGGCCGCTTCCTACAACACGAAGTCTGCGCATATCAGCTGGCAGAAGGTTGACTATTCTACCGGCAATCCGTTGTCCGGCACCTCTTGGGTAGTGTACGGCAGTCTTGGGGATGCAAAGGCAGGAACGAATCCATTGCTGAGCGTCACCGATAATGGCTCTGGCGATGAGGATGCTACCGCTGGCTCGATAATGCCAATGACCGCATTGACTCCGAATGCTACGTATTATCTCAAGGAAACCTCTACCGGAGATTCCGCTCATAAGTTGAACGGGAATATATACCGCATCAATGCCGGTGACGGCGGTACGACGACTTCCACTATCAGCAATGTGTACGATGCGCAGGGCAATGAGATTACCAATGATGATACGAAGAATCTTCTTAAGACCGTGGCTGGTGGAACCGGCAAGGCAATCGGTAATGAGAGCGCCGGCAAGGATATTTCTTGGGTGAAGACCGACAAGGACGATTCAAATACAAATAAGCGTCTTGCCGGCTCCGAATGGGAACTGATCAAGTATACGGATGCCGACAAGCAGACCGTTGCCGATGGGTGGCCGAAGACCATCAAGGATACTGTTTCCGACGTGACGGGCGTCATAATTACCGCCAATGGAACCGTACAGTCCGATGGCGCAGATCTCGGCACGCTTGACGCTAATACCACGCTCCAGCTAAGCGCTTCGGTGGAACCCTCCGGTGTCGCCCAAGGGGTTACGTGGACGTCGGATAGCACAAACTATGCGACGGTTGACGCCAACTCCGGTTTGGTCACCGCGCAATCCAACAGTGGTGATGATTACGTGACCATCACGGCATGTTCGACTTCCGACACTTCGAAGTGCGCTTCCGTGAAGTTCAGAGTGACCGGTGCTTCTACCCAAAAGACATTGACTGTAAGTCCGTCCACTGCGAGCATCAAAGTGAATGACACAGTCAAGCTCACCGCCACGGCAAATCCGACCGATACTACCGTCACTTGGTCCTCCAATACGCCAAGCGTGGCCACTGTCGATCCGGACGGCACTGTGCGTGGTGTATCTGCCGGCACGGCCATCATCACCGCTACAGGCAGCAACGGCAAGACCGCCACTGCTGCGATCACGGTGACTGAAGAGACCGTTGATGTGTATTTCAAGACATCGCTGGGAACGCAGTTCACCTGGCTGAAGTACAAGAAAGCCACAGATGGCACCGACTGGACCGGTGATGCGCAAAACTCTGAAACATGTGGCGGCTATGTCCGTTTCTCGTTGAAGAAAGCTGATGTTGCGAGCGGAAACCAGTTCTATTTTGGCAATAAGCAGGGGCTGGGTACCGACTCGACAATGGAGAAGTACACGGCCGCGAATAGTAATCCATTCACCTTCACTGGGCGCACGGTACAGGTTGTGAATCTGTGGAATGACTATCAAGGCTCTACGGTGCCATCAGGATGTGAGATCGCGTCCAATTCCACTAAGTCCGTCAGCCGGGCGGCCCGTCGCAGCGTGAGGGCAAAGGCTTCTGCGCAGTCGTCTTCGACGAGTGGCACGTTGACGGATGCGGATACGTCCGTCGGCGGCTTCCGCATCACCAAGCTTGAAAATGGCACTTATGTACTTAAGGAGACTAAGGCTCCAAACGGCTATAAGCTGCCGAAGCCCAATAACGATAACGGATATACCATCACCATCACTGATGGTGGAGTGACTTGGAACCCGTCTCCGACCGGTTCGAATATCACGAACAGCCGTGAAACAGGCGTGGTGACGTGGAACAAGGTTTCCTCGGATGATGCGAATAAGAATAAGCTTGGCGGTTCGGAGTGGAAGCTGACTAAGACCGAGAGCTTCAGCTGGAACGCTAACGGTGCGGCTCAATACACCGAGATTGCTGCAGAGCAGCAGCCGTCGGTAACGATTACCGACTGTAAGTTAGGGAAGGGCAACACTTGTTCCGCCTCTGAAGTCCAGCCGATTTACGATGTGGATCCGGTCGAAGGCCAGTTCAAGCTAAAAGGCTTGGAGTGGGGTACGTACACGCTCGTCGAGTCCAAGGCGCCTGATGGTTACGATGTCGATTCCACCGTCCGCAAGTTCACGTTCGGTCCGGCCAGTGGCTCTGACGGCACTGGCCAGTGGAACTCGAACGGTGTTGCGTCGGCCGCTGGCGATGCTACCGGCAATTTCACGACTTCCCCTGCGAATTACGACTCCTCAGTGTTCAACTTCTCGGTTGGCGACATCAAGAATCAGCCGGGGGTGGTGTTGCCGGCGACTGGTGGAACTGGCAACTCTTGGATTTACGCGACGGCGATGGCCGTGGCGTTGATAAGTGTTGTTGCGGCTGGAATGGCCCTCAAGGTCAGGAGGCGGCAATGATGAACTCGTCTAGGGGAAAGGGGGCTGGACCGTAGCGTAGCGACCCAATGCCCACTAGGCAATAACTGAACACACATAACTGAAGATTCAAGATTTCAAACAAGAAAGAAAGGGAGAACAATGAATAAGGTTCTCAAAGGCCTCGTCGCTGTGGCAGCCACTGCGGCGATGGCGGTCGCCGGTTTCGCCGGCGCCTCCACCGCCATGGCGGATGACCCAACTGGTGGTATCGCGGTTGAAGCCAACGATACCCACACCTATTCCGTCTACCAGATTTTTACTGGTACGTACGGTAGTGATGGTTCTCTTGGCAACGTTGCAGCTGGCCAGAACTTCAAGACCGCGAATGGAGCTGGTGATGGCGGCACTAATCTGTTAGCCGCTGATGCTGCCAAGAAGGTGGCTGGGCTTGAGAGCAGTGCCTCCGATTCGATGAAGCTTGAAACTATCAACAAGTTCGTTGATTTGACTGGCGATGCATACGGCACAGTATCGGCCGCAGCTCAGCTGAGCAAGGTCCCGGCTGGTTATTACCTCGCCAAGGACAAGGGCACTGTGACCGGTAATGATGCAGCTACTTTGTACATTGTCAAGGTTGTTGGCAATGAAGTCGTGACCATCACCCGCAAGGCCGATAAGCCGACCTTCGAGAAGAAGGTCCAGGATGCCAACGACTCCGAAGGCATTACCACTGGGTGGCAGGATTCTGCTGACTACGACGTGAACGATAAGGTTCCATTTAAGCTGACCGCCACCTTGCCGGCGGACAAGGACGATTTCGCGGCGTACAAGACCTATAAGCTGGTCTTTACGGATAACCAGTCGGCTGGTTTAACTTATCCGGCGGCTGATGGCTTTATTGTTAAGTATGGCGACACCGTCGTTCCGTCGACCCAGTACACCTTGACTCTGAACCCGACTACTACCACTGCTGATAGCACGTTCACCCTCACCATCAACGATGTCAAGTCTCTTAAGGATGCTGACGGTTCTGATATCACGGTTGCTGCAGGTGGCAAGTTTACTGTTGAATATGAATCCACGCTGAACAATAAGGCTGTGATTGGCCATGAGGGCAACCCGAACGAGGCGAAGCTCCAGTACTCCAACAACCCGAACTACACTGGCGAGGGTGAAAACTCTCCGACTGGCGAGACTCCGGAAGATAAAGTCATCGTCTTCACCTACCAGCTGAACGTCAACAAGACCTTCGATCAGGGTGACCCGGCGGAAAGTGATATGCCGAAGTTCACGCTGTACAAGAAGTACAAGAATGGCGAGAGCGAGGAGTGGAATAAGGTCGGTGAAGAGATCACTCTGACGAGGGGCGGCACCGAGGGGCGTTTCACCTACACTGGATCTTTCTCCCGCATTGATGATGGCGAGTACAAGCTCGTGGAGACCCACACTCCGGCAGGCTATAACACTGCTGCTGACACGCTCTTCACCATCACTGCTGACCACGAGGTATTGTCTGACAATCCGGCGCTGACTTCTCTGAAGATTAATCAGATTGACGGTGATAAGACGAAGGGTACCGTTCAGGCCGACGTCGTGAACAAGAAGGGCTCTAACCTCCCGTCCACCGGTGGCATGGGCACCGTGCTGCTGTACGTGGCTGGCATCGCCGTGTTCGTGCTTGCTGGCGCGACCCTGGTGATGGCTCTGCGTCGCCGCAACGCCTGATCCTCCGGATTCCATAAGAATCTGAAGTAACCATGCGAAACCCGTGAGCCGCGTTGACGCAAGTCAGCAGCGGCTCACGGGAATCGCAATACATAATTTAAAAACTAAAAATTAAATAATAACTGAACCCACATATGCTGGGCTGGACCACCTCAATCCCTTGTACACTGCCTAATTTTCTTGAGTATCCAGCCTGGCTCCATATATTTTCCGGTTTGCCGTTGGGGGCGAATCAAACATGCTTACTTTCCAATCCACAGAAGAGGGGTCGGCAATGAAGGAACGCACGATCGCAAGCCGCGTCATCGCCGCATGCTGCGCAATCGCCGCCACATTCGCCGCGGCAGCCTGTGCATTCACTACTCGCGATGCCGTCGCGGCGCCAACAACAGACTCTGCCAGCGGCAGCATCGCCATTTCGTATCAACACAAAAGCTCGGATTCCGAAACTGGCGACGATTCTACCAACTTCGCCATTTCGGACGCCAGCTTCAACCTCTACAAAGTCGGGCAGATCCCGGCAAGCGGCGGCGCCACCTTCGAACCCGTCGCACCGTTCACCGACTCCACCGCCTACCCCGTCGACTGGTCGAAGATGACCGGCAAGGACGCGCAGGTGTGGCGAGACATGGCCAACACGCTCGCCGGACTCATCGCGGTGAACCAACCCGACGCCACGGCAACCGGCGTCACCAACACCTCCGGGCATCTGACCTTCACCGGACTGTCCGACGGCCTGTACTTGGCCGTGTCCGACAGCGTTGACGTGAAGGTCGCCAACGCCTCCGGAAAGAACCAGACATGGACGTGCTCTTCCGGCAGCATGCTCGTCGCAGTGCCCGAAGACGGCGTCTCCGGCGGGTCGCGTGTGCTGAGTATCGAACCGAAAACCGAATGTGTGGCGCAACCGCCGAAAACCGTGGAACGCACCGTGCGCAAAATCTGGAATGACCGGAACAATTCTGACGGCAAGCGCCCCGAATCCATCACCGTGAAACTCCTGCGTGACGGCGAGCCCGTGGAAAACGTGAAGCTGAACGAGTCCAACAAGTGGACGCATTCGTGGACAGCGCTCGACGCGGACCACGAATGGACCGTGGTCGAAGCGGCGGTGCCCGACGGCTACACCACCATCTCCGATGTGGAAGGCGACTCCACTGAAATCACCAACACGCACACGCCACCCACCACGCCGGACCAGCCGCACACCGGCGCCGACGTGCAGCAGGCCGCTTGGATTGCCGTGGCCATCTTGGGCGCGGGCTTGGTGCTGCTGATCGTTGCCAAGACGGCTTTGCGGAAGCGGGCGTAGCATAAATAACGTGACGGATGAATCGGACGCCAAGCCAGCTGCGCAAGTCGAATTGGATGCGCAGGTTAAACCGGGTGCGCAGGTTAAACCGGCTGCCAAGCATAAGAAATCGAATGCGCTGCTCAATGTGATGATTGCCATTTCCACAATCGCCATGATCGGCGCGCTGGGCCTCATCGCGTATCCGACATTCAGCGACTGGTGGAACCGCATGCACCAGTCGTACGCCGTAGCAGGCTACGTGGAACAAACCAAAGACATGTCCGGCGCCGAACGCAAGGCCATGCTGAAAGCGGCACGCGAATACAACGAACGGCTCGCCGCGAACGGCGACCGGTGGCACATGACCGACGAGCAAAAACGCGAATACAACGAAACGCTCGACATAACCGGCACCGGCATCATGGGATACGTGACCATCCCGCGCATCAAAGTGAAACTGCCCATCTACCACGGCACCAGCGACGGCGTACTGCAGATCGCCGCCGGACATTTGGCCGGCACATCGCTGCCCGTAGGCGGAGCGACCACGCACGCGGTGGTCTCCGGACACACCGGCCTGCCGTCCGCCCGGTTGCTCACCGGCCTCGACGAACTGAAAAAAGGCGACACGTTCGCATTCCACGTGCTCGACGAAACCTACACGTACCAAGTGGACCAGATCTCAGTGGTGCTGCCGAGCGAAATCAGCAAGCTGAATATTGAGTCCGGGGCCGATTACGCGACGCTGATCACGTGCACGCCGTACGGTGTCAACTCACACAGGCTGCTCGTGCGCGGGCACCGGATTCCGAATCCGAAAGTGCCAGACAAGACGCAATACGACGAGCCGGGCGAAATGACAGCCGTGGCGGCTGCGGTGATCGGACTGCTCGTGTTTGTGGCTGGCTGCGCTTTTGTGGGGCTCGCGCGGCTATGGCGACGCTCCTGGATTGTGCGGCACGGGTTGTGCGCCGGGGCCGGCGCGCGCCATTCGTCTGGTGTTCGGGGGTAGTGTCTAGCCTAGCGCCGCCGCAGGCCGGTGACATCGCTTCTCCGGTGTGCGGGGGTGTGCGTCTGGTCGTGCTCGGTATGTGGTGCGTGGTGTTTGTGTGCTTGTGGTACGTGTTGCGTTTCAGTGTGTGTACTTGTGTTTGCGTGCGTGTGCATGTCTGATGTTGCGCAGGGGTGTTGTTGCGGTGCGCATATGGCCTGAATCGTGCTGAAGCATGGGTTGTGAGCGGATGGGGGTATTATTCGGCCTGTTTCGGACGCTTTTGATGCCCCTTTTGCTCATGACTTGCGGTTTTGACGGTTTTGGCGCGGTTGTGAGCGGATGGGGGTACGATTCTGGATGTTTCGGGCTGTTTTGATGTTGGGTGGCCTCCCCTCTTGCTCACGACTTGTGAGTTGGGCTGGTTTTGCTTGTCTGTGAGCGGATGGGGGTGTGATTCGGGCTGTTTTGGGTGCTTTTGATGCCCCTTTTCGCTCATGACTTGCGATTTTGCCGGTCCGCGCGCGGTCGTGTGCGTACGGGGGTGTGTGCAATGGGTCTTGCGTGGGTGTGGGCGTGCGGGTGTGCCGGTGTAGGCGTGCGGTCGTGGTTTTGGCTGGATATCTGGCTTATAGATGGCGGATTTGGCCGGGCGTCCGGTGGTATCTCGCTTATAGGTGGCGGGTCGGTTTGGGCAATAGGTCGTTAGGGGGTAGCATGCATACCCCCTAGATGTCTTGTTTCCGCAAGGGGCCGCCATCTATAAGCGAGATACCATCCGTCGATCCCGCGAATCCGCCATCTATAAGCGAGAAAGCGCGTGAACCGGGCGCTGCGGCGGCGAAATCGCAAAATTATGGAATCGGCTGATTACTGCGCGCGGCAGGTGGGTAGTATCGGGCGCGGAAGACGTGGAAGGAGCTGCCATGTGTGATGAAGGGGAAACTGCGGATCGGGCGGATGCCGTACGAACGGAATCGCAAAAGATGGAATCGCGAGCGGGGGAGACGGCGCTTGATGGGTCGGCGCGCAGCATCATCGTGCTGATTGTGGTCGGCATGCTGGTGGGCGTGCTGTCGGGCACGTTCGGCATCGGCGGCGGCACCGTGATCGTGCCCGCGCTGGTATGGCTCGGCCTGTCGCAACGCAACGCGGCCGCCACGTCCACGCTGGCGATCGTGCCGACCTCCATTTCCGGCGTCATTTCGTACGCGACCGGCGGGCACGTCGACTGGCTCGCCGCAGCTCTGCTGTTCTGCGGCATGTTCATTGGCGGACAGATCGGCAGTTGGCTGCTGTCACGGCTGCCGGAACTGGTGCTGCGGTGGATTTTCGTGGCGTTTCTCGTGTTTGTGGTGATCAATCAGGTGAGTTTCGTTCCGTCGCGCGACCACCAGATCGTCATGACGGTGGTGACCGGCATTGGCTTGGCGTTGCTGGGTGTGGTCATCGGCACGTTGGCGGGGCTGCTGGGCATTGGGGGTGGTGCGCTTGCGGTGCCGTCGCTGTCGATGCTGTTCGGCGCGTCCGACCTGGTTGCGCGCGGCACGTCGTTGCTGGCCATGTTCCCGAATTCGATTACGACCAGTGCGGCGAACCTCAAACGCAGGTTGGCGCACGTGCGGACCGCGCTGATTATTGGTGTGACCGCGGCCGTGACCGCGCCGCTCGGTACGTGGATTGCGGGCGCCGTTTCGCCGCGAGTTGGGGCGATTATGTTCGCCTGCTATCTGTGCGTGCTGCTGGTGCGGTCCGTGTTCGTGGCCGTAAAGGCCACGCGCGCGGCGTGGGTTGCGCGGTGCTGAGTGGCGCGGGCATTTTTCCCAGTGGCTGGATGATTTAGTCGCGTGAGCGGTGCGTCAGAGGTGGTTTTTATCCAGTCACTGGGACTTTTGGCGTGTGAGTGGGGTCTGAGAGGTTGGATTTATCCAGCCAGTGGGGGATTTTGGCTTGTGGGGTGCGGTGGGGGTGTTGTTTGACGGAATATGGCGATTTTATTGGCCGTATTCCCCCTGTTCATGCGGTGGATATGTTGCGGTCATCATATGGCGATGAGTGTTCATCTGCCGTTCTTCTGTAGTGCGGTGTGCGTTGGCTTGCGGCGCATAGCGTGGGCGGTGGCATCGAAAGATCCAAGCAATGCAGCCGCGGAAAGGTTCCGCGCAGCCGGAAAACATGGTCGAAACGGGCGTTACCTAACGGGCGCAACCGAAACGGCAGGTTGGACGGCACGGAAGAAACTGCATGGAAGAAAGAAGAAACATGAGCAAGCACAAAGCTTTGAAGGGCGCGATCGCAGCGGTCGCATCCGTAGCGACGCTCGGCGCGCTCGCCGCACCGGCGCTCGCGGCCGACACCACCTACAGCCCCAACGGCAAGTCCGTTGCGGAACTGGCGCAACACGGCGGCGCGCAGCGCATCGCAGCTATCGGCAACAAAAAAGCCAAGAATGTGGTGCTGTTCATCGGCGACGGCATGGGCGATTCGGAAATCACCGTCGCCCGTGACTATCTGAAGGGCGCCAACGGCCACTTCGACGGACTTGACGCGGTCGGCCAGCCGAGCGCGCTTGGTGACGTGCAGGCTGGTACTGGCCAGTACACCACCTTCTCGGTCGGCAACGGCAGCAAGGACAGCGCTGTCGGCAAGGATGGCGACGGCAAGCTGGTCGCCAACCCCAATCCGGGCAAGCTTACCCCCGTAACCGATTCCTCCGCATCCGGTTCCGCATGGGCCACCGGCACCAAGACCTACAACAACGCCGTTGACGTTGATATTTACGGCAATCCGCAGCTGAACCTCTTCGAGCTGGCCAAGGCGGCCGGCAAAGCCACCGGCAATGTGACCACCGCCGAAATCCAGGATGCTACCCCGGCCGTGCTGGAATCGCATTCGTCCGAACGTGCCTGCTACGGCCCACAGGGCAAGACCGACGGCACGTCCAACAATGCCTCCAAGCAGTGCCTCATCAACCAGCTTAAGGAAAACGGCGGCATCGGCTCCATCTCCGAGCAGCTGCTCGACACCCGCGCTGACGTAACCATCGGCGGTGGTTCCAAGTACTTCCGTCAGACCGTGCAGGGTGGTGAATACAAGGGCAAGACCGTGTGGGAACAGGCCAAGGAAATGGGCTTCCAGACCGTCGAGAACGATCCGGCCGCGATGAACGCCCTGCAGTACAAGGACAACCAGCCGGTGCTCGCTCTGATGAGCGACGGCAACATGCCGACCAAGTTCGACCCGTCCAAGGCCACCGCCAAGGATCCGGCCAAGGACGCCAACCCGACCGTGTGCACGCCGAACGCCAATTGGCTCGGCAACCAGGGCTCCTCGCTCAAGGACATGACCAAGAAGGCGCTCGATTTGCTGAACGACAACCCGAACGGCCAGAAGAACGGCTTCTTCCTGCAGGTCGAGGGCGCCTCGATCGATAAGCAGGACCACGCAGGCAATGCCTGCGGCCAGATTGGCGAGACCGACGACTTCGACCAGGCCATTGCCTACGCCATGCAGAACGTGGACCTCACGAACACGCTGGTGATCGTCACCGCCGACCACGCGCACACCTCCCAGATCCTCAACGCCCAGCCGGCTTACGCACTGTCCACCGTGCTGAAGACCGCTGATGGCAACAACATGGTCGTCTCCTACGGCACCGCCCAGGACGATTCTCGCGATGCAGACGGCGGCTACAACGGCGGCGACATGGAGCACACCGGCACCCAGCTGCGTATCGCGGCTTCCGGCCCTGGCGCACAGCGCGTCATCGGCCTGACCGACCAGACCGACAACTTCTACACCATCGCTGGCGCTCTGGGACTGGCCACTTCCACCGAATCGCAGAAGGCACTGTCTGACAACGGCACTGTGAAGGTCTCTGCTGCCGACGGTAAGTTCACCGCGGACGTCGATGGCTTCAACGGCGACGCTGTGCTCAGCTACGAGCTGAAGGACAAGAACGACAAGACCGTGGCCGCGTCCGATTCCTCCACTCCGCTCTCCGGCGTGCGCGTCAAGACCGCACAGACCACTCCGATCGCGCTGGACGGCGTCACCGAAGGTTCCGAATACAAGCTCACCGTCACCGGCCGCCAGTCCGGCAAGGCCGTGACCGTCGACTTCCAGGCTCCGGCCGCCAACTCCGCCGATAAGAACAACGGCAAGCCGGGCGCTGGCAACGCTGACAAGAACGGCGTGATCGCTTCCGGCAAGGTCAACAACGATACGAAGGCCGGCCCGTTTGGCGCCGCACTGCTCGGCAAGACCGGCACCGCTGTGCTGGCTGCGGCTGTTGCGATCGCCATGCTGGTTGCCGTCGCGATGCTCATCAAGACCGCGAAGGCCGCCAAGAACGACCGCTGATTGGCTGAATAACCTCCGATAATCCCCGAAACCGCCGCCGCTGAGATGCTCCCCAGCGCCGGCGGTTTTGGGTTTTGCGCAAAGTTGAGTGAGGTGTGCTCAAGAATTTTTGCGATTTCGGGAATAATAACTTGCGATTCAAAGTTGAGTGGTGTAGGCTCAAGTTTTGGAAAGCATGAGAGACGGCAATCCGGAAACGGCGATCCGAAACTCGAGCGAAGAACGAAAAGAACGTATAGCGAACCTATCTACAAAGGAGACAAGTTATGGGACGCGCAGTTGGCATCGATCTGGGTACTACTAATTCCTGCA
>ENA-OQLC01000460-OQLC01000460.1-human-gut-metagenome-genome-assembly--contig:-NODE-460-length-26849-cov-3.680338_pt1 | contig 26849 bp, 21 predicted proteins | sample MGYA00242653_ERZ504807 | MGnify/ENA primary metagenome ERZ504807 (study PRJEB26092, sample SAMD00036381) | human gut metagenome | host: Homo sapiens | study: EMG produced TPA metagenomics assembly of... | reverse complement strand
GTCAGATGCGATATGGTGAGGTGAAAATACAAAATGAAAAATATTATTTTGATACATCTGATGGTCATATGGTAAGTGGTATTGTTAATGTGGCTGGAAAACAAAAATGTTATGCTGCAAATGGAAAACAAGTCTTTGGCGAATATTATTTAAACGGAAAATGGTACTATTTTAATACGACTACAGGTGAAATGCAGAAAGGACTGGTGAAATTATCAAATAAAACTGTATTTTATAATGAAGACGGAAGCATGTATTATGGAGAAAAATACATAGACGGAAAATGGTATTATTTTGATAAGATCAGTGGAGCTATGAAGACAGGATTCTGTCAGTTGCCATCTAAAGTGGTATATTATGATCTGCAAAATGGTCAAATGGTATATGGAGAAAAGGAAATAGAAGGATATACATATTGCTTTGATAAAATAAGCGGGGCAATGAAAACAGGATGGAAGACGGAAAATGGGAAAAAATATTATTATGGTTCAAATGGAATAGCAAAAGGCGAAAAATATATAGATAAATCATGGTATTATTTTGATGAGAACACTGCCGTTATGCAGACTGGACTGATTAGTCATAATAATCATACATATTATTATAATGAAAAAGGTCAGATGGAGTACGGTGAAAAATATATAGATGGGTCATGGTACTATTTCGCACCTGTCACAGGGGTTATGCAGACTGGCTGGGTAAAACATAATAATCACACATATTTTTATGCAGAAGATGGAAAAATGAGCCATGGCTGGACCGCAATTTCAGGTGAAGATTATTATTTTGATGAAATTAGTGGTGTATATAAACCTGGATGGAGAATTAAAAATGGGAAAAGATATTATTATGTAGATGAAAAAAAATATACAGGAGAGAAGTATATAGAGGGATCATGGTACTATTTTAATCCAGAAAAAGATGGAGAAATGGCTGTTGGATGGACTGAGCATAATGGTAATTTATATTATTATGACACAGAAGGAAAAATGATTCATGGTTGGTACGAAATAGGAACAACGAAATATTATTTTGGAAAAACAACAGGTATATGTGTAAAAGGTTTAGAGAAAAGAAAAGATGGAATTTACTGTACTGAAAACGGAAAACCATATTTTGGGGAAAAGAAAATAGAAGAAAATTGGTATTGTTTTGATTCGAAGGGAAAAATGATTACTGGCTGGTATGATTTGCCAGGTAAAAAGGTTTATTATGCTGCGGATGGAAGTATGTGTCATGGAGAAAAAAATATAGGGGGAAAATGGTATTTCTTTGATAATACATCAGGAGCAATGATAACGGGCTGGTATAATCTCCCGGGAAAAAAAGTTTATTATGTTGCGGATGGAAGTATGTGTCATGGAGAAAAAAATATAGGGGGAAAATGGTATTATTTTAATAATAAAACAGGAGCAATGATAACAGGCTGGTATAATCTTCCAGGGAAAAAAGTCTATTATGGAAAAGATGGAGCAATGGTTTATGGTACGCAAGTTATAAACGGGACCACCTATAGGTTTAATCCAACAACAGGAGCACTTATGATGAGCGGAATGTCTCTTAAAGCGCAGGTTTATACAAGTAATACCAACTGGTTGATTTTAGTTGATACTACGTCAAACCGAGTAGGAGTATACAGAGGGTATCTTAATAATTGGAATGAAGTGAAATACTGGCCATGTACTTCGGGAGCAAAAGCGACGCCAACGGTAAAAGGAACTTTTACTGTTCAGGGAAAAGGAAAATCATTTGGATCAGGATATACGTGTTGGTATTATACACAATTTTATGGTAATTATTTATTCCATTCGGTTATATATAAGCAGGGAAGTATGTCTACTATTACAGATGGAAGACTTGGCATTAATGCATCTCATGGTTGTGTCCGATTAAGTATTGAAAATGCAAAATGGATATATGATACAATTCCATCAGGTACGAAAGTGATTGTATATTAGTTATAACGTGATATAATGAAAAAGGATGAAAATATTTAGGTGTTTTCATCCTTTTTGCGTATAGGAAAATAATAGTAGTGGTTGTTTTAATGGATAACAAATAGTATAATAAAACTATTTGAAAGAAATATAAAAGAAAGATGAAAACAAAAATGAGAAGTAAAAGCGCATTTCAAAATGTAATCAGTGCAATTGTATTGCAAATAATAATAGTTATAACAGGTATGTATATACCGCAACTGATGATTGTATCATATGGATCAAAAATTAATGGTATGGTTTCATCAATTAGCCAATTTATTTCCTATATAAGTTTAGTGGAAGCTGGTATTGGCAATGCATCATTAGTGGCACTTTTTGCACCTATAGCTAGTCAAAATTATAAAAAAGTCAATGGGATAATGACAGCAACTAATAATTTTTATAAAAAAGCAGGAAGTATATTTGGTGTATTGTTAATTGGATTAGCTGTAATATATCCGATTTTCTCGGTGGGAGAGATAGATATATCTCTTGTTCGATGGATGGTTATAGTTGTTGGAAGTAGTACATTTGTTGATTTTATGATTTTGGGAAAATATAGAGTTTTTCTGAATGCAAATCAAAAGGGTTATATTGTGTCAATTACTCAAAGTATTGGTACAATTATGAATGCAGCTGTATGTATAATTTTAATGAAAATGCAATTTGGTATTTTAGCGGTAAAAGCAGTTGCTACGGTAGTATATGTATTACGTACTGTATATATATGGAGTTATGTTAAGAAGAATTATCAATATTTAAAGCTAAATGAGGTTCCAGATAATAGTGCGTTAAAAAGAAGATGGGATGTATTAATACATCAAATTACAGGTGTAGTCGTTAATAGTACGGATGTAGTCGTTTTGACAACTTTCTTAAAAAATTTTTCGGAAATAAGTGTATATACGGTATACAATTTAATAGCATCTAATATAATTACGCTTTTAGATTCATTTGGTAATAGTTTATGTTCAGTGTTTGGAGAGGTATTTGCAAAGAAGGAAGAAAAATTAGTACAAGAAAGTTATCAGTTATATGAATATGTGTTTTTTATAATTAGTTTTATTGCAAGTACATGTATATTATTATTAATGATTCCGTTTATGAGAGTTTATACGATGAATATTACAGATGCACAGTATATTCGTCCAGTTACAGCGGTTTTATTTGGAATTATTGTTATAGGAAGAAGTATACGTACTCCTGCATTGACAATGATTATGGCAGTTGGACACTATAAGGAAACAAAAAAAGCAGCAATATTAGAAGCAATAATTAATATAATAGTATCCTTATTGTTAGTTAGAAAATTAGGTATTAATGGAGTGTTGATAGGAACGATATGCTCATATTTATATAGATCAATAGATATTATAAAATATATCGGGAAAAATGTTGTAAAAGGAACTATAAAAACGACTATAAGTAGAGTGGTTAGAAATATGATAATAATGCTCGTTATATTGTGGGGAAATTCTAAATTCGCATATAATTGTAGCACTTGGACGGAGTGGATACAATTAGCTTGTTTGCGAGGAGGAATATCTGTTGTATTATTTGGAATAGTTAATACGTGTTTTGAACCTAAAATGAGCAGAAAAGTGTATGCTATGATTGAAAGGATTGTGAAAAAAGAGTAATGAAAAAAAAGATTTTATTTATTATATCAACTTTAAGATGTGGTGGAGCGGAACACGCTTTGATTTCTTTGCTTAATGTTATGGATTATGATAAGTATGAAATTGATTTATTGATATTATGTAAAGAAGGAATGTTTTATAAAGATAAAATTCCTTCAAAAGTTAATATAGTAGAACCGGATATTTCAGTTAGTGCCGTTTTAGAACCAACTGTAAATAATATGTGGAAATGTGTTAAATATGGTAAATGGAAATATATAAAAATGCATTTGAAACGGATAAAGGACGAAAGGTTAAAGAAAGAGAAAATTACTCAAAATTTTTGGAGCGAATATTGGATGAAATATCGCGATTACATTAAACCTTTAAATAAGGAATACGATGTTAGTATTGGATATTTGGAGGGATTGTCAAATTATTTTTGCATTGATAAAGTATCTGCCAAATGTAAAATTGGATGGATGCATACGAATTATGCTGATTCAAACCAAAATAAAAAAGTAGATGCTTTGTATTTTCCTAAATTTGATTATATGGCAACGATGTCTGAAGCGGCGACGGAAACGTTAAAAAATGAATTCCCGGAAATTAAAAAAAATATATATACGATTCACAATATATTAGATGAATCAGAGGTTCAAAAACTTGCAGAAGAAGATGTGGAGGAAATAATAGATAAAAAGAATAAATTTACAATAGTTTCAGTTGGAAATATTTTGCCTGTAAAAGGATATGATATGGCAGTAAAAGCTTGTGCAGAATTAGTACAAGAAGGAATAGAGTTAAAGTGGTACGTTGTTGGACGTAAAGATCAGGCAGAGAAAATCGAAGAACTTATAAGAAAATATAATTTGGAAGATGAATTTATATTATTGGGAGTAAGAAAAAATCCATATAAATACATGGAAGCAGCTGATATATATGTCCAATGTTCTCGATATGAGGGCTTTTCAACGACAATCAGAGAAGCAAAGTTATTGTGTAAACCTATTGTTGCAACAAACTGTCAAGGAATAAAAGAACAAATTCAAGATGGTGTTAATGGTATATTGACAGAGATTGATGCTAGAAGCATCTATGAGGGCGTTCATAGATTGATAAATGATGAAAAATTAAGAATGAAATGTACTGAAAAATTAAAAGAAGATTTAAAAAATAGTAATGAGATAAAAATGGAATTAACTAAATTATATAGATTATTGGATGGAGAATAAGACATGGATGAAAAAATAGATTTTGTCGTGCCATGGGTAGATGGGGGCGATGAGAAATGGTTAAAAGAAAAAGAAAAATATAGAATAAACAAGGGAGAGGATGGTTCCAACAATAGATATAGAGATTGGGATAATTTACAGTATTGGTTTCGGGGTGTAGAAAAGTTTGCACCATGGGTGAATAGAATTCATTTTATTACATGGGGACATGTTCCAGAATGGTTAAATGTAGATCATCCTAAATTAAATATAGTTAAACATGAAGAGTATATTCCGAAAGAATATTTACCAGTATTTAGTGCGAATCCTATAGAATTGAATATACATAGAATTACAGGGTTAGAAGAAAAATTTCTATATTTAAATGATGACACATTTTTCGTGAATAAAGTTAAACCAAGTGATTTCTTTGAAAATGGACTACCTAATAGTATGGTCGCGGCGTGTCCGTATATATGTCAAAATGATGTGTTTGCAAAGTTAATTGCAAATGATTTGGGAGTAATAAATAAAAGATTTGATTTTCATAAAATAATTAAGCAAAATTGGAAGAAATGGTTGTCATTAAAAAATGGGAAACGTGTACTTATGACATTGATGATGCTGCCTTATCCTGGTTTTACAGGGTTTGTCAATACGCATTTGCCAAACGCTTATTTAAAATCAACATTTGAAGAGGTGTGGGCAGAGGAAAAACAAATCCTTGAGGATACATGTGCGAATAGATTTCGGAGTCCTTTGGATGTGAATCAACATTTAATTAAGTATTGGCAAATTGCTGAGGGAAAATTTAATCCTGTAAATGAAGAAAAGATAGGTCATTATTATCAAATAGGCCGAGATGATAAGTTGTTTGCAGAAGATGTAAAAAAGAATAAATATAAGATTGCGTGCTTGAATGACGCTGACAATAGTGTAGACTTTGAGAGGGAAAAACGATTTATAAACGATATATTTAATACTATATTGAGTGAAAAATCAAAATTTGAAATGTAAGTTAAAGTATTTAAGAAAGGTTTAATAAGATGAAAAAATACCTTGTTTTTGGAATTAGTGGACAAATGGGAGGGGTAGAGTCTTTTTTATTTAATTATGTCAGTAAAATGATGAACGATGAAAATAAATTTGAATTTGTTTTTTTTGATACCGTTCCAGAATTTTTTTACAAATCTGTATTGAAAGATTGTAAATATTATATTGTGACATCTAGAACACGGAATTATTTAAAATATTTGCAAGGATTAAAACAAGTATTGAAGAATGGAAAATATGATGTATTGTGGTACAATGTATGCACACTTAGTGATATAACATTATTAAAATTAGCTGCAAAGTATAAAATACCATGTAGAATTGCTCATAGTCATAATAGTGAAAATATGGGAGGAAAATTAGTAGGAGCATTACATTGGCTACATAAAAAAGAGGTAATGAAGTATTCTACAGAAAATTTTGCTTGTTCAGACAAAGCTGCGGAATTTATGTTTGGTACAAAAAGTGGGGTTAAAATAATAAATAATGCAATAGAAGCTTCAAAGTACAAATATGATGAAGCAGTCAGAAATAAATTAAGAAAGCAATTGAATATTACTGATGAATTGGTGATAGGTCATGTGGGAAGATTTCATATGCAAAAGAATCACATTTTCATAATAAAAGTATTAAAAGAAATTGTGCGATTAAATAATAACGTGAAGGTAATTTTAATAGGAAATGGGACTTTAAAAGAAAAAATCATTTCATATGCTCAGGAGAGCGGTGTGTTAGATAATATTATCTTTTTGGAAAAACGTACAGACGTAAATGAATTATTACAAACTATGGATGTATTTTTGTTCCCGTCATTGTTTGAAGGATTAGGATTAGCATTAATTGAAGCACAGGCAGCAGATCTTCCATGTGTTATTTCTGATACTATTCCGAAGGCGGCAATATTAACAGAGAAAGTTGTAATAAAGTCATTGAACGAAACACCGGAGGAGTGGGCGAAAGCAGTACTTAGTTGTAGTGAAAACAAAGAGCGAAAAGATAGAGAGCTGTTACTGAAGCAAAAAAAATATGATATTCAAGAAAATGCTGAGATGTTAGTAAAATATATCAATGAAAAATATTAAGTAAGGATGAAAAATGTTAAGAGTTTTACAAGTGATTGGAAAGATGGATCGCGCCGGTGCAGAATCGCTAATTATGAATTTGTACCGGGCAGTGGATCGGACGAAAGTACAATTTGATTTTATGGTTTTTACATCTGAAGAAGGAGACTATGATCAGGAGATACTGGAACTGGGTGGCAGAATATATCATATGCCTTCTTTCAGAGGATATAATTATTTTAATTTATGTGGAAAATTTAAAGATTTTTTTGAAAAGCATCCATATAAAGTGGTACATGGGCATATAGGTAGTTTGTCTCCGGCTTATTTGTATTATGCAAAAAAGAATGGAGCATATGTTATTGTGCATAGTCATGCAACAAAATCGAGTGTGCTGTGGGAACGATATGTATTTTGGCTGTTGTCGCATAGAGTAAGTTCTATCGCAGACTATTTTTTTGCGTGTTCAAAACAGGCTGGAATAGATATGTTTGGATCAGAAATTATAGAAAAAGATAATTTTAAGGTTTTGAAAAATTGTATAAATGTAGAAGCGTTTAAATACTCGGCAGAACGACATCGAAGGTTGAAAGAACTGTTTAAATTAGAAGATAAAGTGGTATATGGACATGTGGGGAGATTTACAGAAGCAAAAAACCATCAATTTCTGATTGAAGTATTTAAAAAATTATCTGAGAAAAATGATAAGGCCATATTGTTACTGGTAGGACGTGGAGAACTGGAAAATAAAATAAAAAAGATTGTACATGAAAAGAAATTAGACGAAAAAGTTATATTTATGGGAGTGAGAGATGACATTCCTGACATGATGAATCTTTTTGATGCTTTTGTTTTCACATCAGTATTTGAGGGATTGGGAAATGTCTGTATTGAAGCACAGTCCGCAGGTTTGCCGTGTTTTGTATCAAACGCAATTCAGAATGAAGCAATTGTTTCAAATCATGTATGGCGTTATTCATTAGAACTTTCTTCTCGAGAATGGGCACAGCAGATAGAAGAGATTTTAAAAACGTATGAAAGAAAAGATGGTAGAGATCAAGTTATTGAGGCTGGATATGATGTGAAGAATACCGCAGAGAACTTACAAAGATTTTATCTGGAGCATTCAAAAAAATAAAATACAAAGGAGTATATATGCAAAAAAAAAGTTATTGTTTTTTTTCAGCGCAATATCTTCCCCATATGGGAGGAGTTGAAAATTATACATATCACTTGGCTAAAGAACTTGTAAGAAGAGGAAATAAGGTAACTATCGTTACATCAAACGTGGAAAATGTTGATTTATATGAAAAAAAAGAAGGAATTGAAGTGTTTAGAATTCCTTGTTGGAATTTGTTAGATGGACGTTTCCCTGTTCTTAAGGTGAGTGCCTTTTTCTTAAAAGTGAATAAAGAATTAAAAAAAAGAAATTACGATATGGTGATAGTAAATACTAGGTTTTATTTACATTCAATATATGGTGCAATTTATGCGAAAAAAAAGAAAATTAGATGTATTTTTATTGAACATGGGACTGGACATTTATCATTACATAATCCAGTATTGGATAATGTTGAAAATATTGTTGAACATTCTATGACATTAGTAGAAAAGAAACTGTGTAATGAATTTTATGGTGTTTCAAATGCGTGTTTGGAATGGCTTCAGCATTTTCATATAAATGGGAAAGGAGTATTGTACAATGCCATTGATTTAGAAGACATTAAAGAAAAGAGCGAAAAAAAGGTCAAAGATTATAGGAAGATGTATAATATACCCCAAAAGGCTATTATTATTAGTTTTACAGGAAGACTCTTAAAGGAAAAAGGTATTTTTAAACTTATTAATTCAGTAGAAAATATTATAAATGAAAATAGTAATATTTATTTGTTAATTGCAGGAGACGGACCGGAATGGAAAAATGTAAAAGAAAAAGAGTCCGCACATATAATTGTTTTAGGAAGAATTAATTCAGAAGAAATAGTTGCCTTATTAAATCAAACAGATATATTCTGTTTACCATCGGATTCGGAGGGAATGCCAACGTCTGTTTTAGAAGCTGCTGCTTGCAAAGCATATATTATTACTACGAAGAAGGGAGGGGCAAAAGAATTGATATGTAATAAGTCTTATGGTATTATTATGGATAGTAATGATGTAACTACGGTGGAAAAAACATTAAAAAGAGCACTCCCGAAAGGAGAAGAAAGAAAAAAAGCAGTGGATTTGACATATCAACGTTTGGAAAATATGTTTACATGGGAGAAAGTTGCAGAAAAATTAATGAATATATAAGAGAGGAACCCAAGAATGAAAAGTGAATTACTAATTGTGATTCCAGCATACAATGAAGAAGAAAATATAGAAAATGTAGTGACTTATATTATTGAAAATTATAGTCAGTATGATTATGTGGTTGTGAATGATGGGTCAAAAGATAGGACAGCAGAAATTTGTAGAAAAAATGGATATGAACTAATAGATTTACCAATAAATCTGGGCCTTGCTGGTGCTTTTCAGACTGGTCTTAAATATGCACATCAAAAGGGGTATTCTTATGCAATACAGTTTGACGCTGATGGACAGCATAGACCGGAATTTATTGAAAAGATGTTAAATCGAATAAAAGAGGGATATGATATAGTAATTGGTTCAAGATTTGTAAATGTGAAAAAAAATAAATCTATGCGTATGTTGGGAAGTAGAATGCTAACAGTGGCAATTAAATTTACTACGGGAAAAAGAATTGCAGATCCTACATCAGGTATGCGTATGTTTTCGAAAAATATGATTAAAGAATTTGCACAAAATTTGAATTATGGACCAGAACCAGATACAGTTTCTTATTTGCTAAAGAATGGAGCAAAAGTATCGGAAGTTTCAGTTTGTATGGATGAGAGACAAGCTGGAGAAAGCTATTTGACTGCAATGAATTCTGGAAAATATATGTTAAAAATGTTATTATCTATATTGTTTGTTCAAAATTTTAGAAAGAGAGGATAAAAATGTCTTTATATATAAGGATACTTTTGATCGTTGGTGCAGGTTTATCACTGGTTTTTATATTAAAAAAAATTCGACAGTCAAAATTGAAAATAGAATATGTTGTGTTTTGGTTTTGCTTTTCGAGTATTTTAGTACTTATGGGGGTGTTTCCGAAAATAATAACAATTATTTCGAAAATATTAGGATTTCAATCCCCTATAAATATGGTTTTTTTAATTATAATTTTTATTTTAATTATCAAATTATTCTTTAATACAATACAAATATCTGCATTAGAAAATAAGGTGGATAGTTTGGCTCAACAAATTGCGATTGAGAAGAAAAAAGAAGAGGAAAAAAAGAAAAATTAAAAATATTATTATCGAAAAATTTAATAATGTAAAACATAATAGAAGCTTGGTGAATAATCTTAATTTACCAAGCGTCGTTTAATATAAGATGAATATTAGGAAGGAAAGATATGGTGAACTATAGACAAAAATGGAAGAGATTAGTATTAATGATACTAATTTCAATAATAGCAGGAACTGGAATAACGATAGGTGTTTCTGGCATACATTATTATAGGGCAGCAGAAAATAGAGGAAAATATAAAATTGATTCAGAGCAGATATCTGAAAAAAAAATTATAACTGAAAAAAAGGAAGTAAAAAAAACAGTTGTAATAAAAATTCCACGACAGTATGTTAACAAATTTACCTTTGAATATACAAGTGCGGATTTTTCTAATTTACAAATAAAGGTAAATAAATTGAATATTTATGGAGTGACTGAAAATTTAGAAATTCAAGATAAATTTATGGAAGGTGCAACAAGATCAGTTGTCAATATTAATGGAAAAGTATCTAAAATAAAAATTAGTTATATCGACCAGGAAGAACCAGTTGAAATACATAATTATAGTATCGATAATTCATTTAAAATCAATCCGTTAATAGGAATATTTTGGACGTCAATTATTTTTTTGCTAATCTTCTTGATTATATTTAGAAAAGAAAATGCTAAACATGAAGGAATTGCAGCATTTATATGTATTTTTGTGTCAAGTATGTGTATGCTTGTTATAATGCCAGCATATATAACAGGTTGGGATGAACAAATCCATTATGTGAATGCATATGAATTAGGTGTAACTAAGAAAAGTGAACATGCTACAAGAGCACAAGATTATATGTATAATAATGCCGCAAAAATTAACGAAGTTTCTTCACAAGCAAATGATAGTATAGAAGAGCGTTTGGATATGATTCGACTCATGAATGTAAGACAAAATGAACAAGGATCAGTGATTGACAATTTTACAATCCATCTGTCTAGTGTAGGATATGTATTACAAGCATTAGCATTGAAGATAGGAAATATTTTGCATTTATCTCCGTATATATATTGGATGCTTGGAAAACTGATGAATGTATTATTGTATGCAATTATTATGAGCTTGGCTGTGTATATAGTTCCGGTTGGAAAAAGACTTTTAATGGTGATTGCAATGTTGCCTATAATGATTTTTCAAAGTACAACATATACCTATGATGTTACAGTAATTGCTTTTCTTACCCTAGCATCAGCTGTTTTAGTACGAGAAATTTTTTCTGAAAATCAAGTGTTTGAATATAAATGGCGAATAGTTTTCTTTGCCTCGGTACTTTTGGGGTGTTTACCGAAGGCTGTTTATGCACCACTTATATTAGGTGGATTACTATTACGAGAGGATAAATTTTATTCAAAAAAGGATAAATGGATTTTTAAGGGAAGTATTATTGTTGGTGGATTACTACTTATGTCTACTTTTGTATTACCTACATTAATAAAACCATCTGTAACAGGGGATGCACGAGGTGGAAATACAAGTACAGCTAGTCAGATTGAATATGTATTAGGTCAACCATTTGCTTATGCAGTTGTTTTGATTAAAAATGTTTCCAATACTTTTTTTGATTATATTATGGGAAATAGTATATTATGTAACTGGGCATATTTAGGAATCGGAAATATGACATATTGTGTAAGTGCATTATTAGTAGGAACTACATTGACAGATACATATGCAGATTCGAAAATAAAGAGAAAGGTATATTCTTTAAGAGTCCAAATAGCGATGTTGATGCAGTATGGGATGGTTATAGTGCTGATTTGGACAGCTTTGTATTTATCTTTTACAGAAGTAGGAAAAACGGTGATTAGCGGTGTGCAGGCAAGGTATTATTTGCCATTTCTTTTTGGTGTTTATATGTGCTTTCGAACAGATAAAATTGTCAACAATATGAAAAAAGATGTATATCAAATGATAATTATGACAATAAGTGTAATATTGCTGTTTTTACAGATGTTTAATATGATATTAATTCCTAAATGTCTATAGTTGAAAAGAAAACCTGAAGATGCTATAATTTTAAAAGCTATTTTAAAAGTAAAATTGGAGGAGCTGAAGTGTCAGTTTATATTGAAAATTTTAAAAAATTCAGACCATTGTTAAACGAACTGGTATCAAGGGATGTAAAGATTAAGTATAGAAGATCTGTATTAGGTGTTCTTTGGACACTCCTTAATCCCTTATTTATGATGATTGTATTATCGGTAGTATTTTCAAATTTGTTCAAATTTGATATTGAAAATTTTCCACTTTATTTGTTGAGTGGACAGGTAATCTTTAATTTTTTCTCAGATGCCACGAATAACTCAATGGGCGCCATTATAATGAATGGATCTTTGATTAAAAAAGTATATGTACCAAAATATTTATTTGTGTTGTCAAGAGTTATATCTAGTTTTATTAACTTAATGGCTTCATTTACAGCACTTATTTTAGTTATGCTGGCTATGAGGGTGGAATTACATTGGACATCCCTTATGGCGTTTATTCCATTGGCATTGCTAGTTGCGTTCTCTCTGGGAGTTGGATTGATTCTGGCAGCGATCGTAGTTCAGTTTAGAGACATCATGCATTTATATTCGGTATTTATTACTGCATTGATGTATATGACACCGGTTATTTATCCGATGTCTATTCTGCCACATTGGATGAAGATTGTAGTATATATGAATCCAATCACGAATTATTTGGTCATGTTTCGTAATGTGATGCTTAATAATAGAATCTTGTCATTGTGGGAGTTGGCATTAGGAGTTGTAGAGGCGGTTATTGCGCTAATAATAGGTCTGGTAGTATTTTATAAAAAACAAGACAGTTTTATATTAAATATATAGGAGAACTTTAATGGAAAATGATGTAATTATTGATGTGGATCATGTATCGATGAGATTTAATCTTGCATCAGAAAAATTTGATAGTTTTAAAGAATATGTGATTAGAACATTAAAGAAACAAATATCTTTCAATGAATTCTGGGCTTTAAAAGATGTATCATTTCAAGTAAAGAAAGGTGAGTCATTAGGACTTATTGGCTTAAATGGTAGCGGTAAAAGTACGATGTTAAAAGTAATAGCCGGTGTTTTGAAACCGACGAAAGGTTCTGTAAGGGTAGAAGGAACAGTAGCCCCTTTGATTGAACTGGGAGCAGGATTTGACATGGATCTTACTGCAAGTGAAAATATCTTCCTAAACGGTGCTATTTTGGGATATTCACGCACTGATATGGAAAAATATTATGAAGATATTGTAGAGTTTTCAGAACTTAGAGATTTTATGAATGTACCGGTAAAGAATTTTTCATCAGGTATGGTTTCGCGACTGGCTTTTGCAATTGCTACGATTGGCCAGCCGGATATACTGATCGTTGATGAGGTACTTTCTGTAGGAGATTTTAGATTCCAACAGAAGTGTGAAATGAGAATAAGAAATATGCTTGATAAAGGAACTACGATTCTTTTTGTCTCTCATAGTATAGAGCAAGTACAAAGTTTGTGTAATAAAGTTGTATGGCTTGAAAAAGGTAATCTTAAAATGGTCGGAGACTCTAAAGAAATTGGAGATATCTATAGAAATTCATAGGTGGAAGGATTAATATGAAACAAAAAATAAAAACCATTACATGGGTAATCATAATTGTAGTAATTGCTTTTTTATACGCACATATTGCAAAAGCACATAATGTCTATAATTTGGATATTGATCCATCAGAATACAGGGCAACCGGAATTTTGACGGAGACAGGAGTTACACAGGAGTTTATCAGTCAGGAAGAACATTTGGATGCAGTCAAAGTAAAGACGACAATATTTACGGATTGTGAAAATGTAAAATTAAATTATTCAATTGTAGATGCAGAATCTCAGAAAGTGCTTGCAGAAGGAAAGAAGAGTTGTAAAAAAGTTAAGAACAGTAAATTTTTTGAACTTGATTTTAAAAGGATAACCAATTGTAAAAATAAAAAATTAGAATTGAAAATCTATTCTGAAGGCCAAACCATTGATACAGGTGTAGGTTTTTCATATGAACCAACCAACGAAAATGGAACAAAATTAATGGTTAATGGACAAGATACGGAAGGAACATTGGTTGTTAAGACAATTACGCATAGATTTGATGTCGAAACATTTGTAATGTTTATTGCGTTTATTTTGTATATTATTGTTTTCTTGAAGATTTTATACAAACTTTTCAAGTAATTAAGAAGAGGAATCAATATGTTTGGGATAAAAACAAAATTACGTGAATTAAAGAGCGATGTAGGAGATTTGAGACGATATGGTTACGGCTCGGTAAAAAAGAAACATGAACGGAAAGCATATCATAAGACTCCTGAACTTAATGTAATACAGAAAGTTCATATCGTAAATGAACAGGAACTGAAACAGCAAAGTAAACAAACGTTTAAAAATAATTATAAAGTAAGTATTATTACACCTTTATATAATACTCCCAGACAGTTTCTGGAAGAATTGCTGACTTCATTGAAGGATCAGACCTATGCAAATTGGGAATTGTGCTTAGCTGATGGCAGTGATGCAGACCATAAATATGTGGGAGAAATATGTAAAGAATGGCAAAGAAAAGATGCAAGAATTGTTTATGAAGTTCTAAAAGAAAATAAAGGAATTTCTGAGAATACAAATGAATGTTTAAAGCTTGCTACAGGAGATTATATTGGTCTGTTAGATCATGATGATGTATTGCATCCAAGCGCAATATTTGAAATGGTTAAAGCTATGAATGAAAGTGAAGCCGATTTCCTGTATTCGGATGAAGTGAAATATTCAGGAGATATTTGTAAAATATCTGATCCACTGGCATTCAATTTAAAGCCGGGATTTGGAAAAGATGATTTAAGATCGCATAATTATATATGTCATTTTACGGTTTTCTCAAAAAAACTGTTGAAAACACAAAAAGAGTTTTACAGAAAAGAATATGATGGAAGCCAGGATCATGATATGGTGTTGCGTCTGACCGAAAAGGCTGAAAAAATTGTTCATGTGCCCAAAGTACTGTATTATTGGAGAATGCACAATAATTCAGTTGCGCAAAATTTGGATTCTAAATCATATGCAGTAGATGCTGCGATCAGGGCAGTATCAGGACAGATAGCTAGAGAGCATGAAAGCGGGAAAGTTGAAAGCAGTCTGCCATTTAGAACAATTTATAAGGTCGATTATAATATAATAGGTACACCATTAGTTTCAATTGTGATGCATAATTGTAAATCTGAAAAAGAGATAGAATATACCGTAGAGCGGATATTAGAGATTACGGATTACAAAAATATTGAAATAATATATTTATTTGACAAAACGTGTAAAACGATTCGGATTAAACCAGAAAATAAAGGCAAAGTTAAATGGATTGATTGTAAGAATTATTCTGATGCAGAAGAATGGAATCTTGGTGTTCAAAATGCACATGGTGAATATATAGCACTTATGGATGCCAAATGCTGTCCGGCCAATTCAAGATGGTTGGATGAGATGTTGATGTTTGCACAAAGAGAGGATGTTGTAACTGTAGGACCGAAAATATATTATAGAGATCGTAGTGTTGCATATGCCGGAATTGCTTTGAGCAAAAAGAAAAAAAGTGGTTTATATTGGCTTTGCCAGTATAATACGATTGATGAAATCGGATATGAAGGAATGCTTTGTTATGCAAGGGATACTTCGGCGGGCACAGCTGCATGTATGATGTTCAAGAAAAAAGATTGGGGAAAAAATTATAAATTTGATTCTGATATGGGGAAATTTGCAGATATAGATTTTTGTTTAAAAGGCAGCCGTAATAATAAGTGGAATGTATGGACAAGCTATTCGGAAATTTTATATACAGGTGAGAATTTGATTCCGGAAACTAGTGATTCTGAAATAGATAAATTTAAAGACAAATGGAAAGAGGAAATTATAAAAGAAACATATAGTCATCCGATGTGGGAAAAACTAGGATTGGTATAGGAGATGAAAAAATGGAAAGTGTTGTTTCACTTGGAAAGAAAACTTTAAAGGCTTTAAAAAAGGGTGGGATAAAAGGAACAGCTGAGAAAACTATCAGCTATATTCACACGGCCAGAATAAGGGCAGAACAGATAAAATATGTGGGGAAAACATATAAAGATGTATTATTTATTAATGGTTGTGATTATACAGCTTTACCACATCCTCCACGTTACAGAGTCCAACATCAGATGGAACAGTTGAAGGCAAATAATCTGGATTGTGATGAAAATTTTTATATGCATTTAGACATTAATCAAGTGCGTAATTATAGGGTTTTTGTTATTTTCAGATGCCCATATACAGAGGAAATGGGTAAGTTTGTCAGACTGGCAAAAAAACTGAATAAAACAGTCATATACGATATTGATGATCTGGTTATTGATACCAAATATACAGATACGATTAAATTCCTTGATACAATGAGTAAAGAGGAAAGGGAAGGATATGATCAGGGCGTCAGAGATATGCAAAAATTAATGTGTATGTGTGATGCTGTTGTAACAACTACAGAGGGACTTGCAAATGAATTAAAAAAATATGTTCCGGAGGTGTATATAAATAGAAATACAGCCTCTGAAGAAATGCTTGAACTTTCTGAAAAAGCATATAAACAAAAAAAAGCGGAAAAAAAGAATCCATCTCGCTCAGTTGTAAAAATGGGATATTTTAGTGGAAGTATTACTCATAATGATGATTTTATTTTGATACAGCCGGCTGTAGAAAAAATTATGAAAAAATATGATCAGGTTGAATTGCATATTGCCGGAATTCTTGATATTCCTGAAGAATTTAAAGAATTCAAGGACAGAGTGATTGCACATCCATTTATGAACTGGAAAGAATTACCATCTCTGATTGCTGAAATGGATATAAACCTGGCACCAATTGAAGAGAGTATTTTTAATGAGGCAAAATCTGAAAATAAATGGGTAGAGGCTGCGTTGGTGAGAGTTCCGACAATTGCCAGCAAAGTTGGAGCCTTTGATAGAATGATAGAGAACGGAAAGACGGGTGTACTTTGTACTAGCAATGAGGAATGGTATACGCAACTGGAAAAATTAGTATTGAATTCTGAATGGCGCAGCCAGTTAGGAAGAAATGCATATAGATATTGCTCGAAAAAATGTGTTACTTTATATACTGGATTTCAATATACAAAATATATTAGGAGTAAATTCAAACCGAATATAGCAGTAATTTTACCGGCATTAAATATTAGTGGTGGAATTATGGTTGCATTTGAGCATTGTAAAGTATTAAGAGAGCATGGGTATGACGTGACAATCATCAATGATGATATTGATGAGAGAAAATGGTGTGAATTCAGTGGAATTAAATTTCCAGTATTACCGAGTAGAGAGTATATTTTTACAGGATGCTTTGATAAAGCTGTTGCGACTATGTGGTCTACCGTTAAATTCTTAGAAAACTATACAAATATCGGAAAAAGATATTATCTGGTTCAAAATTTCGAAACAAATTTTTATGAGGCAAATGATCCTTTGAGAATAGAGGCTAACCAGAAATATTCACCAAAGGTAGAAGTTGAATTTCTGACTATTTCCAAGTGGTGTGAGGAATGGCTGAAAGATGAATATGAGCATGAATCTAGATACTTGCCAAATGGTATTCATACAGAGAATTACAGACCGAGAAAAAGAAATTTAGATGGAAAAATAAAAATTCTTGTTGAAGGCGATTGTGGAGTCTATTATAAAAATGTGGATGAAAGTTTTAAAATAACAAATCAATTAGACCGTGATAAATTTGAGGTGTGGTATTTATCGTATAATGCAGAACCAAAGGAATGGTATAAAGTAGATAAGTTTTTGCATAAAGTTCCATTTGAAAAAGTATCTGATGTATACAGACAATGTGATATCTTGTTAAAGACAAGCTTTTTGGAAAGCTTTTCTTATCCTCCTTTGGAGATGATGGCAACTGGCGGGTATGCAGTAGTTGTACCAAATGGGGGAAATAAAGAGTATTTAGTTGATGGAGAGAACTGTTTATTGTACCCTCATGGAAAAATAGAAAAAGGAATTGAAGCAATTTATCGGATATGCGAGGATGAAGCGTTGAGAGATAAATTGTATGAAGGTGGGCAGAAAACAGCACAGTCACGAGAATGGAAAAATTTGGAAGATGATATTTTGAAGTTCTATGACATGAAATAGAATAACCCCCGCAGGTAATGCGGGGGTTATTTGCATACAATAAATATATAAGAGGTTGTGGAAAATGAATTCTAAGATAAAAAAAATGCACACTCTTTTTGAAGATTATGGAATAAAAAGGTCATGTATTAAAATATATAAAAAAATAACACATAAAGAAGAACGTAAATATGAAAAATGGATAAGAGAAAATGAATTATCAAAAGAAGAAATAGAAATGCAAAAAAATAGAAAATTCATAAAAGAGCCTAAATTTAGTATTGTAATTCCGCTATATAAAACTCCTGAAAAATATTTACGTGAAATAGTAGAATCCATATTAAAGCAAACCTATTCGAATTGGGAATTGTGTTTGTCTGATGGCAGTGGAAATAATTCTCCGTTAACGGATATTTTGGAGGAATTGAAAGAAAAAGACACAAGAATTAAATACATTTCATCTTCAGAACAATTAAAAATATCGGATAATACGAATCTGGCTTTGAGTATAGCAACAGGAGACTATATCGCCTTTGCTGATCATGATGATTTGTTGGAAATAAATGCATTATATGAATGCGCAACATTGATTAATGAAAAAAATACAGTAGATATGATATATTCTGATGAAGACAAAGTGTCGATGAATAGTGGAAGATATTTTGAGCCTCATTTTAAGCCGGATTTTAATATTGATTTGTTGCGTTCCGTAAATTATTTTTGTCATTTAGTTGTTGTAGGCAGAAAAGTAATTGAAAAAGTTGGCGGTTTGAATGGTGACTTTGATGGAGCACAGGATTATGATTTTGTATTGAGATGTATTGAGAATACAAAGAATATCTATCATATACCAAAAGTATTATATCATTGGAGAGCTCATATAGATTCAACAGCGGAAAATCCTGAAAGTAAAAAATATGCATTTGAAGCTGGAAAAAGAGCAGTTCAGGAACATTATAAACGGATTGGGATGAATCATGTTGAAGTAAGCGAGACAAAATATCCAGGAATATATAGAAGTAGCTATAAAATTGAAAATAATCCAAAGGTGACGATCATTCTTTTTAACATAGGAAAAGAGAATCAATCAAAAAAATGTTTGGAGTCTTTAAAAAAACAGTCATATAAAAATTATGAAATTATTACAGTAGAAACAAATGGGAATTCAATAAATTTACAAAAAGAAAAAAACTATGCTTCGGAAAGAGCAAAAGGGGAATATTTGCTCTTTCTAGACACGAACTGTGAATTGATTGGGGAAAATAGTTTAGAAGAAATGCTTGGAATGTGTGCTAGAAAAAGTACGGGGGCAGTGGGATGCAAAATTTTTTATAAAAAGAAATTAATAGAGCACGCAGGGATTGTTACAGGAGTGGATGATTTTTATATGAATTTATTTAAAAATACGAGAAAAGAAGAAAATTCGTATTATAACAGGGCTGATACACAAATGGATTATTCCGCAATTTCCGGTCCATGTTTCATGGTTGAAAAAAAAGTTTTTGAAAAGGTTTCACGATTTGATGAAAAATTGAAAGAAAAAGCAAGTGTAATTGACCTATGTTTAAAACTTAGAAGTCTGAATAAACTGATTGTGTATAATCCATATGCTGTGGTTTATGATTCTGCACAAAACAGAGATGAAACTATAGATGAAGATTTGAAAATTTTAAAGAACAGATGGAAGGAGATTGTGGATAAAGGAGATCCATATTATAATCAGAATTTATCTTCAAAATACAATGACTGTCAAATTAAAATATGATATATGTAATGTGTAATATCAAAAAAGTTAAACACAGAAAGGAATAGCAGTGAAAATAATAGTAGTATTTGGGACGAGACCGGAAGCAATAAAAATGTGTCCACTAATTAAGGAAATAAAAAGAAGAAAAAATGTGAATTGTATCGTGTGTGTTACAGGGCAGCATAGGGAAATGCTAGATCAAGTGCTAGATGTTTTTAAAATTACACCTGATTTTAATTTTTCTATTATGAAAAAAAATCAGACCTTGTATGATATCACTTATCTGGTTATGGATGGAATGAAAAAAGTATTAAAACAGGAAAAACCAGATGTTGTGCTGGTTCATGGAGATACCACTACTACGTTTGCAGCTGCACTTGCTTGCTTTTATGAGAAAATTCCTGTTGGACATGTGGAAGCTGGCCTTCGGACATATAATATATACTCCCCCTTTCCAGAAGAATTTAACCGGCAGGCGGTTGATATTGTTTCATCATATTATTTTGCACCGACAGAACGTTCCAGACAAAATCTGCTTAAGGAAGGAAAAGATGTAAGTAAAATATATGTGACAGGAAATACCGCAATTGATGCATTGAAAACGACAGTTTCGAGGAAATGTAATTTAGAATGGAAATCATGGAGTGAAAATAATAGGCTGCTGTTATTGACAGCCCACAGGCGGGAAAATCTTGGAAAACCATTAGAAAATATTTTTGAGGCGATTAAAGAAATTGTTGAAAAATATGATGATGTAAAAGTAATATATCCAATTCATTATAATCCGCAAGTAAGAGAATGTGCGAATAAGATATTGGGGGAAGAAGAACGCGTGAAACTTATTGATCCATTAAATGTGGTAGAATTTCACAATTTGATTAATATATCTTATATGATATTAACTGATAGTGGGGGGATTCAAGAGGAGGCTCCGTCATTGGGAAAACCTGTGCTTGTTCTTAGAGATACGACAGAACGTCCTGAAGGAGTTGAGGCGGGGACTTTAAAATTAGTAGGAACAAATAAAGATAGAATCCGCAGAGAAGTAGAAAAACTTTTAAATGATGAAGTAGAATATAAAAAAATGAGCGATATGGCAAATCCATATGGAGATGGGAATGCAAGTAAACGTATAGTGGACATTCTATTGAAAAAAGGGGATGGAATTTATGAATAATTGGGAGAATGTATTTAATGAAATCAAACATGAATTAGCGGAACAAGAGAGAATAGTAAATCTTATACAATCAACAAAGATGTATCATGCCGTAGAGGGAATTCATAATATACGGAAAAAAAATGATTTGTTTATCAATAGAGGCGAGCAAATAGGAGCTTCTTTGAAACATATCCTTGGAAATACAGATGATAGAATTCAAAAATCCGATGCATTAACGGCTGTAAAAAAAAGCAATAAACTTGTAAATGAAAAATTAGACCAGATGCAGAAAGAATATGAAATTAAATTACAATATGAAGAACTGTATAATGTAATTCGGGAAAAAGTTAATTTAGATGAAATAATGCTTTGCAAAAATCTGTATTTATTAAAAAAAATAGATGAAAGAGAAAAGAGTATCTGTGTTATGGCGCCTCTGGAAAACATTGATTTACCTGATGGATATTCAAGAAGAATCAAAAATATTGATATGTTGCTTGGAAAAAATAGATTGAGAATATATATGTCTAAAGACTACATGTTAAATACAACACTGCCAATTGTTCAAGATGTTTCGGAAGATTATGTTTCAATTAAATATAATCCGGAAAAAGAAGGACATTGTATTTTGGTAACGATGGTGGCAGAAAAGGTTGGAAAGGTCTATATTCACAGTGCTTATCAAACATTGAACGAAATTGCAAGGAATAAAAATATAATTAAAATATATGATTTTCATGGAGTTGTTCCAGAAGAACTGTTGTTTATGGGAAATGAAGAAGGTGCAGAAAAATTGGGAAGTGAGGAATCGGTTATTGTTAAGAATGCTACATATATTGTTGTAGCTAATAATGCAATGAAACGACATATATTGAAGAAATATCCTAGCTGTAAATCTGAATTTATTTTATTTCCAATGAATAATGCAGATAATGATCGAGACGGGAATGGGGAGCCCGGTAAAAACAACTCTGGCAAACCAGTTGTAATTTATTCGGGTGGATTGCAGAAATGGCAATTAATTCCGGAAATGCAGGATGCAATGGAGAGGCAAAAAACATCTTTTGATTATCGGATGTATGTTTCTGACACAGAAGAATTTATGAAATTATGGTCGGATAGAGAAAGACCGGATACATGGAGGGTGGATACTTTACCAGCAGATGAATTGAAAAAAGAATATGAAAAAGCACAGTATGGATTTACGTTGCGGGATAACATCATTGTCAATGAAGTGGCTTGCCCTACAAAATTAATTGATTATGTAAAATATGGAATTATACCAATTTTGAAATCTGATAAGATTGGAGATTTTGTGGAAAACGGTCTTGAATATGTGAGGATAGAGGATTTTATAAATGGAAGAATACCTTTAGAAGAAAAAAGAGTACAGATGGTTCAGAATAATTTTTCCGTAATGGAAAAAATTTATGATGATTATAAGAAAGGACTGAAGGAGTTACAAGAAATATTAGAAAGAATCTAAAAATTTAATAGGGGTTAAGAAAAAGTTATGAAAAAGAAAAAAGTTGTTTTAGATCAATTTGATTTTATCCGTGCAATAGCATGTTTGGGAATTGTATTGTATCATTTTGCAGTAGAATATGGCTGGCCGGATATATTTAATAATTATGTTGGTGGTGTTACCTATGGAGATATTTACGTTACGGTATTTTTCTTCATTTCAGGTGCATTACTATTTTATAATCATAGTGAAGTAGATGATTTAAAATTATTTTATAAAAAAAGAGCATTATCTATCTTCCCGGCATTCTATATTGCATGGGGATTAATGTATATAAGGGATGTGCTGAGATATAAAAGTTTGTTTTACAGAGGAAACCCGGCCAGCATTATTTTGTCTTTGATTGGAATGGATGGATACCTTGCATTTAAGATAAATGATTATTATATTCTGGGAGAATGGTTTATAGGTGCGATCATCCTCCTCTATATCTTATATCCATTACTTACGTGGATGAAGAGAGAATATAAGTGGGTTACATTTGGTTTAGTGATTCTTCTTTACATACTTTCTCTGAAAATTAATTTAACGGGGATGGTATCTTTTCGGATGTTACCATCCTGTCTGATTAGTTTTTATGCAGGTATGCTTTTTGTTGAACACAGAAAAAGTGCTGAAAAATACTGGTGGATCGCAGGAATTTTATTAGTGATTTTGAAATGCATTGAACCGGGCAATATGAATATAAAAGGACATATCGCAGGTTTCCTTATGGCATATATGTTATATGGTATTGGTACTTATTTAATGAAAATAAATATTATAAATAAGGTGATGAAATTTATTGGCGGCATTTCATATGAAGCTTTTTTGACACATCATGTTACAATTTGCCTGTTCATAAAGTTTGTACCGGCAGATGCAACGGTGATGATGCGAGTAATATTATTGATTGCAATTTTGGCGGTGACCGGTATTTCGGCTGTTGTTTTAAAACAGGTATGCAAAACAATCATGTCTTTAGGAAGGGCACGAAAGAAAAATATCGCTTAATAAAAATGTATGACAGAATTTAAAGAAGGTGAAAAGTATTGAAAAAACCAGGCTACTATTCATCCGGTGAATTTGCCCGCATGGCCCACGTGACCCTGCGGACAATTCGCTATTATGACAAACAGAATATATTAAAACCATCTTACGTCACAGAAGCGGGCGCAAGATTCTACACAGACGAAGACTTCGCCAGACTGCAGCAGATATTACTTTTGAAATATCTGGGATTTTCGCTGGACGATATCCGTGATATGACGATCGATGATGCAGACTATCACTTCATGCTCAATTCTCTTAATATTCAGTTGAAATTAGTCCGTGACCGTATCGAACAGATGCAGCTGGTGGAACAGGCAATTCAGGATACGTCGGATCTGATAAAGAAAGAACACTCCATTGACTGGAGCCAAATGTTGAATCTGATCCATCTGACCGGTATGGAGAAGAGTATGAAGAACCAGTATCAGGATGCATCGAACATTTCCGCAAGAATCAATCTACATAGCCTGTATTCGCAGAATACGAAAGGATGGTTTCCATGGATTTTCGAACAACTGGAATTAAAGCCGGGAATGAAGGTCTTGGAGCTGGGATGTGGAGATGGTACACTCTGGAACGTGGACAGGGATAAGATCCCGGAACAGACGGAGATTGTAGTATCAGATATATCGGATGGAATGTTAAGAGATGCAAGGCGTACGATCGGTGCAGACGACAGCAGGTTCAGGTTCCGTGTATTTGATGCGGGAAGAATACCTTATGATGAGGAGTCATTTGATCTTGTAATAGCCAATCATGTGTTGTTTTATTGCGAGGATATTCCGAAAGTCTGCAAGGAAGTAAAACGTGTATTGAAGCCGGGAGGAAGATTTGTCTGCAGTACATATGGCAATGATCATATGAGAGAAGTCAGTGAACTGGTCCAGAAGTTCGATGACCGGATCGTACTGGCGGCAAAGAATCTGTATGAGCGTTTTGGAAAAGAGAACGGAGAAGAGATTCTTAAGAAGGATTTTGAAAAGATAGAGTGGAGGCGGTATGAGGATTCGCTTATCGTGCCGGAACCTGAGCCATTGATTTCTTATATCTTGTCGTGCCATGGGAATCAGGGACAGTATATTCTGGATCATTACAAGGAGTTCCAGTCTTATGTGCGTAAGAAGACGGAAGGCGGGTTCCACATTACGAAAGATGCCGGGATTTTTGTTGGATATAATGGTTGAGAATAATAGAAATATCGTGCATAATAAAAGTAAGTATAAAAAAGTGTAGAGTGTTGGTGAAGATCGGCAGGTGGCAGAGTTGAAAAAGTTTTTTAATGTAAATGGGAGTTGTAATCCGCAAATACACTATATGATAGATTTATCGGAACGTCTATCAGAGATTAAAAAAATGGTAGATGCCGGAGAGTACTTTACAATTAACAGGGCAAGACAGTATGGAAAGACAACATTGCTGGCTGCTTTGGCAGAATATTTGAAAAGTGATTATAAGGTGATCAGTCTTGATTTTCAGACAATCAGTTATGGAGATTTTGAGAATGAAGAAAAATTTGTTGCTGCGTTTTCAAACGAGATATTGATATCAGAATACGATATACCAGAAGATATCAGAAGTACTTTGTTACATTTGGCGGATGGAAAAGAGAGGAATGTAACCTTATCAGTGCTGTTTCGTACGTTGTTGCAGTGGTGCAGAATTTCAGAAAAACCGCTGGTATTGATTATTGATGAAGTTGATACAGCTACAAATAATCAGGTGTTTGTTGATTTTTTGGCTCAACTGCGTGCATATTATCTGCGTAGGATGCAGATGCCTACATTTCGGTCAGTGATACTTGCAGGAGTATACGACGTGAGAAATGTAAAAAGTAAGATCAGGCCGGAAGAAAATCATAAGATGAACAGTCCGTGGAATATAGCGGCGAAATTTAAGATAGATATGAATTTTTCAGTAGATGATATATCGGGAATGCTGAATGAATATGAACAGGATTATCAGACAGGAATGGATGTAGTGGAGATTGCAGAAATGATTTATTCTTATACATCAGGATATCCGTATCTTGTGTCATGTTTATGTAAAATGATAGATGAAGATATCAAAGGTGAAAGCAAGACAGCATGGAGTAAACAGGATGTACTGACTGCTGTGAAAATGTTGTTGAATGATAAAAATCCATTATTTGAATCTTTAATCGGAAAATTGAATGAATATCCGGGAGTGAAAAATCTGATTTACAGATTGCTGTTCAGAGGTGAAAATATAGGTTATAATCCAGATGACAGTGGAATAGATATGGCTGAAATGTTTGGATTTATAAAAGTTCGAAATGGAAATGTCTATATTGCAAACCGCATTTTTGAAACACGTCTTTACAATATGTTTCTTATGTCAACAGATGAACAGGAAAAGGATGTATATAGAGAAGGGGCAAGATTAAAAAATCAGTTTATACATGATGGTGCGTTGGATATGTAGCGTATTCTTGAAAAGTTTGTAGAATATTTTGATGATATTTACGGTGATAGAGATGAAAAATTCCTGGAAGCGGATGGCCGGAGATATTTTATGCTTTTTTTTGAAACCGATCATTAATGGAACAGGGAATTATTATATTGAGGCAAGAACAAGGAATGATGAACAGACGGATATGATCATTGATTATTTGGGACAGCAGTATATCATTGAGATGAAGATATGGCATGGGAATGCCTACAATGAAAGAGGAGAAAAGCAACTTTCGGATTATCTGGAGTATTATCATGTGGATAAGGGATATATGCTGAGCTTTAATTTTAATAAGAATAAGAAGATTGGTGTAAAAGAAGTGGTGTTAGGAGAGAAGCTGTTGATTGAAGCAGTTGTTTGATTACGGAAAATTAAAGTTATGATCAGCGACAAGTCGTAATTCTTAAGAACTTCTTAAATATTACAGGAAAGTTACAAAAAA
>ENA-OQLC01000458-OQLC01000458.1-human-gut-metagenome-genome-assembly--contig:-NODE-458-length-26883-cov-13.356972_pt1 | contig 26883 bp, 23 predicted proteins | sample MGYA00242653_ERZ504807 | MGnify/ENA primary metagenome ERZ504807 (study PRJEB26092, sample SAMD00036381) | human gut metagenome | host: Homo sapiens | study: EMG produced TPA metagenomics assembly of... | reverse complement strand
GCCTGCGTTTTTATACCAGCACACTCGAATCCGCATCCTACGCGATTGGTATAGTTATTTACGAAACGATGTACTAGGTTCAAAAAGTCGTTCGTGCCTGCATGATAAGACTTTTGAATCTGGAACCCTGTTTGATTTTACAATGCCATCTTTATCATCTGTATAATTTTATCCTGCTCAAATTTACTGCTGTCAAATGCCAGATGATACTGGGAAATATCTTTCCATTTCTTATCTGTAAAGTACTCATAATAAGTACGCCGTTCTTTATCCACTTTCTTAACCAGCTTCTGTGCACTTTTTTCTTCCCGTCCCGTACGCTCGATGATAGTCTGTACACGATACTCAAATGGTGCATGGATAAATACGCTCAGGCATTTATTGTCGAGGATGTGATTGGCGCATCGGCCAACGATCACACAATCTTCTTTCTCAGCAGCATCCAGAATAATCTTTCGCTGAAGATCAAAGAGCACATCATTCATGGGAACAAAGTGAAAATCGCTGTCCATCTGAAGTTCATGGTCAATGGGAAAACGCCACTGGCTGCCACGTTTCTCATCAACCTTGGCAAGCAGATCAAAAGGAATATTCTCTTTCTGAGCTGCAATATCGATCAGCTCTTTGTCATAAAAAGCAAATCCAAGCTCTTCTGCCAGAGCTTTACCGATCAGGCGGCCATTACTGCCGAGCATCCTGTTTATTGTAATCACGCGTTTACTCATAATCAAACCCTCCTTTATGACATCTCTGTTATTGAACGATATAGATTCAGGCGGATATTAGCAAATTGCACCTGTTATCTGCAATTAACAGTGATAAGTCTTTTATTTGTGAACATTATAACATTGATACTCGAAAAAATCCAGTAAAATATATAAAAAACCAAATATATTACGAAAATATTTGGGTACAGTGCACAAAAACGATTCGCAATAAAACAAATGATACAGTTAATCCGATAATATTTTGAAAAGTGTTTTTTTGGATAGTTTTATCAATAGACACTTTTGGCTGTCATATGCTAGAATTAGAGTAATATTTACAGCAAGCAGCAAAGCGGATGATATTGTCCGCCTGACCAGGATTACTGCCGAGACATACAAGCCAAAATTCCATTGCCGCAGGCAATCTGGAATGAATTTTGGCTACGTTACTGAGAACGGAGTGAACAGTAACAAAAATTTATTTATGAAATAGAGGATATTTATAGATTTTTTCTTTAAGCTATGGTATTATATTAAATTGGCTGTCTGACGACAGATCCGAGTCAAAATATTACAAGAGATATGAAAAGTATGTAAGAAAGGGATACGATACATAATGCTGAAAATCAAAAGCTATGTAAAGGTAAACAGTCTGGCGGAAGCTTATGAACTGAACCAGAAGAAAACAGCCCGTATTCTTGGGGGAATGGTCTGGATGAAAATGGGCAACAGAGCAATATCCACAGCGATTGATCTTTCCGGTCTGGGGCTGGATGCGATTTCGGAGAATGATGACGAATTTGTCATCGGATGTATGACTCCGCTTCATGACCTGGAGACAAATGAAGCTCTGAATACCTACACACATGGAGCTATGAAAGAAAGCCTTTGCCACATTGTAGGCGTACAGTTCAGAAACTGTGCCACTGTGGGAGGAAGCATTTATGGAAGATATGGTTTCTCAGATGTTCTGACCATGTTCCTGGGAATGGATACATGGGTAGAATTATATGATGCAGGCCGTATTCCACTGACTGAATTTGTAAATATGAAGAAGGACAATGACATCCTTGTAAATATCATCGTGCGAAAAGAGCCACTTCTTACCTGTTACTTAAGTCAGAGAAACATAAAAACAGATTTCCCGGTGCTGACCTGTGCAGCTTCTGTGATCGGAAATGAGGCAAGGACTGTGATAGGTGCCAGACCTGCACGTGCCATGATCGTGGAAGATAAGAAGCAGATCCTGAAGAATTTCCGGAACATGACAAAAAAGCAGAAGGAAGAGGCGATCGAAGCCTTTGCAGAATATGCGGCAGAGAACGTTCCTACTGCAGGCAATATGCGAGGATCAAAGGAATACAGAACCCTTCTTGTAAAAGTATTGACAAGAAGAGCCTGGGAAGCAGTAGGAGGGATGAAAAATGAATATTAATTTCTGGCTTAACGGAGTGAACCGCCACGCAGAGATCTCCCCGGATACACTGCTGATCGATTTCTTAAGAAAACAGGGCTGTTTCAGCGTGAAAAGAGGCTGCGAAACTGCGAACTGTGGTCTTTGCACAGTTCTTATGGACGGTCGTCCGGTGCTTTCCTGCAGTACACTTGCAGCCCGCATTGAGGGAAAGAAAATCGTTACATTGGAAGGAATGCAGAGAGAAGCGCAGGAGTTTGGAAGCTTTCTGGCGAATGAAGGTGCGGAACAGTGCGGTTTCTGCAATCCGGGATTTATCATGAATGTATTTGCGATGCTCAACGAGATCAAAGATCCCACAGAGGAGCAGATCAAAGAATATCTTGCGGGAAATCTGTGCAGATGTTCCGGTTTTGTTTCCCAGACAAGGAGTATCCTGAAGTTCCTGAAATATAAGAAAGCACAGGAGGAAGCATAAAGATGAAATATGTAAATCAACCTGTACGTAAAACAGATGCAATGTCACTGGTAACCGGAAAGCCTGTCTATACAGATGATCTGGCACCAAGGGACTGCCTGATCGTGAAGATACTGAGAAGTCCCCACGCCAACGCCTGGGTGGAAGATATTAAAACAGGTACTGCCGAGAAGGTGGCCGGAATTGCATGTATCCTTACCTATAAAGATGTGCCTCAGAAACGTTTTACCCTTGCCGGCCAGACTGCACCGGAGATGAGTCCGGATGACAGACTGATCCTTGACCGTCATGTACGTTTTGTGGGAGATGCAGTTGCCATTGTTGCGGGTGAGACAGAAGAAGCGGTAGATAAAGCATTGAAGAGAATCCGCGTAGATTACCGCGTGGAGGCACCGGTTCTGGATATCCACAAGGCAAAAGATAATCCGATCCTGGTCCATCCGGAGGATGACTGGAAACTGAAAATCCCTCTTGGCGGAGACAACAAAAGAAACTTATGTGCATCCGCAGTGGAAGAACATGGAAATGTAGATGAAGTCCTGGCAAAGTGTAAATATACTGTAGAGCGCACTTATCATACAAGAGCAAACCAGCAGACTATGATGGAGACTTTCCGCACAGCCTGCTATATGGATCATTTCGGCAGACTGATCGTTCTGTCCTCAACACAGATCCCATTCCATGTGCGAAGGATCGTTGGAAGGGCACTGGACATTCCTGCTTCCAAAGTACGTGTGATCAAGCCAAGGATCGGTGGCGGCTTTGGTGCAAAGCAGACCTCTGTCAGTGAGATCTATCCGGCGATCGTGACCTGGAAAACAGGCCGCCCGTCCAAGATGATCTTCTCCAGATATGAGTCCATGATCTGCTCTTCACCGCGCCATGAGATGGAGATCACAGTACGCGCAGGTGCAGATGAAAATGGTATCATCAAGGCAATTGATCTTTATACTTTGTCCAACACTGGGGCATACGGAGAACACAGTTCTACAACAGTAGGACTCAGCGGTCATAAATCAATCGCTCTTTACAGACATACAGAAGCCCACAGGTTTGCTTTTGATGTTGTCTATACAAATGTGCAGGCTGCAGGTGCCTATCGTGGTTATGGTGCAACCCAGGGTATTTTTGCAGTGGAATCTGCAGTAAATGAGCTGGCACATAAGATGGGAATGGATCCTGTTAAGGTAAAAGAAATGAATATGCCTGTAGAGGGCGGTCCTCTTCCGGGATATCCGGATGTTCCTTATGCACAGAGCTGTTCCATGGACCGCTGTATGGCGCGCGCCAAAGAGATGATGGACTGGGATTCCAAATATCCATGCAGGGATATGGGAAATGGAAAGGTCCGCGGAGTCGGTGTTGCCATGGCTATGCAGGGATCCTCTATTGCAGGAGTTGACGTAGGCGGCGCAGATATTAAGCTGAATGAAGATGGTTCTTATACACTGGCACTTGGATGTACGGATATGGGAACAGGCTGTGATACCGTTATGGCGCAGATTGCGGCTGACTGTCTGAATACGCCTATGGATAACATAGTAGTATTCAGTGTGGATACGGATATTTCTCCTTATGATTCCGGTTCCTATGCTTCCGCCACAACCTATACCACCGGTGTAGCGGTTATGAAGGCCTGTGAGGAGCTGAAGAAAAAAATCTGTAAGCTTGGCGCAGAGATGATGGAAGTAGATGAGGGAAAAGTTGATTTTGACGGATCCTGTGTATTCTATGATGAGACACTTGAGATAAGCGATGGGGCAGACGGAAATGCAGCAGGTCATATGACAGATGCAGAAGAGGGCTATAGTGTTGATATGGATGTCATCAGTTCTGAAAATGCCCAGAAGAAAGTTTCATTGGAAGATATCGCATTAAAGAGCACTTTCTTTAACAATATCGAGCTTCAGGTTGTGAAACAGCATTCTTCACCGATCTCGCCGCCACCGTTTATGGTAGGTATGGCAGAAGTAGAGGTGGATACAGAGACAGGCAGTGTGGATGTTCTGGATTATGTGGCGGTTGTTGACTGCGGTACACCGATCAATCCGAATCTTGCACGTGTACAGACGGAGGGCGGTATTGCACAGGGAATTGGCATGGCTCTCTGGGAAGATGTACAATATACAGATAAAGGTAAGATCCGCAACAACTCTTTTATGCAGTATAAGATCCCAACCAGACAGGATATCGGAAATATCCGCGTGGATTTCGAGTGCAGTTACGAAAAGAGCGGTCCTTTTGGTGCCAAATCCATCGGTGAGCTTGTAATTGATACTCCATGTCCGGCACTGGCTGAGGCAATTTATAATGCAACAGGTGTGCGTCTGACAGAGCTTCCGATGACTCCTGAGAAGATTGCCATGGAGATTTTGAAAAACCGCGAATCCATCCGGTCAGGGACAAAGGTGGAAGAATGAGAGAATTATGCCTTGCCTGTGCAGGTTTTGCCCTGGAGTTTATAGTTTTTTATGCAGCAGGCATTGTTCTGGTCCGGATATTGAAAGTAAAAGGGGATTGTTCCCTGACTTTCATACTGGGATATCTGGTTTACTTTGCAGTGTTTGAACTGGTGATCGTACCGATGACACTGAAATGGGTATCCCTGACAGCTGCGGCTTATATATGGGCAGGAATCATGTCTCTGGTTATCTGCGCAGCTGTGATCTGCACAATAAAAAAACAACGGAGAATACGTGCCGGACAGACGGAAGCATGTAGTGGGATTTTTGGAAGCATTTCTGAAATATGGAAAAATCACTCTGTGATGATTATCCTTGCAGGTGCCGTAGTATTGCTGCAGTGTCTGATTGTGATCTTTTACGAGGATACAACAGTAGATGCGGCGTATTATGTAGGTACAGTGAGTACTTCTGTATACACAGATACTCTTGGCAGATATAATCCCTTTAACGGAGCGATCCAGAAGGCATTTCAGGCCAGATATGTTTTTTCCGCATATCCGATGCATAATGCAGTGTGGTGCAGACTTATGGGAATCCATCCCATTGTGCAGGCAAAGCAGGTAATGTCATGTATGAATGTAGTGACTGCCAATCAGATCATTTATCAGATCGGTAAGAGACTGTTTGACGGAAACAGGAAGAAAGCAGATCTGATGCTTGTCTTTGTCTGTGTTTTACAGCTGTTTTGCGGTACGATTTATTCCTCCGGAACTTTTTTCTTTACCAGAAGCTACGAGGGAAAAGCCATCCTTGCCAACATTGCCATCCCTGCAGTTCTCATGTGTGCCGTCTGGTATCTGCAGGAGAAAAACAGCAGGAATGTCTGGATCATATTGTTTGTCACAGCGGTCAGTGCGCTGACATTTTCCGGTTCTGCTATCATCTTTCCTATCGTGATCGCAGCGGGAATGGCTCCGGCGGCAGTTATGAATAAGAGATTTTCAGGGCTGGTATATTGTGCAGTGTGTATGCTTCCGTCGGCATTATATGCAGCTGTATTTTTTGCATGCAGAATCGGTCTGCTGACGCTGGCTGCATCATAATACAGAAAGGAGAAAAAAATGGCAGGTGTAACAATTCAGGAACTGGGACTGCGCTTTGTTGATGCATGTATGAGGCTGTACTGGGGTTCCTGCTGGTATCCTCTTCTGTTTGCTGTAGGACTGATCTGCACACTGGTCCTGGGGAGAAAAAGAAAGTCCGGGATATTTATCGGCTATACAGTATTTCTGCTGCTGACAGTATATAATCCGCTAGTTGTAAAATATCTTATTGCAAAGGCGAAGTTTGAGAATGAATATTACCGGTTTATCTGGATTCTTCCTGTGATCCCGGCGGTTGCCTACTATGGAGTCAGACTTGTGACCGCTTTTAGAAAGACCTGGATAAAAGTTCTTATGGCTGCAGCTGTGCTGACAGGTTTTGTGATCCTGGGAAATCCGCTGGACGGGGTAGTGACCAATTTTGCAATGGCAGAGAATATTTATAAGGTGCCCAATGATCTGCGTGCAGTCTGCGACGTGATCCACCAGAACCAGGAGAATGATTTTCCAAGGGTTGTTTTTGACGGCAGTCTTAACAGCATTGTGCGACAGTATGATGCGGGGATCGCCACTGTAATAAGCAGAAATGCAAGTATCTACAGATCAGGCAGTACAGTGGCGGGAAACTATGATGAGAACAGCAGTTTCTATAAAAGACAGAAAGCATTGCTGGATGTGATCGATTATCATATCTATGAAGATAAAGAAGGGTTTCAGGTTGCGTTGAAGAAATCAAAGACAGATTTCGTAGTAACACAGATCGGGCTGGTTGACCATGATTTTCTGACAGAGTGTGGTTGTGAACTGATCGCACAGACGGAATCCTGCTACATTTACAGATTTGATTATAGCAATCCTCGTAAATAATGCATATTGATCCGGCTCATCAGAGCGTGAAATTCTGCCAAGCTGTTTCAAATGCATTAATTAAGAGGCGTGCTATGATCGAAATATCATATATCTTACAAGAGAAGGAGAAAAGAAATGAAAAGTAACATAAAAAGACTTTCGCTCTGCCTTTCAGCACTGATGCTGCTGATACTGGCAAGTCCGCTGACTGTACTTGCAGCAGAGGAAGAGGTGGCTGCATCTGCGAAATTTTACGGCACATTCTGGTCGTTGGTTCCGCCGCTTGTTGCCATTGCACTGGCACTGATCACCAAAGAAGTATACAGTTCACTGTTTGTAGGAATACTGGTTGGTGCACTGTTCTACTCTAATTTTAATTTCGAAGGAACAATCCTTCATATTTTTGAAGGCGGAATGATCAGCGTTCTGACAGATTCTTATAATATGGGTATCCTGATCTTCCTTGTTATTCTGGGAACCATGGTATGTCTGATGAACAGGGCAGGCGGTTCCGCAGCATTCGGACGCTGGGCCAGTAAGAGGATTAAAAGCAGAGTTGGTGCGGAACTCTCAACCATCATTCTTGGTGTACTGATCTTTATTGACGATTATTTTAACTGTCTGACAGTAGGAAGCGTTATGCGTCCTGTGACAGATAAGCACAATGTGTCCCGCGCAAAGCTGGCGTACCTGATCGATGCCACAGCAGCACCGGTATGTATCATTGCACCGATTTCTTCATGGGCTGCGGCAGTCAGCGGATTTGTAGAAGGAGAGGATGGAATTACCCTGTTTGTACATGCAATTCCCTATAACTTCTACGCACTGCTTACGATCTTCATGATGGTGGCAATGGTTCTTATGAAAGTAGAATTCGGAACAATGGGTGTTCATGAGACAAATGCTTTAAAAGGTGATATCTACACAACACCTGCACGTCCTTATGCAAACGCGGCTGAAGATGAGAAAAGTAATCCGCGTGGCAAGGTGATCGATCTTCTGATCCCGATTGTAAGCCTTGTAATATGCTGCGTAATCGGTATGATCTATACAGGTGGTTTCTTTAGCGGAACTGATTTTGTAACTGCATTTTCACAGAGTGATGCATCTGTGGGACTGGTGCTTGGAAGCTTCTTCGGACTGGTTATCACGATTGTTTTATATCTGATACGTCGTGTTATGAATTTCAGAGACTGTATGGCGTGTATTCCGGACGGATTCAAGGCAATGGTACCTGCGATCCTGATCCTTACTTTTGCCTGGACATTGAAGGCCATGACAGACAGCCTTGGTGCATCTGTATTTGTATCTGCAATTGTTAAAAGCTCTGCAGGTGGGCTGATGAATTTCCTTCCTGCAATTATCTTTGTGATCGGGGCTGTTATCGCATTTGCGACAGGTACTTCATGGGGAACCTTTGGTATCCTGATCCCGATTGTTGTTAATGTATTCTCAGGAACAAATCATGAACTGATGATCATCTCTATTTCTGCATGTATGGCAGGTGCTGTATGTGGAGATCACTGTTCACCGATTTCCGATACAACCATCATGGCATCAGCAGGTGCACAGTGTGAACATGTAAATCATGTCAGCACACAGCTTCCCTATGCAATGGTTGCAGCAGCAGTATCTTTCCTGACTTATATTATCGCAGGATTTGTACAGACAGCATGGATCGCACTTCCGGCAGGAATCATTCTTATGGCGATCACTCTGGTGATCATCCGATTGAAATTCGACGATCTGAAAATGTAAATAAAACCGGGCAGTCAGCACAATGCATGACTGCCCATAATTTTTTTATAGCAAGGTTACTGTTCACACATCACTATCCCGCGAGGTGTTTTGGCATGAATATGCCAAAATCTCGAGACATACAAGCCAAAATTCCATTGCCGCAGGCAATCTGGAATTTTGGCTACATTACTGTGAACGGAGTGAACAGTAACCTGGAAATTTTTTCAAAAGGGCAGGAATGGGGAATCGCCTTGTATTTTGTTGGATTTTATTGTATGATATCGAGTGACAGGATATCTCGTTACTGTTCATTTCGTTCTCAGTAACGATATCTTTTTTGTCACTGATTTTATCAAAAAGGAGGATTGTTAAGCGATCAATAATATTGATATTAGTGATTAAATGTGTTGAAATGTGCTCATGGAGGTATTGCTATGAACACATCGAATATCACTAATTATAGACCAAAAGATTTTGCTGAATTATTAGGTGTCTCTGTGAAAACATTACAGCGTTGGGACAGGGAAGGAACGCTAAAAGCAAATCGAACTCCAACTGACAGGCGTTATTATACTTACAGCCAATATCTTCAATTCAAAGGCATAAATACAGAGAATGATACTCGACAGGTTGTTATTTATGCAAGAGTTTCTGCAAGAGATCAAAAGAATGATTTATAGGATCAGGTATCGTTTTTACGTCAATTCTGTAATGCCAGAGGAATGATTGTAGACCAATGTATTGAAGAGTATGGCAGTGGTTTAAACTATAACCGCAAAAAGTGGAATCAGCTGTTAGACGAAGTAATGGAACAGAAAATTAAAACCATCATAGTTACACATAAAGACAGATTTATCAGATTTGGATATGACTGGTTTGAAAAATTCTGTATGAAGTTCAACACAACTATAGTGATAGTGAACGATGAAGAACTATCACCGAAAGAAGAACTTGTACAGGATATTGTATCTATACTTCATGTTTTTTCCTGTAGATTGTACGGACTTCGTAAGTATAAAAAACAAATAGAAAGGGATGAAGAGATTGCTAAAGAGCTTCAAGACGGAAATCAATCCAACTGAAGAGCAGAAAGCCAGGATCCGCAGGACGATAGGAATTTGCCGATATGTCTATAACTTCTACCTTGGTCACAACAAAGCCCTGCATGATAATGGTGAAAAGTTTATGACTGGTAAGAGCTTTAGTTTATGGCTTAACAACGAATACATTCCCAATAATCCTGACAAAACATGGATCAGGGAAGTGTATTCAAAAGCCGTAAAAAAGTCTATCGAAGATGGATGTACTGCTTTTACAAGATTTTTTAAACATCAGAGTGATTTTCCTAAATTTAAAAAGAAAGGTAAATCTGATGTGAAAATGTATTTTGTCAGAAATAACCCAAAGGATTGTCAATGCGAAAGGCACAGACTTAAGATCCCAACCCTGGGCTGGGTCCGTATCAAAGAAAAAGGATATATCCCAACAACAAAGGATGGATATATGATCAGAAGTGGTACAGTGTCTGTTAAGGCTGGCAGATTTTATGTTTCTGTTCTTGTAGAGATTCCTGATATCAATATCGACAATAACTCAAACGAGGGAATCGGTATAGACCTTGGACTAAAAGATTTTGCCATTGTTTCAAATGGAAAGACATACAGGAACATCAACAAATCGGCAGGATTAAAGAAACTTGAAAAACAACTGATCCGGGAACAGAGAAGTCTTTCCCGAAAATATGAAAATTTAAAGAAAGGAGAGTCCACTCAAAGAGCAAATATACAGAAACAAAAGCTTAAGGTACAAAAACTTCATCATAAAATGGATAATATCCGTACGGATCACATTAACAAGACAATCGCTGAGATAGTGAAAACCAAACCGTCTTACATAACGATTGAAGATTTAAATGTAAAAGGAATGATGAAAAACAGGTGTCTTTCAAAAGCTGTTGCATCTCAGAAGTTTTATGAATTTAGAACAAGACTTAAAGCCAAGTGTGATGAAAACGGCATTGAATTAAGGGTAGCAGATAGATTTTATCCGTCTTCAAAGACCTGTCACCATTGTGGTTCTGTCAGGAAAAATTTAAAGCTTTCAGATAGAATTTACAGATGTGAATGCGGCTATGTTGCAGACAGGGATCTCAATGCGGCACTTAATTTAAAAGATGCTAAAACTTACAGGATTGCATGATTAAAAGCAAATGTAAGTATGTACCGAAGGCTATTTCGGGAATTAACGACTGTGGAGTGTACAAGAACCTGTGAGTAGCGTATTGCCTGCAATCGTCAAAACATACACAATGAAGCAGTAAGAAGTATTCGTGAGGACTTCAATTTCTCGATGTGTTTGAGTATGTTTAAACACATTTGGAGTGGCAGGCTTTCATGTCAGATCATTTACCACGTACAAACCGGTGGCTGATCGCACTTTCTGTTATTCTGTGTCTGATACTTGGAGGAATTTTCACCCGTTCTTCCGCTGTGACTTCACAGGCAGATGCCATCAGCGATGCCGGAGCTTTCGTGTCAGAAGATCAGGATTCTGCGGAGTTTACTTCTGAGGAAACATTGACTGATAGCAATGATAATTTTACGGATTCTTCTTCCGAGAAACTGTTTGGACGCACTTCTTCAGATTCATCTGAAACTTCTCCGGACGGTCCTGCATTAAGCACTGATATCTCGCCTGAGGCATCAGAGGGCAGCTGGGCTTCCAGCGGAAGTAACTGGATGTTTCTGGTAGATGATAAGCCATACACAGGATGGTTCACCGATACAGATGGGAAACAGTACTATATGGATGAGACCGGTATTATGCAGACAGGCTGGACAGATATCGGAAAAAAACGGTATTATTTTGATATGGATGGCATTCTGCAGACAGGGACTGTGATAATAGATAAGAAAACTTATGAACTGGATACAGATGGTTCTCTGAAAGGTTATACGCCAAAGAAAAAATCTTCGAAGAAGAAATCTTCAGATAAGTCAGCTACCTCTGACAAGTCCGGTACATCTACGGCAAAGAAGTCGGTTGCCCTTACTTTTGATGATGGTCCCAGCTCTTTTACAGACCGTCTTCTGGACTGTCTGGAAGAAAATAATGCAAAGGCAACTTTCTTTATGGTGGGTACTGAGATTGCCAGTTTTCCGGACGAAGTAAAACGCATGAAGAAACTGGGCTGTGAACTTGGAAACCACACTTATGACCATAAGGATCTGGCGACTCTTTCTTCGGATGAGATCAGTTCAGAAATTGCAAGAGTGGATGAACAGCTTGTAAATCTTACAGGTGAGGGATCTTCGGTGGTCCGCCCGCCATATGGATCTGTTAATGATACGGTAAAATCAACTGTGGGAACCCCGATGATTCTGTGGTCCATTGACACTCTGGACTGGAAAACGCAGGATGTGGAATCTACGGTTGAGGAAGTCATGAATAATGTAAAAGATGGTTCCATTATTCTGATGCACGATATCTTCAGCACCTCTGTAGATGCAGCCGAAATCCTAATCCCGCAGCTTATCGAAGAAGGCTATCAGCTTGTAACAGTGCACGAACTGGCTTCCCTGCATCAGACAGAATTATCGACAGGAGTTACATACGGTGAATTTAATCGAATCAAGTAAGTCCCTTGCGGAAGTTGCGAAAAGTAATAAGAACAGCAAAATCTCCAGCAGAAGCTGACAAAAACAATGTCAGAAAAACGGAACGTAAAAATACAGGCAGTTACCACAAGGATAACCGCCTGTATTTTTTACGTTCCATATTCAATTTTATTCAAGTAAATCTCCTCTGATGTATCCGGTCTGACCGTCGTAGTCGATCTGAACCCATTCACCATCAGTACCTGTCTTCTGAACCTGATCACCTGCTGAGATCACGCCAAGGATATCAGCATCTGTGCTGGCTTCTGCGCGTACATTACATTCCTCCGAAGCAGTAAGCATCGTGCCATCTTCTGCCTCTGTTGACACACCTGCTTCCTCCCCAAGACCATTCAGGAATTCTTCAAGAGACGGATCAGATTGCTGTGCCTGATCCAGTTCATTCTGCACCTTCTTTATAAGAGCTGAAACATCACTGTCTGATAACTGTTTTTCCATATATGCGGAAATCTCAGAATCCTGTAAAGCTCCGTTATTGATCACCCAGTTTCCTTCGCTGTTCTTATATACATAGAACTGAGTCAGTGCAGGGGCCTTGGTCTCAACGCCCTGACAGATATACGAGAAACAGGCGTAAACCACGTAAGAATCATCTGTCATACCTTTCTTCGTGTACACATCGCCTACTTCATACCCTTCGATATAATCTTTCAAATTTGTGACTTTTGACTCATCAGACGGTGTAAAATCATCTTCCAGAGTCTTCAGCGTTGCAATATCTTTTTCCCCCAGAGCCTGATAATAGCTCGTGATCAATGCAGTAACATCTGCATCTGCTGTTTCCATGGGATTGGCGTCTTCTTTCTTCTCGTCAGACTCCCCTTCACTTATCGGAGAAGAAGGAACATTTCCCTGGTCTTCGGATGTGGTTTTCTGTTCATCTCCGGAATTCCCCTTATTACTTCCGGAACAGGCTCGAATGCCGCAAAACAGGACAACCACAATTATCAGAATAGCTCCACCCAGCATAAAATACCGGAGATTATCTGATAACCATTCTCTAAAATCATCCAAGTTCTTGTCCTCCTTATGAGTTATCGTTTGCTCCGTTCACTGCCGCCATACGATTTCTGACAGTTCCCGATTCTGATAACTCCTGTGATACAACGCACCGGAACTGTACATACGTCCCAGGCAGCACGCCTGAAGGGAATCGAACCCCCGCACATGGTACCGGAAACCACTGCTCTATCCACTGAGCTACAGGCGCGTATCTTGAAAATCTGATTTTCAAAGGATTTATATAATTTATTTAATACAAGGTCTATATTATCATAATTACCGAAAAAAGTAAAGTTTTTTATTTTATTACAAAAGATGCATTATTTTGGCTTGTATGTCTCGGGATAGTGGTGTATGAGCAGTAACATTTCCAGAAAAATTCCATCAAAATTTCACCGTTGATAAGATGTACAAAAAATTATATAATAGAACAATGGACGAAAAAATCAGAATAAACAAATATTTAAGCGAGGCAGGCATATGCTCCAGACGGGAAGCCGACCGGATGATCGAAGAGGGAAGGATTACGGTAAACGGAAAAAAAGCAGAAAGCGGTCAGAAAGTCAGCCTGGAAGATGAGGTCTGTGCAGACAATATACCTGTCTATAAAAATGAAAAAAAAGTACTGCTTCTTTTTAACAAACCCAGAGGGATCGTGTGCAGCACAAAGCAGCAGTTTGATGAGACGACGGTAACAGATTATCTGGATTATCCTCTGCGTGTTTATCCTGTGGGCAGACTGGATAAAGAATCACAGGGCCTTCTCCTTCTGACAAATGAAGGAGATCTGGTCAATAAGATCATGCGCGCCGGAAACTATCATGAGAAAGAATATTTTGTGACAGTGAATAAGCCGGTGGACAGGGAATTTGTCCGAAGGATGAGCAAGGGAGTCCCTGTTCTTGATACAGTGACCAGACCATGCAGAGTGGTGCAGACAGGAGAATGCAGCTTTCGGATCATTCTGACACAGGGACTGAACCGGCAGATCCGCAGAATGTGCCGGTATCTGGGATATGAGGTACAGAAGCTGAAAAGGATCAGGATCATGAATCTGACTCTGGACGGGATCAGAGAAGGCGAATACAGAGAGATCACAGCACAGGAATGGGAAGAACTGAACCATTTACTGGAATCTTCCACAAGTGAAACAGTGATCAGAACAGGAGAACAGAATGGAAACAGCAGCGATCATGCGAATGAAAGAGCTGGTGCAAAAGCTGGACAGGGCAGCAAAGGCGTATTACCAGCAGGATACAGAGATCATAAGCAACAGAGAGTACGATCAGACGTACGACGAGCTTCAGGCTCTGGAGAAAGAGACAGGCACTGTTCTGGCAAACAGCCCAACCATAAGCGTAGGGTACGAGGCAGTTGACCAGCTTCCAAAAGAAGAACACGAATCCCCCATGCTGTCTCTGGACAAGACTAAGGACAGAGAAGTTCTGAGGGAATTTATCGGGGAACACAAAACGCTTCTGTCATGGAAGCTGGACGGACTGACGATCGTTCTTACCTACGAGAATGGAGAACTTGCCAAAGCAGTTACACGTGGAAACGGTGTGACAGGAGAGGTTGTCACCAATAATGCCAGAGTATTTAAGAACGTTCCTCTTAAAATCCCGTATCAGGGAAGACTGGTGTTGCGTGGGGAAGCGATCATTACCTATTCGGACTTTGAACGGATCAATGAATCCATAGAAGACGTTGATGCGAAATACAAGAATCCGAGAAACTTATGCAGCGGTTCTGTCCGCCAGTTAAACAATGAGATCACAGCCCGCAGGAATGTGCGTTTCTACGCATTTACGCTGGTAAGCGCCGACGGGGTTGATTTCCATAATTCAAGAGCCCGGCAGTTTGAATGGCTGAAAGAACAGGGATTTGATGTAGTGGAATACAGGACAGTCACAGCTTCAATGCTGGATGAAGCCATGGAATATTTTTCAACTGCGATCACTGAGAATGATTTTCCGTCAGACGGACTGGTTGCTCTTTATGATGATATTGCATACGGAGATTCCCTTGGAAGAACAGCGAAATTTCCCAGAAATGCTTTTGCATTCAAATGGGCAGATGAGATCAGAGAAACCCATCTTCTGGAGATCGAATGGAGCCCGTCAAGAACAGGGCTGATCAATCCGGTGGCTGTTTTTGAACCGGTTGAGCTGGAGGGAACCACTGTGAGCCGCGCCAGCGTACACAATGTGAGTATTCTAAAAGAATTGCAGCTTGGTATCGGGGATACGATCACTGTATATAAAGCAAATATGATCATTCCGCAGATTGCAGAAAACCTCACACGCAGCAGTAAACTGGAAATTCCGGATACCTGCCCTGCATGTGGCCATGGAACACAGATACAGAAGGTAAATGATGTGGAGGCACTTTACTGTACAAATTCTGACTGTGCCGCAAAGAAGATCAAATCCTTTGCACTTTTTGCAAGCAGGGATGCCATGAACATTGACGGACTGTCAGAAGCAACACTGGAGAAATTCATTGCAAGAGGCTTTATTCATGATTTCGGAGATATTTTTGAGATTGGAAAGCATCGTGATGAGATCGTGGAGATGGACGGATTCGGGGAGAAATCCTTTGAGAACCTGATGACCAGCCTTGATAAAGCTAAGGAGACTACTCTTGCGAAGGTGATCTACAGCCTTGGAATCGCCAATATCGGTCTTGCCAATGCAAAAGTGATCTGCAGGCATTTTGATGATGATCTGGAGAAGATCCGCCATGCAGATAAAGAGGAAATCAGCTCTATTGATACCATCGGACCGGTAATTGCCGGAAGTCTGACTGATTATTTTTCAAACGAGGATAATAACAGAAAACTGGATCATCTGATGAGCCATCTGACTGTTAAGAAAGAAGAAAAGACAGGTGAGCAGATTTTCCGGAACATGAATTTCGTTATCACAGGAAGTGTGGAGCACTTTGCAAACAGAGCACAGGCAAAGGAATTTATTGAGTCTCTGGGAGGCAAGGTGACCGGATCAGTAACATCGAAGACGAACTACTTGATCAATAATGACACAACTTCCAATTCTTCAAAGAATAAAAAAGCCAAAGAACTGGGAATTCCAATCCTTTCGGAAGAAGATTTCCTGAAGATGGCACAACAATAAAATAATAAGAACAGGAGATAAGATAATGCCAATTAAAATACAGAGCGATCTGCCCGTAAAAGAGATTCTGGAAAAAGAAAATATTTTCGTGATGGATGAGTCACGTGCATCCCATCAGGATATCCGCCCCATTCAGATCCTCATTCTGAACCTGATGCCTCTGAAAGAGGAGACAGAGCTTCAGCTTCTGCGTTCCCTTTCCAACACACCGCTGCAGGTAGATGTCACTTTTATGGCAGTACAGAGCCATGAAGCGAAGAATACATCTGTGAGTCATCTGAATAAATTTTATCAGACATTTCCGGAACTGAAAAATAACAAATACGATGGAATGATCATCACAGGTGCTCCTGTAGAGCAGATGGAATTCGAAGAGGTAGACTACTGGAAGGAACTGGTAGAGATCATGGACTGGACAAACACCCATGTTACCTCCACCATTTATCTGTGCTGGGCTGCACAGGCAGGACTCTACCACCACTATGGACTGAAAAAACGCAAACTTGATAAGAAGATGTTCGGTCTTTTCTGGCATAAAGTGATGAACCGTAAGATTCCGCTGGTACGCGGATTCGACGATATGTTCCTTGCACCTCATTCCAGACATACGGAAGTTCCCATCGAGGATATCCATAACTGCAAAGAGCTGACAGTGCTTGCTGAATCCGATGAAGCAGGGCTTTTCCTTGCAATGGCAGACGGCGGCCGCAAGATCTTTGTAATGGGACATCCTGAATATGATCGTGTGACTCTTGACGGTGAGTACAAACGTGATGTCAGCAAAAACCTGCCCATCGAAATCCCGGAGAATTATTACAAAAACAACAACCCGGAAAACAGACCGCTCCTTATGTGGAGAGCACATGCGAACAACCTGTATACAAACTGGCTGAATTACTATGTCTACCAGTCAACTCCGTTCGACTTGTATGGAACACCGGATTTCAGCGAGATCTAAAGGGTTTGCGGAATTTACAATTTTACGTATCTTACCGTATTTTTACATGATTTCACGCAAAAATGGAGTAAAAATGAGGTCAAACATGTGAGAAAATGGTGTCAAAACTGAGCAGTACAATGCAGATACAGTAGTGACACTGAAAGATTTTCCGAAAATCTCCATGACATTTGCAGAGATGTTTGAGAATGTAGAATAATCAGTTGAGATAAGAAAGGACACAACAATCATATGAACATAGGAAACAATATAGGAAATATCATGAAGATCACAGGCGCATGGAACACCTTTAAGAGCAATCATCCCAAGTTCCCGGCATTCTGTCAGGCAGTTTCACGCAAAGGACTTAAAGAAGGAAGCATTATTGAAATTGCGATCACCACTCCTGAGGGAGAGAAGATTGAGACAAACCTGAAAGTAAAGGACAGTGACCTGGAATTACTGAAACAGTTGTCTGACCTGAAAATGTGAAAAAGTTTACAAAAATTTTATTTGAATAACAGGTATAAATCTGCTATAGTATTCTATGTTGGTTAAGTTGATTATTATTCGTTCCCATATATAAGAATGATAGGTTCTCAAAAGAAAGAAGAGGAAGAAAATTGCGTAAAAAATCACATATTTTATTAGCAAGATACCTTGCGGATCAGATGCAGACCACAGCAAGCCTGCAGTCTCACAGAAAGGCTTTCTGTCTGGGCAGCATTCTGCCGGATATCAAACCGTCCTTTATCACCAGGAGACACGAGTTCTACGGAACATTTGAAGATGTCAAGAACCGGATGAAAGAACTGGCAGACATCAGACCGGATGAGAGTAACCAGAGAGTTTACTGGCGGCGGTTCGGCGAAGTGATCCACTATATGGCGGATTATTTTACCTTTCCTCATAATAAAACATATACAGGAAGCTTCAGCCAGCATAATCATTATGAGAAAGTACTTAAGAACAGACTGAAAGAATGTATACAGCAGGGAGAAGCATATGCATATCTGGAACCGGCCATCCGCTTCGCAGATTTCTCCACCCTGATCGATTATATCGAAGCTACTCATGAGAAATACCTCAACAAGCTCCGCAGCGTGGAAGAGGATATCCGTTTTATCCTGAATATGTGCTTTCAGGTAGTGCAGGGACTGATACAGATTTGCATTGGTAATAAGAACTTTGCAGGAGCCATTCAGGCAGCCTGACAGAGATACGCTAAGAATACAGGAAGGCTGTGTGGAAATCATATCCGCACAGCCTTCCTGCATTCTGAAACATATCTTCCTCACTGCTTGTTGCTTTTCGCAACTTCTGCAGGGGGACTTACTTGATTCGGTTAAAATGTGACAAAAAAATGAATTTTGGTCAAATCTGGAATTTACCTGCCCTGAGCTGTTGATTTCAAAAAATGATTATGCTAGAATAAAACAGGTTAATATTTCGGGATAATTCACTTATGAAATAACATAATAATGTGAAAAGTAATTTAGACAGTATGCCCTTATAAACAGGGGGTAAGGACATGCTCACAGTAAGAAGGGAGCAATTTAGATATATGAAAAACAAGTATCTTACCAGATTCTTATGTCTGACATTGATGTCAGGAATGGTATTATCCGGTCCTGCGTCCGTACTTGCAGCAGAGGATACTGCTGCGTATACAGCAGATGGTTCTGATTTCAGCGATTCCGGTGATTTTGATTCAGGATCAGAGGATCCGGCGCCGGCAGATCCGACACCTGCAGAGCCAACACCTGCGCCGGTAGATCCGACACCTGCAGACCCGACACCTGCACCGGTAGATCCGACACCAACAGATCCGACACCAACACCTGCAGAGCCAACACCTGCACCGGCAGATCCGACTCCGACACCAACAGATCCGACTCCGACACCTGCGAATCCTACACCAACACCGTCTTCACAGATTACGAAGGCAGCCCAGGATGTGATCGACAGAATCAAAGAGTTGAACGCACAGACCATCACGCTGGAGAAGAAAGCCACTGTTCAGAGCATCCGCACTGCATATAATGCCCTGTCTGATACAGAGAAGGCACAGGTTTCTAATTATAATCTGCTGGTTCAGGCAGAAGCGACTATTGCTCAGCTGGAAGCGCAGAAGAACAATGCGAATACGAATAATCCATTTACGAGTAATACCAGTGCTGCACAGACCGGAACTCCGGTATATTATGCGTCCAATATCCACGCAGGTAAGGATTTCTATCTGGACAGCCTGAAGAATAACTACAATCTGACCTTCTCAGATGATTTCGTTTCTGTTATGGATGAGATCGAGAAGGAATATAAAGAGAAGAACAAAGTAGCAGATGCCAGCGATGTAAACGGCAGCAAGACCACCACATCTGCAGACAGTCTTCTGGTAAGAAACTGGCAGGATATCCTTGCAGTCTATGTATATCAGCAGAACCAGGATGGAAAAACAGAATTTACCCTGGATTCTTCCTGCAAGAAAGACCTTGCGAAAATCTTTGCAGAGATGAACCCGATCGTAAGGGACAAGCAGGATATCACTCACGTTACATACGCTAATCGTAAAATCAACTACTATATTAAGAAAAATAAAATCGCAAAAAAGGATCGTACGATTCTTAAGAAATATGTGGAGACAGACTGCAAACTCCTCTGCGCGGTAGTAACAGCTGCCAACGGTTTTGTCCGCGAGAGCGTAGGAGATGATGTTTCTGAGGAAAGAGTAAATGTTATTTCCGCAGCCTATTCACTGGTTGGTAAAGTCGGTTACTTCTGGGGCGGCAAATCCACAGTGATCGGTGAAGATCCAGGCTGGGGAACCAGCGAGAAGGTATCAGCCGAGGGAAGCAAGAGCACCGGAACCATCCGCGCATACGGACTGGACTGCAGTGGTTTTGTTACCTGGGCAGTGATCAACGGATATCAGGATAAAGCAATGCAGGAAGCTGTAGGCGACGGAACTTCCGATCAGTGGGAGAAAGCAAACGTGGTAACTGAGGCAGATGCACAGCCCGGAGATCTGGTGTTCCAGAAAGGACCGGAAGCAGGAAGCGATAATCATGTAGGTATTCTCTGCGGTAAAACAGACGCAGGTGACTGGATCGCAGTACACTGCTCCTCCGGCAAGAATGGAGTAACAGTAGGCGAAGCATACAGTGCAAGCTTCCGTTATATCCGCCAGCCATCCTTCTATCCGACACAGGAACAGGTTCAGGAAATGCAGAGCAGCAGTACGGTAAGCACAACAACAGGTGATGCAGCAGCTTCCACAGGAATAGATATCTTTTCTTCAAATGTGACAGTAAGCAATACTCTGCAGGATGCGATGAAGTCAAATACTTCCGACTCAACAGGATTCACAACATCGGAATCCACTGAGAAGACTTCCATCCTTCCGGATAAAATCGATCTGTCAAAAGAGAAAGTCGCTGTATTTAAGGCAAAATAAAATGGACAAAAGAAGAGAAAGTCATACAAAAAACTCTGGCTTTCCCTTCTTTTTTCGTGTGTAAACTTTTTTATCTGTTAACTTAAACGCTCAAGTAAAAACTGACGAATTTGCTTATTGGCCTGCGGAATATGCTTCAAAAACGAAAAAAATATTCGAAAATATGGAAACAAAAATTGACAAAGTGTACGAAATATGTTAACTTTAAACCAATAATATAATGTCAGATAAAAAAAGGAGAAATTCCTTCTTTTTTGTTGCTGATATTACAGTAAAATCTGAAGATGAGACACCAACAGATGATTTGTTCTGTAAACAGTGAACACTCTGTTGTGTTCGGAAAAGAGATACACAGATGGCATTAAGACGTGAGAGAATGAGGCTTGGTGACATGCTCATCAGGCAGAATGTACTGACTGAAGATGAATTAAAGAAAGCCCTGGAATTGCAGAAGGGAAGCGGCAAGAAGATCGGTGAAGTTCTGGTAGATAATGGCTTTATCACTGAGGATATGATCGTTCGTGCCCTCCAGATGCAGCTGGGGCTTAAAGTCGTTCAGCTGACAGGCGTGACGATCCCGAAAGAAGTCCGAAACCTGGTCAGTGTAGACATTCTTAAGAAATATACCTGCATTCCTTTTGAACTGGATCCCTACAACGCCAATATCCTTCATCTGGCAATGGCAGATCCGATGGATATGGCTGCAATCGATGACATCTCTATCGTGACAAACCTGCAGATAGAGCCTTACATTGCTACAACCAGAGATATTCTTGCGGCAATCGACAGATGCTACGGCGCATCGGAGACACTGGATGCAGCCAGACGATTTACTCAGGAGAGGGCACAGCTTCGTGGAGGAGCAGCAGACGACGATACAGATACAGATGTAAGTGATGCACCTATTGTACAGCTGGTGCGTTCCCTTATTGAACAGGCAATCCGCCAGAGGGCCAGTGATATCCATATCGAAGCTCTGGAGAATAAAGTCCGTGTCCGTTACAGGATCGACGGCGCACTCTATGAGCGTATGGTATATGACAACAGCCTTCTCCCTGCGATTTCCACCCGTATCAAGATCCTTGGGGGTATGGACATTTCAGAGAAAAGGAAACCTCAGGACGGACGTATGTCCATCATGGTAGACAGACAGGACTATGATATCCGAATTTCCTCTTTGCCCACTGTACACGGAGAGAAGATCGTAATGCGACTCTCTTCCAAACTGAACCTTACACGTAACAAGAAAGACCTGGGACTTCCCCCTGATGAAATGGCACGTTTCGACCATATGCTGGCAAGTCCTTTTGGAATCATTCTTGTAACAGGACCTACAGGAAGCGGTAAATCTACTACCCTGTATACAGCATTAAGCGAATTAAATAAAGAAGCAGTCAATATCGTCACAGTAGAGGATCCTGTTGAGGCAGACATTGAGGGCATCAATCAGGTACAGGTCAACAACAAAGTAGACCTGAATTTTGCCTCAGCCCTTCGTTCCATTCTTCGTCAGGACCCGGATATCATTATGATCGGTGAGATCCGAGACAGGGAGACAGCCACCATTGCAGTACAGGCATCCATAACAGGACATCTGGTTGTATCTACATTGCATACAAACAACGCAGTAGGTACTCTGAACCGTATGGCAGACATGGGAGTGGAGAGATATCTGATCGCAGATTCTGTTGTAGGGGTTATCGCTCAGCGCCTTGTGCGTAAGCTGTGCAGCCACTGTAAAAAAATGCGCCCTGCCACCTCTGAGGAGAAGAGAGTGCTGAGGATGAACACACAGGAAGATGTAAATGTCTATGAACCCTGCGGCTGTGATTTCTGCAGCCATACAGGATATTACGGGCGTATCGGTGTGTTCGAGATCATGGAGGTCAATGACGAGATCCGCGACCTGATCGCAGAGAATGGCACAACAGAGGAACTGGAACGTGCAGCCAGAAACAGCGGTATGCGCACACTGAGAGAGAATGGTATCAACTATGTGCTGAACGGTACCACTTCTGTGGAAGAGATGCTTAAGGCATCTTATGAATGATTGAGACTTATAGATTATTAATTTTACGACTATTAATATAAAAGGAATTCCTGCGGAACCGGAGTTCTCCGGAGATTCTCAGGGAGTTACGAGGCAGATTAGGAAATATGTATGATTTAGATGAAATACTGATACAGTCAGTGAAGGTAAAGGCTTCCGATATCCACCTGACAACCGGTCGGCCGCCCAGCTACCGGATCGATGGTGTACTGACCCCCATAGAGGGAGAACGCCTTACCCCGCAGATGCTTGAAGACATTCTCATGCCCCTGATGGATGTCCGTCACAGAGAAGAATTACAGAACAATGGACAGACGGACTTCGCATATGCCATCTCAGGTGTGGGACGTTTTCGCGTAAATGTGTTTAAACAGAGAGGAACACTTGCTTCCGTTATGCGAAGCCTTCCTTTCAATATCCCGGAACCTGAGGAGCTTGGTATTCCTGCAGAGGTAGTGGAGATGACCACGCGGAAAAGAGGTCTCATTTTGGTAACAGGACCGACAGGAAGCGGGAAATCAACTACACTGGCTTCATTGATTCATGTGATCAACAGGAATTATCCTTACCATATTATTACACTGGAGGATCCAATCGAATATCTGCATAGACACGATAAATCTGTGGTAAACCAGAGAGAGATTGGAAGTGATTCTACAGATTATGCCCAGGCATTAAGAGCAGCACTTCGAGAAGATCCGGACGTGATTCTGGTAGGAGAGATGCGAGATCTGGAAACGATTTCCACTGCGATCACAGCAGCAGAGACAGGCCATCTTGTTTTCTCCACTCTGCATACGATCGGAGCAGATAAGACCATTGACCGAATTATCGATGTTTTCCCTCCAAACCAGCAGCAGCAGATCCGTATTCAGCTTGCTTCTGTGCTGGAGTGCGTAGTGTCCCAGCAGCTTCTTAAGAAAGCAGATGGAAGTGGGCGTGTGGCAGCATTGGAGGTACTTTTTGCAAACAATGCAGTGCGAAATCTGATCCGTGAAAGTAAGACGTATCAGATCGCATCCATCATGCAGACCAATAAACGTGCAGGTATGCAGACCATGGATGATGCGCTGTATGACTTATATATGAGAAAGCTTATTGATGCGGATAATGCGGTAACTTATGCGCAGGATCCGGTCAGCATGAATAAAAAAGTCAACTTTGACTTCTAACAGAGAATGATCTGGCAGACGACAAATAATTGACTGGACAGAAAGAAGTGATAAGATGCCAGGTTTTTCCTACGTGGCAGTAGACAAAAAAGGAAAAGAGAAGCGAGGAAGTATAGAGGCTGATACCAGGGAAAAAGTTGTAGACATTCTGAAGAATGACGGTCTCATCCCGGTCTCTGTCAAAGAACAGGGAGCCTTGAATAAAGAAATAGATTTTTCCATAGGAAAGAAAGTAAAGCCGCGAGATCTGAGTGTATTCTGTCGCCAGTTTGTCAGCATTACCCAGGCGGGTGTGCCGATGAAAGAAGCCTTGCAGATGCTCTCAGAGCAGACTGAGAATAAATGGCTGAAACGGGCGATTTCGGAAGTACTTCTCAGCGTGGAGAAAGGTAATACGCTGGCAGATTCCATGAGAGGACAGGCGGATGTATTTCCGCCGATGCTGATCAACATGGTAGAAGCCGGTGAGAACTCCGGTAGTCTGGAGATGGCTTTTTCACGAATGGCAGTACAGTTTGAGAAGGAAGCCAAGCTGAAAGCTACCATTAAGAAAGCAACTATTTATCCGATCATTCTGATCATTGCAGCGATCGGTGTTGTTGCAGTTATGATGTTATTTGTTATCCCGATTTTCATTGATATGTTTGCAGATCTGGATGTGGAGATGCCGGGAATTACCATGTGGGTTATGAATACCAGCAAATGGGTAACAGCTAACTGGTACCTGATCCTGGCAGGAATTATTATTGTAGTTGTGGCATACAAGCTGATCTACAAGACAGAACAGGGCAGACTTACCATTGATAAAATCAAGATGAAGATGCCACTGTTCGGTAAGCTGACAGTGAAGACCGCATGTGCGCAGTTTGCGAGAACTATGAGTACGCTGCTGTCATCGGGTATTTCTACGATTGATGCGCTGGAAACAGTAGCGAAGATTGTCAACAATATTCATTATACAAATGCGCTGATGAAAGCACGAGAGGAAGTTATGAAAGGTATTCCACTTTCCGAGCCTCTGGTTGCATCCGGGATCTTTCCTCCGATGGTATGTCATATGACTGGAATTGGTGAGGAGACTGGTAATATTGAGGACATGCTGGAGAAGCTGGCGGATTATTATGATGAAGAAGTTGAGATGACTACTCAGAGCGTGCTGGCGGCTATGGAACCGTTGATTATTGTATTTATGGCGCTGGTTGTTGGTACACTGGTTATCGCGGTTATTTCACCGATTGGGGCTATGTATAATGGATTGGATAATCTGTAAGTTTCTTGCGATTGGGAACCGCATTAAAAGTTTCTGAAGAATTTGGATGTTTCACAGCTTGCATAGGGGCTGTGTTCATCATAGAAATCATGTAAATGTCGTGTTTTCTTAATGACATGGAAGGGGGCGCGTGGAAAAAGCGGGATTTAAGTGATTTTTGAAATTAAAAGAAGAAATGATATTACCGGGTGGACGCTCCGAGACGTAGATGTATTTGCCTACGGCTTCGGGGCCAGTCATGCTAAGTATGACTAAGACTCCTGCAGATGTAGGCAAATACATCTACATCTCGGAGCTGGTATTGGTAATATCTCAGTAAATGATATTTCTTCTTTTAATAAAGCAAAGACAAAATGTAACATGAAAACTGAATAACGAGTTTATAAACATAACTCCCTCCCTCCTGGAAAAGCGATTTTTACAGGGGGGGGGGTGGAGAGCCCGTCAGGGTTCTCGCTCGTTGAATCAATCATCGGATAGTGACATTCGTGATGACAGCAACAGGAGAGTTATGTATTCATCGAAAAGTTGAATATATTGTCTGGCATGTAAAATGTGCTGCTCTTGTATCTTTCGACACGATATGACTCTATCCGGATTGAAAAAATTAAATTAGTTTTGAAGGAGAATGAGTTATGTTTAAATTTCTGAAAGACAGAAAGAAAGATAACAAGGGATTCACTCTTGTTGAGTTGGTAATCGTAGTTGCTATCCTGGCAATTTTGGTTGGATTACTGGCGCCGCAGTATACGAAATATGTTGAGAGATCAAGAAAGGCTGCTGATGCATCCAATCTGGATAGTATGGTAACAGCTGTAAAAGTTGCAACAGCAGATCAGGCATATTCTGAGTTAATTCCTGCAAGTGCTGACGTGAACGTTGTCATCACCATGACAAAAGATGGAACTACAATCACTTATGGTGGAACAAATTTAGCAAGTGTTCCAGAAAACGCTGGAAATAAAAATGCAGCTGAAGCATTAAAGAGTGCTCTTGTAGAGTATGCTGGAAATGAATGGCAGAAAACTACTTTAAAATCTAATGCCTGGGATAAAGTAGGTTCAACTCCAACAATTACGGCAACTTGTGTAATCGCTCCATCTGGTTCAGTAACTGTCACATATACTCCAGATGATGTAAAGAATAAACTGAAAGAGTCCTAATATCAGTTTTTCGATGAATGCATAACAATCTTTTGCTATGTATTAGTAATGTTACTATCTCGGTATAACGAATGTTAAGGAGATAGTACAATGTTAAAATTATTTAACAGCCTGCAAATAAAAAGTCAAGGCTAAATTGAAAGAATATTGAAAAATTTATACAGGTTGAAAATTGGGTATCAAAATTAGACCACCACGCCAGTGCTGGTCTGAAAATTTTGGTGGATAATTAAGACTCTGGAAGAGATGCGAGATATTCTTTCACTCGTCCGTAGTAGATTCTTAGAAACTTGTTGGCACCTGCAGTCATATAGACATAGTAAGGCTT
>ENA-OQLC01000430-OQLC01000430.1-human-gut-metagenome-genome-assembly--contig:-NODE-430-length-28024-cov-13.426915_pt1 | contig 28024 bp, 28 predicted proteins | sample MGYA00242653_ERZ504807 | MGnify/ENA primary metagenome ERZ504807 (study PRJEB26092, sample SAMD00036381) | human gut metagenome | host: Homo sapiens | study: EMG produced TPA metagenomics assembly of... | reverse complement strand
AGATTGCCTGCGGCAATGGAATTTTGGCTTGTATGTCTCGGGATTTTGGCATATTCATGCCAAAACACCTCGCGGGACAGTGGTGTGTGAACAGTAACGAAAGCGAGCCAGAGAAATATTCACAAAATTTTCGCGCAGCAGTACCGAAATATCTCTGAATCCCATACATTCGTGCATTGAAATTAGAACAATTATTCAGTATAATTATAGTTAATAACTGTGGCCATACAGCTGCAGTCACTTAAAGGAGGAATATTATTATGGCAACATGGAAAAATCTCGACACTCTTGCTTCCTACAGCAAGCTTGCCGAACTGAAAGGTCATGTAAATATTGCAGATGCCATGGCAGGCGAGAAAGGTGCTGAACGTGTAAAGAAATACAGCACACCGATGGCAGCCGGCTTAACTTACAACTACGCTGCAAAACAGGTTGATGAAACAGTTCTGGATGCACTTGCAAAACTGGCAGATGAGGCTGAGCTTATTGACAAATTCCAGGAATTATACAACGGTGCTGTGATCAACACAGGAGAGAAACGTATGGTTCTTCATCACCTTGCACGTACACAGCTTGGCGAAGACGTAGTAGTTGATGGTGTCAACAAACGTGAATTCTACGTTGCACAGCAGAAGAAAGCCGCAGACTTCGCAAATAAAGTTCACGCAGGTGAGATTACTAACGAAAACGGCGAGAAATTCACAACTGTTGTACAGATCGGTATCGGTGGAAGTGATTTAGGTCCTCGTGCATTATATATTGCTCTTGAGAATTGGGCTAAAGCAAACAACACATCCAAGATGGAAGCTAAATTTATCAGCAACGTAGATCCTGATGACGCAGCTGCTGTTCTTGCTTCCGTAGACCTTGCTCATGCTCTGTTCATCGTTGTATCCAAATCCGGTACAACTCTTGAAACACTGACAAATGAAGCCTTCGTAAAGAATGCTCTGGTTAAAGCAGGATTAAACCCATCCAAACATATGCTTGCCGTAACAAGCGAGACATCACCTCTGGCAAAGAGCGAAGATTATCTTACAGCAATCTTTATGGATGACTATATCGGCGGACGTTACTCTTCTGTTTCCGGTGTAGGCGGTGCGATCCTTTCTCTTGCTTTCGGTCCTGAAGTATTTGCACAGATCCTCGATGGAGCTGCTGCCGAGGACAAGCTTGCTACAAATAAAAATATCCTTGAGAACCCGGATATGTTGGATGCACTGATCGGTGTTTATGAGAGAAACGTACAGGGATATCCTGCTACAGCAGTTCTCCCATACTCTCAGGCATTAAGCCGTTTCCCTGCACACTTACAGCAGTGTGATATGGAATCCAATGGTAAATCCGTAAACCGTTTCGGTGAACCTGTAGACTATGTAACAGGACCTGTTATCTTCGGTGAACCAGGTACAAACGGACAGCATTCCTTCTATCAGTTATTACATCAGGGAACTGACATCGTTCCGCTTCAGTTCATCGGCTTTAAGAAGAGCCAGCTTGGTGTAGACGTAGATATCGAGAACAGCACAAGCCAGCAGAAACTCTGTGCAAACGTTGCTGCTCAGATCGTAGCATTTGCATGCGGTAAAAAAGATGAGAACCTGAACAAGAACTTCAAGGGCGGACGTCCTTCCAGCATCATCACAGGTGAAGAACTTACACCTGCATCTCTGGGTGCATTACTTGCTCACTTCGAGAACAAGATCATGTTCCAGGGATTCGTATGGAACTTAAACAGCTTCGACCAGGAAGGTGTTCAGCTTGGTAAAGTCCTTGCAAAACGTGTTCTTGCACATGACACTGACGGAGCACTGAAAGTATACAGTGACCTGTTAAACATCTGATTTCATCAGAAAGCAAAAAATACACAAGCCAAGATCCAACCGCAAAAAGCGGTTTCAAACTATAGCACTCCTCTTCAATAATACATTCAGGAGGAGTGCTACAAGAAAGAATCCTGCCCGAAGGGCTTTGTTATGTTATAGGAACATTACGGAGTAATTTCCTATAACATAACAAAATCATCATACAGAACTCCGATAAATATTATCAGGAAGTTCCTTATGATGATTTTTCTGTTTTCTTTTCTAATTCTCTTCTGACTTCTTAACAAACTCTGCTTTCGGCAATGGTCTGGAATAATAGAATCCTTGAATATTGTCACATTCCATCTCCTTCAGAAGTTCAACCTGATCTGCAGTCTCCACACCTTCTGCAACCACCTTCATACCAAGTCCATGTGCCAGGATGATCACCTGCTGCACGACCATTCTTCCCTTCTGCTGGTGAATACAGTCAATCAGACTCTTATCAATCTTCAGTGTATTAAACGGTAATTCACTCAATGTGATCAGTGAAGAATATCCTGAACCAAAATCATCCATGTGCAGTGCAAATCCTGCATTTACCAGTTTCTCTGTAAAATCTCTGATCATAACATTATTCAGAGTAGCTGTTTCCGTCAGTTCAACAGGCACACAGGAAAACGGGATCCCATTCTCCTCTACAATCTTCATATAACATTCAACAATATCGGAATGATGGATGCTTGTACGCGACAGATTTACAGAAATCGGAATCAGCTCCTGCCCCTTCTCCATCAGTTCACGCTGAAATTCGCAGACATACCGGAATATGTATTCATCCAGCTTCACGATCAGTCCGTCCTTTTCATATAGCGGGATGAAATCTCCGGGCATTACCATGGAACCATCCGGGTTGATCCATCGCACCAGTGATTCCGCTCCTGTGATCCTCTCTGTTTTTACATCATATTTCGGCTGGAAATATGCCATAAATTCTTTATTTTTAATCGCAGATTCAAATCTGTTCTCCAGCAAACGGTCCTGCATCTGCTTCTGTTTCATTTTCTCTGTATAATAGGCAATGTTACACTCATAGTTATCGCGAATACTTCTGATCGCCATAAATCCTCTGTCACAGATTACAGAAACAGGTAAAGATTTATCAATATCCTGATAAACTCCATATTTGACCATAAGATTGGGAACAGGTGCATGCTCTGCGATTTCTTCTTCTATCTTTGTCACTGTTTCCAAAGACAGATCACAGTCATCACATGTCATACATACGAACTGATCACTCCCATATCTGGATACCAGACCTGTCTTCAGCATCTTTGTATAAGCTCCTGCCAGATAGCAGAGGATTTCATCCCCTACTTTCTCCCCGTAACTGCTGTTAATCAGTTTGAAATCTCTGATATCAGCAATTACAAGATGAAATCTATCCCCCGGTCTGGTTTTCAGAAAAGATTTTGCATGATAGAAAAACGCCTGTCTGGTATAAACTCCGGTAAGCTCATCATGTTCTACTGCAGTCAATGCCATTACAGACTCCCTCAGCTTGATCACACTGTTGATCCTGCCCATTACAAGCTTAAAGTTATAGGGCTTCGGAATAAAATCAACTGCACCAAGATCCAGGCATTGGAGTTCTGCATCTTTTGAATTACTTCCGGTCATAACGATAACCGGTATGGTTGACAGAAACTTATCTGTGTTTCTGCGTCTGAGGAATTCAAATCCATCACACACAGGCATACAGATATCCAACAGCACTACTGACCATTCTCTGTAATGCTCGGAAAGAAGCTCTAATCCTTCTTCCCCGTTTTCTGCGAGAAAAACATCAAATTTCTCTTCCAGAAAAGAAGAGAGGATATCTCTGTTTAATTCATTATCTTCTACGACCAGGACTTTTCTTTTGGACGGTAATTCCCCCGGTTCCAACAGTTTTGCATTGTCAGAATCTTTTCTCATACTTTTTTTATACCCCTCACACACAATTTCCAAAGCAAAGCATCTCCGGATATCCGCACCGGAGATGCTCAAATTATTATAGTAACCGATCTGTTATCTGCAACCGTCCAGCCATTGTGGGAATATACTATACTTAAACGTTACAGGCATACATAATGTCTACATATCTTAACTCTTTGAGTTTACATTATTTTGCATAATCTTTCAAGCCTTATTCTGCAGTTGACATGATTTTGCCACGACTTTATTATGGAAATTTCATGCTATGATGGGCTGGATTAAGATGCATTATTTACGAGGATTACTATACTTTTACAATGTACGGAATTTTTATATGCTGACAGTATAAACAGAGGCAGAAATGTTTCCACAAATAATCCTGCTTCAAACATTTCTGCCTCTGTTATCCTGTCTGTAAATCTTTAAAAATAATATTCTTCTGAATAAATCCTCAGATCCTCTTTTGTCCATTCCCCACCTTCAATATGAAAGCTGTTCAATACCGGATAGTCCGCCATCAGTGACAGGATCAGATAACTTGCCTTTGAATCAAAAGCAAGACGGATATCCTCCACTGACGGACGGGATGGAGAAGACGGATGGGAATGCCAGTTTCCCAGCGGTTTCAATCCATTGGCACGCATATCCCTGATCGCATTTATCTGGTCTCTGGGATCCAGGGTGAAGTGATCTTCTGCATGATCTTTATTCTCCAGAAAATATACCTTTCGGATTTCCCTTCCCTCCCCGGTTTCCACTCCGGCCAAAAGCCCGCAGGCTTCCTCCGGAAGATGCTCTTTTGCATAATTAACGATCTCATCATAGAGATGATCTCTCATTCTTATTATAGCCATACTTTTCTCCTGTTTTGCATCAGGTTTTTCTTGTATTTACTGCTCATCTCTTGTGGCAAATCGGCCTGCTGTTTCCTCACAGACCTCCTGCTCGTAATCGATCGGTTCCAGGATTGTCGGATGATCTCCGCATACTGCACAGTTATGAGTATCCTTCGGCAGTTTAACCTTATGGAATTCCATTGTCAGCGCATCAAAAGTCAGAAGATATCCTGTCAGAAGATCGCCTACACCGATCAGATACTTGATTGCTTCCATTGCCTGCAAGGAACCGATGACACCTCCCATTGCTCCGATGACACCTGCCTGCTTACAGGTAGGAACTGCATCCTTGGGCGGCGGATTTTTGAATACGCAGCGGTAACATGGACCTTCCCCGGGTACATAGGTCATCAGCTGACCTTTAAAACGAATGATACCTGCATGGGAAAATGGTTTTTTCTCCAGTACACATGCATCATTGATCAGAAATTTTGCCGGGAAATTATCAGTTCCGTCAATAATAAAATCATATTCTCGAATCAGTTCGCGGATGTTGGATGCGTCTACGAACATCCGGTAAGTTTTTACTTCCACATCCGGATTCATGGCATTCATGGTTTCCTTTGCTGATTTTACCTTTGCTTTTCCGATATCTACTGTGCTGTGGATGATCTGTCTCTGCAGATTGGAAAGATCTACCTCGTCCGCATCCACAATACCGATTGTTCCCACACCTGCTGCTGCCAGATACATTGCCGCAGGTGCACCAAGACCGCCTGCACCGATGATCAGTACTTTTCCTTTCAGGAGCTTCTTCTGTCCCTTTGCCCCCACTTCTTTTAAGATGATGTGACGGGAATAACGCTCGATCTGTTCATCTGTCATTGCCATTTAGCATCCACCTCCCATGAAATACAGAAATTCTACATTGTCTCCCTCTTTTAATACGGTAGACTCTTTATCCTCTGATGCAACAAATTCTTCATTAATAGAAACGGTTACATATTCCGGCATCTCTACATTTTCCTGTGCGATCAGTTCCGGAAGTGTCAGTCCGTCTTTTACTTCTTTTTTCTCTCCTGCTACTGTGATAAACATATTTTTCTCCTTTATGCCTGCTCTCTTTTTAGAGTAATCCTTCAATCCAGCTGTTTAACTCTGCCTGTTTCAATGCTCCTGTTTTCCGGTCTTTCGCCTGTCCGTCTTTAAAAAGGATCAACGTCGGATTTGCCTGCACTTCATACTGCTCTGCCAGCTCCACATCAAAGTTCGTATTTACTTTATATACTTTAATCTTATCCTCATAATCGTCTTCCGCATTTCCGAGAACCGGTGCCAGCTTTTTACACGCCACGCAGGAATCTGAATAAAAATCCACCAGAACCGGAAGTTTTTCCTTCAGGACTTTCTCTTCAAAATCCGTCTTGCTTACCCGTACTACCATCAGTCTTCCACCTTTCTTACATACATGGTGTAAGTACCATCTTCATTATCGGTTAATTTCAGTACCTTATGCCCTTCTTCTTTCATGCTGCGCGGAACATTCTGCACTGGTTCGCCATCGTTCATGCGGACAGCCAGAATCTCTCCATCCTCCAGTTCTTCGATTGCTACTTTTGCCTTCACGAATGTCAGGGGGCATACTTTATCGGTAATATCAACCTCATCGGTTACTTCAAAATCTAATTCAGCCATTATGTTCTCCTTTCACTGTCCTTCATACGCATCTTTCAGCTGACTGCGGAAATCTTCTTCTCCCACACGCTGCAATGTTTTGCGGAAACGTTCACTTGGATTTGCATTTTTTTCAAAGAAATTAATTGCCGCATCTGTCACACGAAACAGTGTTTCTTTATCCGGGATCAGAGGAAGCAGTTCTTCTCCTTTATAGATATTATTTCCGAAGGTTCCTCCAAAAGATACGATATATCCCGGAGTTCCTTTCCATGCATCCACCGGACAGCTCTTTACACAGCGGCCACAATGATTACATTTCTGCGCATCCAGTTCTATTTTGCCGTCCACCATCTTCAGTGCATCCTGTCTGCAGGCTTTCACACACACACCACAGGAAATACAGTCGTCTTCCTTATATTCGATGTTCATGCCGCCTTTGATTCCAACATCGTTTTCTTCTGCTTTCAGGCAGTTATTCTGGCATCCTGTAACACCAAATTTGAATTTATGCGGGAGTTCCCGTCCGAAATATCTCTCATCAAGCTCTTTTGCCAGTGTGTAGGTGTCAATACATCCACTTGGACAGACCTCTGAACCCTGACAGGCTGTAACTGTACGTACACGTGGTCCGCACACACCGGTTCCCACACCGCCTTTTGCCAATGCTTCTTTTACCTCTGCCAATTCTTCCACTTTAATAAAGGGAATCTCAATGCCCTGGCGGGAAGTCATATGTACATATCCGCGGCCGTATTTTTCTGCTACTTCTGCTACTGTCTTAATATTCTCTGCAGTCAGGTTTCCACCGACCACTGCCAGTCTCAGGGAACCGTAACCTTTCTGTTTCTGTCTCATATATCCGCCTTTTTTTAAGGCTGCATAATCTACTTTCTGTGCCATTTTTATCTCTCCTTTGTGTTTTTAAAGCGTTTTTTCAAATATTTTTTCCAGATCTGCGGCTGTCCGGTATCCTTACAGCCAGTTGAATTATCGTAATACTCTCTCAGTTTCTTCTATTTCAGATATTCTGCCACTGCGGTTGCTGCATTGGCACCATCCGAAACCGCAGTTACCACCTGACGCAGTTTCTTTGTTCTTGCATCTCCTGCCACATACAGCCCTTCCAGAGCGGTTTCTCCTGTCTCCCCTGCTCTGACATAACCTGAATCATCCAGTACTGCAAATTTTTTCAGAAGATCTGTCTGTGGTACTGCTCCGTAAGCAACAAATACACCGTTCACATCTATCACAGCTGCATCTTCCAGAACTACTCCGGTTACTTTCTGCTCTCCGATGATCTCTTTTACCTGATGCTCCAGTACGAAGATAACGTTTTCCTTCTCTCTCAGTTTCGCCACTGTAACAGCGGCTCCTCGGAATTCCTTTCTCCTGTGGATCACATATACTTTCTCTGCCACATCCGCCAGGTAAACAGCATCATCAAGTGCTGTATCTCCACCACCAAGAACTGCGACTGATTTACCTCTGTAAAATGATCCGTCACAGATTGCACAGTAAGAGACACCCTTTCCTGCATATTCCTGTTCTCCCGGAATATTCGCTCTTCGCGGTGTGGCTCCCGCCGCATAGATTACGGTTTTCGCTTCCACCTGCGAACCATCTGCAAATACAAGTTCAAAATCTGATGAAGCTTCTTTCTTTATCTCTGTTACTTCCTGTTCCATGAAGGATACCCCAAGCTTCACTGCATGTTCCCGGAAGTTCTCACCCAGATCATAACCGCTGATGCCCGGAAGTCCCGGATAGTTATCTACCTGTCCGCTTTCTGCGATCTGTCCGGTTCCTTCATATTCTTTTTCTATCACTACGACTGACAGATTAGCCCTCTTTGCATAGATTGCCGCACTTAAACCCGCCGGACCGCTTCCAATGATACCTACATCATATTTCATATCGTCAGTTCCTTTACACCTATTATTCCTATCGAATTAGTATGTTTTATAACAAACATAATAACACCGATAATTTCCTCTGTCAATAAATAAGATTATAAAAATTTTTTAGGATTCGTTATGGACTCAGGTTATAGCAGTTACTTAATATTCGCTGTACTAGATCCAACTGTAATCTCCGCCGGTCAGAGCAAGGCTCAGAAGTGTGTCCATCTTCTCTACCTCTTCTTCACCCTCAATCTTCTGAATCAGTTCTGCTGTATCCAGCACATCCTCCAGTGACTCGTCCGGACCGATCTCATAGTCGATTTCAGCCTCACAGTCCGGGCATGGAATCCTCTTCATCGTCTGCATAGACAGAAAACGGTTGCCGCATTTTTTACATTCATAATATCCGCACTCTTTCGTGCCGTCTGGTACATAATACATCTTTTAATTTTCTCCTTTTTTTGTTTATATGATTAGTTTTTATATGATTGGTCTTCTGATGACAAAGAGCTGCCGGTTTTGATGATTCCCGGACAGCCCTTTATTCAACCTTCTGTACATCTAATTTTCTGCTTTTTCTTTTTTGAGCAATTCTGTATATTCTGCTTCCCTCATAGGTCTGGCATAGAAATATCCCTGAGCCTTGTTACAGCCGAACCCCTGAAGCATTACCTTCTGCTGTTCGGTCTCCACACCTTCAGCAATGATGGAAAGCTTCATATGATTTCCCATAGTAATGATCATGTGCAGGATTTCTTCTGCTCTTCCATAAGGATCTGCTGCACTTAAGAAACGCATATCCAGTTTGATTTCATCAACAGGAGCTTCCTTCAGCATATTCAGGGAAGAATATCCACTTCCAAAATCATCCATCAGAATACGGAATCCTCCCTGGCGAAGCTTCTCCACAACCGAAAAGATCATTTCCGAGTCAGTGGCATACGCAGTTTCTGTTATCTCCAGTTCCAGATATTTTCTCGGAATCTGATAGCGTTCTGCTATTTCGCAAAGGGTCTGAAACAGGTTCGGATTATAGAACCCAACCCTGGACAGATTTACGGACACAGGATGCAGCGGAATACCCTCATCCATACATTTCTTCAGGAAAATACAGGTCTCTTCATAAATGTAGAGATCTACTTTTGCAATGTATCCGTTTTTCTCCAGTACAGGAATGAAGATTCCCGGAGGAAGCAGTCCCTTTTCCGGATGTTCCCAACGAACCAACGCTTCCGCTCCGATGACACGGTCAGTACACATATCATACTTGGGCTGAAAGAATGCCTTAAACTGCTTTTCCTTAAGGGCATCATCCAGCTCATTAATGATCATCTGCTCCTGGATCAGTTTCTTTCTGTGTGTATCATCATATACAGCAACCTGAATCATATGATTCTTCTTAATGCTATCTGCCGCCAAATGAGCCCGGTCACACATGATTCTTAGACTCTTTGATCTGTCTCGTATCTCATAAATCCCGGCAGAAATCTCTACTGTAGTCTTCAGATAATAATCTCTGATCCGATTACAGAAATGATTTATCTTTGCCTGTATCCTGTCCTCATTATCCAAAGTCAGAATCACAAAATGGTCTGCCTCATATCTGCTGCTGACAATATCTATCCTGCCAAAAATTTTCTCCAGCTCCAGACCGATAAACTTCAGGAACCCGTCACCTGCATCCTCTCCAAACAGATCATTGACAAGCTTAAAATTCTCAATATTGATATAGACAATTCTGGCATCTGCCTCCGAATGCTTCTCCAGAAATTCCCTGCCTCTCTGGTAAAATCCTTCTTTATTAAGAAGCCCGGTCAGTTCATCCGTCTCCATCCTGCAGCGATATGCTTCCTGCGCCGCAGCTTCCACCTGCATCTGTGTCCTGTGTCTGTTATTAACAATCACAAGTATAGTCAATGCCACCAGAAAAATCAGGATACATACGATCTGATATCTGTATTTCTCCATAAATTCCCATATGGAAAAAGATTTCAGCAGATTTATGGAATACTGCCTGATAATATTCTCCTCATCCTGACTGCTCAGGCTTCCGATGCTCTTATTGATTACAGAAACAAGATCGGGATCTGTGTTATCCCCGTATATCATACAGGTCTCTGCTTTGGTAAAAACAATTCCCGACAATGCAAGATCACGATACTTTTCATCCTGCAGATAATAAGATGCCGCGTAACTGTCCATAATGGCCATATCTGCCTTTTTATTTACCACCGCATCCAAAACTGTCCGGGGTGAATCACAGTAAATCGCTTTATATGGGAACTCCCCTTCCGGTCTCAGACTTTTATATTTCTCAAATATACTGTTCATAGAGACGGTCGACGTCTCCAGAGTATTGATATCTTCTCCACGTTCTGCTACTATCTGAAATTCTCTCGTGAAAAATCCACCTGTAAGATGAACTTCAGGTTCATCGATCATTTCCTGACAGGCGGTAATTCCGGCTACAAAATCATACTTTCCACTCTGCGCAGCCTCTATAGGATCGGTATCCGGAGAAAGACTTTCAAACTCAAAAGGTATCCCGCTGATCTCACTGAATTTCTTCAGAAACGCTATATAGATTCCGTCCAGCTTTCCTGTTTCTTTATCTGTATATATCAGTGGCGGCTGATCACCAATGCATCCTATCTTTATGGGTGCGCTGACGCTTTTGACATATTCTGTCTCTTCCCGGGTCAGAAGAGGCTTTGAATTTCTGTTTTTGTCCATAACATACTGTTCTGTAAGATTTTCCGTAAGATCCGGCACTTCTGCTTTAAGCTGCTCAAGAGCATTGTTTACCGCACTCATGACCTCTGTATTTCCCTTTGTTGTCATGATATACATAGGTGCAGCCCCGAATTTATCCACAATCTTAAGTGAATCATGTTTGGATATACTTCCCGTCAAGATCATATCCACTTTCTTCTGCTTAAGAGCCTCTATCTGATCCTGTTCAGATTCATAGTACTTCTCCGGACAGTGAAAATTTTTCTCATCCTGACGCTGTTCAAACTCTTCATTCTGATAGCTGTCTCTCAGCAGACCTACCTTTTTACCATTCATATGCTCATAATCCTGAAAATAAATATCTTCATTATCCTCAGATGTATACAGCACCGCCTGCTCTGTGCCAACAGGCATACAGGAGAAATCATAATTCTTCTCCCTGGCCTCTGTTTTCTGCGCATTGCAGATCAGGTCTACCTTTCCGGATTTCAGATCTGCCAGCTGATTTTCCCATGATTCATTGATATATTCATATCTCCAGCCGGTATACTGAGATATTTTATTCAGATATTCCACTCCATATCCCTTGTATACTCCACTGCTGCTTTTATTAATAAAGTCTGCGTCCTCACGATACGCCACCCGTATTGTCTTTGTCCCGCCGTACGACTGTGCCTGAACCGGAACGATTACTCCCAGAAGCAAGGTAAACAGCAGAACGAACAACATTACATTTCTCTTCTTACCACTCATCTATCGTCCCTCTCTCTTGAGTGATTATAACATAATATTCTCCAAAAAGGTATCTTTATAATGCTCGCTCAAACATTTCCCCTTACAGAATCCAGGTGTTACTTTTTAATCCCATTTCCACCACAGACAATCGCATACAAACTAAAAACAAAATTTCTCTGATTGCTTCCGGCGGTAGCTCATATTTCTCTTTTCGCACCAATCCATCAATCGTTGCTCCGAGTCGAATATTTCTCAATACAAAATCTACAGCTTCTTTGATTTGTGTGTAGATTGGTCCTGTAAATTCTCTCTTATCAAGAAATACTGCACGATCTGTTCCTTTAAAATACAATCTGTCTTTCTGTAAAACAATACAAAAAGGATGTGCTGCGGTAACTTCTCCATTGCCTTGACACATCCTTTCGTATTATTATTTATTTCACCATTCTCCAAATTTTTCACTGAAACAGTTTTACGATCCGGATGTATGTAGATAACTTCATGATGAATTTTCATGTTGATATGGAAACGTTTAAAAAAACTCTCTGGTGTCTGTAGTGTAAGTTCTTCCGGATCTGTGATCACGTCTCCAATATAATATGGAAGCCCACAATTCGCATAGGATATGTATCCAGATCTTTCAAACACAGTAATTTCTGCATTCACCAATTCTTTCTTGAGTTTCTTTTTCCCAGAAAGCATTTTATGTCCTGAATAAATAGCCATAACCATGCAAATCAAAGAACTAACTGTAAAATATTTATGACTTGATTTTGTTTCCTTTGTAGCCTGTGTAAAAAGTTCCTAGCATCGTTATCAATGCTCCGACAGACCAATATTCATGAGCTTTCATTTTACCATCTCCCCTTGTTTATTTAAATATGAAACTTTTGATGAAATATACAAACTTGAAGTTGTCAATTTCTTATATATTTTTGATCAGTGTCAGGAATCGTATCTTCTGACCGATATCGCTCTACTTTCATGTGAAGATTATATTTATCTCTTAACTCCGCAATCTTATTCATCATGGGTGATTGATGGTGAAAGTCAATGCTCTCTTGATTTTCCCAACTGTCAATCAGTAGCACAGTTTCCTCATCTCCCAGAGGGAAAAAATAATCATATCTAATGTTCCCCGCTTCATTTCTAATTGCATCAACAGTACCGCTTGAAATCATCTCCTTTGCAAATTTTCGCGCAGAACCATTTTCGCCGGAATAATATATATTAACAACTATACTCATTATACTTTCCTCCAAATTCCGATTTCACGATATCATTTCTAATACAGATTTTACCGTATTTTTTAGATTCAGTCCATCTTTTAATCCCAACCGATAGAAAAACTCTTCTGTATCTGCTCCACTGCTGAAAATTGCATTACAGTATTCCGTAATCACTTCTTCCTGTTCTGGGGATAACGTTTCCAGTAATTTCTGGTATTTCTTATCAATCTCACTTACCGCCTCTTTATCCTGATTTAACTTCCATTCCGAATACGCTTTTCCCGTATGCTCTGTAATTGTCAGATTTACAAATTCTTGCACTTTCTCTGACATGGTACTCTCAGCTTCCTGTTCGTCTTTCTTTTCCTCATTTGATTTCTCAAGTGTTGTATCATCAATATAACGAATGATTTCTCGAATATTTGACTTCATCGACTGCAAATATCCCTTGATCAACACTGCAAGTTTTCTTGCTTCAGACGCTTTTGTTTCAGGATTCGACAAATAAAACTCTTCCAATTCTTTCAGGAGATCTATCCCTGATTTCATCTGAAATTCTACATCCAGTAAATCGTCCATCACTTTATATAATTCTTCCATCATCTATTTTTGCCTTTCTATGTATAGCATACTCAAAAGTTTTCCACCATCATCCCAGGATAAAATCCTGTAATCCACATTTCACGACCTCAAGCACTGCAACTATCCCCATACCGATATGCGGAAGGAGTACAAACACTACTGTCGTAATTGAAAAAGCAAAACAGTCCAGATATATTGAAACATTCTATAATACAGTCCGTATTCATAGTCATTGTAGATATTTGTCTCCAAATGAATATGAGGAACAATATCTGAAAAACTTGGAAACGGACGTAACAAACTTAGCGAGTTAACAATTACAAAAAATGGGAAATTGGTTACATTTAATTTGTACTTTTTCTTGACATAGGACCAGTTATGGCATGGACCAAAAAAGCACTCGATAAAAAGGAGGGGATCCTGATGTTGATCCTCTATGCCATTTATGTTGTATATATCTGTATACGATAAATATGAAAATTGATTCACTGATGTGATAAAATTCTACCTTTATATTGGAAACAGGAAACAGAAAAATCGCTTGCCGGCAGATAAATTTCTGCCGGCAAGCGATTTTTATTTTTTCAATTAAAATCCTGTCAATCTGAAAAACATCAATTCATTTGCTGATCCGTCGTCTCGTTCCTGTGTCAGCATAATTAACAGAGAGCCGTCATCTAAAAGCTGCATATCTTCCAGCCATGGATAACTGACACCAAATATGTCCTCTGTAGAAATTGCACCTACGTGCGTTCCATCTTTTGCCCAAAATTGTATTTCACGCATATTTCCATCTGCAGCCACAAAACCATTTTCTGTTTCCGCCATGCCTGTAATGGAACCGAGCTTGTCCGGAGAACTGATATCTTCTCCACCTAATTTCAAAAGCTGATTGCCATCATAATCATAGACAACAATTTTTGTGCCTTCATCTTCCACAGCCATGGAGCCGGCAACCATAATATGACTATTCGTAATCTGTACGTCATCTATCATAGAAAACAGTCCCTTGCGTTCTTCATCTTTATTTAATCCGGTCAGTATCCACGGTTCTGCCGTCAGGTTACCGCCTTGATTCGCAATCTTCTGAGTATCACTGTTCACCCAGAAACTGATTCCCCATTCTCCGGATGGATGCATATTCAGATCTCCGTCTACTGTTGTCTGAAGTGCCTTTTTCCCATCTTTTACGCCAATTACATCTCCAATTCCAGGCGAAAGATATAACATTCCACTGCTGTCCCCAGACAAATATTCAAAATCATCGTCTAATTCCATCGAAGATACGAATTCAAGTCCACTTTCTGAATATTCATAAGTATCCAGTTTGTTCTCCAGCAAATGAAATACCTGATTGCCCTGTTTTACAAACTGATGATCCATAATCTGCATAACGCCCTGTGCTTCTTTAAATGGGATATATTCCGGAACGATTGTATAAGAACCTACCATCTGCTCTGCCAATACAGGTTCAACAGGCTCTCCCTCCCATGGCCATGGTGCGTCTTTATTTCCTTCATCCTCTAATTTCAGCACAATTCCTTCTAACAATTCTTTGTCAGAATCATCTATTTCCTGTCCTCTTACTCTGATATCATAGGATGTGCCAGACTGTTCATAACGATACATATACGTTTTTTCTATGGAATTACTTTCCGGCATTGCTGTATATTCTGCATTTCCTATTGTTACAGTGTCCATTTTTCCTTCAGCATATGCCTCTAAATCCACTCCAAAGGCAATTAAACTCTTTCGATATGTATATGAATCCTCCTTGGTCGCTTCTATAGAAATGACATTCTCGGATCCATCTACTGTATCTCCATCAAAAAATCTAACGTAAGAATATTCTTCATCTTTCTTCATATTCTCTTTATCGTAGTTCCATGCCTTCGGATAATACACTGTAAATAAACTTAATTTAAGACTTTCTCTGTCTTTAAATTCTGTTTCTTCCTGCTCTGCTTTTTCCGATTTTTTCTTCTCCGGATTCTTTTTTTGTCCACATGCCGCTATCATCATCATGCATATCATGATACACAGCACACACCATAGTTTCTTTTTCATGGCGTCTTCCCTCCTTTCATGATTTCCACATCCTTTTCAGTTATTCACTGTCACTTTTTACACAGTGGAATGTGTAGTAGTCATCATCATCACTGTAGTCTACTTTCAAAGTACCATCGTCATTTATCATCACTGTAAGAGATGGATTTTCTGATTCAATCGAACAATATCCCAGTGCAACTGACCATGGGAAAGTCCCAATCTCCTCCCCTTTATAAATAACTGTTACATTACGGTCACTTTTGAAATCAAGACGCAGTGCATCATTGATGTTGTCTACTCCTTCCATAGAAGTCTGAGGTCCGTCTCCTAAAAGTTCTTCCACGCTTTCTGCAGCCCACTCACCTATGACTGCATTTTCCTCCTCTGTCAAATAGAGTGCCGGATCCATTGCATCCGTTCCATCCTTTGCAAAAATCACCTTTACTCCCATCTCGAGCATATTATCAAAAGAAATAATATCTTTTCCGATGATTCCCACCATCTCTTCTCCTTCGATGCTCAAGATAAACTGATTATCTTCGACAGACCATTTTCCATTCCCGGTAGTGTCTCCAACTGAAAAGGAAACTTTTCCGTTGTTTTTTACTTCAAATTCAAAAGCACCTCCGAAAGTTTCATCTATACTGACAGACATTCCCATCATCTGAGCGGACACCGCTACCCATTTTCCTTCATACGGGTTCTTCTCTCCTGTTTTTCCGGAGCCTCCACAACCAATCAGCGCTATCATACTGATAATAAGCACCAGTCCAAATAACAAATTCAACTTCTTTCTCATAATCTTCTCCCCTTTCAATTACTTCTTATCTGCAAAAAAAGGAGTCAGCAATTCTGCCACCTTACTGATTGGCATTGTCTGCAAGATCACCTTTCCCGGTCCTTTCACAACGGTATTAAAAATGCCTTCTCCTCCAATCAGCATATTTTTTACTCCTTTTACAGCTACAACATCCATAGTGCAGGTTTCTTCCATTGCCGCTAAGTACCCCGTACTGATCAAAATTTCCTGTCCTGCACTCAAATCATACTCCACTGCATGTCCATCAATTTCTACAAACGCGGTTCCATTTCCGCTCAATCTCTGCATAATGAAACCTTCTCCTCCAAATATGCCTTTCCCTAATTTTTTCTGAAAATGCATAGACAGTTCTACGCCTTCTTCTGAAGCAAGGAATGCACTCTTCTGCACGATCATGGAGTGACCGTTGCTAATCTCCAATGCTTTGATCGCTCCCGGAAAACTTGATGCAAATGCAATCATTCCGTCTGCACCTTCTGCGGTATATCTGTTTTGAAACGCAGAATCACCAGACATCAGTCTGCCGAACATTTTCTTCATTCCGCCTCCGGAAATCGTCTCCATTTTCATGTTCGGGCTCATCCAGCTCATACTTCCGCTTTCTGTGATCATAGATTCTCCTGCTGATAATTCACATACAACAACTGGTAAATTTCCTCCTAAAATCTCATATTTTTTCATAACAAAGTTCTCCTTTCTTTTTCATTTTTCTTTTTTGTTTTCATCCTACAACAGTACCTTTTTCATTAAGCTTTGTAGCACATTGCACACACATATCCAGATCATCACAGATTAAAAAGCAATGGTCACATACAAGACGCTTACATATCGGACAAATATTAAAGATCTCTTTCGCCTGATTCAATGCTTTTTGAAATGCTAAATTCTTTTCCCGTTCATAAAGTGTATCATAAATAATCTTCCGATTTTCATTTTCCGGTTTTTTCCCCGCTCTGGAAAAACGAATTGGTGTACTTTTCCATACTGTTTTACATTCCATGCAGCATAGTGAAAAGCAAAACTCATCCGGCGTAGAACAATCTATTAAATCCTTTTTCGTAATATATTCCACATTTTTAACCTCCTTGTTAACCTCCTTGCTCTATCACCATCCCACTCTCAGTTCTCCCTCCTTATCCATTGCCTTTATTTTTTTCTCTGATCGGGCGGCCACCATTTCGTAATAAAAGCGTAGCAGATTCAGAAAGCAAATACTATGGTCGCCATTCGTATATTATGCTTATTTTTCAAAATACGAACGATTAGTATACTATATATAGCGTTTTATTTTTACCTCTCCGCTATATATGCGCAATATCTTTTTGTGAAAATATAAAAGAGATCTATCGGCAAACAAAAAAAAGGCCCTAGCATCATTTCTGATGCTAAGATCTTGATTGGTCATCTTAACTTAATGACATTGCTGTAAAGACTCTTTTCCGTTTACTCAGTTCTGCTATATGTCAGCTTATCTAACTGATCGCATTTTCGAAACAACTCAATATACAGCATTAATTCCTCTCTGACAGTTATTCCCAGTTTTCGATTCATATTTGTATTATGCTTTCTTGCTGTTCCAATACTGATATAAAGCAATGAAGCAATCTCCTGTATCGTATATCCATCAACATAATACTGAAGAACCATCCTCTCTGACGGAGTCAGAGTTTCCACACGCAAAGCAAACGCCTTGAGCATTTCTTCTATATTCGGAGGAATGCCTCCATTTTCCAGTTTCTCCGTATTCCTTTTTTTCTGCATAAAATCAACCAGTGCATCCACTTCTGAAATGCCTGATAAGTTTTCGTCCGTCAGCGTATCCTCCTGCAGTGCTTTTAAACTCCGAAGAATCGGCTTCACAAAACGATGGGACATACCGACAGAAACAACCAATAATAAAATCAGGAACAACAACGTACCGATGATCCAGTCCCTTCGATTGTCCGCTGTTAATTTTTCATAATTCGCTTCTGATATTAATGTCAGTACCGCAAGCGGCATACCATTACAACTCTTCAATCCAAGCAGTTCATGCCTGCCTATATAATTCCCGAAAGCGGTAGAATATGTATTATAATATTTTCCTTTCTTCACTGTCATCGTTCCTGATGGTGAAAGATACGTTTCTTTTGTATCTCCGAACATCGCCTTATCCAGATAGATGTTTCCTTTTTTGTCCACAGGAGCCAGTACTGTCACTATATTCCCACAGGAACCTTCCACCATAGGATAAGACAGTCTGAAATACAGATTACTCATCTCCATACCGCACAAACCGCGTACTTTTCCGGTACTGTCTAAAACCGGGACATATAAAAGCTGCACATCCTCCCATGTATCACTCAGCTCCAGCCGGTCTGTCCACAGGCAGCTCTCTACCAGCCGGTTTCCATCAAACTGCATAATCTGTTCATACCCCGACAATGCGGACGTATCAAATTCTAAATTCCAACGGTTATGGAGCTGTACCTGCTCTGCTCTTGCAATATCAGCATTTCCCCTGAAAAAAACTACGTGCTGTTTGCTTGTATTTACTGCCTTTAAATCAGACAGGCGCAGGTAGATTCCCATGCGTGATGTATCTGCATATTCCGTCTTCGTATTTACCGTTGCATCCAATACAACAAAAACTCCACTGCAATACTTCACGTCCAATGCAGATTTTAAGGAGGGTACAACGCAGCCTCCAAATCCATAATCAACTGAGGATTATCATTCAAATCTGAAAATGTCTTTCCATTGGCTGTCAGGCATTGATTCAATTCTTTTGTAATGTCTTCCGATAAAGAAATACTTCTCGCCATCATAATATCAGTCTGCTCTGTCATAGTTGACAACGTATTTTTCTGCTGGGCAGACAACATTTCCCGTACTTTAAAATCCATTCCCGGAAGGACTCCCAAAATACTGAGTAATAGAACTGTCACTAAAAAAAGTGTTAAAATCACCACGCACCAATAAACAATCAGTCTTTGCTGCATACGGATGCTTTGTCTCTTTATTCCTTTTATAATCTTCCAAAAATTTATTTTCTTTTCTCCCATATGTCAGCCACCTCTTTTTGCCGATCCGGCAGACATTATTGTGTGTATGCTGCTTTGAAATCCTCTAATGTCTCTGAAACAAGTTTATCCATATCTTCCGGATGTTCCTGCCACTCCAACCGCTTTACTGACAGGGTTTGCCTGATAAGTTCTTCAAACTTTGTTTCCAGATCCAGATAGGAATCCAATTTCGGAGCAGTATAAAATGTATAGTTCTCCTGCGTCTTTAAAAAAGCCTGATACAGGGATACATACATCGGATCACTTAACTTCTCGATCGCCTCCGGAAGGTAAACATCGAAAGCTTCCTGCTTTACCGGCATATATCCAAGACTGGTCACAAATTCCACATTCTTTTGAGCCTCCGTCAGCCATTTAAGAAACGTAATACAGGCTTTTTCTTTTTCCGGTGTAGATTTTACCGTACAAATACCGGCACCCCGCTGCATGACCATCGTTTCTCCCCTGGCAAATACGGGACATGGCATGGAAACAATCTCTACTTTTTCCGATGTATTATCCGCATACGTAACTTCGTCTGAATAATACAACACACTGGCTGACGAAGCCACCGATACAATCGAATCTCCCGTTCGCAAAGGTTCCGTTGCATAACCGCTGCGAAGCCATACTCCTCCGGACAGTGCCGCTTTTGCATAAGGTTCCCATACTGTTTGAAATTCCGGTCCGAAAGCCAGATTTTCTCCCTTAAAGAAATTTTCACCCAGAGATTCTACACCTACCTGAAAATAGTTAAAATGATAATCATGAACGAAAAAATTCTTTCCATCATCAGGAATATCCGGCGTCTGGTTATCTGTCCATGCAGCATATTGTTCTGCCATTGCGAAGAGTCCTTCCCATGTTTTTAAATCTTCCATCTTCGCTCCTGTTTCTTTCGCGAAACGATCAAATGCTGTTTTATTGATAAACATAACTTCCGTTGATTTTGCTACCGGCAAAATGGAAAGTCTTTCATGAATGACACCTTCTTCCAAAAAAGCCGGAATAAATTCGTTCAGTTCTTCTTCTGTAAAATAATCATAATAATCTACAAGTTCCGTATCATCCGGCATCGCCAGAACTGTTTTAGGATAGGAAACAAACATATCCGGCAGTTTAGAGGCTCCCGGATCTCCAAATGCGGATGCCAGTACATTTTCATGTATCGTATTCGTATTTGTAACACTGCCAACCTGTACTCGGATATTTTCCTCTTTTCCAATCGTTTCATTAAATTCATCAATCAGATCGTTTAATGGCGATTCTGTCTGTCCGCCATATACATGCCACAATGTAACGGTTACCGGATCTTCTTTTTTCTTCTGCCCACACCCTGTAAAAACTATAACCGCAATCATTACCAAGAACAGGCAGATTCTTCTCATAATATATCTCATATTATTTATCTCCTTTCCAGACAGTGTCTTATAAACAATCTGACATCTCAACAAAGAACAGAACCATCGGATCGAGACACTTTTACATAGTATATGATATCGGTTTTCAGAGTCTTAAGCACTCCCCATATGGGTAGTAAAATGCTATTTTTAAAATCCATTTATAATCAGATTTTTCTTTGTAACAGCTACCGCCAATTTCGTTTTGGAATCAAAATTCGTTTTCTGCAACATATTTTTGATATGCCATTTTACAGTTTCCGGTGATATACACAAGCTCTCTGCAATTTTTTATAGGATTCTCCTTCCACCACTAATCGCAGAACTGCTAATTCTCCAGGTGTAAAATCACAGCTTTTCGCCGTTCCGATCATCACAACCGGCGGAGCATCCGGATACACGTTCTCCCCTTTCATCGTACGATCCATAACCTCCAACAGTTCTTCTTTACCGGCATCTTTATACCAAAAACTTTCTACTCCTGCTTTGCGCGCCCTGTCAATAAAACTGCACTCTACTAAAGAAGTCACGATAATTACTTTTATCTGGGGCATTGTCTTTTTAATCTTCTCCGCTGCCACAAGACCACTCTCATCATTCTCCGTACAGACATCCATCAAGACAAGTTCACACCTGCTCTGTCTGCATACGGTTTCTGCCATAGCTGCGTTTGTGATAGAAGCCGCCAGACAATACCTCCCACTGGACTGAATATAATTTTCCATATCTTCCCGAGCCATACGCTGGTCTTCCACGATTAGTACCCGTATCATCTCCGCACCTCCTTTGGTATCTTAACGATTATTGAAAATTTTGACTCCGCACAAATTCTCAATGTACCTCCACATTGCTCCACCCTTTTTCGTATACCGGATAATCCTCCTCCTTCTTTGACATCCTTCTCCGTTGTTTGTCCATTATCTGTAATCACCATAATCCATTCTTGTTCCCCACTACTGCATTTTACATACAGTTCGCTTGCCCCTGCATGGCGGACACAGTTGGAAAGTGCCTCCAAAAGTATTATATCCATCAGTTCGAAAATATGAGATTCCCAGACTTGTTCTCCTGTATAAATGATTTTCACACCCAAAATCTCCGCTCTTTCCTGCACCTGCCTGTGCAGTTGTTCGCCTTTCACAGACTCGTTATCTTTATTCAGCAAGTCTAATGTCTGCTTCCATTGCGAAAGGAAAACATCCCGGTCTGCTTCCGATTCGCGCAGCAACATCCGCTGTGCCGCCAGGACGCTATATCCCAGATTATCATGCACTCTCATTTTCATAGATAACATTTCTTCTTCTCTGGTCAGCGTTATTACATTCTTAGAAAGTTCTTTCATAGCCACAGACATTTCCTGAAGTTTCTGATTTTCTTCCTTCAGCAATACTTTGTTCCGATATAATTCCGACACTTCAGAAGCAAGAACTTGAAAAAAATGATCTCCGGCTGTCGTAATAATCTCTTTCTCTGAAAATTTCCACACACTTCCATCCGCAAAGCAGTATACTTTCAAATCAACATCATAAAATACATTCTCTTTCAGAGGATGTCCCAGTGCTTCCTCCAGTTCTGTAATATTCTGTATATCTCTTCCCGCCAGATTCTGGCAAATTTGATACATTTTTCGATTCATCAGTTTAGGCATTCCGTTCCCATCAAAAAAAACAATTCCACTCGGCAAATTGTCCAGACTTTCCTGAACTGCATTTTCCCTCAGGCAGCTCTTGCGGTACTTATAAATTCCAAAAATCTTCAATCCCACATATAAAAAAACACCAATTCCTATAACAATTAAAATCACATACGGTATTTTAAATAATATCATGGAATCTTCTTCGTAAAACGCCCGTTGCCACACACACAAGACAGCTGTTATAAGGAAAATAACTATAAGCAATACACTGTCCAGCAGCAACATCTTTCTTTGTCTTTTTCCTGTTCCTTCATAAATAACCAGAATCATACACAGCAAAGTCAAAAAAATAAAAAACCAAACAATCGTAATCTGATACTCCGGTGAACAGTTTTCAAATGTTTTTATCATTTGCCGCCACCTCCTCCCAGAATCAGAGAAAGCAGCCATGATCCGTCAAAATCCTGCTCCGCATAAGCTCCATATCGTCTTGCAATTTCCTGCAAATCTGTTTTGCATTCCACACTCATAGACATGATGATCCGCGCCTCTCTGCGTTTCAGATTTACATTAAATGCCAACAGATCTTCCAAAGATTCCTCTATGACTGCTTCAAAAAAATCATAAATCTGCATAGCATCTTCACTTCGTATTTCTTCTAACGCGGTGGAAAAACCTGCCTCAACATGATTCCATTCCAGATTCTTTATCGTTTCCCTGAAACATAACTCCAACTCTCTTATCGGAAATTTTACTGTCTGCTCCGCAATAAAAATAAGATTACTACGCCTTTTTATATAGGCTCCGATCACAACTATCTTCCCTAATATTTTTTCCCTTTTGTTCTTATCTTCTTCCATAGAATATGCTTCAATGAATTCCGTCAAAAGTTTACTCTGCCTTGCCGTCTGTTTCTGTATTTTATCATACAGCTGATTCTTCACAGAAAGTTTTTCTACTTCTCTTTTTGTTCTCAGATTTTCTTCCTCAATCAGATTCGCATCTTTTAATTCTTCCTTCCGATCTTCAAGCTCTCTTACGATTTCCTGTAATTCTGACAGGTTTTCCTTCCACAACACATAGCCTCCCAAAATTGGTTTTCCCGACAGCCTAATCCCATTTTCTAACATGATCGGACATTGAACTACCTGCCTTACGATTTCCGGTGCAATACATCCCGAATCCTGAGATTGATAAATGCATTTTCCACTCTGATCTGTAATCTGTGCTGAAATTGTAGATGCTGCAAATAATTGTGCGTATCCTGTATTGGAAGGGATCAATCCGCACTGGATGCAGCTTTCAATGATCAAAGCAAACAGAAGGCATAATGCAGCTGTCATATCGCTTGAAAATATTTTCCAGAAGGGCAGATTCAGATAATAGGCGATGCCATAGACAACCGACAGACCATAAGCACCAAAAGGCATCCAAAGCATTTTCCTGTTTTTAATTTTTCTACACCTTAATAGAATAATCAAGAGTGCCACCAGCAGACATCCAAGATCCCAGGCGACTATAGCATAATACATTGCTCCATATCCATAGACTCCTACTTCATAGGAAGCTGCTTCCCCCAGTCTTCCCTCCGGGAAAGTAAAAACTAACTGGTGCAGATCATTCGTTAATACAATCCCTATCAGAAACAATGCCGGAAAAAACAGCAGACACCGTCTTTCCGGTAATTTATAATTCTCCGGCTGCCGTATATAAAATGCCAGATAAAGACTGACCGTAGGGAGTAACAGCATAGGAATATAATAAAGATACCAGGCGTAGCGCAGTGCTGTCGGCATCTCATACGGTATTTCAAATTTACACATACGAACGAGCATCCAAAAAACCATCATCACTGCAATCATTATTAAACAACGACGGGGTTCCTTTTGGATAATTCTCTTTTGAAAAGAAATCGCCCATACCAGATAAAGTCCTATATAAATAAAAGGCCTTAAAAGGTGACAAATAGATTGCAGATAAGGATTGGTAAAGGACACATAATGAAGCAGAACTGCCACACCTACGCATAGTGCTACACTTCCGACGTATACTGTAAATTTCTTTTTCTCTGACACTGTGCGTACTCCTTTCTATTACATTTTGCACTATATCTTGTTTGCAGTATATCATAATCTCCATTCCAAATTATATCTTTTATTTTTTGGTGTATGTACAAAACTCGACTTTGCCATTGCAGCTATATCTCCAACTCCATTTTTTAATGCAATGCTTTGGTCGGACAGACCTTCGTACATTCATAACAGAGTATGCACTCCGTTCTTCTCTTTCGTTTGCGGGATTCCTTATTGACCTCCACATTCATTGGGCAGACACGCAGACATTTTCCACAATGAACACATTTGCTTTCATCGCAGTGAACACGCAGAATTGAAAAACAGTGGACCGAATATCTTCGCGACTGCGTAGTGGATTGTTGCCGCCTCAAAAACACCAAGAAAATGTCGGGCATAGCGTTTTCCTGCAGTAAAAAGTGCTGTTCCCAACACAAGGCATCCTCCAATGTAGCTGAAATTCAACAGATAAAACAAGTTTCCTTTAGCCTTCCACAACGTGATTGCCACTGTCTCAAATAACAAAAATAATAGAAGTGACGCTATCTATTTGCGAAGCACATTATTCTTTCTCATCATTATCCTCTTGCTCCTCTGATTTCTTATTTTTTCTCAGCACATCAATTGCAGAGCCGATGCTAACACCTATCATAACCCCCAGACACATTCCAAGACCAATATCATCTATTAGAAACCCAATAACTATACCTAAGCTTAGTCCGATAGCAATCCAGTAAAACATCATGTTCTTTTGCAGTAAGAGGTAAAATCTTATCTTCCCATATATCCTGTGCATTAGCTAAATCAATAATCCTGTACTCATTGATTTCATACTGTCCTGGTAAAGGAATATACTCTTCTATAAATGAATCTTCTATTTCTTCAATAAGTTCTGAATTATCTTCGCCATCATCTTCTAATTTAACCTTCATTTTCTATCATCCCGCTAATTTTCTATAATCTCCCAGTAGCCGCTCTTAGGCGATCCATGGCTTATAAGTATGGATAATGTTTCGTTTTCCTTCTGTCATTTGTACACGATGTACAGGTTTCTTTTGTCTTGCCATAATAAAAGGTCCTCCTAATGATATTTATTGTATCATAGAAGGACCTTGTGATGGTTATTTTACAGAAAAAGTTTCATACTCTCTTTATATACGTTATGAAATAAAATTTTTATCTCTTGAATAATCACAAAATGTTGCCAATCGCTAAACAAATTTGTTTGTAACCCGCATGAATACTGGTTTCTCGTGATTGTGTGGATTATTCAAACTCGCAAATAAAATCTTATCACTATACACTTTTGTATAGGGATTATGGTTCTATCTGGTTTTATATGTGTTCCACTGTCCAAAGTCCACAGACTGTACTGAACGGTGTTATCAATTTGTTATCACATCTCTGTTATCACTCAAATATTCTTTTCAAAAATTTTCATAGCTTATACCTAAGCATAAGAATTTTAAGTTTGGTTAAAATAACTATAAAATTCAAAAAATGAACGCAAATGGTGTGTAGACTCAATTCTAATTTTCAATTGATTAAAATACTCCTCTTTTGCCATAATCATTGGCTTTTTTTTGCTATATCGTATCTTATTATACCTACACATCTCATGTAAATAGTGGAAATGATATGATGCAATCGTTTCTTGCACATTTTGTGGAACGGTCATCATTTCTGGATCACTATCTTTTACATTATATGAATCATAATACTTTTGAAAATCACCAGAAGGTCTCTCTTCAGGAAATAATAACCTATTACCAAGCAACCACGTTTCAAAACAATGATTACATACAAATACTTTGTACGTAAAATCAATGTGATAATCCTTATCCTTTATATATTTTTCAATAATTGAATTTACTTGATTTTTCCTTGACAATGCATCATATTCTTCAGAATCTAAAATTACAATTAACTCGTCTACTTTTCCAGGATTTTGAATTATTGTATCAATTGTCTGAAACAAAACTCTAGTAATCAATTGCGTAACACCTTGTCCACTCTGCATTACATAACAATTATCCGTCAGATATGTGATATCTTGAACTCTTATATTTTTTATCCCCATATATTCAAGCCAATTAGGAAGTACTTTTATAGATGATTTCTCATCTTCCAATAAAAAATAGTAATTTATTTATATCTTACCCTCAAATTCCCATCTATTAATAAGATTAAAATATGCATCATGTTGGCTATGAGAAATGCCATACTCTTCTGCTGAAGAATTTGTAACTGTAGAAATATTTCTTTCAATTATTTTCCATTTTGCATTAGATATTTGATTTATAATCTTCGGATGATGGCTTGTAATTATAAATTGTAAATCTTTTCTTTCATCTAACAAAATTTCTGCAAGAATATCAATACAATTAACTCCTAATCCATTTTCAAATTCATCAATTAGCACCAAGGAATCTTTTGACATTGTCACTAATTCAACAATATAATATATTGTTTTTAACATTCCATTTGAAATTTCATGTTGCATTAATTTCTTTCCATAAACATCTATTGCAACCATATAAACTTCTCTTGTCGAATCCTCAACAATATCAATACTATTCACTTCCATAAATAATTCTTTTACTGCATCAAAAATTTCAGCATACAATTCAGGATAAAACTCTTTAGCAATATATAGTTTTAATGGAACTGGCAAATGACTATATTTTTCAAATGATGATTGCGGGTCCTTTTGCATACTTTGTTTTATTTTTGCTTTAAACATATTAAAGCTCTCTCTATCAATAGCCCCTCTAACATCCATTTCTACTTCTATTGGATACAGCTTTGTTATTCCTAAAATAATCGGTTTAAAAAAGGTATCTTCTGAATATTGAATTAAAAGACTTTCATCCTTCTTGGGATTTGGAACCTTTTCATATCCCATCACTTGAATATCTTCACCATTTCTATATACAATAATTTGACTTCCATTTTTGACTAACTTTTCATACGTAAAAATATATTTTATTTCCTTTGTCTCAATAATATCTTCGACAAAATTTTGTTCAATCTTATACTCCCACACATATTCGTCATTCTCAATTTCTACACACAAACTAACAGCAAATGGCTCTAATCTAATGTTTTTATTTACAGCCAACTTTAATGAATATTCAATAGCATTAAGAATCTGAGTTTTACCAACACCTGACAATCCAACCAACAATGTTATGTCATCGTTGAATGCTATCTTTTCGATTTTTAAGCCTGTTCTCAAATTTTCAAATTCAATCCATTTAAGCTTCACTTTTAACATCCCTTCTAACACCTCGCTTTTCATGATAACTTATACAATATAGTATATTGAAGCAAGGTTTCTTTTAACACTCTATTATTTTTCTTTCATTAATCAAATATTCTCGTAATATCTTGACATCGATTAATCACACGATAGATTTCTACATACTCGTTTCCTACCTTATAGATAATAACATAATCTTCCCATATCGCATATTTATAATCTGTCCGAAAGCTGACCCGTTTGGAGAGATCCGACCCCATTCCAGG
>ENA-OQLC01000426-OQLC01000426.1-human-gut-metagenome-genome-assembly--contig:-NODE-426-length-28194-cov-4.200982_pt1 | contig 28194 bp, 32 predicted proteins | sample MGYA00242653_ERZ504807 | MGnify/ENA primary metagenome ERZ504807 (study PRJEB26092, sample SAMD00036381) | human gut metagenome | host: Homo sapiens | study: EMG produced TPA metagenomics assembly of... | reverse complement strand
TGGTTCGTCAACTGTAAATCGGCAGGCTCACCACCCCCGCCGGAAAAATTATTTTACCCTATAGCGCAAAATGGTTTTGAGCCTGTTTTTTTCTGTGCGGGTGGCATTGCTCAGGTAGATTTCCCGGTGGCCTTCCTCCGTGCGCGTCAGGCTGTGGGCGTGTACAAATTCGTCCATTTTTGCGAAAGAAACCGGCTCATCGTCATACGCGCCGACATGCAAAAGCTGCACACAGGTTTCGCCCGGCACGGTGCCGAAGCGGACTTCTTCCAAGAGCGGGTTTGGTTTTCGGTGTTTTGTACGTTCCAGCGCAGCGCACACGCCGTCCTCTCCGACAAAATCCGGCTGGCGGATCACGAGAGTGTAGCGCAGCTTTTCCTTGATGAGCTCGCAGTTCTCAATTTTCTGCCAGACGCCCTCCAGTGGGTACACGGCAAAGTCGTCATACTCGCCCTTTGCAGTCTTTTTGTAAGCCATTTTGACCGCATAGGCCACGGAATACAATACCGATACGCGGTTTGAAAAATCCGTGTCATTCGGGTTTCCTTCACCGTTTATCATGATGCAGCTTTGTGTCGGAACTGTCACCAAGGCAGGGGTTGTTTTTGCACCGTAAAGCTGCTTTTCCTGCCTTCTCCATTCGTATTTCATAAAAAGCGCCTCCTTGCGCTTTTCAGAATACCGCAGAAAGCATGACACCCCCTGTCATGTTTTATATTTTTCTGCCATGCGGGTCAGTTTTTCTTTCATGCTGCGCCGCAATTCGTCGGGCTCCAGGATTTCAACTGCGTCACCATAGGACAAAATGTAGCTATACAGCGTTCTTTCGGGCATATCGACGGTCACATACAGGCTTCCCTGCGCATCCTTCTCCACGGTATCTGTAAATTCGTCATAGACGCGGAAGGCAGCCGCCGGGGAGAACTTCAGCCTTACCGAAATCAGCCGCTCCTGCTGTATCGTCGGTTTTAGCTCCGGGACATCCGCCTTCCTGCGCAGGAAGGTCTCCGGCAGAAGCGTCAAATTCTTGATGCGGGTCAGCTTGAAAAAGCGGTAGTCGTTTCGCAAAAGGCAGAAGCCGTACAAATACCAGTCCTTGCTCTTGAAAATCAGCTTGACCGGTTCCACCGTGCGGACAGTGCCGCCGCCTTCGCCCGCAAAATACGAAAAGCTGACCCTGCGGCAGCTGAAAACAGCCCTTTTGAGCTCGTCGAACAGCTCCGCACCCGCCGTATTTTTGTGCCAGTCGGAAAAATCGACCTCGATCCAATTTGCGCCCTGCCCCCGGAAAAGCCCGCCCAATTTGGTAAGCAGTTCATCGGTCCGGCTGTCTTCCGCGGCGGCAAGGCCCTGCAGTGCCATCAAAATTTGCTCTTTTTCCTGCGGTGTCAGCAGCGATTTCTCCAGCACAAACTCCGGCAGGATAAAAATACCGCCGCCCTTTCCCTGCACAGTATAAATCGGTATCCCGGCAGCACTGATGACATCCAGGTCGCGGTAAATCGTTCTTACCGATACTTCAAATTTTTCTGCCAGCTCGGGGGCCGTGGCTCTGCCCTTGTCCAACAGATGATACACGATTCTGAACAGTCTGCCCTGCTCCATACAATGCCCCCCTCGCATCACAACAAAAGCGCCGAAGATCTGCCCCGGCGCTTTCGCAAAAGATATTTTCTGTTACCGAATGAACATCGCATCACCAAAGCTGAAGAAGCGGTACTTTTCCTCAACGGCGACCTTGTAGGCGGCCATCGTCTTGTCGTAGCCGTAGAAGGCGGCGATCAGCATGATAAGGGTGCTCTCCGGCAGGTGGAAGTTCGTAATCAGGCCGTCGATGGCTTTCAGTTCGATGCCGGGATAGATGAAGATGCTGGTATTCCCGCTGCACGGCACGATCTTGCCGTACTTAGCCCAGACAGATTCCAGCGTGCGGCAGCTCGTTGTGCCCACGGCAATGACGCGGTGGCCCGCGGCGCGGGTCTCGTTGATGAGCTTCGCCGTCTCCTCGCTGACGGAGTACCACTCGCTGTGCATCTGATGGTCCTCAATGGATTCCTCATTTACGGGACGGAAGGTGCCCAGGCCGACATGCAGCGTGACCTCGGCAATGTTGACGCCGCGGGAGCGGATCGTATCCATCAGCTGCGGGGTAAAGTGCAGGCCCGCGGTGGGCGCGGCGGCGCTGCCCAGTTCCTTGGCGTAGACGGTCTGGTACTGGCTCTGATCCTCGAGCTGCTTCGTGATGTAGGGCGGCAGCGGCATCTTGCCGAACTCGTCCAGCTTCTCGTACAGTGTCTCGGTGTCGTAGGTAAAGGTCACATACTTATTGCCGTCAGGCAGCGTCTCATCCACCACGGCGGTCAGGCTGCCGTCGCCGAACTCCACCTTTGTGCCCGGCTGCATCCGCTTGCCGGGGCGGGCCAGGCACTCCCAGGTATCGCCCTTGACCTGGCGGAGCAGCAGCAGCTCGCAGACAGCGCCTGTGGGCACCTTGGTGCCCATCAGGCGGGCAGGCAGAACCTTGGAGTTATTGACAACGAGCAGATCGCCCTTTTCAAGATAATGCGGCAGCTCATGGAATACCGAGTGCAGGATCTTATCATTTTTGCGATCCAGCACCATCAAACGGGCGGCATCGCGGGGGTCGGCAGGCTCCTGCGCGATCAGCTCCTTCGGCAGGTCGTACCAGAAATCTTTTTTGAGCATTTTTGTATCATCCTTTTTTACTTTAAAGCGTTATTGTCTTGACATTCTTATGTGGGAATATTATAATGAATCCAAACACAGAGGCGCGAAGCGCATCAGTACCGGTTTTCATCATGCCCTGCCAGGGGCGAGAGCCGGGAAAGGGTTCTTCGCCGAAGAAAATGCGCGGCACGCATTTTCTGGGTCCGCAGCCGAACAGGTGCGGGACTGTCACGCTGTAAAACAGTGTGTTGCGCTGTGTTATATGCAATATGATATTATATTGCATTTTGTGCCGGTTTTCAAGCCGGTTTTTTTATTATCTGTGCAAATTTCCGTGGGAGCCGCATAGATATAAGGAAGGGTATCGCGAAAGGAAGGTCTTAGTCAGGATGAAACAGTACAATGTTGGTGTTATCGGTGCAACCGGTATGGTCGGCCAGCGCTTTATTACACTGCTGGAAAATCACCCCTGGTTTAATCTGGTTGCCCTTGCGGCCAGCGCACGCAGCGCTGGCAAAACCTATGAGGAGGCCGTCGGCAGCCGCTGGTTGATGAAGACCCCCATGCCCGAGAGCGTTAAAAAAATGGTCGTGCTGGACGCCGCCAATGTGGAGGAGGTCGCCGCCAAGGTCGATTTTGTCTTTTGCGCCGTCAACATGAAGAAGGACGAGATCAAGGCACTGGAGGAGGCCTACGCCAAGGCCGAGTGCCCGGTCGTGTCCAACAACAGCGCGCACCGCTTTACCCCTGACGTGCCGATGGTCGTACCCGAAATCAACGCCGACCACATCGACATCATCCCTGCCCAGCGCAAGCGCCTGGGCACCAAGCGCGGCTTTGTGGCCGTCAAGTCCAACTGCAGCCTGCAGAGCTATGTGCCTGCCCTGCATCCCCTGCGCAAATACGGCATCTCTGACGTGCTCGTCTGCACCTATCAGGCCATCTCCGGCGCAGGCAAGACGTTTGAGACCTTCCCCGACATTCTCGACAACGTCATTCCCTACATCGGCGGCGAGGAGGAAAAGAGCGAGCAGGAGCCGCTGAAGCTGTGGGGCCGCATCGAGGGCGACAAGATCGTCTCGGCCGAGTCTCCCCGCTTTACGGCCCAGTGCCTGCGCGTGCCTGTCTCTGACGGCCACATGGGCGCGGTGTTCGTGCGCTTTGAGAATAAACCTTCTAAGGAAGAAATTCTGCAGGCCTGGAAGGAATTCCACGGTCCCGCACAGGATCTGGAGCTGCCCAGCGCCCCGAAGCAGTTCCTGCATTACTTTGAGGAAAATGACCGTCCGCAGCCCAAGCTGGACCGTATGCTGGAAAACGGCATGGCTGTCAGCATTGGCCGTCTGCGTGAGGATAACCAGTACGACTACAAGTTCGTCTGCCTGTCCCACAACACGCTGCGCGGCGCTGCCGGCGGCGCAGTGCTGCTGGCTGAGCTGCTGGCAGCCAAGGGCTATTTTGACTGATCGGCTGCGCATGGCAGCCTTGGTGTAAGGAGAATTCGTATGAAGAGACCCGTATTTACCGGTGCCGCCGTGGCGATCATCACCCCGATGAACACCGACGGCAGCGTCAACTATGACGAGCTTGGCCGCATCATCGACGACCAGATTGCCCACAGCACGGATGCCATTGTCATCTGCGGCACGACGGGTGAGTCCCCGACGCTGACCGACGAGGAGCACACCGAGTGCATCCGCTATACCGTCAAAAAGACGGCAGGCCGCGTCCCGGTGATTGCGGGTACCGGCTCCAACGACACGAAGTATGCCATCTGGCTGTCCCAGCAGGCTGAGGCCGACGGTGCCGACGCACTGCTGCTGGTCACGCCCTACTACAACAAGACAAGTCAGGCGGGCCTGCTGGCCCACTACACAGCCATTGCGGACGCCGTGCATATCCCCTGCATCCTGTACAATGTGCCCAGCCGCACGGGCTGCAGCCTGACGCCCGCCACGCTGGCCGAGCTTGCGAAGCACCCGAACATCAACGCCGTCAAGGAGGCCAGCGGCAACATCAGCCACGTGGCCGAGATCGCAGCGGCCTGCGGTGACAGCCTGAACATCTACTCCGGCAACGATGACCAGATCGTGCCGCTGCTGGCTCTGGGCGGCAAGGGCGTGATCAGCGTGCTGTCCAACGTAGCCCCGCAGTACACCCATGACATCTGCGCCAAATGGTTCGCCGGTGAGACTGCCGAGAGCTTGTCCATGCAGCTCAAGGCGGTGCCGCTTATCAAGGCACTGTTTGCCGACGTCAACCCCATCCCGGTCAAGTGGGCCATGAACCGCCTTGGCTGGAATGCCGGCGACTGCCGTCTGCCGCTCGTTGCGCCCTCCGCCGCAGTGCAGGCGCAGCTGGAGACTGCCATGCAGGAGTTCGGCCTGCTGAAATAATTTCACAGCCGACCCACTGCCATGCCGCGGGTCGGCTTTTTGCTTTTGCACGACTTTTGCATGAAAGGAACAATAACACATGACGGATATTATCATTCAGGGCATCTATGGCCGTATGGGCCGCGCACTGGTCGAGAAGATCGGTGCGCGCGAGGATTGCCGCATCGTCGCCGGTGTGGATCGCGAAGCCGGGCGGATCGGCGAAATCCCCGTTTACGCCGGGTTTGACGCACTGCCCTGCAAGGGCGTCATCATCGATTTTTCCTCACCCGCCGGGGCGGTTGCAGCAGCGCAGTACGGTGCCGCCAACGGTCTGCCCTGCGTCATCTGCTCCACCGGCCTTTCCAGGGAGGATGAGGCTGCACTGGAGGCTGCCAGCACCAGGACACCGATCTTCCGCAGCGCAAACATGTCGGTGGGTGTCAACGTGCTGATCGAGCTGGCCCGCCAGGCTACGAAGATCCTGGGCGGCGAGTTTGACATTGAGATCATCGAGAAGCACCATCATAACAAGCTGGACGCGCCCAGCGGCACAGCGCTGATGATTGCCGACGCCATCAACACCGAGGCGAACGGCAAATATGAGTACGTCTATGACCGCACGCAGGTTCGCCAGAAGCGCGGCGCACAGGAGCTGGGCATCAGCTCCATCCGCGGCGGCGGCATTGTGGGCGAGCACGATGTGCTGTTCTGCGGCCCCGACGAGGTCGTGACGCTGAGCCACAGCGCGGGCAGCCGCGGCGTCTTTGCCGACGGTGCCGTACAGGCTGCGCTCTATATTGCTGCGCTGGCCCCCGGCTATTACACGATGACCGACCTGCTGCGAGGTAAACTGATATGCGAATGAACGGCAACGACCTTGCCGCCTGCGCGGTCATCGCACTGGGCGTCGGCGGCGTAGTTGTCGGCTCTCTGCTGGGCGTCGGCAATCAGGCTGTGACCCTGCCCGCGGTCAATCCGCAGCCCGTAGTCGTGGATATGCCGGCAGAGCCGGAACCAACCGCTACACCGGAGCCCACCCCCGAGCCGACGCCCACCGTCGAGACCGTGCACTTTTCCGCCACGGGCGACGACCTGATTCACGATGGTATCTTTTTGCAGGCTAAGGAGCGCGGCGGCGACCACTACGATTTTGACGCCGCCTACGCAGCCATGCAGGGCTACTACGACCAGTTTGATGTGAACTGGCTCAATCAGGAGACGCTCGTCAACGACGAGTTCGCCGCCAGCGGCTACCCGATGTTCTCCACCCCCGGCGAGATCACCGACACGCTGTATAATTTGGGCTTCCGCGTCTTCAGTCTCTCCAACAATCACAGCTACGACAAGGGGGCGGCGGGCATTGAGGCATCCATGGCACACTGGGCTGCCATGCCGGACGATGTGGTCACAATGGGATTTTACAATCTGGAGACCTATGACAACTACGCCTACCAGACCGTCAACGGCATCACGTTCGGCTATCTCTCCTATACAGAGCACACCAACGGCCTACCCACGCCGTCCGGCACAGACTATGGCGTTGTGTATCTGGACGACCATGAAACGATTGCCAAACAGATCGCCGATATGCGCCCGAACTGCGATGTTCTTATCGTCAGCGCCCACATGGGCACCGAGGGCACGCACGAGGTCAACGACTTTCAAAGGGAGACTGCTCAGTGGCTGGCCGACCAGGGCGTCGATGTCATCATCGGCACCCACCCGCATGTAGTACAGAACGCCGCATGGCTGACCGGCGCAAACGGCAACACAACCTTCATCGTCTACAGCCTGGGCAACTTCATCAACGCGCAGTCCTCACGCGATAATGTCATCGGCGCGATTCTGGACGTGTATTTTGATAAGACGACCCAGCCTGACGGCAGTGTGAGCATTGCCATCCGTGACCCGAAGCTGCACTGCGTTATCAGCCAGTATGAGGCTGGGTACAAGAATATCCGGGTCATCCCCTACAGCCAGTACACAGACGAACTGGGTGCAGCACACGGAGAGTTCACCCTCTCCCGCGAATACATAGAGAGCATGCTCCGCAGCACGATTGACGAGGAGTTTCTCACGTTAGATTGAATGAAAGGATGATTTTTATGTACGGTGTCAGCAAGATCAGCAGCGAGCAGAACATTATGCTCACCACCTTCCCCGGTGCCCAGTACAGCGCACAGAGCCTGGCCGAGCACCTGGACGTTTTTGCCAAGGCCGGTATTGTGGTCGATATGATCTGCCAGAGCGCGCCCCGCGGCTCCGCGGTGGATTTCAGCTTTACGACGAGCTATGACAACTTTGCCGCCGTTATGAAGGCTCTGCCCGCCGCAGCCAAGGCCAATCCCCCGCTGGTCTCCGGTGGCTACAGCAAGATCAACCTCTTTGGTGAGGAGATGGTCACCAGCTGCGGCGTCGCCGCCCGTGCGCTGGCCGCACTGGCCGGTGCAGGTATTGAAATCGTGCTCATCACAACGAGCGACCTTGACATCTCCCTGCTGATCCGCCAGCAGGACGAGGACACCGCCCTCGATGCCCTGCATAAGGCGTTTGAGGTCTGAGCTATCCCCCTTAAACAAAAAACGAAGGTGCAGAGCCTTTCTGCACCTTCGTTTTTTATTCTGCCTTCTTAAAGCATTTTACCGCCAGGAACGGCAGGAACACAATGGCGTACTGCACGGCGGCAGAGGCCACATCGCCCCAGCTGATGATCTGATTTGAAATATCCGCCGTACCGGTCCAGACTAAGACCATGCTGTTGTTGAGGTAGTGCAGCACCACGGGGAGCCAGATATTTTTGCCGCACTTCTCATACGCAAAGGTGAAAAATACACCGAGCGTCACGCAGACAACAAGCTGTGCGGCAATGCTCTGCAGTGAGGTATCGGGACTGTAGAAGAAAAGATTCAGCGGCAGATGCCACAGGCCCCACAGCACACCAACGGCCAGTGCGCCGCGCCGTGCGCCGAAGCGGCCTTGCAGGGCTGGCGTCAGGTAGTAGCGCCAACCGTATTCCTCGCCAAAAAACGGCAGAAAGCTCAAAAAGAAGTTCGGTACAAGCACCACTGCCATAACCCACGGTGCAGATGTGCGCCAGTAGGCCAGATATTCAGCCCAGCTATCACCGCCCTGCATCGCCATCGAAAGAAAGACCATAGCGGTCTTGACCGCAAGGAAATAGACGCAGATGACAAACGCCGTCAGGAATTTGCCATGCAGGCGCAGACCGTAGTCTTCGCGCTTTGTCTTTTTCTCAGTCAGCAGGAAGATCCAGCCCAGCACCGACGCGATAATGATGACAAAGTTTGCAATATTCAGCCAACCCTCCTGCGGCAGAAACGCAGACAGAACGCTCATGACGAGCATCAGTGCAGTGGCCGCGATGTGCAGGATGTAAAACCGCTTTGGCGTTCCCTGCCGTCTTGCCAGCAAGAACGCCAGCATAACGCCCGCCGCCGGGTAGAACATCTGGGCGTTGGCAAAAATCGAGGTATCCCGCCCGTTTTGCAGGCAGATGTACAAAAGCGGCATCATCAGAAACGGAATTGCGTAAGCACAGAGTGCAAAGACAGTCAACTCTTTTTTATTCGTTTTCATCGTCGTCCTCCTTTGGGTTTTCCAACTCAGCGTGGCGCTTTTTGTAAGCCTTCATGCTGAGCTGCAGCAATGCAAAGCACAGTACCCAGGTACAGACCCCCATGATGACCGCCTGCAGCACCGCAATGCCCGCGCCAAATTCTGCAAACTTGATAAGCCCCCACCACAAGCACGGCAGCACCGCCCACGACGGACACAACGGCATTGGTTTTCGTATTCGGTTTAAGGTGGCGGTCCCAGATACCGGCACGCAGATCACTCAGGACCGAATAGGCACTCCCCAGCATAAAGATAAACCATTCTGCCGCCATCTCCCGCGGGGTAAAGCCCAGCAGACTTTCGATGATCAGCGCCGCCAGCAGCAGCACCCACAGCGCCCAGAAACCGCAGGACTCAATTTTTAAAAGGGTCTGCTTTTGCATTTCATCAAGATTGTCGCGCTTAAAAAATTCTTTTATGTTCATCGCTCATTCCTCCCAGAACAGCTCGTCCAATGTCTTGCCCAGCACCCTGCAGATGCTGCGGCAAAGGTTGATCGTAGGGTTATACTCCCCTTTTTCAATGGCGTTGATGGTCTGGCGGGACACGCCCACCACCGCCGCCAGATCCGCCTGCGTCATATCGCGCACGGCGCGGGCGGCTTTCAGCTTTAAGTTTTTTGCCATGTCGCTTATCCTTTCTTCTCACGGTGGCTTTACTATATCACATGTTTTACATTATGTCAAGTATATATTACTTTATGAATGATATTTTTTGCTTGCAAAAGCAGCACTTGCGGCCCGGCGCGCGCTGTGCTATGATAATTTTATATACTATGATAAAGGAAGTTTGGCTATGAAGTACAGCTTTCCCGCTTTTGAAAACGGTTTTATCCGCGCCGCCGCAGCCAGCCCCGCCCTGCGCGTGGCCGACTGTGTGTATAATGCCGAGCAGATCATCGGCGTCATGCGCGAATATGCCGAGAAAAACGTCCAGCTGCTCTGCCTGCCGGAGTTTGCGCTGACCGGCTACACCTGCAGTGACCTGTTCTTGCAGGATACCCTGCTGCGTGGGGCCGAGGACGGCCTTGCCGCGATTTTGAAGGCCAGCGAGGGACTGAACGTCGTTGTCCTCGTCGGCCTGCCTGTGCGCCATAACGGCAAGCTGTACAACTGTGCGGCAGTGCTCTGCAACGGTGAGCTGCTAGGTCTGGTGCCGAAAGTACACCTGCCCAACTACGGCGAGTTTTACGAGAAGCGCCACTTTATCCCCGGTATGCGTGAGTCCGAGTGCATCGAGCTGGCCGGGCAGGAGACGCTGATCGGCACGAACCTTCTGTTTGCCTGCAAACAGCTGCCCGCCTTTGTGCTGGCAGCCGAGGTCTGCGAGGACCTGTGGTCTCCCATCCCGCCAAGCTGTGCCCACGCACTGGCCGGGGCTACCGTTGTGGCAAACCTGTCCGCCAGCGATGAAACCGTCGGCAAGGCAGCCTACCGCCGTGAGCTGGTCTGCGGGCAGAGCGCACGTCTGCTGTGTGCGTACCTCTACGCCGACGCAGGCCACGGCGAAAGCACTACCGACATGACGTTTGCGGGCCACAACCTGATTGCCGAGAACGGCAGTCTGCTGGCCGATGCTGCACCGTTTGCGGGCGAGGATGCCGTGACTGAGCTGGACCTGGGCCGCATGGTGCAGGAGCGCCAGCGCAACACGACGTTTATGCCGGAAACGAACGGCTACACCACTGTGGAATTTGAGCTGCCGCCCGTGGAGCTGGCGCTGATCCGCCCTGTCTCCTGCACGCCGTTTGTGCCGCAGGACGCCGCGACCCGCGCCGAGCGGTGCGAGCTGATTCTGCGCATCCAGGCCGAGGGCCTTGCCAAGCGCATGGAGCACACCCACGCCAAGTGCGGCGTGCTGGGTATCTCCGGCGGGCTGGACAGCTGCCTGGCCCTGCTGGTGGCCGTGCGCGCCTGTAAGGTGCTGTGCCGCGACGCGAAGGATATTGTGGCCCTGACGATGCCCTGCTTCGGCACGACGAAGCGCACCCGCTCCAACGCCGAGATTCTGTGCGAGGCTTTGGGCGTGACGTTCGGCGAGATCAACATCACCGAGACCGTCAAGAGCCACTTTGCGGACATCGGCCAGCCCGCCGACAAGTACGATGTCACGTTTGAAAACTGCCAGGCCCGCGTGCGCACTCTGGAGCTGATGGACTATGCCAACAAGAACGGCGGCTTTGTCATCGGCACCGGCGACTTAAGCGAGCTGGCGCTGGGCTGGGCCACCTACAACGGCGACCACATGAGCATGTACGGCGTCAACACCGGCGTGCCGAAAACGCTGGTGCGCCATATTGTGCAGTACGTGGCCGACACCTGCGGCAATGACACGCTGCGGGACGTGCTGGTGGATATTCTGGACACCCCCGTCAGCCCCGAGCTGCTGCCCACCGCCGCAGACGGCACGATTGCCCAGCAGACCGAAAAACTCGTCGGCCCGTATGAGCTGCACGACTTCTATCTCTACTATGTGCTGCGCTTTGGGTTCAGTCCGACAAAAATCTACCATCTGGCCCGCACAGCCTTTGACGGCCGGTATGAGCCGGAGGTCCTGCTGGCGTGGCTGAAAAATTTCTACCGCCGCTTCTTTGCCCAGCAGTTCAAGCGCAGCTGTCTGCCCGACGGCCCGAAGGTCGGCTCGGTCACGCTGTCCCCCCGCGGCGACTGGCGCATGCCCAGCGACGCCTGCAATACGCTGTGGATGGCAGAATTAGAAAAACTGGAAGTCTGATCGCGTTACTCGCGTATAAAAATGCCCGGAACCACTTGCACGGTTCCGGGCAATTTTTATAGCTTTTTGATTTCGGCGTTCAGAGCGTCGTAGGTATAGAGTGTATTGAGCACCTGCAGCAGCTCCTTTTTGCTCAACCGCGGCGGCAGACCGAGGCGGCGCAAAAACGCCCGGCGGTTCTCGGCGCTGTTGGCCGTGCCGGAGATGCCCCAGTCGTACAAATCGGTGTACGTGATGGAGCGCGACTGGGTCGTTTTCTGCTGGCAAGCAGTTTTACTTGCCAGGGCGGTTTCAAGGCCCTGTACAATCAAATCGTCGGATACGCCCTCGACGCCGAGCAGTCCCTCCTTGCCGGGCTCGGCCTTGCGTGACTCCTTGCCCGCAATCGCCGGGACGTAGGCCTGCAGGACATGCTCCGCGCCGACAAGACCCGTGACAAAGTGGCGAATCTTGAACCCGGCGGCGTCGGAGTCTGTCAAAATGATAAGCCCCTGCGCTGCAGCAATGCGCTTGAGCAGCCTTTGCAGCGCGCCGTCCTTGAACACCCGGAAGCCGTCCGTCGTCAGGATCGTGCCGTCCACGATATTGCTAAGGCGTGCGGCGTCGTATTTGCCCTCCACCAACAGGGCTTGTTCCAATTTCAGCATTTATGCCCTCCCGGCCAGCGCCAGCTCACACAGCGCCTTCTGCATTAAAAGGTCGGCGTCCAGCTTGCTGCTTTTCAGGTCGGTGTCCAGTCTTTGCAGGATGTGCAGGCAGTCCTCCAGCTGGGCACGCTTGAAGCGCAACGCGGTTTTTTCGGTAGAATTGAGGCGGTAATTCCAATTGCCCTTGTAGCCAAAGTCCTTGGCCACATCGCCGAGGCCCCGGCGGCTGCGGCGGCCCAGCAGCACGCGGTACAGATCCAGATAGTTGCTGATGAGTGCGCCGGTAATCATGATCGGCTCGTTTTGCAGCGCCAGCAGCGTTTTCAGCTTTTGCTGGGCCTTATCGGCCTGGCCGCTCGTCAGCAGCTTGACCATATCGAACGTGTCCGCGTCGAGCGTGACTGTGCCGAGCCGGCTGACCATTTCTTTTGTAATTGTGCTGTAGTTGGCCAGCGCGGCCAGCTTTTCCACCTCATTTTTAAGCAGAAACTGATCCTCGCCGCAGCGGGCCAGCAGCGCAGCCTCGGCACCGGGGGCAAAGTCCGCACCGGCCTCCTTCGCCCAATCGCGGGCCATAGCCTGTAAAGCCGCGCCCGTGGGGCGGTTGAGCTGTACACAGTAGCCGAGCTTCTCGCAGCTGGCAATGAGCTTTTGCTCACGCTTGCCGGGGCGCAGTTTGCCGTAGCTCTCCTCGATGATGCTCGTCAGCACAAAGATGGCGTTCTCGGTGTCGGCCAGCGTGTCGCAAAGCTCCTGCAAATCCTTGTCGGAATAGGTTGACGGACGGATCAGCGGCATGAGTACCAGGCGTTTGCCGCCGAAGAATGAAATCGTACCGGCAGCTAGCACGATCTCCTCCACCGAGGGGGTCGGCCCGTCCAGCACCGTCGTCTCGGGGTCGTCGCGGTTCAGATATTTCAGCGCCTTCTGCGCCGCCGTGTGGACGAGCGCCTCGTCCGATGCGTAGAAATAGTAGAGTGCGCAGCCTGCCTTCAGGCGTTTTCCCAGCTCCTTTTCACTGTACAGCAATCGTCTGTGCCTCCTCCCAAATCATGCTGCGGCCCGGGCGCAGGGTCAGTCCGGGCGTGTCCTCGCCATAGCGCAGGGTGCAGCCTGCAGCGTTGTCCAGCCAGCGCGGTGCGGCAGCGGTGTACAAAATTGCGTCGGGCCGCACGGAATCGGACAGCGTGCCCGGTGCGCAGAGGACATCCACCCGCACCGGCTCTGCCAGCTCGAGCCTGCCTGCCCCCACGGCAATGTGCCGCTCCCCCACGCCCAGCACAGCGAGGTTTGCGCTTTTATTATGATACAGGTCCAGCGTCAATCCGTCAAGCACCGGACGGGTCGTAAAGTCGGCAAACTCCTGCACCGTCACGACCTCTGCCGCGGAAAATTCCATCTGCGTCGGCTTGGCACGCAGGTCAACGACCAGCGCGGGCTCCTGTCTGCTGCGCCCGGCCAGATAGTTCTGCACGGCGCTCCAGTTGCTCTCCCCTCCGCGGAAGAACACCACAGCCTGCCCGTTCTGCACGCAGACGACGCAGGGATTGTTGGATGCGCCGACCAGATTGATCTGCACAACATCTCGCTGCATCCAGACACCCAGCCCCACGGCCAGCACTGTGCAGAGCGCCGCCGCGGGCAGATAGAGCCGCAGCCGCCTGGCATGCCAGAAGCAGACTGCCAGCGCGCCCAGCACAGCCAGCACAAACAGCGTGTACCGCTGCGGCAGACAAATCGACGCAAACGGCAGTGCGGCGCAGCACCGTACCAGCCAGAGCAGCCCCTTGAGCCAGAGACTCAGCACGAGAGCGGTCAGGTTCGTGATTGCCGCCAAAAACGGCACGGCGCTGCAAACCAGCAGCAGGATGCCCAGCTGCAGGGCGGGCTGGACCATCCAGACGACCAGCAGGTTGCAGAGCACCCCGACCAGGCTGGCCGCCATGCCGTGGGCCACCAGCACCGGCAGCGTGGCAAGGCTGGCAAGCACTGCCGTTTGCACAGGCTCTGCCACTTGGCATAGCGCCTTGACGGCGGCGGGCTTGTCCTGCGCTGCACGCTGCTCAGTGTGGGCCAGTGCTGCCGCAGCCTGCACGCCCAGCACGGCGCAGAACGACAGCTGAAAGCCAAGGTCGCACGGCGCATAGGCGTTTTGCAGCCCCAGCAGGATGGCCGCAAAGCTCGTTGAGGTCAGCAGGTCTGGCGGCAGCAGGAAGAAGTCCCCCACCAACGCCACCAACAGCACGATCCCGGCGCGCGATACAGAAACCGGCATTCCGGTCAGCAGCAGGTAAAACAGCGCCGCCGCAGCGCGCAGCAAAATCAGCGGTCTATAAAATTTCCATTTGCGGCCAAAGCCCAGCAGCCCGCAGAGCAGCGCCAGATGCAGCCCAGACCCCGCCAGCAGATGCGATACCCCCGCCGTGCGGAAGGCCTGCTGCACGCTGTCATCCAGACGGCTTTTGTCCGCCAGCAGCATGGCGGCCTCGATGCCGTCCAGCTGCCGCGGCAGCCAGCGGCGCAGTGTGGCCGACCAGCGCTGCCGCAGCCGATACAGCGCAAACCGCGGCGCGCGGCTGGCGTCCAGTGGGTGGTAGCTGCCCAGATACTCCGCCTGCAAATAGACACCCTTGCTTTGGCGGCTCAGGCGGTATTTATTGTCGGGCAGCTCGGTCAGCGCAAATTTTGCAGTGAATCGCTCCCCCGCACTCTCGCCGGGAAAGGACGCGCACTGCACCTTTACGTTGGCCGCCCTGCCGTCAATTTCAGTCAGCCGCAGCGTACCGCGCAGGCGGCTTTCGCTGTAGGAAGCATCGGCGTCCGTCTCCACCACCGCCGTGCAGGTCACGGTCTGCCCGGCCAGTGCCTTGACGGGCCGCACCCATACAAGGGTAAACACCAGAAACCACGCAAGACCGCACAGCGCACCCAGTACCGGGATGGCGCTGTCTCTGCGGCGTTTTATCCATAATAGCGCCAGGCATACCAAAAATGCCGCCGCGGGCACACAGACCAGCGGCGGCAGAATGGCCGCAGCAAGCTCAGCCCCGGCAAAACCGAGACCAAACCAACCGAGCTTTCGTTTCATTGCTTAGTGCAGGAAGAGCGGCAGCGGCTCTAGGAAGAAGATGTCGGTGCGCTTGGCAGCGTCGCCCTCAGCGAGTGCTGCGCAGCAGCCGACTACCGTGCCGGTGCTCTTGGCGGCCAGCGTTTCCAGTGCATGCAGGGAGCCGCCGGTGGAGATAACGTCATCCACGATCAGGATGCGCTTGCCGTCCATATACTCGATGTCCTTCTTGTCGATGACCAGCGTCTGCTTACCGGCAGTCGTGATGGACTGATCCTCGATGATGACAGGCTCACGCATATACAGCTTCGGACCTTTGCGGGCGGGGATCCAGTATTTGCCGCTCTGGCGCGCCATTTCGTAGGCCAGAGGGATGCCCTTGGCCTCGGCGGTCAGGATCACGTCAAACTCGGGGGCTTTTTTCAGCAGAGCTGCGGCGCATGCCTCGGTCAGCTCCACATCACTGAACATGATGAAAGCGGCAATATCCATGTGGTCATTGACCTTGCAGATGGGCAGCTCACGGGTCAGACCCGCAATGTGCAGTGTATAGGTATCTGCCATGTTAGTTTACCTCTCTTTATTGATTCACAAGTGTTTTGTGCAACGCCCGGCATCAGCCCGGAGGCCATGCAAGGCTGCGCTTGGCCAGCACATGAAAGTGCAGGTGCTTAACGCTCTGGCCGCCGTCCGCGCCGACATTGGTCACAACGCGGTAGCCGCTCTCGTCGACGCCCAGCTTTTTGCACAGCTGCGCAATAACCGCGTAGATGTGGCCCAGCAGCGCGGCGTCATCCTCGGTCAGGGCTGCGGCAGACGCAATGTGCTGCTTCGGGATGACGAGAAAATGCACGGGGGCCTGCGGGTCGATGTCGTAGAACGCCAGCAGCTTGTCGTCCTCAAACAGCTTGTTCGAGGGGATCTCGCCTGCGGCGATCTTGCAGAACAGACAATTCTCCATCCGGAATTCCTCCTTTGCAGTGGATTTTATGGCAAAGAATTACTGATTCATTTCCGCCTTGACGATTTCGGGCACAGCGTTCAGTGCGTCGTCGATCTTGGACGTGTCGCGGATACCGGCCATAGCGAAGTCGGGCTTGCCGCCGCCGTTGCCGCCTGCGATAGCGGCAATCTTCTTGACGAGGGCACCTGCCTTCAGGCCGCGGGCCAGGGCGTTCTTGGAAACGCCGACAGCCATCATCGTCTTATTACCGTCGCTGCCGATAAGCACGGTCACGGCGTTGGGGGCCTTGTCGCGCACCTTATCGACCATGTCGCGCAGGGTATCGGCACCGGTACCGGTCAGGTAGGCGGAGACGATGCGCACGCCGTCAATGTCGGCGGCGTTCTCAAACAGGCCGTCGATCTTGGCGGCAGCCATCTGGGCCTTCAGGATTTCAAGCTGCTTGGCGGTCTCCTTCAGCTCGGCAGCCAGTGCCTCGGCGCGGGCAGGAGCGTCCTTCAGGTTGTTGGCCTTCAGGGCAACAGCGGTCTTGGCCAAAATCTCGGTGCGGTCATCCAGCAGATCCAGCACGCCGAAGGCGGTGGTAGCCTCAATGCGGCGGATACCGGCAGCCACGCTGGACTCGCTCAAAATCTTGAAGCAGCCGATCTGTGCGGTGTTCGTGACATGGGTGCCGCCGCAGAACTCGGTGCTCCAGCCGCCGGCGTCGACAACGCGGACGACACTGCCGTACTTCTCACCGAACAGAGCCATAGCGCCCATCTTCTTGGCTTCCTCGATGGGCAGGTTCTTGACGGTGACGGGCAGAGCCTCGTAAATCTTCTCGTTGACGCGGCGCTCGACCTCGGCCAGCTCGGCGGGGCTGACAGCGCTGAAATGCGTAAAGTCGAAGTGAGTGATCTGGTCGTCCTGATAGCTGCCGGCCTGATGGACATGCTCGCCCAGGACCTCGCGCAGAGCCTTCTGCAGCAGGTGGGTGGCGGTGTGGTTGCGGCAGATGGCGGCACGGCGCTTCTCATCGACGGAAGCGGTGACCTCGTCGTCAACGTGGATGGTGCCGTCCAGCAGCTCACAGGTATGGACGAAATAGCCCTTCGGGGTCTTTTTGACCTGGGTGACCTTCAGCTTGGCGTCGCCGCTGACAAGATAACCGTGGTCAGCGACCTGGCCGCCCATCTCTGCATAGAACGGGGTACGGTCCAGCACGACCAGCACGCCGTCCTTGGCCTCGCCCGCCTCGTCGGTGGCGATGGCATCGACGAGTTCCTCCCCGTCGGACAGAGCCAGAACCTTAGCCTTCTCGGACAGGGTCTCGTAGCCGTCAAACTGGGTGGGCTCGGCGGTCAGTTCACCGAACAGGTCAGCGCTCCAACCGGAAATATCCTTGGCCAGGCGCTCGGCGCGGGCGCGCTCACGCTGCTTGGTCATCTCGATGTGGAACGCGGCCTCATCGACGGCAAAGCCTGCCTCGGCGGCGATCTCACGGGTCAGGTCAAGCGGGAAGCCGAAGGTATCGTTCAGCTTGAACGCCTCGACACCGGACAGGACCTTTTCATGAGCCTCCTTCAAGCGGCCCATCATGCCGGTCAGGATGTTCAGACCGGCGTCGATGGTGCGGCCGAAGCGCAGCTCCTCGGTGCCGATGACCTTCTTGATATAAGACTCATGCTCGCGCAGCTCGGGGTAACCGGCCTCGCTGGACTCGATGACCGTTTCGACCAGCTCGGTCAGGAACGGGCGGTTGATGCCCAGCATACGGCCATGGCGGGCGGCGCGGCGCAGCAGACGGCGCATGACGTAGCCGCGGCCCTCGTTGGACGGCAGGATGCCGTCGGAGGCCATAAAGACGGTGGCACGGATGTGGTCGGTAATCACGCGGATGGAGATGTCATCCTTCTCGCTCTCGCCGTACTTCTTGCCCGAGATGCGCTCGACGTGGTGCAAAACGGCAGCAACGGTATCGACCTCGAACAGATTGTTGACATCCTGCATGACGACGGCCAGACGCTCCAGGCCCATGCCGGTATCAATGTTCGGCTTGGCCAGCAGCTCATAGTTGCCCTTGCCGTCGGCATCATACTGACTGAACACGAGGTTCCAGATCTCCATGAAGCGATCACAGTCGCAGCCGACGCCGCAGGTCGGCTTGCCGCAGCCGTACTTCAGGCCGCGGTCATAGTAGATCTCAGAGCAGGGGCCGCAGGGGCCGGAGCCGTGCTCCCAGAAGTTGTCCTCCTTGCCCAGGCGGACCATGTGATCCTCGGGGATGCCGACTTCCTTCGTCCAGATGTCGTAGGCCTCGTCATCCTCCTGATAAACCGAGATGTACAGGCGGTCAGCGGGAATCTCGAGTTCCTTGGTCAGGAACTCCCACGCCCAGGGAATGACTTCCTTCTTGAAGTAATCCTGGAAGCTGAAGTTGCCCAGCATCTCAAAGAAGCAGCCATGGCGGGCCGTGATGCCGACACGCTCAATATCCGGGGTGCGGATGCACTTCTGGCAGGTGGTCACGCGATGCCGCGGCGGCTCCTCCTGGCCGAGGAACCATTTCTTCATGGGGGCCATGCCGCTGTTGATCAGCAGCAGGCTGGGGTCATCCTTCGGAACCAGCGGGAAGCTGCCCAGACGCAGGTGGCCCTTCGTCTCAAAATAATGCAGGTACTTTTCGCGAAGCTCGTTCAATCCGGTCCATTGCATAAGTGTTGTTCTCCAATCCATAAAATTGCGATGCAGGGTCCGCCACAAAAAATTACAGCCCACGCCCCAATACAGGGACGAAGGCTGTTATGCTTCCGTGGTACCACCCGGTTTGCAGCGCCGCAAGAATATAATACAACAGCACTGCCGCTTTGTGTCTGCGTTAACGCCGCAGGTACGCTCGGCTCTGCGCCGAAAGCTCCGGGGTGGCTCTGCCGTGCTTCCGCGTGAAAGCCTTGCACCAAACGGCTTTCTCTCTGAGGGACGGAACGGACGGCATTGGCCCTTTCATCGCTATTTTCCTTTTTACAGGCTTATTATATGCCGTTTTGCGCCGCTTGTCAACTGATTTTTCCGCATAAAAGGTCATAACTGCGCAAAAGCTAACGCAGAGAGGAGTGTTTTTTATGGCTGACGTTTTTCCGGAGGTCGGGCAGGTCGTGCTGACGAGCCTGCTGTCGCTGGCCGCGATGTTTATTTTCACCCGCGCGGGCGGCAAGCGGCAGATTGCGCAGATGAGCCCGTTCGACTACCTGAACGCCGTCACGGTGGGTTCCATCGGCGCAGAGCTGGCGACGAATCTTGAGCAGTGGTGGCGGCCCTTCTCTGCGCTTGTGGTCTATGGGCTGGTGACGTGGTTCGTGCACTACACTGCCTGCAAGAGCAACGCTATGCGCAGCCTTTGGAGCGGACGCAGCCTGATTTTGATGGACGACGGTGTTATCCTGAAAAGCAGCCTGCAGCGCGCTGCCATCGACGTGAACGAGTTCCTGGGTCAGGCCCGCGTGGCCGGGTACTTTGACCCGAACGAAATAGAAACGGCAATTTTAGAGACAAACGGCCAGATCAGCTTTCTGCCCAAAAGCTGCAGCCGTCCCCTGACACCCGACGATATGCAGCTGCACCCGGACGCCGCCAGCACCTGGTATGACCTGATTATAGACGGCCATCTCATGCAGGACAATTTAAAGGCTGCAGGCCGCGACGAGCGCTGGCTGGACGCCCGGCTCCACGCGCAGGGCATCGGCCAGCATGGCGAGGTGTTTTACGCGGCGTGTGACAAAGCGGATGGGTTCTTTGCATGCAGGGTGCGCTAATAATCGAATATGTAAAAATATATAAAAAAGACCTGCCAGAATTCTCTGGCAGGTCTTTTTGGTGGAGAATACCGGGATCGAACCGGTGACCTCTTGCATGCCATGCAAGCGCTCTCCCAGCTGAGCTAATCCCCCATAGCTGGCGTCGCCTCGGTGCGTTCACTCCTGACGACGTTTACTATTATAGCAAACCTTTTTTCAAATGTCAACAGGTTTTTGCAAAAATCTTATAAAATCTTATAAAATGTGGATTTACAATAATAATGTCACATCTGACACCCCTGTATTACACTTTTGAAAGGTAGGTTTTCTATGGAATTCGGTATTGTAGGTATCAAGTCGTTGATTGGGCAGAGGTCTAAGAAGTCCGGCAAAGAGCTGAATGCGTACATCCTGCATCTGGTGCGGGACAATCCCCGCGATGAAGGTTTGCAAGGCCATGAAGTCCGCCAGCAGTTCGTTGATGCCAATCTCATGGCCGAGGACATCAAGAAGCTGGGCGGTTACTCCATGCTGGTGGGTGCTCGCATTGATTTGAGCTATGACGAGGGCGGTTTTGTGGATTCTATCCGTGTTCTGCCCAACGTTCCCGCCAACAAGTGAAAGGTGCCCTGCAAGATAACACGTTTGTAGCTGTGGAAGGATGTGGGTTGGTTTGGCTACAAAAGTTAAAACGCTGCGTCTGCCGGAGGACGTCTGTCAGACGGTGGAATCATTCCCCGGTGAGAACTTCACCGAAAAATTCGTTGCTGCGGCCCGGCTGCTGGGCCGTGACCGGGAAAGGCTGATTAAGGAAAACGCCATTCTCGAGGAAAAGCGCAAACAGCAGTATGTAAAGCTGTGCGACATGGACAAGCTGCTGCGCAAGCGCGACAACATCCAGCGCGGGCTGGAGGAAATTGGTTGGAGGATGTCCGATGTGGTTCATACTTGCAGGACCGTGAGCGAAGCTGTAAACGAATGGACCGCACAGGACACTTCAAATAAAGACGCTTAGGACTATGGTTGGAAAGGAGGTCGTTTGTTATGGTTCCTATGGTTATGCTTGGGGCGGAGGGTGGTGCGGATGCCGCATCCCTCGTTACCACTGTCACCAATATGGCAGGTAATATGCTCACTATGATGGCCGCGAACCCGATTCTGGGTATCTTTATCGGTGTTCCCATTGTTGGTGCAATTGTCGGCGTTGTCGGTATCCTGATGCGCCGCCGCCATTGATCTCTTTTCCCTATAGCAAGGCGTCCCGCCCTTCCCTTCACCTCAGGGCAGGGCGGGACGCTTCTTTTATATGTCGGGGTAACTCTCTGATTCAGCGCTGACTTATGTGAGTCTATGGAAACTGCGGGTTCGATTCCCGCCCCCGGCACCATGTAATACAGATACAGCTTGCAGCGCGCTGTGATCGGCGTCGGCCAGGCGCGCGGCCTGTATGACAACTAGCAGGCTTTTAATTTCCTTTAGCTTTCTTTGCTTTTTGGGTTTTCACCCTCGTCACATTTACTATTCGGATTTCAATTTTAGGCGGTTCATTATGATTATCCTTCTTTTCTTCATCATGGGAGTTTGCGAGGGACAACTTCTCATACTTTTCATAAATCGCTTTAAAACACAAAAACGCAAGGTAGGCGCTCCCGCCTGCAATCATATTACAAAGAAACTTAACCATCACTTCATCTGTATATTGACACACGATCAACGCGACAAGCGCTAATATGAAGCTTCCACAAAACCAATTTGACGGTTTGTCCTCAACGAGTTCTTTCCCCTGTATGGTATTTATAAACACGGGTAGCAAAAGACCTATCCCATTTGCAATCAAACTCCACACAATACTATTTATAGCATCCATTTTACACTTCCTAGAAAAAGCCGCCATCACTGGCGGCGGGTCTTTATATAATCTATAAATGTAAGTATATAAGGCACTATTATCCACGCTAAATAAATCAAGCACACATATGGTATAGCTTTAAATAATCCCATTGCAATATAGAGATATATTGGTTTTGTTGCAAATGTCATCAAGAATCCGTCTACAAAGATTATTGCAGTTATAGTGCAAACCATCATCGCAATCTTTTTTAGCATTTCCTTCACCTCACCTTGATTATAGCAGAGGGGTATATCATGGTCAAGAAAATACTAGTTATTATAATAGCGCTTTCACTATTGATTGTCCCGAATACTGTCTTTGCAGATACTTCAAGTGAACATACACACGATTTTTCTGGTAACGCCATTTCTTTCGGTCTTGATGTCGATGGGATTTCCGTTCAGTTCACAGAAACATCTTGTATAGAGTCTAGCTGTACATACGTTAAATATGACGCCGATTTTCTAGTCTTTCATTTTTCCTATGTTTCAGATACTCATCTAAGTCCAGACGAGGTTAGTAAAAAGTTCTGGGAGTGGCGTCTTAAGCAACTTGGTAAAGACAACAGCCTTGACAAAATGGATTCCACCAACGGCGGCTCGAACATCCCCGCCCCGGGAGGCCGCAACCCCAAAGGCTACGGAGACGAAGGAAAGCCTAATGTAAACTCAACCGGTGCTAGCTGTATTTGGGTAGAGCCGTTTGGAATTTCACATTCTGGTGATGGTTTTCATAAGTTTGCACCTGCTAAATGTGTTACTGGTTCTTCTCAAACAGGAACAAATTGGCCAATTTCAGATTCTTGGATTTGTCCAGAATATTATTTTACTGCTCCTGTATCCGGGTTGTATTTTGTTGGTTCTTACGGTTCTCCTTACGATTTTGGAACTATTTCATTCTTTTTCGATAATAAATGGCATTTAAAGTATTATACCGCAAATTTCTCTGAACCGTATAATCGTTCAATTTCTTTGAAAAAAGGCGAATCTTGTTGGCTTGGTTTTAAATTTGTTTATTCGACAAATCCTGTAGGTTTTCCTTATAAATTCTCTTTAAATAAAATTCCCATCTATATAGAACCGCTCGGCGATTCCAGCATAACCACCACAAACAACATCACCATCAACAACAACACTTGGAACGGCAACATCTACACCGACAACTCCACCAACCTCACCTACATCTACCCCCAGTACACAACCATCAACGAGAAAAACGAAACCGTTACAAACATTTCCAATACGCCCATCATCTACAATAATGAGACCAAACAATACTACACCTACGACCAAACCACGAAGAACTACTATTACATAACCTATAACGCACAGCCTACACCTTCGCCCAGCCCCAGCCCCGCGCCGTCTGAATCTCCCACACCTGCTCCCACACCAGACCCCGGCACTACTCCTACGACCACCCCAAAGCCGGGCGGCAGTATCTCCACACCGGAAACCGGCAAACCGGGCGGCAGCTCCGGCAGTGGTCAAAGCTGGTGGGACAAGCTGCTGGATAAGATCGGCAATGCCGTAATAGACGGCCTTCTCGGCACAGTCAGTGCGGTGCTGAAGCTCATATTCAAGCTGTTCAGTACAATTTTAAGCTGGATCATCTGGGCAGTCTCCCGCGTGTTCGATTTACTGCCCTTCCTTCCGCCCGGGTTAGGCGGCTTACTGGTGGGCGGCGTGGTCGTCTGCTTCGTTATCGGCATTATCAAATTTATTCGGGGGTGACAATATGCGTAATACACTTTTGCTGCAGCTGCCAGGCGTCCGGAAGCTCCGCCTGTATTACATAGCCGTGTTGATGTTGCTTTGTCTGCTCATCGGCACGGCTTGCCCGGCCTACGCCGAGGAAACCGCAGATTCTTCCTCCAGCAGCACAAGCGACACCACCGACGACGATTTATCCCTCGGCGGCGACATCACGGACGCCTACGACAAATACGCGGGCGGTGTTGATTCCGGACTGGACGACATCAAAGAACAATATGACGGCGTAGTCAACGACTCCGTCCTTGGCTTCGTGGGCGCGTGTACCGCGTGGATTCCTGCCGATGTTTGGGTAGTTGTCGGGCTTTCCGTTGGTTCACTGGTCGTGCTGGGTATTGTATCGTGGCTAAAGGAGTGAGCGTATGGAACAATTCACCGCTATCTTTACCGCCGTGCTGGGGCTTTTCCAGCACAAGTTTACACTGTACGGCTTCACGATCAGTTACTGGGACGTGCTGGTCTGGTGCCTGATTGCCGGTATTGTAATATCTTTCATAAAGGGGCTGCTGCTTGGTGACGAATAAATTTATAACTGCCTTGTGCGCCTGTCTGCTGTCTATCACGGCGCTGGCGTTTGGCATTCACGCGGAGGAATACGAAGATGCACCTGTTGAAGCGCCCCCTGCGGCGGTTGAGCCGACACCTGCGGAGGAAGCTCCGCCACCTGCTGTGGAAGATGTTGCGCGTGTACCTGTGGAGATCGACGCTGACGCACTGGCCGAAGCTCTGACGCAGGCGTTGGCAACACCAACGCCCGACCCGGACGCGACGCCGGAGCCGGAACAGCCCACACCGACGCCGCAGATCATCGTGATACAGGCCACGCCGGAGACAGCTCCGACGCCCGAACCGACCGCGGCCCCCACGATCTGGGATAAGCCCTTCAACGACTACAGCCCTACCGAGGGCCTGCTGCTGGTTATCTTTGTAGCGCTGTGCTTCACGGCGCTGCTCATCTGGTTGAGGTGAAAACATGGTAGAACAATTCAATCAACTACTGGCCTTCTTCGGCATCACCGGCACGCCGCAGAACTTCGCGGAGCTGGTGCCGTGGCTCGTCACGGTGCTGGCCTGCATGGCGATATTCTGGGGCGTTCTCAAGCTCATGTTCGGTATCATGCGGCAGATGAACCGCTGGAGGTAATATGTGGGGCCTGATTTTTACTGTCGGTGCAGTCATCGTGCTGGCGCTGTTCCCCGCGGTGCGGTGCGCGGTGCTGCATCCGCTGCACGTCCTCTGGTACGGTGCGCTGGACACGTTCGGCTACATCCGTCGCAAGCAATACAACTTGTGCCACACCGGCGACTTGGACATCTACTGCGGGTATTTCGGCAGCGGTAAAACGCTGTCGCTGGTGCACAAGGTCACGGGGCTATATGAGCACTACGACGGGAAAACCGTCTGGTGCCCGCGCCGGAAGAAATTTGTCACGCAGCGCGTGCTGATTCTCTCTAACGTGGCCCTCTCCGTACCGTATGAACCGCTGCGCAGTCTCGCGCAGGTCGTGGCCGCCAGCAAAGTCAATCAGGACTACGACGACGAGCACGACACGCTGACTATTACCATCGCCTGTGTGGATGAACTGGGTGTGCAGCTGAACAGCCGCAGTTTCCGGGACAATATAGACCCAACATTCCTGTCAACGCTGCTGTGCTGCCGCCACTACTACATAAGGCCTGTACGGCTCGGCGCAGCGGTTCGGCCATGTGGACAAGCTGATGCGGGATGTTACGCTGAATGTCATCCAGTGCCGCAAGTTCTGGCGGTTGCAGTGTAATTCGTGGTACGACGCATGGGAGCTGGAAAACGTCACCAATCCCGAGCTCGTCCGCCCGCTCCGCCGCGGCTGCTGGTTCGTGCGCAATAAAGACTACAACGCCTACAACACGCTGGCCGTGGTGAACACCCTGCAGAAGCGCTATGACGAGAAGGACATGATGACCGAGGCCGAGATACTGGCCGCCCGTGCTCCTGCTGCTCCGACACCCGACGCGGTAACGAACCGAAGCCGGAAGGGGCGGAAGATACAGCGGAAATAGGTGGTGCTGCGGCGTGAAGGCTTTAGCCTACGCCGCAGCACCACCGCCGCCGTAATACACTTCCGTGTGTGCTGCCGCGTGCCGGCACGCCGATCAGAGCTTCTCCCTGTATTACAAAGAGGTGATTTGTATGACCTTAAACGAATTTCAAAAGTTGCTCGCCCCTCACACGCTGGTTTCCCTGTGGGCCGGGCCTTCCCTCATGCTGTGGGGCGGCGAAATAGAAGCGTGCGACTTTACGCGCTGCGGTAACCGGGAAATTACCACCATAAACCTGTACAACCGCGACTATTACCGCGGCTTTCTGGTATATCTGCGGCCTCGCGGGTAGTTCGGCCCACCCAATTTATAAAAGTGGGCCGGATTGGCGGGCATGGGGTGCCTAGCCCCATATTGGCAGCGCCTGCGCGGCGCTTACCTTTCCACGCCCGCAGCTGAAATCGCGCAAAGGCAAGAGCAGGGCCTTTCGGCAGCAGAAAACCTTTCTCTCTATTGGCCCCAGCGCCAAACCACCCACCTTCCCCCAGCAGCAACGTATAACGGCGCAAGAGTGCGAGAGCTTTTCCCCGCGTCAGCTCTCCCGGCTGCTGCTCTCTGCCGGAGTGCGTGCAGCTTTTCCCCGGCGAAGTCCCAGGCCCCGACCTGGGACATATAAAAAGATTCCTTAATCGTAAGTCCGGCCCCGCCCGGACGAATTGCGCATCTTTTGACCCTGTTAGGCGCAAGCGCCGCAGGCACCACTTTTGCAGTCGTCAGTGCAGGGTGTGCAGGAGGTGCGCAGTGGCAGGGCCGGGGTCAGGGCCTTGCGGTCAGTAGGTTCTGGCCCCGGCACTGTCACGGAGCTGCTCCGGAACACCCGGAACGGATGCAGACAACTCTTTCCCGGGCTGCTGCTCTGCCCGTTTCCCGCAACAATAAGCCAAAAGACGAGGCCCCGCGCCTCGCCAAAACCCCCGTACTGTAGCACGGGGGTACAACTCCACACAAACTTAGCCGAAAACTGCCGTTTTCTGTTTTAGCAACGCAATTTTTGAGAGGTGCAAAAATGCCGCAGAGTGAAAACAAGAAAGCAGGCCCCCACGGTGCAACAAGAATCCTTGTTGACTACTTCTGTTTTACGGTCAGTCTTAGCGAATTCCAAGAGCACGACGAGACCGAGGAAAAAGCCGTGTACCTGCCTCAACGTATCGAAAAGAAGTTCTACCTGTTCGGGCTGGAATTCCAAGACCGGCGCGGAATGTACGGTTATGCCTATGCCCGCTGGTATGATGGCATCGTCTACGCCTACGGCAGCAGCGACACAATCTATATACAGATGTCCGGCACCGGCTGCCGCACGTGGGAAACCACACACCCGGGCCTTACGTGGGAGAAGTGGATACGCTACTTGCAGTCTACCTACGCTTCGCTGCACATAAGCCGCTTGGATATTGCCTGCGATACCTTCAGCAAGCTGAAGCTGAAAACCGTACAAGCTTACACCCGCGCCGGGCGGCATATCTCCCGCTGGAAAACGTTCCTCATACAGGAAGGTTCCGCCGAAATGGCGGTCATCTGGGGCAGCAGCAAATCGGATTTCCGGCTGCGCATCTACGACAAGACGCTGGAACGCGAGGTCAAGGGCAGCGTGGACACCGATAAAATCCCGAAAGACTGGGTGCGCTGCGAGTTCCAGCTGCGCAATGATGCCGCCGCGTCCTTCATCCGCAGCTGGCAATCAAACGGCAGCATCGGGCTCACCTTCATGGGGATTATGAAAAATCAGCTTCTATACGTTTCCCAGTACGACGGCAAGAACCGTGACCGTGCAACGGTTGCACCGTGGTGGGCGCGGCTGCTGGGGGACGCCGAGCAGATCCGCATGGCCTACGACGCGGGCAAGGATTACAACTTCGACAGTCTGAAACGGTACATATTCCATCAGGCGGGCAGCAGTATAAAAGCGTACCTTGCCATTATGGACGGTGACTTCGGCCCGCTGCTGCAAGGCGTGCGCATGGCGGCACTGAATGACCGGCAGACCGAGTTGATACGCTCGGCACAGGAACAGCGCCGGGAATGGCAGCAACGACAAATAGAATACAATAAGATGTGATAAGGGTTGGTTTTTGGAATGGGTGGACAGCATCTTACGTGGGAGAACCGTATAGCGATTGAATCGCTATTGAAGGCTAAGGTCAGCGCGTCGCAGATTGCGGCGGTGGTCGGGTGCAGCAAGCGCACCGTCTACCGCGAGATACAGCGCGGCCAGTGTGAGCAGTTGAACGGTACGACCTACGAGATGTATACCATCTATTCCGCCCAGAAAGCGCAAAACCGCGCCGACCAGATGAACGACCTGCACAAGGGCCGCCCGGTCAAGCTCTGCCCGGAGTTGGCCGCACATCTGGAAGATTACATAGGCACAAAGCATTACAGTCCTGCCGCCGCTGTGCGGGAGATTCTGCTGCAAGGTCTGGCGCTGCCGCAGATTTCCGCTAACACAGTGTACCGCTATATTTACCGCGGGTATCTGCGTCTGTGCGGTTTGGATTTACCTGTCGGGCGGTACAACGTGAAGCAAAAGCAGGGAGAACAGCGCACGGCAAAAGCCCACCGGAAT
>ENA-OQLC01000411-OQLC01000411.1-human-gut-metagenome-genome-assembly--contig:-NODE-411-length-29026-cov-3.934609_pt1 | contig 29026 bp, 25 predicted proteins | sample MGYA00242653_ERZ504807 | MGnify/ENA primary metagenome ERZ504807 (study PRJEB26092, sample SAMD00036381) | human gut metagenome | host: Homo sapiens | study: EMG produced TPA metagenomics assembly of... | reverse complement strand
GACACGGTGCTGCAGACCAACATGACCGCCCGTCAGCTGAAAATCGCCCTCAACACCTTCCATGGCGGCAGCGGCAATCTGGGGTATACGCAGTACCAGTACGATGTCAAAATGGCTGACGGAAGCTTTTGCCTTTTGCAGTACAACTATACCGTGCCCTACGCCGACCCGGCCCTGCGGGACACGCTGCCGGATTTCCAGACCTGCTACCTGCTTTTGCTGACGCTGCTGGTCATCGCATGGCTGGGCTGGCAGACCCACCGCACCGTGCGGGTCTTTGCCGCCGAGACCGCCTGTCTGCACCGCGCAGTGGATGCCATCGCTGCGCAGCAGCCCGAGCGCATTGACGCAGACGGCGCACGTCTGCGAGAGTTTTCCGCCACGCTGCATGCCATGCAGACGATGGGCCGAGAGCTGACCGACAGCCTGCAAAGCCAATGGCGGATGGAGCAGCAGCGCGCCGAACAGATCGCCGCGCTGACGCATGACTTGAAAACGCCGCTGTCCATCATTCAGGGCAACGCAGACCTGCTGGCCGAGGATGCTCTGTCCGCCGACCAGCAGACACAGGTCGAAGCCATCCTGCGCGGCACGGACCGTGCCCAGCAATATCTGGCCGCCCTGCGCACCGCCTGTGCACCGCCCGCCGCATGGGAAACCTTTCCCAGTCACACCCTTGTCAGTGAATTGGCGGAAACAGCCCGCGCCCTCTGCGCACCTGCCGGGGTGCAGCTTATACTGAACGAGCAGTGGCAGGGGACACTGTGCGCGGCGCAGTGCGACCTGATCCGGGCTGCCGAAAACCTGCTGGACAACGCCGTGCGCTATACGCCCCGCGGCGGCACTGTCACACTGTTGGTTACAAAAGAGAAACAGGATTTCATCCTGCGTGTGACCGATACCGGCCCCGGCTTCACTGCCGAGTCCCTCGCCAGAGCGGGGGAGCTGCTTTATACAGAAGCTGCTCGCAGTGACACAGCCCACCAGGGCTTTGGGCTGTATTTTGCACGCAGGGTCGCGCTTTCACACAGTGGCACGCTGCGCCTGTCCAACACCCCCGGCGGCTGCGCCGAGCTTTGCCTGCCAATTTGTGAATAAATTGAGAAATTACAAAAAAATGACAAAACACTCTTGACATTTGGTGACAAAACAGTTACAATTTAGTTGCAAGCTAAATGAACCCCAAGTCAAATAGCTTTACCCACATTTTTCATGTGTTCTTCTCCTCCTTTCTTGTAAATCCCCGCCCATCCCTCAGGGCGGGGATTTATTTTTTTGTAATCCGGCACCGCGGGCATTTTTCTTTACAATCCCCGGAAATCGTGCTAAAATAAAAGTCGTATGTCCTTACCGTCCTGTACCTGTACAGGCTAGTTATATATATAAAGAAGCGTTCAGAGAAATAAGAGAGGGAAACACTGTAACATGGCACAATCTCGTTCCGGTAAGAAATCAACAAAGAACTCCTCCGGCAAAAAGGGCACCGCCTCCTCCCGCGGCGCGGGCCGCAGCAGCACCGGGCGCTCCGCATCCGCGCGCAGCGGTGCGGCCTCCCGCAGCCGTCAGCCGTCCCGCCGTGCCCAGCGCCGCGCCGAGACCCCGAACCTGGCCCGCAGCATCCTGCTGGTTGGGCTGGGTCTGCTTTGCGTTGCGCTCGTGCTTGTGCCCGGGCAGAATCTTTGGCGCACGCTGCGCAGCTGGTACTTTGGCGTTTTCGGTATCACGACTTATCTGGTCGGACCGTTCCTGCTGTACCTGGCCTACCTGCTGGCCACCGGCTACCGCGTCGCGCTGTTTGCGGGTAAGGTATCGCTGATGGGCGTGCTCTGCGCCAGCGTGCCGGTCATCTTCTCCAAGCTCAACATTGAGAACCTCAAGGTCGGGGAGATCGTCAAGATGCTCTTTACCCGCGGCGGCACCTACTTCTGGGAGGGCGGCGTCCTCGGTGCGCCCATCGGTGCCACGCTGCTGGCGCTGTTCGGGCGTCCTGCCTCCAACATTATCATGCTGCTCATCTTCCTGCTGGGGCTGATGTTCTTCTTTGCCATCACCCCCGCGGACGTCGTTCTGTTTGTAGACGGCCAGTACAAGACCCTGCAGGCCAAGCGCGAGGAGCGCGCCGCAGCCGAGACCGCCTACGACACCCGCCTGTTTGAGCAGGAGCCCGAGGAGGAGAGCGTCGAGAATCTGACCGGTGCGCTGCCGGACAGCAGCCGCCCGCACCATCCGGTTTACGACGTCATCGCGGACACGAGCCGTTTCCCGAAGCAGACCCCGCCCGCCCCGCAGCGGCAGGCCGCCTACACGCCCCCCGTGACACCTGCTGTGCCCGAGGCACCGTTTGCCGCCAAGCCCGCCGCCCAGACCCATGCGTCGTTTGACGTGGATCTTGGCCCCGGTGCAGGGGAAAACGCCCGCCAAAAGGCCGTCAGCGCTGACCCGCTGGAGCCGGTCAGCATCGGCCCGGGCGGCACGTTCGGCATGGATCCGCTGTCCAACCGGGCCAACAGCACACTGCGCCACACCCAGCCCCAGCCTGCTCCCGCACCGAAGGATGATTTTGAGCTGCAATTGCAGCCTGCCTCAGAGCCTGCCGCGCCGGTGTACAGCACCCCGCTGACCCCGGTCACGCCCGCGCCCGCCGCACAGGCGTCCCCCGCGCCGCAGGACGAGCTGGATGCGCTCATCAACCGCGCCGTCAGCGGCCACGCGCCTTACTATACGCCGCAGGAGGTCAGTGCCGAGACGACGCTGGACCTGCCGCAGCCTACCGAGTTTGAGACCCCGCTGACGCCTGTCCCGCAGGAGCCTAAATTTGACACGCCTCTCATTCCCGTGGAGGACGAGCCCGAGCCGATCCCTGTCGAGCTGCCGCAGCTGGATATGACAGGCCGTGTGCAGGGCGATACGATGGTCCTTTCTCCGGCTGATCTTGCTGCACAGATGGCCGCAGACGCTGCGCCGCTGGGTACGCCCGCCCCCGCAGCTGTGCCCGCCGCACCGGAGACCCCCGCTGTTTCCGCACCGATCCCGACATTGGGCGGCAGCTTCAGCGATACCGGCAGTGCGGTCAGCGCTGCCTGGCAGTCCGGGCGCTCTGTCTCCGAAATGCTGGATGATATGCTGGCCGAGACACCCGCCGCCCCTGCCCAGCCTGTTGTCGAAGCTCCGGCCCCGGCAGCCGATTCCTACACCGCCGCACCGGTTGCCGCCCCGCAGCCGTACCAGTCTGCCCCAGCCATGACCCGCCCTGCGGCGGAAACGACCCAGAGCAGCTTCACTGTGCCCCGACAGGGGGAGGCTGCCCGCGTGCAGGTCAGCACCGCTGTCGGCAACTCTGCCGGTGCGCCCATCCATACGCCGCCCTGTGCGGCCAAGGCCGACCCCAACGCCATGCGTCTGCCCACCTCGGAGGAGCAGCCGCCGGAGCCCTACTGCTATCCGTCGCTGAATCTCTTTAACGCCACGCGCCCCGACGACGAGGCCGGGGCCGCCCGCGAAATGAAGAAAAACGCGGACATTCTGGTCAACACGCTGGACAGCTTCGGCGTCAAGACGACGATGCTCGACATCTGCCGCGGCCCGTCCGTCACCCGGTATGAGCTGCAGCCCCAGGCCGGTATCAAGGTCAGCCGCATCACAAGCCTGGCCGACGACATCGCCCTGAACCTGGCCACCGCGGGTGTGCGCATTGAAGCGCCCATCCCCGGCAAGCCCGCCGTCGGCATCGAGGTCCCGAACAAGATCCGCTCCACCGTCAACATCCGCGCAGTCTTTGAATCCCAGAATTATATCAACATGCGCAGCCCGCTGACGATGGCCCTCGGCAAGGATATTGCCGGTACGGCGCAGGTCGCGGATCTCTGCAAGATGCCCCACCTGCTGATTGCCGGTTCCACCGGCAGCGGTAAATCCGTCTGCGTCAACTCCATTATCATCAGCTTCCTGTTCCGCTCCGGCCCCGAGGATGTCAAGCTCATTCTGATCGACCCGAAGGTCGTCGAGCTGGCCGAGTACAACGGCATTCCGCACCTGCTGATGCCCGTCGTCACCGAGCCGCGCAAGGCTGCCGGTGCGCTGGGGGCCAGCGTGGCCGAGATGGAGCGCCGCTACAAGCTCTTTGCCGAGAACAACGTCCGCGAGATCAAGGCCTACAACAAGCTGGCCGCCCAGACCGGCATGGAGCACCTGCCCTATATCGCCATCGTCATTGACGAGTTGGCCGACCTGATGATGGTCGCGGGCAAGGAGGTCGAGGACTATATCTGCCGCATCGCGCAGAAGGCCCGCGCCGCCGGCATCCACCTGATCGTTGCGACCCAGCGCCCCAGCGTGGACGTCATCACCGGCCTTATCAAGGCCAACATCCCCAGCCGTATCGCCTTTGCCGTTTCCAGCCAGATCGACAGCCGCACCATTCTGGACAGCGGCGGTGCCGAGAAGCTGCTGGGCAACGGTGATATGCTCTTCCTGCCCGTCGGCGCGTCCAAGCCCGTGCGTGTGCAGGGTACCTTTGTGACCGATGAGGAGATCGGCGCGGTGCTGAGCTTTATCAAGTCCACCTCCACCGCCCAGTACGATGAAGAAATGATTGCCGAAATGGAGCGCCGCGCCGTTGCCGAAAAGGGCAGCAAGAAGGGCGGCGACGATGACGGAGACGGCGGCGGTGCACTGGACGCCATGTTTGAGCAGGCTGTTGAGTGCGTTATTGAGGCCGGACAGGCCAGCACCAGCCTTTTGCAGCGCCGCTGCAAGCTGGGCTACGCCCGCGCCGCCCGCATTATGGACCAGATGGAGCAGGAAAAGATCATCGGCCCCTATGAGGGTGCCAAGCCCCGCGCCGTGCTTGTGACCAAGGCCGAGTGGGAGGAGCGCAAGCTGAACGGCCAGTATGACGGGTAAGCGCTTTGCCCGCCTGGCCGCGGCGGTGGCCGTCTGCTTGTTGGTGCTTGCCGCATTTGTCGTCCAGCTTTTGGGCGGCAGGGGCAGCGTTCCCGGCTGGCAGCAGCTGCGCGCTGTGCTCGGCGTACCGCTCCAAACCGAGGAAAGCGCTCCGCAGACCGCGGACGGCAGTACCGTCGTGTATGTGCTGGATGTCGGGCAGGGCGATGCCGTGCTGCTTTGTCAGGACGGCGCGTACTGCCTGATCGACACCGGCCCCGTCGAGGCTGAGGACGCGCTGCTCTATGACCTGGACGTGCTGGGTGTGCCGTCGCTTGAGTATCTTGTGCTGACCCATCCCCACGCAGACCACACCGGCAATGCCCGCGCGGTGCTGCGCACCCTCCCGGTCAAGACCCTGCTGCTGCCGCTGTGGCAGCCCACGGCAGATGAGACCGCCGACTGGCCGCGCTATCTCGCAGAGCTGGCCGCCGACAGCGGAGCAGAAATTCTCACAGCAGAGGCCGGGGAGGAATACCCGCTTGGCAGTGGCACGCTGCAAATTTTGCAGGGCGGCAGTGAGGATGCCGACAGCGTCAACGATGCCTCGCTCTGCACGCTGTTCACGGCGGGCGATTTCCGCTTTCTCGATACCGGCGACGCAGAGGCAGACGCCGAGCAGCGCCTGGTCGATACCTACGGCCCGACCCTGCATGCCACTCTTTTCAAGGCGGGGCATCACGGGTCCTACACCTCCAACAGCCTGACCTTTATGCGGGCAGTCCGGCCCGAGGCCGTGGCCGTCAGCTGCGGGCTGCACAACGATTACGGCCATCCGCACCGCGCTGCCCTGCAAAATTACGCAGAGGTCGGTGCCGAGGTATGGCGCACTGACCTGGAGGGCAGCCTCACCTTCATCTGGCAGAACAATACCCTCAACGTGGAAACTTCCGCGGACTCCGCCGATTTTGCGGCGTAAAATAAGGAGTAGAAAATGACGATCACGGAACAGTTAAAAGCCAAACGCTGCGTTTTCTCTATCGAATGCTTCCCGCCGAAACAGACAACCCAGATGGATAAGCTCAAGGACACCCTGCGCCAGATGCAGGCCATGGGCCCCGGCTTCATCAGCGTTACCTTCGGTGCGGGCGGCTCTGCGGGCGGCGTCTCCACCGCGGAGGTGGCCGACTACATTCAGAACGAGCTGCATGTCCCCACGCTGGCGCACCTGATCTGCATGGGCAACGACGAGACCCGTGCAGCGGAGATTTTGGATCAGCTGGAATCTGTCGGCGTCCGGGATGTGCTGGCCCTGCGCGGGGACCGCAGCCCGTCCCGCCCGGAGAGCCCCGACTTCAAACACGCCAGTGACCTGACGTCCTTTATCAAATGGAAGAAGCCGGAATTTTCCGTTCACGGTGCCTGCTACCCGGAGGGCCACCCCGAGGCCGACAGCCTGCTACATGACGTTGAGAACCTGCGCATCAAGCAGGCCGCCGGTGCCGAGCACCTGCTGACCCAGCTTTTCTTTGACAACATGCACTTTTACCGCTTTCTGAATCTGGCACGCCGCGCAGGCATCACGCTGCCGGTCTCTGCCGGTGTCATGCCCATCGTCAAGCGCAGCCAGATCGAACGCACCGTTTCGCTTTCTTCGGCCAGCCTGCCGTCCGAGTTCACCCGTATGATCTCCCGCTATCAGGACGACCCTGCCAGCCTGTACGACGCCGGTATCGACTACTCCGTCAGGCAGCTGCGCGACCTCATTGAGGGCGGCGCAGACGGCATCCACCTGTACGCAATGAATGACGCCGCCGTGGCCGCGAAGGTCTACGACGGCATCAGGGATCTGCTGTAATGGAGCGCCGCAAGCCCGCCGCCATTGACCGCGCCACGGCGCTGCGCTACATGGGTGCGTCCGGCTGGACACCCGATGCCGCCACCGCGGCCCTGCTGGACAAGGCCGAGCAGACTGTGCTGACCGCTGCTGCGCCGCGTGCGGTGTACCGCCGTCTGCCGCGTACCGCCCTGCCGCTGGAAAACTGCGGCAGCGACCTGACGCGCCATCTGCAGGGCTGCGACGAGGTTCTTCTGCTGGCAGCGACCCTCGGGGCCGAGGTGGACAAGCTTTTGCGCCGCATGGAACTGACTGACATTGCCCTGGCCGCCGCGGCAGACGCGCTGGCCTCGGTGCTTTTGGAACAGGTCTGTGACGAGCTGGAGAACGAAATACGCGCTCAAATCGAGGCGCAGGGCGTCTTTATGACCGGGCGCTACGCGCCGGGCTACGGTGACTGCCCGCTGGAGCTGAACGACGCGCTCTGCCTTGCGGCGGACACGGTGCGCGGCTGCGGCCTGGCCGTGACGCCCCAGCACCTTTTGACCCCCCGCAAGAGTACCACCGCCATTTTAGGCATTGCCGACCATCCCGTGACCGGCACCCGCGCAGGCTGTGCGACCTGCCATTTAAAGGAGACCTGCTCGTTCCGCAAGCGCGGCACGACCTGTTTCACACAAGACTGATAGGGGAGAAGCGTATGCAGATTCGTGAAGTTTTTGACCGCAAGCGGTTTGTTTTTCTGGACGGCGGCATGGGCACCCAGCTGCAGGCACGCGGTCTGCAGCCCGGGCAGAAGCCCGAGCTCGCCGCGCTGGAAATGCCGGAGGTCTTAACGGCCATCCACACTGACTACGCCAACGCGGGCGCGGATATTCTGCTGGCAAATACCTTTGGTGCCAACGCCAAGAAGCTGACCGGCTGCGGCCACACGGTGGAGGAGGTCGTTTCCGCTTCCATCGCCTGTGCGCGCAAGGCCGCCGAGACCACCGGCGCGTGTGTAGCGTTGGACATCGGCCCTCTGGGTGAGCTGCTCGTCCCCGCGGGTACGCTGGCGTTTGAGGATGCCTACAATGAGTTTGCACAGGTCATCCGCGCCGGTGCGGCGGCAGGGGCTGACCTCGTCTTTTTGGAGACGATGACCGATCTGTATGAGCTGAAGGCCGCCATCCTCGCCGCCAGGGAAAACTGCGATCTGCCTGTTTTCACCTCAATGAGCTTTGAGAGCCGCGGGCGCACCTTCACAGGCTGCACCGTCGAAAGCTACGCCGTCACGGCAGCGGGTCTCGGCGCGGACGCCGTGGGCATCAACTGCTCGCTCGGCCCCAAGGAGATTCTGCCCTTCGCGCAGCGCCTCTGCCGCAGCGTGCCCGCAGGTGTTCCGGTCTTTGTCAAGCCGAACGCCGGTCTGCCGAACCCCGACGGCAGCTACAATCTCGACCCGGATGAATTTGCCGCCGAGATGAAGGAGTACGCCGCCATCGGCGTTTCGATGGTCGGCGGCTGCTGCGGCACGACGCCCGCGTTTATCGCCAGGCTGCATGAGACCTTCAGCCCGCTGACCCCGGCTGACAAGATTCCCATCCGCCGCAGCTGTCTGTGCACGCCGGTCCGCTTTGTGGAGGTCGACGGCATCACTGTGGTGGGGGAGCGCATCAATCCCACCGGCAAAAAGCGGCTGCAGCAGGCTCTGCGGGACGGCGACAGCGCCTACCCCTGCACTCAGGCTGTGGCCCAGGCGGAGGCCGGTGCGCAGGTGCTCGACGTCAATGCGGGCCTGCCCGGCATCGACGAGGCCGCCACGCTGGGGCAGCTTGTCAAGGATTTGCAGGCTGTCACCGACCTGCCGCTGCAGCTCGACTCCTCGAATCCCGAGGCCCTGTCCCGTGCGTTGCGCATCTACAACGGCAAGCCCATCGTCAACTCGGTCAACGGTGAGCCGGAGACGCTGGAAAAGATTCTGCCGCTCTGCAAAAAGTACGGCGCCGCCGTCGTCGGCCTGGCGCTGGACAAGGGCGGTATCCCGCCGACAGCCGAGGGCCGCTTTGCGATTGCTCAACGCATTGTCGCCGCTGCCAACGCCGCCGGTATCCCGAATGAGGACATCTACATTGACTGCCTGACGCTGACCGCCAGCGCCCAGCAGGAGGGTGCCGTCCAGACGCTGGAGGCTCTGTCCCGCTGCAAGCGTGAGCTGGGCGTGCGCACTGTGCTGGGCGTGTCGAACATCAGCTTCGGCCTGCCGTGCCGCGGCTACCTGAACACAACGTTTTTGACGATGGCCATGTCTGCCGGGCTCGACCTTGCCATCATGAATCCCAACACGCCGGAAATGATGGCTGCCGTGCGCGCCTACCGCGTGCTGACCTCGCAGGATTTACAGAGCACCGACTACGTTGCCGCCTATGCCGATGTGCAGATTCAGACGACGCAGACGAGCAAGTCCGCCGCCACCGTGGCCGAGGTCGGCGCCGCCGCACCGGGCGGGGACGCCCTGTTTGAGGCTGTGCGCCGCGGCCTGAAGGCCGAGGCCCGCGCCGCCGCGGACGCCGCGCTGACAATGCGCGAACCGCTGGACGTAGTGAATGTCTCGCTGATTCCCGCACTGGACGCCGTGGGCGACGGCTTTGAGAAAGGCACGCTATTCCTGCCGCAGCTTTTGCAGGCCGCCACCGCCGCGCAGGCTGCGTTCGAGGCCATCAAGGCCAAAATTGCCGCCTCCGGCCAGGCGCAGGGCAGCAAGGGCAAGATCGTCATTGCCACAGTCAAGGGCGACGTGCATGACATCGGCAAGAACATTGTCCGTGTCATCCTCGAAAACTACGGCTATGACGTGCTCGACCTCGGGCGCGACGTTGACCCCGAGCGTGTCGTAGAGGCCGTGCGCCAGACCGGTGCAAAGCTCGTCGGCCTGTCGGCCCTGATGACGACCACCGTCCCCAATATGCAGGCCACGATCGAGGCCCTGCATGCCGCGCACCTTGACTGCAAGGTCATGGTCGGCGGCGCGGTGCTGACGCCCGACTACGCCCGTGACATCGGTGCCGACTACTACTGCAAGGATGCCAAGGCCAGCGCTGATTTGGCCAAGCAGCTTTTAGGCTGATTGTATAGAGCCGCGTTTCACGAAGAAACGCGGCTTTTTGCACAATTGTAAAATCTTGCCTTTGTCAGCAAATCACCATTGCAGGGAAGTTCCAATTGATGTATAATAGCTGTGTTTACTGTTTTTGGACATTTTCCTTTATTTATCTGTTTTAGGAGCGTATCTTTTGAAGCACATAGCCAAAATCGCAGCGTTCACCGCGATTTTTCTGATTATAAATCTGATTTTCTGCGGCTTTATGCCGCCCGATAACGGTTCCAGCCTTGACATGTGGCGCAGCTACCACCAAAAGCAGTCCATTGACATTGCCGTCATTGGCTCTTCGCTGGCTTCCTGCGCCCTGCCCGAAGAAGAACTCGCCGCCGCAACAGGGGAGACTGTTGCATTGATGGCAACAAACGCCCAAAGCTTGGATATGTCGCAGATCGCGCTGGAGACCCTGCTTCGGGAGCATTCTCCCCGGTATGTGATCCTTGTCATGGATCTGACCAACATGACAGGCAAACCCTATGCCAAAGCCCAAAAGGCTTTCTTATATGCAGAGCTGCAGACGGGTTCCTGGAAGGATAAGCCCGCTGACCTGCTGCGCTACATGACCAGCCGTGATAACTTTACAGGTGCAGATTCCCTGAATGCGCTTTTTCCCTGGCAGAGCGGCAGCTGGCCCACCGACTGGCCCGCTACGATCCAACAGAAATGGAATGCCGTACTGAATCGTCTGCCGCACCGGCACGGTGCGGCCCATGCCCAGCCGGAGGATACCACGGTCATCAACTTTGACACTGTCGGCACGGTGAACACCTGGAGCCAGAACGCCCACGACTTTAGCGCGCAGCACATTGAGGAGCTGACCTCCATGCTGCAGCTCTGTCAGGAGAACGGCACGCGCCTTTTGCTCATCAGTGCGCCCAAGACCACGCTGGATGTCGTGAGCTACGAGACGTATTTTGACGACTACGCCTACTTCAAGCAGCTGGCAGCACAGTATGGGGCTTCCTATTATGACTTTAACCTTGCAAAGCCGGAGCTGTTTGAGAACAAAGAACCCGACTATCACAAGGATTTCACCCACATGAATGCTGCCGGCGGGCATGCGTTCAGCCTGAGCATGGCAAAGTTTCTTGCTATGCTGGACGCCGGGCAGGATGTGGAATCGTTGTTCGAGACGCCGTCAGAATATCTGGCCGCCGTAAACTATATCACCAACGTCTACCTGACGCCGGAGGTTCACCCGGACAAGATTTTGCTGCTGGCCGGTTCCTACCACGGTCCGTCCGTACAGGCTGAATACGAGTTCTGGGTCAAAGCGCCGGGGGAGAGCGAATACAGCCGGGTTTCCGCGTATTCTACCCGCTCCTGGACCGAGTACGCAGCAGCGGAGCACGGCACCTACCAGTTCCGCGTGAATGCCCGTATTGTTGGTTCTTCCGCTGATTTTGAGCGATATTATGAATGTTCTGTCGATTTTTGATTTTGTGGATGGTGTAGTGTGGAAATCTATTCCCTGAGTTTCTTCCTGCTGGTCAGCGTTGGACTCATTTTGTATTATACTGTTTTCAGCCGCTGCCAATGGATCTGCCTGCTGGGGTTGAGCCTGCTGTTTTTTACCGCCAGCGGCTGGAAGGGCCTTGTTTTTCTGCTTTTCACTGCGTTGACGATCTGGCTCGGCGGCTTGCAGCTGGCAAAGCTGGATGCCGATTCCGCCGCGCGGCGAAAGACTCCGGGCATAACCAAGGACGAAAAAAAGGCCATCAAAGCACAGGCGGTGCGCCGCAAAAAATGTCTTGTTGCTGCTGTGCTGACTGCCAACTTTCTTGTGCTTGGCTACTTCAAATACTGGTCCTATTTTGCGGAGCTGCTCTCCGGTGCATTTTCGGCCACAGCGCCGTCCTCACTGGGGCTGGTCATGCCGCTTGGCATCAGCTTTTACACGTTTCAGGCCGTCGGTTATCTGATTGACTGCTACCGTGGTCGGCACCCGGCAGAGAAAAACTACGTCCGCTTTCTGCTTTTCATCAGCTTTTTTCCGCAGCTGATCCAGGGCCCCATCAACCGCTACGGAGAGATGGCCCCGCAGCTCACCGCCCGTCACATCTGGAACTGGGAGCGTACCAAGCGTGCGCTGTTCCTGTTTCTGTTCGGCGCAATGAAGAAATATGCCATCGCAAACCTGACCGCCCCGACGATTGCCGCCATCCTCGACGGCAATGACCCCAAGCTGGCCGGTTCTATGGCACTGCTGGCCATTTTGCTGTACTCGCTGCAGCAGTATGCAGATTTTTCCGGCGGCATTGATATGGTATTGGGTGTTGCGCAGCTATACGGCATTGAGATGATGCCCAACTTCCGGCAGCCGTATTTTTCTACCTCGCTGGGGGATTTCTGGCGGCGCTGGCATATTTCGCTGGGTGCGTGGATGCGTGATTACCTGTTCTATCCCTTTGCACTGACCAAGCCGATGCAGCGCTTCGGCAAGTGGGCCACATCGCATTGGGGCAAGCATTTTGGCCGTGTGCTGCCTGCTGCAGTCGCCAACCTGCTTGTGTTTGCTGTGGTCGGCATCTGGCACGGCCCGCAGGCGCACTACCTTGCCTGGGGTCTGTATAACGGTCTTGTCATTGCGCTGGCTGACCTGCTGGAGCCCGCTTTCAAAAAGCTCAACACAGCGCTGCACATTCCTACCGAAAGCCGCGGCTGGCACGTTTTTCGCATCGTGCGGACCTTTATCATCGTCAACATTGGCTGGTACTTTGACCGCAATGAGTTTGTGCAGGGGTGCATCTACCTGCGCAACACCTTTACGGATTTCAATTTGTCCGCATTGGCCGCGAATGCCCCCGGCGCTTTCGCGGCAGTCTCCGGACCGGCCTGGGGGCTTGTCATCATCAGTACCCTTCTGGTCTTTGCCCATAGTGTGCTGAAGGAACAAGGCCGCGACCCTTACGCAGAGGTACAGCGGCTGCCGCTTGCGCTGCGCTGGGGTTTATACTATCTTGTTATTTTCATGGTACTCCTCAGCTTTATCTGCGTCAATGAAACCGTTGGTTTCCTCTATGCCAACTTCTAAGAAAAGAGCTTTCTATGCAAACAAACATTCTGGACTGGCTTGAAGCCACGTCCGCCCGCTGCCCGGATGCCCCCGCTGTGGGGGATGACCAGACAGACTGTACCTGGGCACAGCTGGCCGACACGGCCCGCCGCGCCGGCAGCTTTCTGGCATCCCGCACGATGCCGCGCCGCCCGGTGGCATTTTACCTGGAAAAATCCGTTTCCGCCTTTGCTGCCATGCTTGGCACAGTCTACGCGGGCTGTTGCTACTCGGTGCTTGACACACGCCAGCCCGCTGCCCGCACTTTGCAGGTATTGGATACTTTGACCCCTGCATTTCTTGTTACGGACGAGGCCCACGCTGCCGCAGCCGCCGCGCTGGGGTACAGCGGGCAAATTTTCCGGCTTGACGATCTGCTGGCTGCGCCTGCGGACGCTGCCCTGCTGGCCGCCCGCCGCCGTCAGGCTGTGGACGTTGACCCTCTGTATATCAACTTCACAAGCGGAAGCACCGGTGTGCCAAAAGGCGTCACCGTCAGCCACCGCTCGGTGCTGGATTTTATCCCGCAGTTTGCCGAAATTTTCGGCATCACACAAAACGATATTCTGGGCAATCAGGCTCCCTTTGACTTTGACGTTTCGGTCAAAGACCTGTACACGGCACTGTACACGGGGGCTAAGGTGCAGATCATCCCGCGCGCTTATTTCAGTCAGCCCACAAAACTCATGGACTATCTGGCAGACCATGAGGTCACCATACTTGTCTGGGCCGTCAGTGCCATGTGCTTTGTCTCCATCATGAACGGCTTCAGCTACCGTATACCTTCCCGCGTGCGGCAGGTATTGTTCAGCGGCGAAGTCATGCCCATCAAGCACCTGATGAAGTGGAAGTCCGCTCTGCCGCATGCCCGGTTCGTGAACCTCTACGGCCCGACAGAAATTACCTGCAACTGCACCTACGCCATTTTGCCGGACCGCGATTTTGCCCCGGATGAGGCGCTGCCCATCGGACGCGCGTTTCCCAACGAGAAGGTCTTTCTGCTGGACGAGAACGACGCCCTTGTCACCGTGCCCGGGCAGGCAGGGGAGATCTGCGTTTCCGGTACGGCGCTTGCCCTCGGCTATTATGCTGACCCTGTGCGCACAGCGCAGGCCTTTACCCAGAATCCGCTGAATACCAACTGGTATGAGCGTATTTACCGCACCGGCGATCTGGCCCGCTACGACGAAAGCGGCAGCCTGTATTATATTGGCCGCCGGGATTTCCAGATCAAGCACATGGGACACCGCGTAGAGCTTGGCGAAATTGAAGCTGCCGCTATGCGCTGCGACGCTGTGACCCGTGCCTGCTGCACGTTTGATGCTGAACGCCAGCGGCTCCACCTGTTTTACACGGGCAGCTGTGAGAAAGCCGCCCTGCTGGCTGCGCTGAAAGAAAGTCTGCCGCCTTTTATGCAGCCGAATACTGCTGTGCAGCTGGACGAGATGCCGCTGAATAAAAACGGCAAAATTGACCGCACGGCACTGGCTGCCCTGACGAAAAAAGGAGCCCATAAATGACCGACGCTTCTTTACAAAAAATTGCTGCCACCTACGGCACACCGACGTTTGTCTTTGACACTGACGCTTTGCAGGCCCGCGTGCGTGCTATTCAGACGATCTGGGGCAGGGAAATCGACCTTTGCTATTCCATCAAAGCCAACCCATTTCTGCTGCCTGCCATGATGCAGGTCACTGCGCGGCTGGAAGTATGCAGTCCCGGAGAGCTTTCGCTCTGCGAGAGCCTGCATGCTGCGGATGCACGTGTTATCTATTCGGGTGTTAATAAGACGCCCGTGGATATTGCCCGCGCCGTGGCCGACGGCGTCGGCACCTGCACAGCGGAATCTCTGCTGCAGGTCCGCTATCTGCAGGATGCTGCACGCAAGGCCGCCAAACGGCTGCCTGTGCTGCTGCGGCTGAACGCGGGCAGTCAGTTCGGTATGTCAAAGGAGGATCTTTTCACCGCATTGGCGCATCGCAGAGAAACACCTGATCTGGAGTTTATCGGCATTCACTACTTTGTCGGGACCCAGCGCAAAAAGCTGGTCAATCAGCAAAAAGAGCTGGCCATGCTGCGGGAACTGTACGCTGAAATTGAGCATACCTTCGGCCTGCGTCTGCCGGAACTGGAATACGGCCCAGGGCTGGCGGTGCCGTATTTTGACGGCGACGATTTTGCCGACACACTGTCCCCGGCCAAAGACCTTGCGCCAGCACTGCGCGAAGTCAGCAGCTGGGTCCATCTGACCGTTGAGATGGGCCGCTTTTACACCGCCGAATGCGGTTATTACCTGACCACCGCCATGGACTGCAAGGACCACGGCGGGCAGCACTACTGCATTGTGGACGGTGGAATGAACCACCTGAATTATCTTGGCCAGATCATGGGTATGAAACGCCCGCATCTGCGCCATTTTGCTGCCCGGGCAGCTTCCGTACAGGACTGGACACTTTGCGGCAGCCTTTGTACTACGAACGATGTTCTTGTGCGCAGTATGCCGCTGGCCGGACTATGCCCCGGCGACCTGCTTGTTTTTGAAAACACCGGTGCCTACTCTGTTACGGAAGGACTTGGTCTGTTTTTGAGCCGCGACCTGCCGCAGGTCATTCTGTGGCAGAACGGCACGCCGCACCCGGTACGCAGCGAAACGCCGACCTATCCCATCAATACACCCGCTGTGTAAGCATTAATTTGAAAAGGAGAAATACCAATGGAACGTTTACTGGAAATTTTAAGCGAAATCAAAGAGGACGTGGACTTTTCCACCTGTACAACGCTGATCGATGACGGCATCCTGGACTCTTTCGACATTCTGCAGATCATCTCGGCCCTGAATGAGGAATACGACATTTCGATCCCCGCATCCGAAATCATGCCGCAGAACTTCAACAGCGCCGAGGCCCTTTACAAGATGGTCCAGCGCCTGCAGGAAGATTGATGTCCGAGATGCCCGAAATATAAGATAACGCTTGCATTTATTCCAAACTTATTGTATAATACTAAAAGCGGACAGGGCTGAATTGCGCTGTTTCGCGTACAGATGCAGGTCCCGCGCATGGGCAGCCTGTGAACCATGTCAGGCGGGGAACCGAGCAGCATTAAGCGGCGCTTGCCCAGTGCCGCGGTCAAGCCTGCATCTGTACGCAAAGCAGCGCAGCCGCGTGCTCTGCCCGCTGTTTTTTGTAGATTTGCAGGAGGTGAGCCGATGTACCGTGCCCTGTATCGAAAATGGCGTCCCCAGCGCTTTGCGGACGTGGTTGGCCAGACGGCCATCGTCACGGCCCTGCAGAACCAGATTTCTGCCGGGCGCATCGGCCATGCGTATCTGTTCACCGGCACCCGCGGCACCGGCAAGACGACCTGCGCCAAGATCTTTGCCAAGGCGGTCAACTGTCTGGACACCTCCAGCCCCGACCCCTGCGGCGAGTGTGAAATTTGTAAGGGCATTGACTCCGGCTCCGTCATGGACATCATCGAGATGGATGCCGCGTCGAACAACGGCGTTGACGACATCCGCGACCTGCGCGACGAGGTGGCCTATCTGCCGTCAGTCTGCAAGTACAAGGTCTACATCATCGACGAGGTGCACATGCTCTCCACCGCGGCGTTCAACGCGCTGCTCAAAACGATGGAGGAACCGCCCGAGCACGTCATCTTTATCTTAGCCACCACCGAGGTGCAGAAGGTTCCCGTCACGATTTTGAGCCGCTGCCAGCGGTATGACTTCACCCGCATCACGGCGGATGACATTGCCGGGCGGCTGCTCTACGTGGCCGGGCAGGAGAAGATCGAGCTGGACGAGAACGCCGCACAGTTGATTGGCCGTCTGGCCGACGGTGCCATGCGTGACGCGCTGTCCATTCTGGACACCTGCGCCGGTGTCGACAACCACGTGGACGAGGCGCTCGTCCGCCGTATGGCCGGTGTCACGGACAGGGGCTACCTGTTTGAGATCAGCGACGCCATCGCGGCAGGGGACTCCGTTACTGCACTGGAAAAAATTGCCGAGCTGCGCCAGCAGAGCGTCGATATGCGCCGCCTCTGCATGGAGTTGGCCGGACATTACCGCAATCTGATGCTTTGCGCGCTGCCGGGCGGCACGTCACTTCTGACCGGCATCTCGCCGGAGGAGGAGGCCGCCTACACCCAGCGCAGGGACTTCCCGCAGCGGGAGGCCATCCGTGCGGTCAATGCGTTCGGCTCGGCGCTTGAGAAAATGAGCCGCGGCACTGACCAGCGCATTGAGCTGGAGCTGGCGATTTTCTCGCTGACCCAGCCCGAGACTGCCGCCGCACCTGTTATCATCCAGCAGCCCGCCCCGGCAGCACCCGCCGCGCCTCAGGCATTCGCCAGCGCGCCGCGCGCCTACACAGCAGCGCCGCCGGTACAGGCTGCACCCTCTGTAGTGCCGCCCGTGGTACAGCCACAGAGCGTTCCCGCCGCTGCACCGGATGATGTACCGCCGCCTATTGACGATGACCCGCCGTTCCTGCAGCCGGAGCTGAAGCCCGCCCCGCAGCAAACTCCCGCGCCGGTACCGCCAGCACCCGCTGCCCCGGCCCCGCGTAAGGCCGAGCCGCCGCGGCAGGCAGGCCCGCTGGAGCCGTTCGCCTTCTGGCCCGCCGTGCTGGCCGATTTGGAGGAGAATGATGCGATGCTCATCTCCTTTTTGCGCGGCACCCGGGCCTATTGCGACGGCAAGCGCGTGCTGTTTGAGTGCAGCGACGCCTTCCGCGATTATATCCGCAATAACCGGGAGGTCAGCAAGCGTCTTAAGGAAACTATCTACCGTGTATCGCGCACCAAGTACAGTATCGGCCCCTATGAGGAGCCAAAGACCGACGACACCACCGCTGCCGTCAGCCTGGATGAGACCCTGCACACGATGCAGGCGCTTGGTGTCGATTTGAAAATCGTTGATAAATAATTATTTTTGGAGGATACAACCATGAAAGCAAGACTGCCCAAGGGCTATGGCCGACCCGATCCCAACGCCATGATGCGTCAGGTACAGAAGATGCAGGACGACATCCGCGCCAAGCAGGAGGAGCTCGAAGCCAAGGAGTACACCGGCACCGCCAGCGGTGAGATGGTCACTGTCACGATGAACGGCAAGCATGAGATCACCGCCGTCAAGATCAAGCCCGAGGCCGTCGACCCCGATGATATTGAAATGCTTGAGGATCTGATTGCCGCCGCCGTCAACAGCGCTGCCGCTGCCGTTGACAAGGACTCCGAGGAGGAGATGTCCAAGATGACCGGCGGTCTGAACATCCCCGGTCTGGGCTAAGAGGCTGCCTATGTTCAACAACAATGTTGAGCCGCTGGAAAATCTGATCGACCAGTTTGCCCAGTTTCCCGGCATTGGCCGCAAAAGTGCGGTGCGTATGGCCTATCAGGTCATGTCGATGCCGCCCAAGCAGGCCATGGAGCTGGCCAAGGCGATTGAGCACGCCAAAAGTGACCTGCACCGCTGCCGCATCTGCCAGGACTACACCACCGGCGATGTCTGCAAGATCTGCGCCTCCCAGAAGCGGGACCGCAGCATCATCTGCGTGGTCGAGGGCCCGCGCGACATCAAATCGATTGAGCGCACCCACGAGTACAACGGCCTGTACCATGTGCTGCACGGCCTGATTTCGCCGATGGATGGCATCGGTGCAGATCAGCTCTGCATCAAGGAGCTGCTGGCCCGTCTGAATGACACCGTCAAGGAGGTCATCATGGCCACCAGCCCGACGGTGGAGGGCGAGGCCACGGCGATGTATATCGCCAAACTCATCAAACCTCTGGGCATCAAAACGACCCGCCTGGCCTATGGCCTGCCCGTCGGCTCAAGTCTGGAATACGCCGATGAGACGACGCTGTACCGTGCCATGGCCGGACGCGGCGAGATGTAAAAAAATTCCTGTACCGCTTTTGCCGGTACAGGTTTTTTATTGCAGCTTTATTTCAGCAGACCGTAATCCCGCAGACAGCGCTGTACACCTGTCAGGGTATCGTCAAAGCCGACGCCCGCTGCCGCACGGAACCTGCCGCCGTCCATCAGCAGGCTGCGCGGCCAGTCTGCCGTCTCTATGACAGGGTGGATGTCCAGCAGCGCACAGGCGCGCCGGGCCGTCGTGACCATGTCGCAGTCGTTCTCGCTGCCAAAGTTGTACACACCGCCCGGCAGTTCCATGGCCTGGGTCAGCCGCTCCACGGCCTCCCGCACATAGGTGATGCCGCGGTAGTCCCGCGCCGAAAACCGCAGCGTCTCCTGCCGCATAGCGGCGGTCAGCAGGTTCAGCAGGAAGTTACCGCGGATCGGCAGGCCGTACCCGGGCAGGTCGTACATCCAGGCCGCCCGCAGCAGCACGGCATCTGGCAAAATATCCAGCACGCGCTGCTCCATCTCCTGCTTGTGGCGGCCATAGACGTTGGCGGGGGAGAGCGGTGTATCCTCGTCAAACGGCCCGTGCTCAGTAAGGCCCGTGTAGACCTGGTCAGAGCTGAACGCAACCAGCTTTGCGCCGCTTTTTTGCGCTGCAGCCGCCATCCAGCACGGCAGCAGAACGTTGGCGCGGTAGGACTCGTCCGGGTGCTTTTCGCTGTAGCCCGTGTCGGAGAGCGCCGCCGTGTGTACGATCACGTCCGGCTGCTTGTGCCGCACCCAGTCGGCCACGGTCTGCTCATCCGCTGCGGCCAGCATTCCTTGGGGGAAGGCGCACAGCTCGTACCGCCCCGCCAGCTGGGTCATGATGCGCGCCCCCACAAAGCCGCCCGCGCCGGAGACCAATAGCTTTTTCATGTCTTTTCCCTCGCAATACGATTTTTGTCTTTATTGTACCGTTTTTGCGCAGCTGTTGCAAGCGGCTTGACAAATTCCGCGCCGGTTTGTATAATAGGAACACCTAAAACAAGGTGTGGATTTTTACAGTTCTGATACTACTTTTCGCCACACAACGCTTTCTTTCCGGGAAAGCGTTGTGTGGTTTTTGTTGTGTCAAAAGGAGGAGCCTATGAACGATACCTTCATGAAAGAAAAGGCGATTTTTCCGCTGCTGACCTCAATGGCCCTGCCTATGGTCGTCTCGATGCTGGTCAATGCACTGTACAACATCGTGGACAGCCTCTTTGTCGCCCGCATCAGTGAGGAAGCCATGACTGCGCTTTCCCTCGTCTACCCGGTGCAGAACCTCATCAACGCGATTGCCATCGGCTTCAGCATCGGCATTGCCGCGCTGATCTCGCTGCATCTCGGGGCAGGCAACAAAGAAAAGGCTGACATGGCCGCCACCCACGGCATGGTGCTTTCGCTGATCCACGGCGTCGTGATTTCCATCGTCTGCACCGCCATCATGCCGCGGTTCCTGCGCTCCTTCACCAGCGACGAGACCGTCATTGCCATGGGCGTGACCTACTCCCGCGTTGCCTTTATGTTCGCCGTCGTCATCATGGCCGCCATGTCGTTTGAGAAGATCTTTCAGGCGGTGGGCCGGATGAACATCACGATGATCGGCCTGATGGGCGGCTCGGTCTGCAACATCATTCTGGATCCGCTGCTGATTTTCGGCATCGGCCCGTTCCCCAAAATGGGCATTGCCGGTGCGGCGCTGGCTACCGGCATCGGCCAGATGGTCCCTGTCATCTTCTATCTGATTGTCTACTTCGTCAGCCCTATCCCGGTCAGGCTGCGCTCCGGCTGCCTAAAGCCGGACGCCAAAATGGCCCTGCAGCTCTATTCCATCGGCGTACCGGCCACCCTGAATCTGGCGCTGCCCTCGGTGCTCATCACCTTTCTGAACTCGCTGCTGGCCGTCTACTCTCAAAGCTATGTCGTCGTGCTGGGTATCTACTATAAATTGCAGACCTTCCTGTACCTGCCCGCCAACGGCATTGTGCAGGGTCTGCGCCCCATCATTGGCTACAACTACGGCGCGGGGGAGTATGACCGCGTCAAAAAGCTCTACCGCACGTCCATGGGCATGTGCGCCGCCATCATGGCCGCGGGCACGGTGCTCTGTCTGGCGCTGTCCGGCCAGCTGATAGGGCTTTTCAGCTCGAACGCCGAGACCATCGCCATCGGCACGTCGGCCCTGCGCATCATCTGCGTCGGCTTCATCGTCTCGACGATTTCCGTCGTCGCCTCCGGCTCGCTGGAGGGTCTCGGCATGGGCGTGCAGTCACTGGTCATCTCGCTGTGCCGTTACATTGTCGTCATCATGCCGCTGGCCTGGCTGTTCTGCCGCCTGCTGGGTGCCGACGGCATCTGGAACGCCTTCTGGGTGACCGAGGTCATCACGGCGGGCATTTCAATGGTCGTATACCACAAGAGCGTGAAGCTGAAATAAACCAACAGGAGCCTGACCACAGCCGGTCAGGCTCCTGTTTTATATAAGTAAAAGGCTTCCCCCGAGGGGGAAGCTGTCGCCGAAGGCGACTGATGAGGGGGGAGCCCTGCCACGGCCTCTCGTTCACGGGCAGCCACGGACGCTTCGCCCCTCATCCGGCCCTTCGGGCCACCTTCCCCCGAGGGGGAAGGCTTTTCGTTACGCCTGCTCCTGCACGTACCGGATGAACGCATCGCGCTCCGCGGTGGAGCGCACAACGGCTGTGTACATCCAGTCGCCCATGTCCAGGCGCAGCGCCTGGGGAATGCGCTCACACATCCGCATACGGGAGCCGTACTTGGCCATGATCTGCGCATGGGTGTGCTTGTACTCATGGCAGTCACGGCGGCCTGCGTAGACGCAGAAATACTTCGGGCCGTCCAGCTCGGCGTTGCGTACCTCGTCGTAGCAGACCATGTCCGCCCAGATCTGGTAGCAGTCCACCGAGTTCGCATAGTTGATCATATCGGGCGTGTAGCCGCCTGCGGGGCGCATGTTGACCTCCAGCGCAACGTAGTCGCCCTTTTTGCCAAGACCCGGCTTGTCTTCATTCAACCGGAAGAACTCGCAGTGGAAGAAGCGGCTCTTTGCGCCGAACGCCTTGATGGTGCGGAAGCCTACATCCTTCAGCGCAGCGGGCACGGATTTCTGCGTCCAGTAGGAGAGGTCGCCTTTCTGACTGACGATGTCCAGCATCGGGGTGGGGAACACGTTGGAGGTGTAGAACAGCGGCACGCAATGGCTGTCGGCCACACCGTCAAAGCTGACGATGGTGCCGTTGATGTACTCCTCCATAATGTACCGGACGTTATGCGGCTCGTCGTAGAATTCTTTCAGCTCGGTGAAATTGCGCAGCTTGTAGGTTGCCTCGGCACCACAGCCGTTGTCCGGCTTGACGATGACCGGATAGCCGACCTCCTTGATAAAGGCGCGGGCCTCGGCCAGTGTGCTGACAATATGGTAGCGCGCCACCGGTACACCCGCAGCGATGTAGCTTTCCTTCATTTTGCTCTTGTACTTGATGCGCTCGATGAAGTCATTCTTTGCACCGGTATTGATGTTGAAATCCGTGCGCAGCTGGGCGTCCATCTCCAGCCAATACTCGTTGTTGGACTCGATCCAGTCGATCTTGCCATAGTGGAAGGTAAAGTACGCGACAGCGCGGAGCATCTCGTCGTAATTGCCAAGATCATTCACGCGGTAATACTCAGTCAGGCACTGCTTCAATTCCCAGGGAATCTCGTCAAACGGAGCATCACCGATGCCCAGCACATTGACGCCGTTGCGGTGCAGACGGTCACAGAAATTCCAGTAGGTCTTGGGAAAATGCGGGCTGACAAAGATAAAATTCATCGGGTACTTCAACTTCCTCTCTCAAACTTCACACAAACCGGCGTCACACAAAGCGATTCTGTGCAGCGTCATACTCATAGCCGATCTCGCGCAGGGCCGCACACAGCGCGTCACGGTCAGTCTCCTCACGGTCACACAGCGCGTCCAAACTGGCGTCGCGATCCCGCAGTTGGGTGTTTACATAGCTCAACAGCATTACAGGGTCACGGGGGAGCATAGACCCACCTCCTAAAAAGCAAGCGTAAAAGAGAAAAAGCCGGTCACACGATGTGACCGGCATTTTTTCCTTCCAATCAGACCGCGCGGGTAACTTTACCAGAGCGCAGGCAGCGGGTGCAGGCGTAGATATACTTCGGGGAACCGTCCACGATCGCCTTCACGCGCTTGACATTGGGGTTCCAGGTACGGTTGCTCCGACGATGAGAGTGAGAAACCTTGATACCGAACGTGACACCCTTGCCACAGCAAGAACATTTGGCCATAATTGCTTGCACCTCCTTTTCAATAGCTTTAATAGTATAGCGTATACTGCGCGAAAATGCAAGTGTTTTGACAGAAAAAATTTTGATTTTTTTCATAATTTTGCGTTTTTGTTTGATTCAGGCGCTAAATATTGTGTTTTCGGTGCCTACAGGGCTTGTCTTGCCGCCATTTCTACGATATAATAGACTAAGCTTTTAATGGGGTGGTGTTACCTTTTGAACGGATTGTTGTCTCCCGCGGTGATCGTGCAGTATCTGCTGCGCGCTGTTGTCGTGCTCATCACCATCCCGTTTCATGAGTCGGCCCACGCGCTGGCCAGCCACCTGCTGGGTGATGATACTGCCGTGCGCGCCGGGCGTCTCTCGATGAATCCGCTGCGCCACTTCGACCCGCTGGGTGCCCTGTGCATGCTGGTGGGCGGCGTCGGCTGGGCCAAGCCCGTCTCGATCAACCCGTACAACTATAAGAACCCCAAGGTCGGCATGGCGCTATCCGCTGCCGCAGGGCCTGCCAGCAATCTGCTGCTGGCGTGGGTGTCGATGATCCTGTACAAGCTGTGCTGGTACAGCGGGCTGGGGGACGCCGTGCCCGTGCTGACGATGTTCCTATATTATATGGTAGCCATGAATCTGAGCCTGGCGGTTTTCAATCTGCTGCCGGTGCCGCCGTTTGACGGCAGCCGCATTGCGCTTTTGTTTTTGCCGCAGCGGCTCTATTTCAGGGCGATGAAATATGAGCGATATATTATGCTGGCCGTGCTGGCACTGGTGTTTTTGGGTCTGCTGGACGCGCCGTTGTCCTGGCTTGTCAACGGTATGTGGCGGCTGATGCTGCACCTGACAGGCTTTGTGGAACTGCTTTGGGGGTATTGAGTTTTTGCCGGAAGTTCTGACATTTAAAATAGAAGATTTTGAGGGCCCGCTGGATTTGCTGCTGTACCTGGTGGGCAAAAATAAAATGAACCTCTATGATGTCAACATCATGGAGCTGATCGAGCAGTACACCGCTGCCATCCGGGAGATGCAGCAGGACCGGATGGAGATTTCCAGCGAGTTCATCGACATGGCGGCGCATCTGGTGCAGATGAAAAGCGCGCTGCTGCTGCCGCGCAGCCCCGAGGCCGAGCGCATGAAGGCCGAGCTGACCGGGCGTTTGATCGAGTACAGCGCCTGCAAGGAGGTGGCCGCCCAGCTGGGCAGCCGTGCCCGTGACCTGTACACCGTGGCCCGTGAGCCGATGCCGCTGGTCGGCGCTGCCGAATACACCCGCCGCCATGACCCGAACTGGCTCGTGCAGGCGTGGTTCAATCTGATGGGCCGCAGCACCCGCAAGAAAAAGCCCACGCAGGAAAAGTTTGAGCCACTCGTCACCGCGCCGTTTGTCTCCGTCGCCAGCCGCGTCTCCCACATGCTGCGCGGCTTGCTCAAGGGCAGCCTGCAAAAAATGGGCCAGCTGTTCAGCCACGAGGAAAGCCGCAGCACAAACGTAGCGACCTTCCTGGCGCTGCTCGAGCTCATCCGCGCAGGACGTGTCAAGGTCGACGACAGCGGCACCTTGCAGCTGGACCGCACACACCGCAGAAGAAAGGACAAAACGCCATGACAGAACGACAGGAGCTCGGCTCTCTTGAAGCCATGCTGTTTGCCCACGCCGAGCCTGTGGAGACCGCCCGCCTGGCCGACGCCCTGCGGCTGGACGCCGACGAGGTCACCACGCTTTTGCAAAAGCTGCAAAAGCGCTACGATGAGCAGGAGAGCGGCATGGTCATCCTGTACTTCGAGCCTGACCGCTGGCAGATGACGACCCGCCCGTACTACGGCGAGATGGTCAAGCGCATTCTGGACACCCGCCGCAATGCGCCGCTTTCGCCCGCCGCACTGGAGGTACTGGCCGTCATTGCCTACAATCAGCCCGTCTCCCGCAGCTTTATCGAGCAGGTACGCGGCGTTGACTCGTCGTCCACCGTCACCAAGCTGTTGGACAAGGGACTGATCGAGGAGGCGGGCCGCCTGGACCTGCCCGGCAAGCCGGTAGCTTTCCAGGTCACGGACACATTTCTGCGCGTCTTTGGCCTCGGCAGTCTGGCCGACCTGCCGCCGCTTCACGGCGAGGCTGCCGAGAGCGCCGAGCCGGAGGAGACGGAAGGCGACGACGGTCAGCTGGAATGGAAGTGATTGCTTATGGCCATTCTGTTGTTCCTTCTCCGACTGATCGGCTGGGTGCTGCTGGCGGTGCTCTTGCTGCTGCTCGTCGCCCTGCTGATACCGCTGGGCGTTCGGTTTGCGTACCGCCCGGGCAGCGTACGGGCCACGGTCTGCTACGGACCGCTGCACTTCACGCTCTGGCCGCGCAAGGGCCAGCCGGAAGCACTGAAAAAGCCCGCCTCCGCCGCACCGCCCGGGCAGACCGTGCGCAAGACGGCGGACGGCGAACAGGCATCCGTCACCGTGGAGGTCAAGCCGGACAAGCCCGCCGCAAAGCCCGCACAGACCGTCGCCCGGCAGCCCGCGGCTCAGGGGAAGCCCGAAGCGCCGAAGCCTGCTGACAGTGTCCCCGCTGAAAGCGCCGATGCTGAGGGCAGCGCGAAAAAGAGCGGTCTGCCGTTCGGCATCTCGGCGCGCATCGACGCCGCTATGCAGCTGCTGTCCAATGACCCGATGGCATTTGCCCGGTGCATGCTGGGCCACACAGGCTGGCTGGGGCGCCACCTGCTGCGTTCGGTGCGGATGTCCGGGCTGGACATCTTCTGGACCGTGACCGCCGACGAGGCCAGCGCCACCGCCGAGCTGTTCGGTGCCGAAATGGCGCTTGCCAACAATCTGCTGGCTCTGGTCCAGCAGTACATCCGCGTACAGAGTGACCGCCTCTGGCTCGAGCCGGATTTCACCGGCGAGCGCGCAGGGGAGCGTATCGTCTCGTTCCGTCTGACGTCCTGCGCCGCCGTGCTGCTCTGGCTCGTCATCCGGCTACTGCACCGTCTGTGGAAGAACCCGCAGCTGCAGCCCGCTGCAAAGGCATAAACGATTTCTTTTTTCGATAAAAGGAGGAACTTACAATGGCTGAACATCCTATTCAAGGTCTGATGGGCGTCACCATCGAGAAAATTCGCGACATGGTCAACGCCGAGACCATCATCGGCGACCCGATCCATGTGGATGACACCACCATCATCCCGGTCTCCCGCGTCACCTTCGGGTTTGCGTCCGGCGGCTCCGACGTCGCCCCCAGCTCCAACAAGCAGATGTTCGGCGGCGGCAGCGGCGCAGGCGTCTCGGTCACACCGGTGGCATTCCTCGTCGTTTCCAACGGCAATGTGCGCACCGTCCAGCTGGTGGAGAAGGTTTCCGCCATTGACAACGTTATAGCCTCGCTGCCGGAGCTGGTGGACAAGGTCGCTGCGCTCATCAAGAAAGAAAAGCCGGTTGCTGACGCACCCGCCGAATAAGGAGTATAAATTTTAATGGCAGAACAACGTATTCAAAAGGTACTGGCCGACCAGGGCATCTGCTCCCGCCGCGAGGCCGAGCGCCTGATTGCTGCGGGCAAGGTCAAGGTCAACGGCCACCCGGTCACCCTGGGCGACAAGATGGACCCCGACTATGACAAGGTCATGATCGACGGGCAGACACAGCGCATCGTGCGCAAGCGCCAGTACACCTATATCATGCTGCACAAGCCACGCGGCTATTTGACGACCCGCTCTGACGACCGTGGCCGCAAGACCGTCATGGATCTTGTTTCCGATGTGCCCGCCATGCTGCGCCCGGTGGGCCGCCTGGACAAGGACAGCGAGGGGCTGCTGCTCATGACCGATGACGGCGCGTTCATCAATATGCTGACCCACCCGTCCGGCGGTGTCGGCAAGCTGTATCGCGTCACGGTCAATCCCCGCGCCACTGAGCAGCAGATCATCGAGATGTCGTCCGGCGTTGTGCTGGATGACGGCGTCAAGACCAGGCCCTGCGTCATCCACGTCGTGGTCGATGAGCCGGGCCGCAGTGTGCTGGAGATCACCCTGCACGAGGGCCGCAACCGCCAGATCCGCCGCATGTGCTCCGCTGTCGGCCTGCAGGTCGTGCGCCTGCGCCGCAGCGCCGAGGGTCCCGTCAAGCTCGGTATGCTGCAGCCCGGCGAGTACCGTGAGCTGAAAAAGAGCGAGATCAATGCCCTGCGCAACGCAGCCATGAAATCTGCCGGCAAAGGGGAGAGCCGTGCTGCCAGCCCGGCCCGCCGTCCCGGCCCCCTTAAAAAGCGCACAAATTCTGACTAAAATTGCAGGAAATTCTGAAAAATGTGCAAAATTCCACTTGTGGAAACGTCGCGAACGTAGTATAATTCAATTAAATGGCGGATTTTTTGTAAAGTATTTTTATAAAAAACAGTCAGCTTTACCATAGGAGGAAACTGTATGGCAGTAAATAAGCCCGGCAAGGCAGAGATCCTTGCAGCATTTTTTGATGACGGCACCTACTCGCCGCTGTTTACCGACGGCGCAGTGAGTGCTGCTTACGGCTGTGCAAACGGCCAGAACGCCTACGTCGTGTTTGAGGACGGTTCTCCCGTCGGCGTGCAGGATATTGAAAAGAATATCCGCGTGCTGGAGATGGCCGCCGAGACCGGCGCACCGGTTGTTACGTTCTATGATTCCACGGGTGCCAAGCTTGAGGGCGGTCTTGATCTGCTCAACGCCAACGCCCGCCTGACAGCAGAGATCGCGCGCGTTTCCGGCGTTGTGCCTCAGGTCGCCGTTATCACCGGTACCTGCGCCGGTACCAACGCCATCAACGCCGCTGCCGCGGACGTCTGTGTCATGGCAGAGGATGCCGAGCTGTTCCTGAACGCTCCGTTCAACGCTGAGGACAAGGTTGCAAACGCCGGCTCTGCCGCGTTTGCCGCCAAGGCCGGTGTCGCCGCCGTTACCGCTGCGGACGCCGTTGCCGCCGCCAAGCAGGCCGCCTCCATCGTCGCCCTGCTGCCCGCCAACAATCTGGCCGGTCCTGCGCTGTTCGACTTTGCCGCTCCCTCCAAGGTTCTTGATCTCGTCAAGTACTCCGCGGCTGACGCGATCGCCGCTCTGGCCGATGAGGGCAGCACTGTGGAGCTGTACGCAGGCTACGGCAAGAACATCGTCACCGCGTTGGCTACCATCAACGGCAGCGCCGTTGGTATCCTGGCCACCGAGAAGGCCGCTCTGTGCCACAAGTGCACCGCCAAGGCTGCCCGTTTCGTTCGTCTGTGCGATGCCTACAGCATCCCCGTTGTGACCGTCGTCAACACCGAGGGCTTCGGCAAGAGCGAGGGCGACGATCAGGCTGGCGGCATCCGTCAGGCTGCCCGTATGGCCGGCGTCTACGCCGAGGCTACCACCGTCAAGGTCGCCGTACTGGCCGGTGAGGCCGTCGGCCCTGCCTACACGGTCTTTGCCGCCTGCGCTGACTGGCGTGTTGCCGTGCAGGGCTGCACTGTAGCCCCGCTGGCTCCCGAGGCCGCTGTCACCGTTCTGTACAAGGACGAGATCTTCGCTTCCGATAACATCGTCAACGCCACCAAGGCTAAGGCTGCCGCCTACGCCAAGGAGGTCTGCAGCGCCAATGCCGCTGTGGCCAACGGTGCTGCTGACACCATTGCCGATGCTGCCACCGCCCGCGGCGCTGTCGCTCAGGCTCTGGATATGCTGGCCAGCAAGCGCACTGTGCGCCTGGCTAAGAAGCACGGCAATATCACGCTGTAATCATCAACCTTGAAATAGGGAGGACTTTTCCATGAAAAACCTGATCGTTACCGTTAACGGCGTTGCTTATAATGTCACCGTTGAGGAAGGCACCGGCGCTCCCGCTGCCGCTGCTGCTCCTGTTGCTGCCCCCGCAGCCGCCCCACCTCAAGCCGCTGCTCCTGCACGTCCT